>JAABUP010006773.1_pt1 | contig 15991 bp, 24 predicted proteins | sample 5559201 | NCBI WGS metagenome assembly JAABUP01 (sample SAMN10711887, study PRJNA513373) | rock metagenome | isolation source: Antarctica rocks | place: Antarctica
AGCACAATGAGTGCTGTTGTGAGTGGCGAAACGCATGAAGCTAAAAGCTGGCATGGTTGAGACTCAAGACCCACTGTGCAAATTTTCCATGGCGTCCTGTGTAAAGCAGGCAAGCCTGAGCAATGTGCAGATGCCAAAACACTATCATTTGAGATGTTGTTTCTTGGTTAGGGCATACATTCTGTTTACTTGAGTACATTGATACCTGATTAGTACTGCGCTTTACAGCTGAACATGTTGACTAATGTCAACAAAGTCTGTGTACAGAAGCTTTTGTAGCAGTAACAATGTGTCATTCCTGGATGGGACATTGCAAGTGTACATGATTACACCGGTCACTGCAATCACCGAAAGCCTTTTGGGTTTTGTTCAGAAATATCTATTGAGTGGCAGCATTTTGATTGATCGCTGTAAGATTTTTACTTGGTAACTGGCACCTACTGCTGCATATGTATATTTTGCCTTGCTGCATTGTGTTCAGTCTGTTTCGTCATATTGTGTTCAGTCTGTTTCGTCATATTTGGTCATATTCGTAACGTGGCAAATATGATTTGTAAGTGCAGGGTGAGTATTTTCCATTGCCTGTAATGCAGAACATTCCATTGTTGACTTACAACGAGCACATGACTGTCGAAACCCATTGCGACCCCTGCCGACAGATGCAAATCAAATTTACAAACACCACAAACACCACTCGTGCAGCACTCATACAGACAGAAGTTTCTGATACATTGCAATGGTGTCCTGGTCCAGCGGCAACAGAAATTCGCTGCGCATGAGAGTTTCCTTTTCAGGCATGACACCACCAATAAGCTGAGAGCCCCACTCAGAGCTCGAGACAACATCATGCTCTTTTTGTGAAGAAGACAATTGGCCAGGCAGCTGTAGTGGGGAGGCCCCCAGCTGCAAACCCCTGCTAGGTTGCATCCTGCTGGGTTGCAGCGCAAACTCAAACCAGGCAGGTAGCAGGGGCGATGGGCCCTGCATTTGCGACCCCCCTGCAGCAGCAGCACCACAATCACTCTTGGCTTTATGAACGTTGCTCCTGTGTTGACTGCCTAAAGAGCAGATATACCTGAAGCATGGGCTGGTACAGTCCATAAATCAGCCCACAGGGCGGTGCCTGAAACTGGTGCTGTAATGCTGATGTTGGATGACCGGCTTGCTAGGGGGATGAGGTCCAGTGAGGAGCCTACTATGGCCCAGACATCATTTGCTGCCAAGGCCCTTGTGTGATCGCGGCTGCTGAAGAGCCTCACCTGCATGACAGCACAGATAGCCCATTGACACGGTCACTGCATGGATCTGGACTGGACATACCAACTGCCATGTTGTGTTCATTGCATGCCTTGAATTGTCACAACATGTCTAAGGTGTCATCTGACACAGGTGTGCTTGCTTGTCTGCATAAGTGACGTTACATCATGGATTCTCAAGAGCCAGGCACACAGACACTTATCAGGTCTGTACATCTGGTAAGCACCAGTATCGACTTCAGAAGCATGCTCTGCTGTCCAACCTGATCTCGCAGTTGCTGTAAGCGCTGTTGCAGCTGCTGCAGGCTGACATCTGACTTGCATAGCTGACTATAGGTGCAATTGTAGGGCAGGCCCAGGGTCTTGAGGGCCACCCCAACAAGCTCCCTGGGGGAATCCAAGAAGGCCACCCGGCCTTTCAAGCGAGGCTGTAATAGATCTGACCAATCATGGATAGCCACTCCTCCCCGCCTGCACCACCACAGTAACTGCTGCTGTGGCTGTTACTACTGCTGTTGCTGCTGCTGCTGTTGCAGTTTCTGTTGCTCTCACTGTTGTTTATGCATCTAAGCTTCTGGCATGATAGACCTGGCTTGACAGTGCCAACAGATGACTTGAATCAAATGCTTGTTTACGCAACTAAGCTTCTTGCCCATAGACTTGGCTTGACACGCCAACGACTGACGTGAATCAAATGCTTGTGTACGCAACTAAGCTTCTTGCATGATAGACTTGGCTTGACAGTGCCAATGAGTGACTTGAATCAAATGCCTGTTGCTTGTACATACGCCGCTGGTAGACTTTGTCATGTAGAGCCGCTGATTGGCTTAGCAATTTGCAGTCAGTGTCTAGCAAGTGCATACCTACACAGCTTATCAGTGTTGAAGGCCACTAGGGTACAGCCCCAGCGGTAGGGCACTGCCCAGACCTGCCCCTTAGAATCAGCTTGGCCAGAGAGGTTTCTGGTGACTAGGCGCCTCCAGTGAGGGGCCAGGCAGTCCTGCGTATCATGCTAGCTTGTCAATTGGTCACACCCTGCAGCTGCTTGTTTGATTGGGAACCCCAGTTGTCATAGCGACTGTTTAGAATCAGCAGCCTCTGGCCTCGTGTTGAAACTGCACCTGAGCTCCAAGGCTGCATATAGCGTAGCGTATATAGCGTAGCGTATGTGCTGGCGCACCACACCTGAGGCATTCAGCAACTTACGCTATGATCAGCAGGACAGCATGCGCTGCTTGCAGCTTCTTGAGCAGCAGCATGTTGTGGCATCGAGTGCAGGCACAAACATACAGGCAAAGTGGTTGTGTAAGGGTGCGAGCTTACCCACCAGCGGAAGCTGTCAACATCTTGTAGGGGCTGCAGGTAACCGGCCTTGATAGCAGGACCCAGCCAGCTGTCCCCAATTGTCACTACGTCAGCTCTGCTTGCAGACTTCTTCTTCCTGTCAGCAATGCAGGCAGTGACGCTGTTTGCTTCCAAGGGCTATGCAGCCTGCTTGCTTGTGAGCTTCAAGCATTCCTGGAGGAGGGTAAGCTGTATGCTTACATTGGCTGACCAAGCTCCTTGTAAATGTCCTGGAGTTGACCCTTCTGTTGTAGCTTCAGGACACCATACTCACCCAAAGCCTGCATATGACAAGCTTGAATGTTGAGCTACGCCAATTCGCCTGGCAACAGACTTTGTAGCACGTACGTTACCTGCTTGAAGTCCTCCACCCACTGATTCGGGACAGATCCTCGCAGTGCCACAACACTGAGATATACACAGAATTGGAAAACTTCCAGATCAGGTTGACCATCAACGTTCAGAACCTGAGTGGCCACGGCCTCAGGAGGTGCTGGCAAGCCTGTACAGAAGGGGGTGTAAGATTCTGTAGGATTTCCACTCAACTCAGGGAAAGGGCCCGACAACTGACCTGTGCTGCCGAGAACTGAAGCAGCCCCAAATAGTAAGTGACGACGGCTGGCTGCATATGGTTCCTCAAGACTAGTCTGCTGCTTCGTCTGACTCTTATTTGCTGATCTGTCACAGGCAGGTCTATCAATCCAGCCAGCGCGACTTGCTGCTTTCACTCTATGTGCAATCTGCAGGTGACGATTTGGTAGGCTGGACGCAGGTCGCCAAACTTGGAGGCTTGGCAGTGACGAGAACATGCCATGTTCATAACAGCAGCAATGCATGCAGGTCCAGTGCGACCGCTACTGATGCTGCGATTTGCATGTCATGCTTTGCCCGAGCAAACTTTGGCCAGGGCGATAAACACAGGGCGGTAAGCTTTACGCCCTGGTAGGCAGCATCAAGGCACAGGCAGATACTGTATGTGTTGCTTCCAACATGTGAGCCGATGCCTTGTTGTGCAAGGACAGCAAAGGAGTTTCAGCCAATGTCTATGTTGCGGACTCTGCAGAGGGCAACAAGATGCAATTCCAATGTTGCTGCAGAAACAAGGTCCTTGCCTTAATTATATGTAATCATTACGCTACAGACTTATGATGTCAGTGAGGCGCGCATACGTATCTGAACGACATGTTCATGACATGTTCACACTAAGCTTACATGCATGCACTAGGAACAACAACTCAGTGCAGAAGCAGAAATCAAGTGTCGCAACTCCCAAGCCTGAAAGGCCATTCAAGCCATGCGCTTCTTCTGCATGACTGTGGGATGCATCTTGCAAAATCATGGTACCCACAAGCTCGGTCAAACAGTCTCAGGCCTACTGTTCCTCTGACCATGACAGATTGCTGCTAGTGACGCTATGAATAGAGGGAGTCACAACCAGCTGGTTGGCTCGGCCTTGTTGTAACCTTTGCTGCTGCATCATTGCAAGCTGCATTGGCATAATGCCCAATCTGCCAGATGTCGCTTGCGGGGGCTGCTCCCGCTGCAACCCACCAGCTGCATATAGCCCACCCTGCATTTGCTGCTGCACCCCTTGTTGTCGCATACCAGTCATGCCATAGGCAAGCGCATTCATACCCACTTGCTGCTGCTGCAGTGGCTGTGGGTTGGCAGGCAAATAAGGACTGCCTGGTCTGGGCTGCTGTTGCCGCACAGCTGCTGCTACATACTGACCAGCGTTCAACTGCTGCTGCTGCTGCTGCTGCTGTTGCAACCCTGCTGCTGCATAGGGGCTGCCACGCATTGCTGCAATGTAAGCCTCCTCTGGGCTTGTTGCCTCCTGTGCAGCAGCGGTGCATCATGTCAAGAAGCAGACACGAAGGCTGAAAGTTGACGCCAAATGTAGATTGAGACCGTCCCACCAGCAAACCACTGACCATTTGCCACCATGTGCTGTGTGTGCTGTGTGAGGGTGCATTGTTAGTTTGCTAGCAGTCACCTGCAGCCATAACCGCATCAAGCAACTCTCGACCATACAGCATCCACATAACATGTTCTGCTTCCGCTATCATCAGCACATACTACGCAGTTCACCTGATCCTCTGGGAAACCATCTTGCTGAGCCACAGGGTTGACATGACTGGTGTAGGCCAGCTGTAGTGGCTGTTGCCTGACAGGCCGCAGCTGCTGCATCTGCCAAGCCAGCATCTGCCTCTGCATGCTGCCTACCTCACCACCACCAGCCTGTTGCTGCTGCTGCTGCTGTGGGCCCATCAGAGCTAGAGGCTCATATTGCGCCTGCCTCTGCTTTGCCCCTTGCATGTTGCTGTAAGGCATCTGCTGCTGCTGAGGAGCCGTGAGGGTGAGGGGCTCGTACTGAGCTTGGATGGCTGCCTGCATCATCCTGTAGACACAACAGAGCCAATGTTGACACCTTGCTACACATGGGTAGCCAAAGCTGTGTGAGCTTTGTGATGTGCCTACTCTGAGTGGGTCTCTGCTGCGAGGCTTTGTGCATGCCTGGAATGCTTTGGTGCACGTGCGGTTCACACTCTGTGATGATGCGGAGCTGCATGTAGTGCTGAATGAAAATGTTGAATGGAAGTTGTCTAAACCAGAGTGCAGCTTGTACCAACACTGCTTTGCTCCCGCCTGCTGACTGTACTTGCCTTGCTGGCATGACGGTCTGGGCACATGCATCAGGGCATGCAGACTGGCAGGACAAAAGTGACAGCAGCCACATGTGCCAAGAAAGGTGCAGCTCCTTGACCTTGCCTCAAGGTCACAATCTCAAAAGGTAGACCATTAGCTGATAATTTTGCGTGACGAGTCTGTCAGCACACAATGGTACCTTTGTTGCTGCTCCATGATCTGCATGATGTTGGTCAGCTGCGGCCCCTGCACCTCTTCTTCATCAGATGACGCATCCCTGTTCTTCTTCTTCCTCTTTCCGCTTTTGTCCTTACCCTTCTTGCCGCTACTGCTGCCCTTGCTCTTCTTTTCTTTAGAGGAGCCACCCTTTGTCTTACCATGCTTCGACTTCTTACTGCTCTGAGGAGCCCCGCTGTCATTGTCGCTGTCCTCCTGCTCGTACAGGACATTGCGCTCTGCCTTGCCCTTGAACTGCACAGCCAACAACACCAGTTAATGCTTGCACCCTAATTCTGCTGATTGAGAAGATCCTTTGTGCACATAGTGTATGTAGCCTACAAAACAAAACCCGGAAGGAATTCAGCATACATCAACAACTTTTGTGCACAGCAACATTGTCCAGGAGCACCAAGCTTTGCAACAGCGTAATGTCGGTGTGAATCAAACTTGAAGACGCCTGATTCCTCGCAGTGCTTTAGACAGACATGCAAAAGATGCAAGATGCAAATGCCCATGTGCAGATGCAGATGCCATGGCCCCTGGTTGCATCTTCAGCTGTTCTTTGACAAGCAAGCAGTGTGTGCAGGTTGTTGCCTGGCAGCAGGACAAATGCCAAGTCACGGTCACAGTACTGGCAACCTGTAGGAAAGATTGCAACACATGAACAGACATGACATGTGCCAGGTACAACATGGCTAAGCCCAGCCATACCTTGGGATCTACATCATCATCATCATCACTGTCGCTGCTCTCATGTTTGCCCTTACTCCCCCCCTTCTTGCCTTTTGACTTCCCTCCCTTGCCACTACCACTCTCATCCTGATCAGAACCATCATCAGAATCTGAATCAGAGCCTGACGCATCACCCGCCCTTCCTCTTTTGCCACCAGCCTTCTTGCGCATCTTGATGAGCACCCACTTGCACCCACCAAGGCAGCCGCAGCAGCAGCCTCTAAGTACCTTTTTGGTGCGCTCAGGCCAGCAGTACCAGCTGATGCCCACTGCAATGGCTGTCAGCACCAAGAATGAGATGAGGTAGCCTGAAAAGTCACCGATGTTGTCGCTTAGCCAAGTAGAGAAGCTGCTGCTGCTGCTGCTGGTTGAGCTGCTGCTGGACGCTGCAGATGGCAAGTCTTAGTCAAGCATTCACCGTCACATGGTCTTTATGAAATTTCAGTCAGTTTGACATTACACAGACCGTGAGCAAACACAAGTTTATTGCTGAATGGCAGTCATAGCTGCCACATGCTGCCATGGAATAAAACTGACAGTGACTGTGACTGTGATGCTCCCAAAGGCTGCTGTGACCAGGATTGAGGTCAAAATGCATGTATCTCACAACACAGACCACCTTGAGCCCAGCAGAGAAAGCATCACTGTTCCACAAGCAGTTGCAGACCAATGCAATGGTACAACTTACACTGCTCATGATAGCCAGCCAGAAACGTACTGGAATTGGTGCTCGAGGTATTTGAAGAAGAGCTGGTGGTGGCGATGGTGCAGTAGACGTAGTTGGCCAGGTCCTGCTGGGCGTATGTGGTCCAGCCTGTGGCGCATGTGCAGCTGCAGTCTGCTGTCTGTGTCCCATGTGTTCCACAGTTGGGTGTCCCAAAGGAGCACTGCACACAACAGGGGCAGTCAGTCACAATACAGGGCAGTCAGCAGTCAGTCACAACAGACGGCAGTCAGTCACAATAGAGGGCAGTCAGTCACAACAGAGGGCAGTCAATCACAGGACACAATGTTGGTCGATCTCAGCTGTTACCAGGCCAAAGACTGACGTGATTGTGCAGAATACATGAGATGACTGCAGTAACATGAGCACCGCTAAGTGTTGCCTTGTCATGTATTGCTGTCACTGCAAGCATGTTTGCAGCAGGAGTGGCGGTGGGATTGCTGGTGGCTGTGATGGTGGTGGTGGTCATGATGCCACAGCCACCGCCCCCACCGCCACCGCCACTGTCTGATGACTTTAGGTGCATGAACATGACAGCTGGCGCTGTGTCAGCAAGCACCTACCGCTGATGATGTTGCTGTGGGGGTGGGGGTGGCAGTGGCAGTGGCAGTCGCAGTGCTGGCAGTGGTTGTACCAGGAGGTGGTGGTGAAGGAGGTGGCGGCGGTGGCGAGGCTGGCGGTGGCGGTGGTGGCTCGTACCCATTGACTGGAATGTACGTACCATAATTACTGGACTCTATCCTAGCCATGTCACCAGCCTCTATTGGGGACAAGCTAGCTCCCAGAGTGAGCAGTTCAGGTGCCGCAGATGGTACGTCAACATTGCCTTCAATTTGTGCAAGACCTGACTGAGGCAGCAGGGCTGTGGTAGAGTTCAAACCCACCGAGTTGAAGCTGCTGAAGACGACAGGCCCATACTGCGAGGCAAAGGTGCTGTCAGAAGCAAAGACTGCATTTGGGCTGGTTTGGAAGTAAGTCTCCAGGGAGGCAGCTAAGGCTGCATATGCGGTGCTGTTGGATGGGAAGTCCAAGGCAGTGCCCAGAACAATGCTGCCGGCTTGCTGTGATGTTATCACCACACTAGACACACTGAGCCCCGATGCAGTTGCCAGGCCTGACTTATACCTGCGCTTCAGGTGCCCTGTCATCAGCTGTGAAATATGACTTTGCAGCTTGTAAACATGAGAACAAGAGCAAAAGCGCATGGTGTGTACATTGGACAGTGTCATGGCAGACGTGGATTCCTCAGGACAGTCACACTCTGCTGCCAGGAGAAGTATGCCAGTTGCTGTTGTGCTGTGTTTGGATGACAGGTCAGCAAGGCGAATTTCAGCTGTAGAACAGATGGCTATATGCAAGCCTGCTTACCTTGACGACAGGCTGGACATGAAGGTTGCATTAGCAAGTTGAACAGACCCCAAACTACTGAATGTCCCACTGAAGGTAAGAGCAGCAACCACGTTTGAGGGAGAAGGGGCAGAAGCTGGCACAGACGCTGTGACAGACTGGGGTGGTGGTGGTGACTGAGGGGGTGGTGGGGGTGCTAATGGTGGTGGCACATAGGGTGGCGGCGGTGAGGCTGGGGGTGGGGGAGGGGCTGGGGGAGGCGGTGGGGCAGGGGTAGCTATGAACTGTACAGCTGTGGAGTGCTGGGTGTTGCCTCCATTGTTAATGATGGCAAAGCTGCAGATGTCTGTGACGCCTGTGTTTTGGCTGAGAGCTGCAAAGGGAAAAACTGATCAGGACATGTCCACAGTCTCTGCTGCTGTTGGTGATGGCAAAGGTCTACAAAGCACTTGTGCATGTGGATAAGATGTGCTGAGTGGTTCAAAGCTAGGTGACTTAAGGGCAACACTGACATGACACTGTGAGATGCCAGTACAGTCTTTTGCTGGAGCAAGCTGCAGCAACAAAACCCCCAGGCATGTGTTACAGCAATGAGTCTCAGTCAGCACTTGCACGTGCAAACAAAGATGCATGTGTTGCAGTGCATCACAGTCCAGCTGCTGTCAAGGGGCTTACTGATGTTGAAGACATATTGATACGAACTCTCAGACCCAATGGTAACATTTTGTGTGGCGCTGACGCTGATGCTGCTACAGTGCGCTGTCCCAGTGATGTTACTGCAGCAGTCCAGTGCACCAGTCGCCACCCAGTCACCCTGATAACCACTGTTGCCAATGGTGATGTAAATGCTACCTGCAGCATGAACATTCCAGATGTCAACTCCACTTGCTACACGATGACAAATGAAGGTAAGATCATAAGCAAATGCTTGCATGGGGGTTTGTGTATAGCAAGTACACAAGTAGACAGCAATGTGTGATGCCAAATGTATGATGCTGGGTACTGCAGCAAAGTACTACAGCATGACTGAAAATAGGAACAGTACTGAGCAAAGATGACCTGCACATTGTTGCAGACATTGCAATGTACTGTTGCAGCAGTGGCATTGCCACTGACTATGCATGTTTTGAGGGATTTGTGTACCAGTCAAGCTGCCAGACACCCAAGCAAATTGCCCGCTGTTCACCAAGGACAGTGTTGGCAGAGTTGGAATTACTCCGAAAGCTGATGCATTCAGCTGCAGCGTGACATTCAAGAGCCCAGCTGGGTAGTCACAGGCTACCAGTTGTACAGGATACTGTGCCGACCCAAAGGTCATGACGCTATTTGAGATCCAGCTGCAGTTGCTGCCAGCGCTGGCCAGAACCCCTGCAAGGCTGCTGCTGCGGAAGGTGCTGAATTGGTCATATGGGCTACCGCCTTGGACTGCTGTGCATGTGCCTGGTGTGCTGCCACATTGAAAGCAGTTCTCCCAGCTGCTCAAGTTCACGCCAATCTGGTTGGCGTTATTGCCAATATAGGACGCATTCGCAACAAAGCCTGCATGATAGGCATGACTATATGTGTGTTTGTTTTGCTCATGCTTGACTCATGTTTCTTTTGCTCAGGGGAATTGGAGATGTTGGGCTTTCAGCAGGGCAAACAAGGAGTTGTGATGGCTTCTTTGCACCCAGTCAGACACGTATTTTGCTGCAGTTGAAGGCGAGGCAGCTCTATTGCAATGCCTGTGCATGTATAGCGAGATGATGATCAGCAAACCTTTCATAATTATGGTGTGTGGCCTGTCTGCAAGCATTGCTTTTGCATGCATGCCAGGTTCAGGTCACTAAAATGAGTGTGCATGCAAGGTGATTCTACCTTGATCTGAGGTGTTTGCTTGGAACAGGCGGTATTGGGAGTTGGCCAGAGCAACATTGTCAGTTACCCCTCCGGTGCTGATGGCAGCTGTTGCATTCACAGCACTGATGTTTGCATCAGGTGTGCTGCCTTGCCAAGGATGAAACACCAGGCTTTGAGCAAGCTGTCCTGCCTGCTGTACAATGATGTTCATGTCAAACAGCCTGCACAGCAGACTGGCATTGAGGCAGCAAACTTGATGCAGCAATGTGTGTGACTTGCTAATGCAACCTGGGTCATACTGATGCTGTTTTCAAAGCTTGGTGTTGACGCTGGGTGTGCATAAAAGCTTATTTACAATAAACAATGCGAAGTGGCAGATTGCCTGTATATCTTGGGGAGGTCCATATGGTATGCTGTGTATGTTGTCGAGTTTGCTTCCAAAAGAGTTGTTGAAGTGCTGCTGCAGCAAACGCCTCCAGACAAGCAGCCGCTTGTGACATTCTCATACACTGATGTGTAGTTGACGCCTCTGTCCAAAGCAACCACTGCAGGCAACAGTGTGGGTGTAAAGTTTTTAAATTGCTATTACTGACAGGATTTTGTTGCTACCGTAATCAACACGCTGCAGCCTTGTTACCTCTTCTGTCTATGGAGCTGCTGTTGACTGGAGCCAAAACAATAGTAAAATTTTCAGAAGCTGTCCAGCTGGTGTTTGAGCTGTCATAAAGAGCATCACCTGTATCACTGCCAGTTCTGAATAGGGCAATGAGATTCATCAGCACTGCGCTGTCCCAATCACCTTAACTACACTGTCTTACCTGCCACAAAATTCACTTGGTTGCTGAAGTAGCCACTCCAAGTGGTATAGTTGAGCGCAATGATCACTTGCTTGTTTTGCACGGATTTTGCGATGCTTGGAGCAACAGAAATGACGCCAGGCAGACAAACGAGACACAGCTGCCAAACGAGAGTCCAGATGGCTGGCCAAATCAATCGCATACCAAAGCAGTCAGGTCACTCGGACGCAGATCAGTGACGGCAAAGACTTGCGCACCGGACGCAAGACAAGTTGACTTTGCATCTACTCATTGACAGTGGCAAGACTCATGCTTGTGTGGCACAACAACGCCAACACGAGTCGCCGGCGTGCGTGATGCGGCATCGTGCATGCCAACGACAGAATACGAAAGGTCACGAATTAGGTCAAATGGGGAAGTGGAATATGAAATAGGTGACTTTGACTCGCTGGTTCAAGTATTGCGCAGATTAGGCCCAGGCATTGCCAACCTCTCATATGCTTCATTTGATTTTGTGAACAAGGCATACAGGTTGTTGGCCCAGCAGCGATAAGCTGCAGCTGGCAGTGTGTGGAACATCGAGTCGGGATGGGTGGTGCAGCGGAGCAGCAAGCTCTCAAGATGCTGAGCGATAAGCAAGATGAGCAGCTGGCATCCCTGATCCATTCGCAGCCGTCTTCAGCCATTGCAGCACACATCAGCCTGGACAAGTTGGCACACGCAGGCCTGCCTAAGTCCTACGTCACTCTGTTACAAAACAGTCTTGCTGGCCAGCAGACTGACCTCAATGAGGAGGAGGCACCAGCCTTTGCACTGCATCGTCTGATAGCAGACACATCCGACAAGGAGATGGTGTTTGTGTCTGAGGTGGTGGCAGCCATGCAGTTGAACGGAGTAAGTCTGAATCAGCCCAACACAGTCCAGGATACACCGCTGCATTTGGCAGCTCGGTCAGGCCATGTACAGCTTTGCCAGCTGCTTGTACAACATGGGGCAGACCCTCTTGCAAGAAACCATAAAAATAGGTATGGGTCTGCAGCTGTGTAGCAGACTGTTCCACTTAACAGATGCCTCAGCTGACCATGTCCCTGACCCATCCTCGCGCAGTGAACACCCATAATCTTGCACAGTCTGGTGTGCAGAACTCCAGGTGGACAGGCCAAGCTGACTTCAGATGTCAAGGGCTTTCTCACCGAAGCAGAATGTGAGGCAAAGGACAAGCGTCAACTTCAGAAAAACAACCTGTGGGATGAAAAGATGAAAGCGACTCAAACTCAAAGTGCTTTTGGCGTACAGTGTCTGTGAACATATGCATTGTGCAAAGCAGAAGCTTTCTTGTAGACCTTAGATTGTACAGCAATACAGCAAGCTCAGGTTGACCTGTGCATTATTTTGCATGAGCTGGTCTGTCATAGATATGCACCAACAGCCAGGGAGGGATATAGCTGACGATCAGTGATGATATATTCTTAGTCTGCATGCGCTTTCACAGAGGAATCTTCACTGTTTGACAGTGAATCATGTATGTAAGGATATTTGTACTCTGCATTCTACTAAGTTTGTACTAACAGTGTCAACTATGTCCAGACGTACTGTTCTTCAAGCATGACATTGGACAATCAAATGAAGGACCACTGTTTATGCCAAAATGACAAGCAGAGGCCAAACAACCGCCAGAAAAAAAATTGATGCTGTGTGTTGCTGATGTTGATTCAGTCAACTTTGAGGTGCTGCAACCAGACCTGGCCATTGTTCAAGCCACAGCACAGCGCGGGCAAAGTTGGATTCCAGTGCAATGCGGATACAAACTTTGCAGACTCTGATTGTCTGCATGCAACTATGGACTGCACAGTCGGCACCCTAGAGGCAGCATCCAGGGTAACAATTGGCAGCAAAGTCTTGATGCTGCTTGTAGCAATCATTTTGCTGGACTGTGCCACTGCTAGTGTATGCCTCTGGGCTTTGGGGAGAGGTGAACAGAAGCTAGAGAGGTCAACTGTCCACTGAGGCTGACCAAGCTTCTTACTAGACAGCCGCCGGAGGTCCCACTGCTGTAGCTGTCCTGTCTGACTTAGCGACACTATTGCTGCGCCATCAGCAAAGTACCTGACAGCTGGTGCTTGGTCCTGCTTGGGGTGCAGCGCCCAAGCAGCAACAGGTGCCCCTCTGTTGCTGTGAACATCATAGATCCGCAAGTTGCCATCAGAGGAGCCAGCAGCCAGCGTGTGGCCATCAGGACTAAAGGAGATGGAGCCCACAGCTGTGTCATCTGGCACATCAAAGGAGCGCAGCTTTTTGAAAGCTCGCATGTTCCAGACTGTCAGCGTGCCTGAGCGAGCGGCACCAGTCTCAGATGAGGCTGCAGCACACACAAAGGAGGGATCTGTGGGGCTGCAGGCCATGTCAAGAACTGTGGGATATGCTTGGTCTAGCTGGATGTGGGAGATCATGGACTTGGTATCCAGGTGCCAAGCCTTGACCCCTCTGCCTTTGGTACCCACCAGCATCACCTTGTCTGCCCGCTGGTCCCAAGCCACAACAGAGACTGGAGCGCCACAGTTCAAGACGGCTGCTCTGCTTGCATTGCCCTGCAATTCAACAACCTACATGTGCAAGACCTGCTGCAGATCAGCATTACATGCAAGACTTGCTGCAGATCAGCATTACATGCAAGACTTGCAGTAATGTAAATAAGCACAAAAGGCTGAATGCCAGCATGTGCAACAATGTTTGCAATGCAGTCATTACAAAGGCCAGAAGCATGGAGTGTTTACAGCACCTGCAGACTTGCAGGGGCTGAGATGCGGACCACGCCATCGCTGGAAGCTGTGGCCAGGTTCTGCCCACTTGGTGAGAAGCTACAGCAGGTGATGCCTTGCTCATGACTAGCTAGTTGCTCAGCACTGGCAATACTTTGCAATGTTGCACCAGAGGACGCTTGCCTCTGGGCCGGTCTTGAGTCTCTCTCTGACCCTCCAGTTGATCTGCTGTTGTTTGCGACATGCTGGGAGAGATGCTGACTTGAGCCATTTTGCTGAATTGGAGTGGCTGGTTGCACAGACTCACTGACAGCTTCATGCTGATGGTGCATTGTTGAAGCTGGGCCTGCCAGTGGTTGGACAATAGGTACATTTGACTGTGTTTGGGACATCTCTGCTTGACGCTGAGGGTCCTGCCTAATCATGCGTGGGCTGCCGGCTTCTGTGTCTAGACTGAGGGTGTCATCTCCAGCAGCACCCAATTGAGAGAGTGTGCCACTGCTGTTCTCAGCCAAGAGGTTGGCATCCAAGCTCGTGAAGCTTGCAGACCATGTTGGCTGCAGGTCTGCGTTAGACAAAGACAATGCCTGCTGGCTGTCTTCCGCTGGGACGTCTTGGGCAGAGATGTCTGATGGTGCATCCTGCAGTGTGGACAATGGCTCCTTTTCGGTGCCATCTGCTAGGACCCACTGGCTTGTTTCAGAGGCGGGCCCTTGCTGTACAGAGTCTGAGTCTGTGCTTTGGCTGTGCTCATGTGGCAGGCCTGCTGGCATAGTATTTGCTGCTGTGTGTTCAGGCAGAGTTCTGGCGTGCTGCTGTGGCTGTGGTGGCTGCTGCTGAAGCGCAGCTCGGCTGTGAGCAGCTTTTGCAGCAACTTCAGGAGTTGCAGCACGCTTGTCCTGCAACCTGTGCTGCCTGCTTTGTTGGGCAGTGGCAGCAGAAGCTTGTGAGCTCTCACTGCTGCCGCACACAGCAAGCTGTTGCCTGAGGCCAGCATTCTCTGTCTGCAAGCTGTCCACCTGCTTTTGTAAGGCACTTCTTTGCAGGCGGTCAGTGTCAAAGCGTAGCAAAGCTGGTGGTGGAAGGTGCTGAATGGCCTCTGCCAAAAAGTTGCGAAAAGAAGCCTCAACCAGTGTCAACCACTCTTTTGTAAAAAACATCTGTATGTAAGGAAACAAGCTTAGAGGTAGTGGCTGACATGATTTTCCTGGCAGCTTAAGGCATAAATTGTAGGTACCTGAAAACGAGGATCCTGTGCAGGCTCCTTCAAATACGGCAATGCAAACCATTGTAGCCAGTCTGATGATTCTGCCCTATGCAGCAGCAGCTCTCCATACTGAGAAAAGAAGTCTTGGACCACAGTCAGCTTTCCCGCTTGAACAGCATTGACTATATAGGCTCGCAATATGGACACCTGTCATCGTCAGCGCATACTGATTGCCTTGTGCTGTGTGTTGTCTAACTTTTGCTAAATGTGTTACCTCCAGCTTTCTGATCACTTCCTCACAGCTCCCAGGTAGTCTGCTGTATACTCGACTGCTTAGGAAATCTAACACTTCCATAAGGTCTGAAGCTTGATCTAAAGGTACGAGCCTTCGAAACACGAGCTCACAGAGCTGATCAGCCTGAAATCCACAGCCCCTGTCCGACGCAAGATCTTTGTTCAAGGCTCTGAGAGTGCCAGTAAAGCCTCTGAACAGCAGGTACTCTTTGATCAGCGAGTCAACGTACGGGATTGCGTCCATGTGCTCCGCGGAGGTCGCGCAGAGGCATGTGAAGCAATGATGTCACTGGCATGGCAAAGCGCTTTCCTATATTGACTACATTTCTTGCCTGGCGGTCAGCGGTGGTCTCCGCTGTGAGTGCTAGAACTGAGCTTGGCTTGAGGTTGTACGTCACGGCCTTCTGCATAGAACAAGTGTATCAGCTTTAAGGCACACACTGCCTGCGTTGCAACATTTTGTAGGATTTCCAATACGCTGTTGTTGCGCGAAAGGTCAACTTGCTAAGCAACTTTGATCTGGTTTATTTGGTCACCTGCTCCGATTTGGTGAGATTAAATCTTTCTTGAAGAATACTTCACAGCTGCAAAGATGGTATTGGACCCTATGACTGGCCAGGAACAAGAGCCACAGGATCTTAGGATCGTCATCGCACATAAGGTGCACCACCAGAGTGCCATACACAGCAACCACATTCTGCATCTCGGTGCTGTATGATGCTTTCCTGACACAAGACTGACCTTTCCACCCATTCCTGCAGCGCTTCCTGTACACTCTTCAGAGTTCGTCTGATAAGGAGAAGGGCAAGCTGCAAAAAGAAATA
>JAABUP010006776.1_pt1 | contig 15979 bp, 18 predicted proteins | sample 5559201 | NCBI WGS metagenome assembly JAABUP01 (sample SAMN10711887, study PRJNA513373) | rock metagenome | isolation source: Antarctica rocks | place: Antarctica
CGCTTCATAGCGGAGCTTGATGGCGGCGATGTCGATCACCCAACCTATCTACAAAGCAACGCCAGATTTGGGAATCCCCCATAAATGGCGCCTCGTCGATTCAGAAATTCGTCGACGCTTCCTAAGAGCCGCTGAAAGTTGGGGTGGCGCGCTGCGCGAGTCTGTGTGAGATGGGCTGCAGTCGGCTACCATTATGGCAAGAGTAGGTGGATTGCAGTCCGACCGGTTCTGAACGGCGCAGACGCCGAACCAGACGTTCCGGCTTCAGCTCAAGCTGGCCGAACTCAGACGGTGGGACGTCGCAAATCCTTTGCTGGACTCGGTTAACCGTTCGGCATCGGAACGGGTCCACCTATGCTGATCATCAAAAGCGTAAGCCGTCGTTTCGGCATCAAGCTGGCCGTCGAGAACGTGTCGCTTGAAGTTCCGCCGGGCAGCTTCGTCGGTGTGGTGGGACGTTCAGGCGCCGGCAAGTCGACGTTGCTGCGGATGATCAACCGGCTCGTCGAGCCGACGGCCGGTTCTATCGCGTTCGACGGTGTCGACGTGACGGCGCTGCGCGGTAAAGCGCTGCGTGACTGGCGTTCACGTTGTGCTATGATCTTTCAGCAATTCAACCTCGTAGGCCAACTCGACGTCTTGAACGACGTCCTGATCGGCCGTCTCAACGATATGCCGACCGCGCGGTCGCTCCTCCGGTTCTGGCGGCCTTGCCGATGTCGCCGTGGCGCTGTCGGCACTCGAGCATTTCGATATCGCGTCCCTCGCGTCGCAGCGGGCGGACAGTCTGTCGGGTGGCCAACAGCAGCGCGTCGCTATCGCCCGGGCATTGGTGCAGCGGCCGAGTCTCATCCTGGCCGACGAGCCGATCGCGTCGCTCGACCCGCGCAATACCCGGATCGTCATGGATGCGCTGCAGCGCATCAACCGCCATTACGGCATCACGGTGCTTTGCAACCTTCACTCCCTCGATCTCGCCCGAACCTATTGCGACCGGCTGGTCGGGATGGCGGGCGGGTGCGTCGCTTTCGACGGGCCGGCCGCAGCCTTCACACCGGCTGCCGCCCGGGAACTCTACGGCTTGGAAGCCGACGAGGTGATGGGCTCGCCTCCTGCAGCCGCACCCGTCGACGACTTCCGCCTGGCCGCACTGGCCTGACGCTGCGCCCAGCGATCTTCAACATGCCTGAACGGAGCCCTATTCCCATGCTGACCCGCCGCCACGTCCTCGGCTCCGCGATCGCGGCCGCCGCTATGCCCTACGCCTCTGCTGCCCGCGCCGCAGATGAGTGGCGCAAGCAATTCCCCGAGATCATTTTCGCGATGATTCCGGAGGAGAACGCTTCGGGAGTGACCGATCGCTACGCGCCCTTTCTGACCTATCTGACGAAAGAGCTCGGCGTGAAGGCGACGCTGCGCGTCGCCAACGACTATGCCGCCATCATCGAAGGACAGCGGGCCGGCAACATCCATGTCGCCTATTACGGACCGGCATCCTTCGCCCGCGCGCTGGTTACCGGGGTGCAAACCACGGCCTTTGTCATCGACGTCAACCAGGATGGCACGAAAGGGTATTACTCGGTCTTCTACGCGATGGCGGATTCACCTTACCAAACGCTCGAAGACGTCAAGGGTAAGGTGATCGGCCTCGTCGACCCGAACTCGACCTCGGGCTACAACATGCCGCTCTTCACTCTGAACAAGATGGGCATCGACCCCAAGACCTATTTCTCGAATATGCTGGTGGCGGGCAGCCACGAGAACGCGGTCATCGCCCTTGCGGGTGGGCAGGTGCAGACCTGCGCCAACTGGTGGAACGGCCCGGGCGACTCCAACCTCAGCCGCATGCTCAACAAGGGCATGTTGAAGAAGGCCGACGGATCGGCCCTGAAGGAGAACGACTTCCGCATCATCTTGAAATCGGCGCTGATCATCAATTCGCCGACAGCCTATCTCAATCTTCTGCCCGACGAAATGAAGGCCGCCATCCGGAAGGCGTGGTTCGACGCGCCCGCGAAGGCGCCCGACGCTTTCGCGAAGCTCAGCGACGGCAAGAACAAGCCTTGGGCCTCGGTCGCCAACGCCGATTACGACGACACGGTCAAGCTCATCAGATTCGTCGACGGCCTGAAGAAAAAGAGCTGACGCGATCAGATGGCAGGGCGCAGCGCTCCGGCGTCGCCCTCCGGCATTGTGCTCCTGCCAGGCGAACAACTGGCGGCGATGCACCGGGCCTATGGCGCCGCGGGCGTGCGCCGGCATCTGCGACTGCTCGCGGGCCTGGCGGTTCTGTGCATGCTAGTCGCGGTGTCGACTCAGGTGGCCGAGATCGACCCGGCCACGATGTGGCGCAAATTCGGCGGCTTCACGAGCTACTTTGACCGCATCGGTACGCTCGACAGCGGTGCGCGGGTGTGGACCGACCCGGCCGAATGGTTCTGGGGACTGAAGAAATGGTCAGCGTTGCTTGGGCAGACGCTGCTGATGGGCTACGTGGGCACGTTGTGGGGCGCGGCCTTCGCCTTTGGGTTGTGCTTCGCGGCGAGCCGCAGCACCTGCAGCAATGCTTCGATCCGCGTCGCCACGCTGCGCTTTCTCGAGTTCTGCCGCACGGTTCCGGTGCTGGTATTTGCCCTGGTCTTCGTTGTGGCGTTCGGGCTTGGCGCGCTGCCTGGCGTGCTGGCTCTCGCCATCCACACGGCGGGTGCCCTCGGCAAGCTTTTCACCGAAGTGGTCGAGAACGCCGACGGAAAGCCGGCCGAGGGCGTGCGAGCCTCCGGCGGCAACCACCTCGAGGCGATCCGTTTCGGCGTGCTGCCGCAGGTCCTGTCGTCCTTCGCCTCCTATGCGCTGCTGCGCTTCGAGATCAACGTGCGCGAGGCCACGGTGATGGGCTTCGTCGGTGCGGGCGGCATCGGCGAGGAACTGCTGATCGCAATTCGGCGCTTCTATTACAGCGACGTCAGCGCGATCCTGGTGCTCGTCATCCTGACAGTTTTCGTGCTGGACATGCTGACCGAGCGGCTGCGGGGTCGGCTGTTTCCGGGGGAAGCGCGGTGAGGGGGCTCGACCTCACGGCCGATGAGGTGGCGGCGCTCGCCGCGCGTCACACCGCCCTCATGCATCCACCGTGGCGGACACGCCTCCTCGGCCCAGCGCTGGCAGCCGCGATCGTCGGGCTCTTCGTCTTTGGGCTTTGGGAACTCGACATCTCGCCTGTGCGGCTCGCAGGCGGAGCAATCGCGCTTCTGCGCTTCCTCGCGCTGATGGTGCCACCCGATCCGCTCGGCCACGCTGCGCTTTTCGCGCAGGCGTTGGCCGAAACACTGGCAATCTCGCTCCTGGGCACCTTGGTAGCGGCCGTTCTGGCGTTCCCAGTCGGGCTGCTGGCGGCGCGCAACGTCGTGCGCAACCCCGTCTTTCACTTGCTGATCCGCCGTATGCTCGACGTGATCCGCTCGATCGACGTGCTGGTCTGGGCTCTGGTGTGGATTGGGGTCGTTGGCCTCGGCCCCTTTGCGGGCGTGCTGGCCATCGCCTGCTCGGATTTCGGCGCACTCGGCAAGCTGTTCTCCGAGACAGTGGAGACCTCGGGCGAGCGAGCGCGAGAAGGTGTGCGGGCAGCGGGAGGCGGCCGTCTGGACGAGGTCCGCTTCGGCCTCCTGCCGCAGGTGCTGCCCGTCATCGCCGGGCAAGTGCTGTATTTCTTCGAGTCGAACGTCCGCTCCGCCACCATCATCGGGATCGTCGGGGCCGGCGGCATCGGGCTGCACCTCTACGAGGCCATCCGCACGCTGGAATGGAACGAGGTGTCTTTCCTCGTTCTGATGGTCCTCGTGGCGGTTGCCGTCATGGATTGGGTTTCATCACGGTTGCGCGCGGCCATGCGGGGCGCGTGAAGCGCCTTGCGTTTTGCAACGTGCCGGCTCTCGCCTCGGACATGGTCAATGCCGGAACACCAGTTCCATACGCTCGGCGTGGAAGCGTGTGCACAGCACCTGGATCGGCCGTCCTCGGAGGTCCACATCCACGGCGCGTGCGACCAGCACCAGCCCATCCGGCGCGGTGGCGAGATGGGTCGCGTCGCTGGCAGATAGTCGTTCGGCCGTGATGCGAGTCTCGCGTCGGCGATAGTCTGCGACGCCTTCGCGGAGCAACGCCTCCGTGATGGAGCCGGTCTCGGCGAAGTTCCCAACGATGCCGGGAAAGCGCGCGGCCGGGAACCACGAGGTCGCTACCGACAACGGCAAACCATCGGCATCATGCAGTGTTTCGATCCGAATTAGCTCAAGGCCTAATGGGCAGTTCAGTGACGCAGCGATCTCTGCGTCGGCGCCGACGCGATCGGACCCGATCAGCCGCCCGCCCGGACGGCGCGCCTGGGACAGTATGTTCTCGCCGAACCGTGTGCGCGAACCGACCTCGTAGGCTAGGCTCGGCGCAGACCCGGTAACGAAAGTTCCACGGCCCCGCTCGGCCCGCACCAAGCCGTCGGCCGCCAGCGCGGTAATGGCACGCCGCACCGTGTGACGATTCACACCGAAGCGCTCCGCCAGGACGCCTTCGGCAGGCAGGCGGTCTGCCACCGAGCCATCGCCGATGGCGGCGCGGATCTGGTCTGCAACCCGCCTCCATCGTGTGACCCCGTCGCCAAGCTCATCCATTCGCCGCTCGTGGGTTGTGCAGGACCGGTGCGTCATCATCCGGTCATGGTTGGGGGTGTAAAACAACATGGTAGTCATCTAGTTGTCCAGACAATTAGACATCTAGCAGAGACGTGATGGACCGAGTGGCTGCTGAACATGAGGCTCGGCGGCGGGCCATGGGGGCTATGGCGTGCATGCCTGCCTCGCTCATGGCCGAGCGCTACGCCACCCTTGCCGAGAGCCTCCCTCCCGCCTCACCGGTGCGCGGGCCCGAAGTCGGGCTCATCATGCTTCGAGGGCGGGCCGGCGGCGGAGGCGCCGCGTTCAATCTCGGCGAAGCCAGCGTCGTGCGGGCCACAGTGAAGCTCGCCTCCGGCCACGTCGGTCATGCCGTCGTGCTCGGACGGGACACGGAACACGCCCGGAGGGCCGCCCATCTCGATGCGGTCTGGCAGCGACCTGAGTGGCGACAGCGAATCGAGGATGACGTCGTCACGCCGGGGCTGGCGGCCGAATCGGCTGAGACGTGCCGCGGAGCCGAGGAGACCGAAGCGACCCGCGTCGACTTCTTCACTCTGGTGCGGGGGGAGGACTGATGGCTGTCGACCACGCCGCGGCCGTCGAGGGCGGCCTCAAGGATCCGGTGTTCGACGGACAAGCGGTCTTCCGGACCCTCATGAACGCCTTCGCGGAACCGGGCACGATCGCGGATCTCGGCTCGCGCGTTGTCGCGCCAGCGCCGCTCGTACCGGCCGCTGCAAGGATACTCGCCGCCCTGGCCGACGGCGATACCCCGGTGTGGATGGAAGACCCCGCCGGTACGGGCGAGGCCGCGGCGGGCTGGCTTCGCTTTCAGACCGGTGCCCCAATCACGTCCGATCCTGCTGCCGCATGCTTTGCAGTCATGCCGGATTGCGGCGATCCCGCCAGTTGGACCCGTTTTCCCCGCGGCACGCCCGATTATCCCGACCGCTCGGCGACCTTGATCCTGCCGATCCGCTCCTTCTCGGCGGGCACTTGGCTGGTCTTGACCGGGCCTGGAAACGAGACGGAGCGAACCATCTCGCCAGCCGGCCTGCATGACGGCTTCATCGCCGCCATGCAGGCGAATCGTGCGTGTTTCCCGCTCGGCCTCGACCTCATCCTAGTCTGCGGCAGGGGGGCGCTTGCCCTGCCGCGCTCGACGCGCATCCGGGAGGGCTGAGCCCATGTATGTGGCCGTGAAGGGGGGCGAAGCCGCCATCGCCAAGGCCCATCGCCTCTTGGCCGACCGTCGGCGTGGGGACCGCGACGTGCCCGCCTTGACGCTCGACCAGATCGCCGGACAACTCTCGCTCGCCGTCGATCGGGTGATGGCGGAGGGATCGCTCTACGACCCGGAACTCGCCGCGCTCGCGGTGCGGCAGGCGCGCGGAGATCTGATCGAGGCGATCTTCCTGCTCCGCGCCTATCGGACCACGCTCCCGCGCTTCGGCTATGCGCGGCCGGTCGACACGGCCGGCATGCGGATCGAGCGCCGCGTGTCGGCGACCTACAAGGATGTGCCGGGCGGGCAATTGCTGGGACCGACCTTCGACTACACGCATCGCCTGCTCGATCCCGACCTTGCCACCGACGCCCCCGTCGAGGCGCCGGAGCGCAGGGCGCGTGACGACGATGCGGATTGCCCGCGCGCCATCGACGTCCTCAACCGCGAGGGGCTGATCGAAGGCGACGGCGACCCGAACGGCGAGCCCGGCGATATCACCCGCGATCCCGTTTCCTATCCGGTCGCGCGCGACCTGCGGCTTCAGGCCCTGGCCCGGGCCGACGAGGGTTTTGTCCTGGCCCTCGGCTATTCGACGCAGCGCGGCTACGGCCGCGTCCATCCTTTCGTCGGCGAAGTGCGCATCGGTCTCGTCGACGTCGAAGTGGAGATGCCTGACCTCGGCTTCGCGTTGCGGATCGGCTCCGTCCGGCTCACCGAATGCCAGATGGTGGCGCAATTCCAGGGCAGCGTTGAAGAACCGGCCCGCTTCACGCGCGGTTACGGTCTCGTCTTCGGCCAATCCGAACGCAAGGCCATGGCGATGAGCCTTGTCGACCGGGCGCTCCGGGCCGACGAGTTCGGGGAGGAACGCAACGCCCCAGCCCAGGACGAGGAATTCGTCATGGAGCACGGCGACAACGTCCAGGCATCCGGGTTCGTCGAGCACCTGAAATTGCCCCATTACGTCGATTTCTAGGCCGAGCTCGACCTCGTGCGGCGCCTTCGCGCCGAGACCGCGGCGCGCAAGGCCACCGTTGAGGATGCGCCATGACCGCGCCCGCCTACAACTTTGCCTGTCTCGACGAGGGCACCAAACGGATGATTCGCCGGGCGATCCTGAAAGGGATCGCGGTGCCCGGATATCAGGTGCCCTTCGCGTCGCGCGAGATGCCGATGCCCTACGGATGGGGGACCGGCGGCGTGCAGGTGACGGCCGCGATCCTCGGTCCAACCGACGTTTTGAAGGTTATCGACCAAGGGGCCGACGATACCACCAACGCGGTCTCGATCCGGGCTTTCTTCCAGAAGACCGCCGGCGTCGCCACGACGACGCGGACGACCGAGGCGACGATCGTTCAGACGCGTCATCGCATTCCGGAGACCCCGCTCAGGGCCGGCCAGACCATCGTCTATCAGGTCCCGATCCCTGAGCCGCTGCGCTTCCTCGAACCACGCGAAACCGAGACCCGGACCATGCACGCGCTCGAGGAATACGGGCTGATGCACGTGAAGCTCTACGAGGACATCGCCCGCCACGGCCATATCGCCACAACCTATGCCTATCCGGTGAAGGTCGAGGGTCGCTACGTGATGGATCCGTCGCCGCTTCCGAAATTCGACAATCCTAAAATGCATCGCTCGCCGGCGTTGCAGCTCTTCGGTGCGGGTCGCGAAAAGCGCATCTACGCATTACCCCCCTACACGGATGTGCGAAGCCTCGATTTCGAGGATCACCCGTTCGCGGTTCAGCGGTTCAGCAACCCTTGCGCGCTCTGCGGCGCACGCGAGGTCTATCTCGACGAGGTCATCACCGACGATCGGGGTGGGCGGATGTTCGTCTGCTCCGACACGGATCATTGCAATACCCGGCAGGCGGAAGGTTCCGAGGGCGCGGGGCTGCCGCAAGCGTCTGCGGGGGACGCGGCACGATGAGCTTCGAGCCGGTCCTCTCGGTGCGCGATATCGAGCGCCGGTACGGCGAACGCATTGGCTGCGCCGACGTCAGCTTCGATCTTTGGTCCGGTGAGGTTCTGGCGGTCGTCGGCGAATCAGGCTCTGGCAAGACCACGCTGCTCCAGTGCATTTCGGGACGCCTCGAACCCTCGGCCGGCACGGTCGGCTTCCGGATGCGCGACGGGATCATGCGCGATCTCGCCGATCTCGGCGAGGCCGAGCGCCGCCTGTTGATGCGGACGGACTGGGGCTTCGTCCATCAGAACCCGATCGATGGGCTTCGCATGCGGGTCTCGGCCGGCGCCAATGTCGGTGAGCGTTTGATGGCCGTCGGTGAGCGCAACTACGGCCGGATCCGCGAGGCCGCGGCAGATTGGCTGGCCCGCGTCGAAATCGCAGCGGACCGGATCGACCACCAGCCCACCACCTTTTCCGGCGGTATGCGACAGCGACTGCAGATCGCCCGCAACCTTGTCACACATCCACGCCTCGTCTTCATGGACGAGCCGACCGGCGGTCTCGACGCTTCAGTGCAGGCGCGGGTGCTCGACCTTCTCCGCGGCCTCGTGACCGAACTCGGGCTGGCGGTCGTGATCGTCACCCACGACCTCGCCGTCGCACGCCTGTTGTCCCAGCGGATGATCGTGATGAAGGACGGGCGTGTGGTCGAGGACGGGCTGACCGACCGCGTTCTCGACGATCCGCGCCATGCCTATACTCAGCTTCTCGTTGCCTCGATTCCGGAGTCTTGACGATGGTCGATGGAACCGCGTTTACACCGAATGTGCCGATGCTCGAAGTGGACGGCGTCGCCAAATCTTTCCGCATGCACCTGCGCGGGGGTGTCAACATCTCCGTCGTGCGGGCCGTGTCCTTCGCGGTGGGCGCTGGCGAATGCGTGGTTCTCGGCGGCCCGTCCGGGATCGGCAAGTCCTCGATCCTGCGCATGGTCTACGGCAATTATGGCGTCGATCACGGCACCATCCTGTTGCGCGACCGAGAGAGCGGATCGATGCGGGACCTCGGCACCGATGACCCGCGTGTTGTGCTCGACTTGCGACGGACCACCATTGCCTATGTCATATATCAGCCAGTTCCTTCGCGCCGTGCCTCGCGTCTCGGCACTCGATGTCGTGGCCGAACCACTGGTCGTCCGTGGCGTCGAGCGCGGCGGAGCACAGTGCCGCGCGGCCGAGATGCTTTCCCGCCTGAACCTGCCCGCGGCCTTGCACGACTTGCCGCCAGCGACTTTCTCGGGCGGTGAGAAGCAGCGCGTCAACATCGCGCGCGGCTTCCTCACCGACCATCCGGTGCTGCTGCTCGACGAGCCCACCGCATCGCTCGATACCGAGAACCGCGACGTCGTCGTAGCGATGATCCGCGAGAAGCTTGAGCGCGGAACCGCGATCCTCGGCATTTTTCACGACGAGGCGGTGCGCGACCGCGTCGCGACCCGCATCGTCGACGTCTCGTCCTTCTCGGCACGTGAGGCGGCGTGATGGCGAAGCTCAAACCCGACACGCCGCTGGTCCACCCGACCGCCGAAGTCACCGGCTCGACGCTCGGGCGCTACACCGAGGTCGAGGCCCGGTCGTCGGTGTCCGAGGCCGTTCTAGGCGACTATTCCTACGTCATGCAGGATTGCCGGATCTGGGCCGCCACGATCGGCAAATTCGCCAATGTGGCGGCGGCGGTGCGGATCAATGCCACCAACCACCCGACCTGGCGACCGACGCTGCATCACTTCGCCTATCGGGCCGGCGATTACTTCGACGGGGCCGAGGACGAGGAGGCCTTCTTCGCTTGGCGGCGGGATCACGCCGTCACGATCGGCCACGACGTCTGGATCGGCCACGGCGCCACGATCCTACCGGGCGTGACCGTGGGCGACGGCGCCGTGATCGGTGCCGGCGCGGTGGTGTCTCGCGATGTCGCCCCCTATCAGATCGTCGGCGGCGTGCCGGCGCGGCTCATCCGCGAGCGCTTCCCAGCGGTTGTCGCCGAGCGGTTCCGCCGCCTTGCCTGGTGGGACTGGGAACACGATGCGCTCTTCGCCACGCTCGAGGATTTCCGGACGCTCGACGCTGAGACTTTCCTCGACCGGCACGAAGGCCACGCTGGAGCGGCGAGGATCTGATGCGCGCCGCCGTCTATGCCCCCCCGGCGCCCGAGAGCACCCTGAACCGTCTCGCCGCGGACTGGCTCGGCCGCGATGCCTTCTCGGGGTGGCCGACCCGGCCCGCCGATCCGCTTCGCGACCCGGTCGTCGCCGATGCAGCGCGCTACGGCTTCCACGCGACGCTGCGTGCACCCTTCCGCCTGAAGAACGGCGTCGATCTCGACACCCTCGTCGATCGCCTCGGGGCGCTCTGCGCCGGGCGCGCGCCGCCGGTCATCGGGCGCTTGATACTGGGACGGCTCGGCGACTTCTTCGCGCTCGTTCCTGCCGAACCCGAGCCGGACCTGCACCAGATCGAGGGCGGTGTTCTTCAGGCCTTCGAGCCTTACCGCGCGCCGCTCACTGAGGAGGAGATCGCGCGACGGCGGCCAGAGCGGCTGAGCCAGCGCCAGCGCGACTGTCTCGCCCGAGGGGGCTATCCTTTCGTGCGCGAGGAGTGCCGCTTCCACATGACCCTGACGGGGCCGGTGCCGGGCGCCGCGGAGGACTGGCGCACCGACATCGAAGCCCGCTTCGCGCCGGTTCTCGGCCGGCCCCTCCCGATCGACGCGCTCGGACTCTTCGTCGAACCCGCGCCGGGTGCGCCCTTCCGGGTCCACAGCTTCCATCCCTTCAGGGCCTCCAGGGCCTGCCAGCCGGCCGTGACGTCATGAAGGAACAGGTTTTCCGCAACGCGCGCATCGTGGCCGGCGACGAGGTGGTCCACGGTAGCCTTGCGGTCCGCGATGGCCGCATCGCCTCGATCGCGTCGGGCCCAGCGGAGGTGGGCGAGGATCTCGGCGGCGACATCCTCATACCCGGTCTCGTCGAACTTCACACCGATCATATCGAGGGTCACTTCCTGCCGCGGCCCAAGGTGCGCTGGAACATGATGGCGGCGCTCCAGGCCCATGACGCGCAGATCGCGGCCTCGGGCATCACCACGGTTTTCGATGCCTTGCGGGTGGGGATGGACGAGGATGCCCTCCTCACCTCGAGCGACATGCTGGCCATGGCCGATACGATCGCTTCCGCGGTCGGCACCGGGCGGCTGCGGGCCGACCATCACATCCATCTGCGCTGCGAGGTGTCGGCCCCCGACGTCCTCGACCATTTCGAGCTGATCGCACGCCGCCCCCTGGTGCGGCTCGTGTCGCTCATGGATCACGCGCCGGGGCAGCGGCAGTTCGTCGATCTCGACACCTACCGCTCCTACTACCAGCGCAAGATGGCGCTGACGGATGCGGCCTTCCTCGCCTTCTGCGATCGGCGCATCGCCGAATCCGAAACCCATTCGGGTCCGAACCGCCGCGTCATCGCGGGGTTCTGCCGCGCGGCCGGCATGGCGGTGGCGTCCCACGACGACGCCACGCTGGCCCATGTCGACGAGGGTCTGGAGCTGGGCGTGACGCTGGCTGAATTCCCCACCACACTGGCGGCCGCCCGCGCGTCGCACGAGGCCGGCTTGCTGGTGCTGATGGGGGCACCCAATATCGTGCGCGGCGGCTCGCATTCCGGCAACGTGTCGGCTGCGGAACTGCTCGGCCTCGGCATCCTCGACGTCCTGTCCTCGGACTACGTGCCGTTCAGCCTGCTGCAGTCGGCCTTCGCCCTGGTCGAGGCCGGGACGCTCGAGCTGCCGGCTGCCATCCGGCTCCTGACCGCCAATCCCGCGGCCGCGGCACGACTCGACGACCGCGGCACCCTTATGGTCGGATTGCGGGCCGATCTCGCCCGGATCAGGGCCGAGGCAGGCCATCCTCCGGTCGTGGCTTGCGTATGGCGGGAGGGGCGGCGTGTTGCCTGAGCGGCCGGCCGGCGCTTTCGTTGCAGTGGTCGGTCCGAGCGGTGCCGGCAAGGACACGCTGATATCCGGCGCCGCGCGTCACCCGGCGCTCGACCAGCGCATCCACTTCGCGCGCCGGATCGTGACCCGGGCGGCGCTGGTCGCATTCGAGGACCACGACAGCCTGGACGAGGCGGGTTTCGCCCGCGCCCAGGCCGAAGGCGCCTTCGCCATCGTCTGGGTCGCACACGGATTGCATTACGGCCTGCCACGCCTGCTCATGAACGACCTCGCCGCTGGCGGAACTGTGGTGGCGAACCTCTCCCGCCGGGCCCTCAACGAGGCGGCGAAGATCTTTGGATTCTTGCATGTGGTGGAGGTAACCGCGCGCCACGAGATCCTTCTGGCACGGCTTCTGGCGCGAGGCCGCGAACCCGAACAGACCATCCGCGACCGCCTCCGCCGCCAGGTGTCAATCGAATTGCCGCCGTTGGCTGCCGGTCATCTGCTCATCGATAATTCCGCCGATGTCGCGCTTACCACCGCTCGTCTCGTTCGCCATCTCAATGGATTGTGTGTGGTATAATCCGGATTGCACGAGCACAAATGAAGGGCCGCTTGTCGTAGTGTGTTCCTCCAGAGCGGTCGGACCCTTATCGGCCAGGTCTGGTCCAAGAACAGCCAAGCCGCAGTGCGCTCATCCCGGTCGTTCTCCCGATTTTTGCCGCTACTACGAAGCAGCCTTTCGGGTCTGAGACGTAGTGGCCGAGATGGAGGCGAAGCAGCCGGCAAGAGCGGAGGGTCTTCATCAGCATCCGCTTCTACCCGTTCTGACGGGCCACCGACTCAACTGGTCGCTCACATACGATGGCATGCAACGTTGATTCTGAGAACCGCAATATGATTGCCTTTGCAGCCTGCGTCCCCTGTCGCCCCTGACAAGGGAGCGAACAGGAAGGCGTGGACGCCACACCGCGCCGATGAGTTCTCAATCCTTGTCACCCAGCCACTTCTTCGGCCGGTTCAGCAGCATGAAGTCTCCCGCCTTGCCAGGATGATCCTCGAGCCAGGCTCGTGCCGCGTCGGACAAGCGCTTTACCTGCTTCTCGTTGTATTTTTCGTGGTCTTTGTCGAGCTGAAGACCGGTGATGATCACCAGGATGTGTCTGACCTTACCCTTGATTCCTGCAGTCGATCCGACATGAGCGGTACGAGCGAGCGCGTGCGTGAACGTCATAAGAGAGTCCTATCGAGTCTTAATTCTGAGCCTTAGCGTCACTCGCCTGTCACAATCAAATACGGTCTAGCAGGCTGCTGAAGAAGGGTCAGCATTGACCCGATCCCTAGTACCGGTCCGCTTCTTTGACACGGCGTCTGCGCTGGGCGGGTCTTTGGCGCTGAAAGGGCTGCTCAGCGCGCCCAGTCTCGGCCGCGCAGTTCGGGCTGAAGCGGCCCTTGCCGTTTGTCCTCACGCCACCGCCGGTTCAGCCAGCAGTTTGGCAAGCGGACGAGGTTGCAGGCCGGCCGAGAAGGCGAAGGCCATGTCGACGCGCTCGCAGCCCCGCACCCGGATGCGGCGCAACAGCCCGAACTCTCGCCCCAGAAGGCCTTCCTCGATCCGCTTGCGGATTCTTTGGCTCATGGCGTGACCCGCATGGCGCGTGGTGCGCCCGTCGACGGCCGAGCGCCGTCCCGCGGTGTTCCGGGCGACGTGCGGCGTCGCGTTCATGGACCGCAACTCGTTCACGAAGTCTTCGGCGTCATAGCCCATTCCAGCGATCGACCGCTCCGCGGCTCCGCCAGCTCAGCCGGAGCGTCACCTGCCCGCCTCCATCGCGACCATGCGGCGACGGCTCACCCTCGCCCTGGTCCAGCGACTCGCTCCATGTCCGTGCTGCAATCGAACCAGCACCCAACATCATCTTATTTTATGACATAGTAAGACTAGACCCATTGCTCTCCGATCGCACGGCGCCGCTTCCCCGCGAGCCGAGTGGGTGCGGATGGCGTCGGGCCGGATCACGGGGCTGCTCGGTCTGCACTGAGATGCCGATCCTGCGGGGCATCGGCTCAAGCGTGTGCCCTGCTCCCTTCGACGGAATCATCACCGGTGGCGAGATTTCCGTCGCCGGGTCCGTTGACAAGCTCGCGCTTCTCAGGGAAGTGCGTCGACCTCAAGGCGGCGCGGCAGGGGCTGTGTAGCGGGTCTCGATGGCGGAGCGAACGAGCGCGCGGATTTCGTCGACGGCGATCCCGTCGTTGGCCGCTACGGCGGCGACCTCGTCGGCAAGCCCGTCGTCCTTGATCGAGGTCCGCATCCAGGCTGCGAAGTCGCCGTTCTTGAGATGGAACAGATAAGTGTCAGGATCGACGCCGTCGCCCACCTGAAGAAACATGCTGAGATTCTGCGCGCGGATCCTCAGTGCCGCGTCCTTACCGCGGAAGAAGAAGCTACGGTCTTCGCCCAGCGTCCCTTCGGCGTATTTGCGGGTGTGGCGTCTCACGTCGCCCTTGGGCTTGCCGACCGCGATCAGTGCCGGCGGCGTGCCGCCGCGGCGATCCCACCAGATCGCTTCGCCGACCTCGGGGCCGCGTTTAGGCAACGGCGGACACGGTTGGTCGAGCGTGCGACTCAAGACCTCGATCAGCCCGAGGCTCTCGCGACCGATCAGCAGAACGGTGCCGAGGCTGCGCAGGGCACCCGTGGCCAGCGTGTCGGGATGGACCGTGACGAAGATCGTCGGCATCTGGGCTTCGAGGTTGGCGCCGTCACCGGCGTCGCGCCCGCGCGGCAGCATGTGATGTGCCTCGTCGACGAGAATCCAATGCGGTCGTCCGTATTTGGCGCGGATGTCGAGCACGGCGGGCAAGAGGCTCGCCAGCACGGCAGGCCGATCCTCGACGCTCGAGCCCAGCAGATTGACGGCGACGTTGGTGCCAAGCTTGCGCACGGCGGCGAGCACTGATTCCGGCGCCACGGGCGTCTCGGCGTCGCCGAAGGTCACAGCATCGAAGGCTCCGTAGTCACCCTCGGGGTCGAACAGGCAGAGCTGGAAGTCAGCCTCGGCGAGTTGCTCCAGGATCGCAGTGGCGAGGGTCGACTTGCCACCGCCGGAGGTACCCGTGATGAGCACGCTGCCCCGGTCGGGCCGGAGCCGCACCTCGCCCTTGCCGTCGACCCGGGCGCCGATCACGACCGAATGGCGATCGACGGCGGCGTCGAGCAGGCGGGGCTCGTCGTCGAGCCATAGAGAAACGACCTCAGCCACGCCGGCACCGCGGGGTGCCTCCGTCACCACGTCGGCAGCCTCCTTGACGGCTGGCAGCGCATTCCCCACGGCCACGGCGCAGCCGCAGGTCCGCATGAAGGCGAGGTCGTTTTCCGCGTCGCCGGTCGCGACGACGTTGTGGGCCGAGAGTCCGAGGTCCTCGAGGGCGGCGCCGAGGCCCGAGGCCTTGTTGATGCCGTTCGGCAGCACCATGACGGCGCCCTTGTTGAAGATGATCTGGAGGTCGAGGCCAAGCTCGCGGATCGCTTCCAGCACCGTCGTCTCGTTAGGTTCCCAGGTCGCCACGATGACCCGACCGACCGAGAGGGGTTCGATCGCGAGGTCCTTCAGTCGCGCCACGAACTCGTCCGGCGGCCGCGGCCCGAGTAGGCGCGCCTCCTTGGTGGCGGGCGTATAGAGCAAGGCGCCGTTCTCCGCCACGACGCGGTCGAAGAGGTCGAGCCGGGGGCACACGCGTTCGAGGTCGGGAAGCTCGCGGCCGGTCACCATGACGAGGCGCCGGCCGCTGTGCTTCAGCCGCTCCAGGGCGTCGAGCGTGGCGTCGTCGACGATCCCGTCATGGGCTATGGTGCCGTCGTAGTCGGTGGCGAGCGCCTTGAAGTAGGGCACGAGCGGTCTCCCCTGACGAGGGCGGCACATCGTGACGGCACGGGTCGCCCACGGGACCAACCTAGGCTAGGTCGCCTCCGCGACGGTCGCGTGACGGAGGCGCCGATACGGACAAGGATGCTCGCATCACGCTTCAATGCCGAGGCAGCAGCCGCTGCACCTCTAGCAGGCTGCTGAAAAAGGGCTACGTGGTTTGGCCGGCTTGTGATTCACTCTGCTGCGGTTTGCGGGAGGGTGGTCGATGCGCGGACAGGATAGCCGGAGCGGGTCGCTGTTTTCCTACGTGGA
>JAABUP010006777.1_pt1 | contig 15971 bp, 20 predicted proteins | sample 5559201 | NCBI WGS metagenome assembly JAABUP01 (sample SAMN10711887, study PRJNA513373) | rock metagenome | isolation source: Antarctica rocks | place: Antarctica
ATTGTCAAATTGTCGGCTATCAACTTTAATTCAGGCTATGATCAGGCTTCTCATGATCCTTCGACTAGCATTGATAGTAACGCTCAGATTGATAGCTCAGACGAAATGGCAACCAAAGTTTATAGTAACATCTATAACAGGACTCATTTGTCTTCAGCTGACATGCTTTCGAGCGCGAACAAGACAATGAAAGGGCATCGCTTTTGTTTCCATTGACTGGGTCTCTTTCATCGACGTTGTTGTACCTACTGATACACAGAGGACACAGTTGAGTCGATTGGGCGACTTTGGATCCATGAGTGTCCAAGCATCGAGGATACCAGAGTAGGGCTTCATAGTGTCCTGCCTTCAAATGCGACTTAAATCAAAATCGCATAGGAGGCGCAGCCCCTTTTGTAGATTTCGTAGACAACCCAGGAGGCAGATCACACCTCTATTATTGTGCGTTCATTGGCGTTGGAGCAATGATCAGACTCCGCTTTAACCTTTGTGCTTTAGGCCTTGAGTGTGGTGTTGACGACTTGTATGACCTCGTTCTGTCCGCGGCGAGAAAGCGCTGGTAGCGACATCATGGATATGTGAAATTCAATTCCAGAGCAGAATTTCGTTATATTTAAAATAAGCGCAAACATTCCATCGGCCAAAATGGTCTAATGTGGATGCTATTTGTCATCTAGCCCAACGCCAAAAGTTGGACTAACATTCAAAGCACCGCACGTTGATTTGTGGATGCTAATCGCCTAAGATTCGATAAGCACCGCACGGCAAGTAAACTCCTAGAGTTTCTATAGCAGTCTACCAATAGTATGCTGGACTGTGAATCTTTTGCCATTCTGAGATACTGATGCATCATTTGTTTCTATTAGATGATGGACAGATGCATGGTCCCGAGAGAGAAAAGGAAAGGTCCAATGTGGATTGGAGTTCCCCTAGGAGATTGGAGGTTCGAATTCCGGGTCTGCCTCTTTTTTCTTCTTGTGTGATCGGTCCCAGAAATTCAGCCTTTTGCAACCCCAGACCTCCTTTTCATCAGAATTGCCACTTCCTCTCTGCAATCCCACATCTGCCATAGAAATCTCCACTAACAGTAATGATGGTTGACACACGGCTTGCTGCTAGCTTCGTAAGATCCTTCGACAACACTTGATCCTCTTTGTCAATATTGGGCAAGGAGTGTCGTCTTCGCCACTTTGTTTAGTCCAACACCGCGACAGTCAACACGTAGATGCGTAATCAATCTCTCGACACCATTTAGTTTTCGCCAGATCCCACACTCACCTTCAAACTCTCAATCCTGGGAGTGCTCCTTCATTCACTGGTATGACTTGTCTTTAAGAACATCTCCGCTGATAGTACATCGTATCAAGGTTTTTCACGATGTCCACTTCACCAGCCTTCGCAGAAACGCCCAAGATTGACTCCAAGACAAATTTGCCACGGACCCGAGGGCAGACGCGTATCAAGGCTGGGCAATTAGAATACCTGGATCTAGGGACTGGAAGCTGGGTCTGTGCGACACGTCTACAGAGCATCCGGCAGAGGATCATTCAGCAATCCTTAGTTCAAGGTAACGGGCAAGGGTATACATTTCCTAAAAGCCATGGAAATATCAACGGCCAGAACCCATCGGATTACACCTCATTTCTTCTGAAGGACCAACAATACGGCGAGGATAGGAGTAATCGAAATCCGATTCTCTTTCAATTGAGGCCTACTCACGATGGGCAGAGGCCAACAGGCTACGTGATGGACAATGGACGCATTGTCCTAGACGCATTCGACCACGGGATCAGAGATTTCGGGGATGACCTTCCACTATGCTTGTCATCGCAGATAGATGGCTGGGATGTCGAGACCTATCTCCGACGGAATTTGGAGATCTCATATTATGACATTATAGGTAAGTCGTCTCAATCATGACTCTGATGAAAGCTAACGTTCTTCTGCAGCTCGAATGCCGAACGACTATCTCGTGGGAAGGTTAGGGAAGCGTTGGCACTCAGGGCCCCCGCGAGTTGGTACAATAAGTATGCGAGCCACACGTTTCCGGTTGAAGGCTGGTTGCCTTGCCTGGACAGAGAAAGGAGACACTGTGGCGAAGAACAACAAGATACTCAGTCTCATGCCTGCAGTCTGCCAAGCCACAAACTCATCACAGGGATTCCGCGACCTGACAAAAGAGGAGGCCAATGACTGTGAGACTGCTAAAGGAATGCGTGCCAACAAAGGAAGAAAGAGCAATCGGCAAGCCAATATAGCAGAAGAAACGGATAGTGAGGAGGACGGTGTTAATGAAGACCATGATGACAGAAGCTCTCGCGTCATAGCGCAGGCGGACAATCGGTCTCAGACTGTATACGAAGACGGCGAAGAAGACGTCAACCCTGAGGATGAGGGTTTTAATACAGCCATCTGGCCTACACAAAATGACGATGATCATCAGATGACGGCCATTTCGAGTCCGGAGAGTAAAGGCGCATTTCACGGCGGATCTAGCTATGATGTTAAGATTAAGAAGTCCAAAAAGCGAGCCAGAGCACAGCGATCAGAGTCAGCAGATTCGGAAGCAGACACATATCAGCCAGCGCCCAAGCGGCAGCGTTTTGGAAAGGTTGCTTCCGAAAAGATTCATGCGTTTCGTCAGGATCAGCCTGATGATAACGAGATTGATGATCATGAAGTAGCAACACGGCAGCAGCAGCCCCGTCATTCGAAGACAGATGCGACATCCAACGCTAAAAATTCGCAGCCTGATAGCGGGGGAAGTGATGGACTTAAGCGTGCCCCCGCTGCAAATGTACAGACGGCTTCAAAAGTGAAGACAAAGACGAGACTTCCGTCTGACAAGACGCAGACCCTCCCGAAGAAGCGTTCAAAGCTTACTCCATCCCCGACCGCAAATCAGACAGGGCCCGGTATCGACATCAAAGGAATGTCGCAATACGGAGCCCCAGGAGCTCGACTTCTCGACCCAGATAGTGCAGAGTATGCGAAGGTATCTTGTGCGGCCATTGAACGAGGAGACTACCGATACTTCCTCCCTGCCGTTCCAGGGGCCCGGATCAATGCCAGAGATCAGGTACAGAGAGCTCTCGGTCTTACTGTGATTGACTATGTCCAAAAGTCTGGCAAGGTTCCTCCTGGTGGGCTCATCAAGAATCACCTACGTGAGAGCTACGCCTCTCAGTGGCTTCGACTTCAAGGGGCCTTCAATGAATGCTTTGATGATCAAGAACCTCCACGACTTTTCGCACTACCAGAATGGCATGACGGATTTGACTGCTGGGGAGAAGTGTTGGATGAGGAGGGGGCAAAGCTTTGGAGATTGTCAATAGGGGAGGCAGAAATCCAGAGAACTGCCTAGAGTAGTCTCTGTTTGAGTCGAGGACTTCATTCGAATGTTCCCAGATGTGATGGATGGCTGAGGTTGGATGTAGGTTCTTAGTCATAGAGATCGTGATCCTTCTGAAAGGATCCCATTCCAGATCTTAGTTCATTACTACCACTAGTCGGGTGAGATTCGTCTATAGAAAATGCTTTTGAGTTGTGGATCAATCACTACAGATGTCAAGCTTCTCACCGAACCAGCGACTGATATTGGGGCATGAATCAGGGTGCCCACCAAAGTCCTGAAATGGCCGATCCGCATTGCAATTGATATTGCGGAACGCAAGTCTTGCAGAGCCGCTAAAAGATACCGTAACCCGATCGAGCGTTTCACGCATATTGTCAATAAACTTGCATGAGCACGATCACAACACAATCATTACCACCATGTTTGCTCATCTGAAACTTGCTTGTTCCACTCGTATTGGGGATGGTCTCCGGTAGTGAGGCATAGTCAAATGACATTTTGGAGCATACCGTGAAGTTGCGATGTCTCATAAGGACCCACGACCTGAAGTTCCTATCTTCGACGAGAAGCAGCGGCCTAGGAGCAATGGCAAGATACGTGAAAATCCCTTGACTGGAAAGATATCCTGGCTCGACCCTGTTTCAAATCAATGGAGTGGGCCGTTTTGCGTCCATACGTACAGAAGGGGATAGGGCGCTAACTCTAACATAGAGGATGCGGTTCGCCTAGATACCATTCGGGGAAAGTTGATTAATAATGCAAGCGCAGGCGGACGACAATACAGTAAGCTGCTCATCAATGTCTTCGGCGAAACTTATTGCTGATTGACCAAGAGTTCAAAAAACACGGAAACAAGGACGGCGAGGACCCTCTTAATGTTACCTCCTTCCTGCCAAAAGACGAGTCTTATGGCTACACTCGAAACGACCGCCCGGACATCCTGTTCACTCTGTTCGAGCCGAAAGATCGAAGAGCTGAGAAACCAACCACATACATGATGGATGAGAATCGTGTATGTCTAGACCCATTTTTGCATGGCATTCGTGACTTCGCCGAGTTGCCGAAGACCATATCATCCGAAGTTGATGGACAGGACATTGAGTATTGGTTGCGCCAAAATGCAGAGATGACAAGATATGACATAATGGGTAAGCATTTTTGCTTTGCATATTCAGCAGCACTGATATGCAATGGTAGCTCGAACGCCATCCACATACACCGTCAAAGGCAAAGTTCGGAACGATCCCCCCCATCTGAATGCGTTGACTCAGCGAGCCCGTCGGTTCCGCGAGAAAGCTGGTTGTCTGTCTTGGGAGAAGAACGCTGGCACCGCGAATAGGAACAACTATCTCCTAAGCATACTTCCAGAAGAGTGCAAGAAGCCCAGAGTCAATTCAACTCGATCAGTCGCACAAGACCTCGATGATCAACAGAGAAAGGTGGAGCTTGCATCTGTGAACAGAGGCCAATTCCAGAATAAGCGCCGCAAATCCAATCGTACTCCAGAGGCCGAGGTAAACAACCAAAGTGAAGAACGCAAACTAATTCCGGCAGAACTTAGCTTCGGCATCCAACACTCAGAGGCTGCGAATGGTAACCAATCTAGCCCCGAACAACGTTTAACAATCATGACAACACGCAAGAGATCTTATGCTTCGACCGGTAATCCAAACGCTGCAGGGCAGTCGGCACCACCGACTACCAACGACTCGCACAGCAATCCTCGTAAGAGACGCATTCAAGAAGCTTCGAGAGACCACGATTCCGAGTATGAAGTTCAACACTTGCCTTCTGCGAAGCGTCAGAAAGCGGCCATAGGGGCAGACGTCTCGGATGACAACGGAGTTCTAGAGCGTCCTGGCGTCATTCCGGCGCGCCGTAGCTCTCGGAGAATTACGAGTACAGCTCGGTCAAGCTATCTTAGTGTTGAAGATGAAGAAGACACCTCGGCTTCTGAATCCGACACGGAGGAAACTCATATTTCTCGAGGTCGTAAGGTTCAGTCAACGGGATCGGCAAATCAACCGAGCCTAGAAGAGGGGGAAACCGAGATTCAAGCTCCTCCGTCAAAAGTATCTGGTCCAATCGTTGGCGTTCTCGCCCAATATGTCATCGAGATGGATAGCGACGATGAGCCTATGTATGATGAACAATTCCAGACGGAAACTGCGGCCACGCTTGCTAAGACCAAAGACTACCGTTTCATAACGCCAATTGGACGGGCAACGGATAGCCGAGACCGAGCCTACATTCGCAGAGCCCTCGAATTGACGTGCATCGATTTCTGTGATCGGAGAGGTCACGCCGTCCCAAATGACCTCTTGACCGAACACCATAATGAGAGTTACATGTCTCAGCAACGGCACATTCAGAAAGAATTCAGCCGCATCTGGTGCGGTGCTGACGCTGCACCCTCACTGTATTGCCTCAATGCGTGGACGGCAGGATTCAGTCAATGGAGAGTAAGAAGTGGCAAGGGTCAAAACTTGATGGCAAAGCTGCTGAAGGGAGAGAAGATGACAGCCAAACTCGCCAAGGACGACTAGCCTGGAGTCCTTCCTTTCGAGTTCTGCAACGTACCTTCAACATCCACACAGAACACACCCATCACTGTCAGAGCAAGGCATATGACCGCGTTGTCATTCATGTTCTTTCTTCTGTATCGTTTTAGTGGCCTGTAAGCCTAATGTCAAAGAACATTGTTCAATTTCCAAGGGCTTGCGTGGTTCAAGCACAGTCATGGCAGGCATATTTTCACTGCAGGAAAGACCAATGACCAGGCTGGGTCGGTGATGGCTTGGTCAAGAATCGTTTCACATCGCGGTGCAGGTCACCTCTCAATGTATGTCAAGTCTTTTTCTCACAATGAGACCTGAAGTTGCAAATGAGGTTGATTTAGCCTTGATAACGTAATCATCCTCGCACCTTACCGCCTCCAGTAAGGCCCGCTTTTGCCCTGCTTCTCCAGATCTTCACTGTGACTTGTACCGTAGTGTTTAAGCTTAAGTACTTTACGGACTTGATTCGATTGACCATGCTCGGAATTCTTATGCCAATATCATGTGCTCTTCTACTGAGTCGTTTGCAGGTGTCAGCTGTGGCAGCAGGACACAGTCAGTCCCCCTCCGGCGAGCCAGAAGGAATGAGACCGACGTCATTTTCTGGGGATGGGACGGGACGGATGCGACGCCCCGGGATCCAAACATGAGGCTCGATCTGCCATTGCAATCTCATGGCACCCTAGCATCACTGCCCAGCATATATTGAAGGGCATGTTCTATGGCAATCAGCATTGTTACAATCCGCGATAATCCGCCTGCTGCTGGAAACACTTGCATTCCTCTCCAGTATGGGTCTTTATCAGCGATCAAAACACGCCGAAAACGCCAATACTCCAGAGGGCAATGGAGCCGCAGACCCAAGGATCGGGCCTGATCCAGACAAAGAGGCTGGCGCATACGACGATTCACCCGTCAAGTTCCTGACCGTGCGATCCATAATGATGGGAATTCTGGTTAGTATGGGGGGATTTATCTTTGGATATGATACTGGTACGCGCCGCTGGGTATCATTAGAGAGGCAGCTTGCTGAATCACGACGCAGGTCAGATCTCGGGATTTCTGGCGATGCACGACTTTCTCCAGCGCTTTGCCGAACCAGCAGCATCGAGTGATTCTAAGGCGACCAAGACTGCTACCGGATACTACAAATTCAGCGATGTTCGCTCCGGATTGATTGTTGGTCTGGTGGGTTGCTGAGCGTGGTCTATAAGCACTCCGAACACTGCTAATGTCCTGCAGCTCTCAATCGGCACGCTTGCTGGCGCCCTCCTCGTTGCCCCTATCGCAGACCGCATCGGCCGAAAACCCTCTATGACCTTGTGGTCCATCGTCTTCATAGTCGGAGTGATTATACAAATGGCTTCTACAAACGTATGGCAGCAGATTGCTGTAGGTCGGCTCATCGCTGGTGCGGGTGTTGGTGCCCTCTCCATTATGGTTCCCATGTACGTCTCTGAAACAGGACCTCGGCAAGTGCGCGGCGCGCTGGTCAGCACATACCAACTCTTCATTACCTGCGGTATCTTTGTTGCTGATGCCATTAATTTTGGGACGGAGAAACGAGCCGACTCAGGCTCTTGGCGGATACCTATGGGCGTTGGATTCATATGGCCTTTGATTCTTGGAATTGGCATGCTAGCCTTCCCTGAATCTCCGCGGTACGCATTTCGGAATGGCCGCATGGACGAAGCTTGCACAACGCTGGCTAAATTCTATGGCGTTTCAGAAAACCACCGAGTGGTACAGCGTGAACTTGCTGAGATCAAAGAGAAGCACGACCTTGAAGTGTCCCTTGGGAAGCGACCTTGGATCGAGCTCCTCACAGGCCCGCGAATGGCCTACAGGACCATGCTTGGTATAACTCTGCAGGCCTTGCAGCAATTGACAGGTGCAAACTTCTTCTTCTACTACGGGACTACCATCTTCCAAGCTACGGGGATCAACAACTCCTTTGTCACCGCTATGATACTTGGTGGGGTCAACTTTGGTATGACCTTCTTCGGGCTCTACATCGTTGAACGTTTTGGCCGTCGCCGCTCCCTCATCGTTGGTGGCATCGGTATGACGGTCAATTTCCTGATATTTGCGTCCGTCGGCGCTTTCGCACTCAACAATACCTCGCCTAGAGCCACCCCTAAGGCAGGTGCAGCCATGATCGTTTTCGCGTGCTTCTTCATTGCTTTCTACGCGACCACTTGGGGGCCAATCATTTGGTGTATCGTTGGCGAGTTATTCCCTAGTCACTACCGTGCCAGGTCCATGGCATTGGTAACTTCCTCCAATTGGATATGGAACTTTTTGATTGCATTTTTCACTCCATTCATCATCAACAACATTGGATTCAAGTATGGGTACGTGTTTGCAGGGTGCAACTTTGCGGCTGTATTAATCGTGTATTTCTTTGTTTGCGAGACGCAAGGGAAAACACTCGAGGAGATCGATACGATGTATATCGCTAAAGTAGCGCCCTGGAAGAGCAGTAAGTGGGTCTCGCCTTCCAAGGAGACAGAGACTACGATGGACATGGAGGCATACAGGGATGGGCATAACAAAGAAGTGGAAGCATAGACGACTGTATTATATACCCATAGAGGCCGGTAGATGAAGGAGCGAAACCAACGCGCGAGACGCAAGTCTCATATCGGAGACATTGCTCCACTAGTTTACAGTCTCTCACTTTAAGTCTTTGGAGTTGTATGAGCGGCTACTGCGTTGGGGTCCCATTTTTTCGAGTTTTTTCCCATCAATATTCACCAAATCGCCGGCTATTGTTGGGGGTTTTATATGTCTACAAGGTAGAAGCTTGATGAAACCGCTTTAATGCTTGAACTGATCTGACGCTCGAAATGTCACGCACATGGAGAGATCTCAAGATTGAAGGTAAAGACTGTATTACGATCTCGCATACTCACACCAGAGACACACTTACTAGATTCCTACCAAAAACGCCTCATTGGCGACCATCAAGAGCACTGATCTATCTCCTAGACTGCGCACGGGAAACGTCATGCATTGTCATGCCCCTTGAGCGTCCGCCAGCAGCCGTCCGAGCATCCGGACGACCGCTAAAAGCCTCAAAGGCATCTTGTCGCGACGTTCTAGGAGCATGACTGGCCTGTCTCGAGAGTCTAACAGCATACCCCTTATCGGTAAGCCCACCACAGTCCTTGCAGTAGTCATCTTCAGCATTGGGGTTTTGCATTCGCGATCTACCAGATGCTTTATGCGTCTTGGGATTCATCGTACAAGCATCCGCGGCGGCCATGGGAGGAGCGGCCATCATACTAGGTCTCCTTGATCTACCTTCATGCTTGGATGCAGCAATACGAGGATATGACGGATTGAGCCTATTGTCAGGACCGCTGGGCATAGCTCGCTTGATGGGTATCTCAGTCTGATGACCACTAACCCCTTGATACTTTTCACCACGATTGGTTTGTGCCTGGGGATAGCCAGGAGAGAAGACGCGGCTATCTGCGGGAGCAAAGCTCTGAGCCGGAGGTGCGCGTAGTGTTTCTTGTTGACGATGAAGATCGGAGCCGGAAGCGTGCCAGGGCTGCTTACGAACCCAGGCGCCACGCTTGGGGTCCGCCCAACGCTCTTTACCGAATCCAACCATGTCTGCTTAGACGAGGGATGTGAATTTGTTGGGTTTGTTGCTTTGGTAAAAGGCTTTGAGTGCTGGCTGTCCGGGAAGTAGTGAGAGTATGAGATGATGAGCTATACCGTGGTGGTGAACATGCTATTTATGGGAACGAGGGTTGCGAATCTAGACAATGTCCTGTTGTGCCGAGGGGGGTGAACAAGCTGGTGTTATCATATCTTTTGATTTCGTTATTATAAAAGATTAGATTCAACGGTACCTTTGTGTATGCCTTTGTCTCAGAAAAATTGTTCAAGGTCCGCCGGGCGAAACATCATAGGTTTGACGCAAGCTTTCGCCCTTTGTGTCCCCGTTTCACGGAATTTGGAACAAAGCGAATCATGACTGATGTCGTCCTGTTGCTTCTCATGAAGAGATGCACAGTATCCTCAGACGAGGACAGACAACCCAGTCCACCAATAGAATCTCTTTCAGCCCTTCCTTCCCTCTTTTCGTGGTCCAATTGAGAGAGCGCCACAGGTAGTCCCAGACGTTGGGGGAAATATCTAAAATATTCATAGTGCTTGAAAGTGGGGAAAGTACATCTAGTGGAAAGACAGCATAGGGGACTGACCATATTAAGGATACAGAATTGCGCTGTGCGTATCGAGCAGTCTTTGCTACTATCAAAGAAACCAGAGCTATGATCCTTTTTTATGACCTCTTGTGCGGTTTCGGCCAGAACAGTGGATTCCTTGGCAATTTCTTGGCATTTGCAGATCTTCGGCTCGCTAGAGCAAACCTTTTTGTTGCTCATAAGTACCTTACTTCCCAAATATATTGCAATATTGATCAAATGACTTTCTTGGATACGGAGATATCTCAGACGTTCCAGCTCCAGGCTTGGTAAATATTTGGCTGTGTAATGAAAAATCCTTTCTGATCTCTATCTACTGCAATTTCTTTTCTTGTACCCTTTTGAAGCAAGTACAATTACGTTGAGAAGTATGTCCGGGTCAAGCGTGCTCCCAGATCCGACAGCAGATCTTCACTGGTCCGACTTCGCCGGATCAATCCAAGACATCTTCGCCGAGAATGCTACTAAATATCCTGATCGGATATGTGTGGTCGAAACTCCCTCCAGCACATCGCCCCAGCGGGAGTTTACCTATTGGCAGCTCCACCAGGCCAGTAACTTAGTAGCGCACCGATTGCTACAGGATGGAATCCAGCGTGGAGACGTGGTTATGATCTATGCGTACCGGGGGGTCGATCTTGTGGTGGCCGTTCTTGGAACGCTCAAAGCTGGGGCTGCTTTCAGTGTCGTTGATCCAGCTTATCCACCTGACCGCCAAGAAATATATCTGAAGGTTGCTCGACCTCGAGCCCTCATCGTGATAGCGAAAGCGTCGCGAGATGAGGGTGCGCTCTCCGAGCAGGTCAAAGGTTACATTGAGAGCCATTTGGATCTCAGAACTACCATTCCTGATCTAGAATTACTGGATGACGGTAGCTTGCGAGGTGGCTCAATCCAGAGAGGGGAAGCCGATGTCCTACAAGAGACACAAACCTTGAAAGACCAGCATCCTGGCGTCGTTGTCGGCCCTGACACCCAGCCGACATTAAGTTTTACAAGTGGAAGCGAGGGTATTGTAGGTAGGCTTCAGGCCATATTTACCTGCTTAGATTCCTTCGAAGATCCCTGAAACATCTATATCCTTGACATTTAAGGCGGTGACACTTATATTGAAGAACAAATGCTAACTATTGAGCAGCCTAAAGGTTGTAAGGGTCGCCACTATTCGTAGGTAATTGAACTGCCAGTAATGGAAGTGACTTCAGCTAATATTTATATTCTCTTAGTTTGACCTACTACCAAGCGTTTATGAGAGACCGTTATCGAATGTCAGAACACGACCGATTCACCATGCTTTCTGGGATTGGTATGTATAGTCCCACATTAATGTCTCCGCCCCTTGTTACATTGAAAACCTGCAATACAAGACGTCGTCAATACCGCCTCGTTCGCTCCACCCTTCAATCCTATCTTCGTAGCAATGGGTCTATAATTTTTAGATCATAGGCTGACTTTGGGCGATGATCAAGCGCACGATCCAATTCAGGTAGGTCTACCTAGATGTACCAAGTCATAAAGACGGCTAGATGTTCGTATTTGCTGATGATGGAAAATTTAGAGGGACATATTCACCCCTATCTATCTCGGAGCTAGGCTCCTTGTCCCTAGCAAGCAAGACATCCAACATGAGAGCTTGGCTGAATGGATGAGGACTTACGAGCCAACTGTGACGCATCTCACTCCGGCTATGGGTGTGTGATTCATTCATCAAATTAGTAGACCTTAAGACGCTGAAATACGATCTTTCTAGGCCAAATACTCGTTGGTGGAGCTAGTGCAGAATTTCCTTCCCTGAGAAACGCATTCGTGAGTTTCCTACGGGCATTTAGTTCTCGGGTTTCTAGAATTCTGACACCTTTATAGTTCGTTGGAGACATTTTGATAAAACGCGATTGTAGACTACTACAAAAGTAATATTGCATTTTCGCTTTTCTAATGTCCCTGGAAAAATATAGCATCAATTTCTTGCGATTTGCAATTCTCCCTTTGGGAGCAAGGCTGATTCTCGTACAGTCTGGCGCACAATTGTAGAATCATCAACATGTTTGGTATGAGTTGTACCCTAGGATCACCACTTTCTTTGCAACAATGGCCCTTTGGCTATTTGGGCTAATTGCTCAACAGGAACTACTGAGACTCAAAGAGCTGTCTCTTTCTACGAGATTCCGAGTCGTACAGAGGATCCAGAGTATCTTGCGAACATGGGCGATGTGATACCCGCCGGCAAAGGCATGCAAGACGTAGGATTGCCTCCCATTTTACATTCATGATGTACTAACGCGATTCGAAGGTGCAACTTCTTGTCGTCAACCGCGATTCTCTAGCGAAGGGCATACCTCACCTCGCTGAAATCGGCGAGACTGGCGAACTATTCGTGAGGGCAGGAGGCCTTGCAGAAGGGTACTTAGGCACTGACGAGCTGACTCAAAGCCTGAACAAAGAGAAGTTCATTCCTAACTTTTTTGCCAAGAATGACGACTGGATAGCCGCAGACAAGAGGCTGATCGCAAAACAAGGCTTCAAGGAGCCATGGCGAGAATATTGGCAGGGGCCCAGAGACCGCCTCTATCGTTCTGGAGACTTGGGACGCTACACCAAGACGGGTGATGTCGATTGCACTGGGAGAGCTGACTCGCAAGTCAAGATCAGAGGTTTCAGAATTGAGCTCGGAGAAATCGACACTCATTTGTGAGTCATGTGTTTTCTCGGGGACAAACAAACGAATGCGCTGACATTCATCAAAGATCTCATCATGCATTAGTCCGCGAGAATGTCACGCTTGTCCGTCGAAATAAAGATGAAGAGCCTATGCTGGTATCTTATATAGTCCCAGACTTACAAAAGTGGCCACAATGGCTAGAGTCCAAGGGCCTACCGGACGACACTGAAGATGACACAATGATAGGAATGCTGAAGCGTTTTCAGAAGCTGAGAGCAGATGCAAGGGAAGCGTTGAAGAGCAAGCTGCCAGGCTATGCTGTTCCAAGTATCATCATTCCGTTGAGGAAGATGCCATTGACTCCAAATGCAAAGATTGACAAAAAAGCCTTGCCGTACCCGGATGCTGCAGAATTGGCCGAGACGTCGACTGCCGGCAAAACTGCCAGGTCAAGTTTCTCGCGGACTGAGAAGTATGTTGGGGAGGTTTGGGCGCAGCGGATACCTGGAATTTCTGCCGAAATCATTGATCTCGATGATCGATTCTTCGACATAGGAGGACACAGCATGGTCGGGCAAAGCGTGCTCTTCGATGTCAGAAAAGGCAAAGGAGTGTCGCTTTCGATGGCCACGTTGTTTCAGAATTCATCGCTTAGAGAATTTTCCAATGTATTAGATGCTGCATCCCAGCTTTCAGACGGCGAGAAACCTGATAGCACGCCTCCGGAGATGGACTACCATCTAGACGGTGAGCTCCTCGATGTCAAATCCCACCACCCTTCGATTCCGTCAACGCAGATCTCGCCACAGACGTTTTTAATTACTGGTGGTACGGGATTCCTTGGGGCACATATATTGGCTGATCTCCTCAATCGTTCACCCCCGAAGAAGGTATATGTTCATGTACGAGCATCATCGACTACAGATGCGCTTCAGCGGATCAAAGAGTCTTGTGAAGCTTACGGAGTCTGGAATGCCAATTGGCTTGAAGATAAGCAGATCGAGACGGTCGTTGGTGATCTCAGCAAGCCGAATCTAGGCGTCGATGAAGCTATCTGGACCAAGCTGGCAGAATCGGTTGATTGCATTATCCACAACGGTGCTAGGTAAGCTGGATCACTATTATATCGCCTTAACATCTTCAAAGTGATCACTAACACAAGCCTCAGAGTCCACTGGGTCCACACCTACACAACCCTCAAACCCACCAACGTCCTCTCCACCCTCTCCTGCATCCATCTCTGCACCCTCTCCCACCCCAAATCTCTAACCTTCATCTCCAGCACCGCCGTCCTCGACACCCCCGCCTACACCAGCGCCCCTATCCCCGAATCCGACCCCCTATCCCTCAGCCGCACCGGCCTCTCAACCGGCTACGGCCAAACAAAGTACGTCTCCGAATACCTGATCCGCGAAGCCGGCAAACGCGGCCTCCGCGGCGCCATCGTCCGCCCCGGCTACATAACCGGCGACCCAGACAAAGGCATCGGCCCAACCGATGACTTCCTCCTGCGCATGCTAAAAGGCAGCATCCAGCTCTCCAGCGCGCCGGACCTCTCCCCCAACACCATAAACCTCGTCCCAGTCTCCCACTGCGCCCGCATCGTCGTCGCCGCCTCCCTGCACCCCCCCTCCCCCTCCGGCGTAGAAGTCGTACAAGTAACCCCCCACCCGCAACTCCCCTGGGCCACATTCCTCACCGCGCTCTCAACATACGGCTACCCCGTCCCCATAGTCCCCTACGACGAATGGCGCACCGCTCTCGAATCCTACGTCGCCCACACCACAACAAGCACCACCCTCTCCGACCCTACCGGCAATCCCACATCCATCACCACAAACCCCACCCCCACCATCCCCGAACCGCACGCCCTCCTCCCCCTCTTCGACTGGGTAACCAGCGACCTCCCGCACGACACCGCATCCCCCCCTCTCCTCGACGCCAACGCCGCACGCGTGCTGCATGCCGATGATGCAAGCTATGCGATGGAGGAAAAGAGTAGGGTGACGGAGGAGACGGTGGGGCTTTATTTGGGGTTTTTGGTGGCGATTGGATTTATTGCGGCGCCGACGACAGGGGAGGGGAGATTGTTGCCAGAGGTGCGGATCGGGGAGGCGCAGAGGGAGATGTTGGGGAGGGTGAGTAGGGGTGGGGGGAAGTAGGTGATGTGATGGGCGTATTGGTGGTATGGGGATGAGGTATGGATGGTGGAAGGCAAGGAGAGAGAGGGAGAGATTGATCAAAAGTTTTTGAGATTTGCAAATAGTAGATTGGATATTTTGATGATTTCATGCATGCACACAGAGTCGGCTACTTCCCATTCCGTCTGCTCCTCGCAAGGCCGCGACTGCACCCGAAGCGCCAGTTGACCCAAAGTGTGTCTATCTATGGTAGTCTAACAACCAGCCGCCCAAGTCTCTACCCTTATCAAAGCCCCACCATCCCGCTCTAGTAATCTACACTCTTCTCTGACCCATCCCCAGACACAATCGAAGCAAGCACAGCCATCCTCAAAGAGGTACCAATGAGTCTGCGCCAAGAGAATTATTCTTCAAGCCGCATCACGTTGCTCCTCAGATCCCTCTCCATCGTCCGCCAACATCACCGAAAGCCGACGGAATCCCTTGTTCTGCTCTTATATACCCTGCGATCCGTATCTTCGGATCGGAGCCGAGCCGGCGTCGTCTTCGCCTTGTATCCCCCCCGAACGGTATCGTCGGATCGGAGGCGAGGCGGCATCTTCGCCTGTCTCTGGTGGTGTGGGGACGTTTCCGGGAGGATCTTGGGGGGGGGATGGTGATGCTGTATGGGTCTGTTCTTTTGAGGCTGTTGTCGAGTCGTGGGGGGGTGGAGGAAGGGTGGCGTCCTCGCCTCCTTCCAATGAAGTCGTGGGTCGCTTTGGAGAGGGGGTTTTTTCGGGGATCTCTTCCGGATTGTCTCGTCGAATTCGAGGGCCCTCTTCTTGGACTTGCGTATCTTCGTTCAGTCGGCGGGTTTCTGGAGGAGAGATGAGGTTTTCCTCTGCGTCCAATCGAGCGGTAGTACTTTCTACATGAGCATCTTCCATCCCGTTTTGTGGCTGCTTCCGAAAGAAAGAGTCACTTTTCTTCTGCCCTTTCTTTTCATTTTTCGACGGCTTTTGAGACCCCTTCTTGGCTTCTGGCGCCTTCTGGCTG
>JAABUP010006778.1_pt1 | contig 15971 bp, 21 predicted proteins | sample 5559201 | NCBI WGS metagenome assembly JAABUP01 (sample SAMN10711887, study PRJNA513373) | rock metagenome | isolation source: Antarctica rocks | place: Antarctica
ACCCTTTGCCACCATGGACTCCAGCCTTGGTCTGTTGAAGTTTCTGTTCCCGCAAATACCAACGCTAGCCAATACAGCATTATGGCATACACTTGGACAACTGGAGACTTCGTCGAAATGGGACTTGCGGACGACACTCACAGTTCAGGTGCTGCGGCAAATGATGCAGGGTGGCGGGAAGAAGCCATCCCCGATCAGTAAAGTGCAAGCGTCGACCTTGAAGGACCCGGGCATCAAGGGCAAGATATGGGTTGCAAAGGCGACTGTTGCGGCACCGAAGCCCGCGGATGAGAGTTTACGAGAAGCTGTCTTCAAGGCTATCGACGAGATGAAGGAGGGCGAGGTGCAGTACACGAAGCCGGATCTAGTCGACACCGAAGTCGAGTGGACCGGCTTTCGGCCAGATGCTGGAAAGGACGAGCCTCTACCGGATATCTCCGAGCAGGAAAAGTACGAGCGATTGATGAGTGAGCCTACGCGGACGAGCGGTACAACATTGCTGTACTTCCATGGCGGCGCTTACTGGCTATGTGCGCCTTCGACTCACAGGCAGCTCACGAGCAGACTAGCCAAGGAGACGCACGGCAGAGTCTGCAGCGTCAAGTACCGTCTTGCACCACAAGCTGCATTCCCTTCGCAACTGATCGACGCATTGATGATGTACCTCAGCCTCCTCTACCCGCCGCCCGGATCAATGCACGAAGCTGTGCTGGCGAAGGAAATACTGTTCGCTGGAGACAGCGCAGGCGGCAACATCGTCTTCGCATTGCTCCAGCTCCTGCTCCAGCTGCACCGGACAAGCAACAAGCCAACCGTTCGTTTCCACGGAAAAGACGTACATGTACCACTGCCCGCTGGAGCGTGTGCCAACTCAGGATGGTTCGACATTTCCCGAGCAATGCCATCCCTAACAACAAACGCCAGCTTCGACTACCTACCGCCACCGAACCACGAAGATCCATGACCCGCTTCCCGCACGAGGACATCTGGCCCGCGACACCCCCGCGAGGAGACCTCTTCTGCGATCTCAGTCTGCTAGACCACCCGTTAGTTTCGCCTTTATCGGCTACCAGCTGGAAAGGCTCTCCGCCGCTTTGGCTATGTACAGGCCAAGAAGGTTTGACGGACGAGGACTGCTTCGTCGCTTCCCGCGCCGCTTCGGAGGGCGTGGTGGTGCAGTTCGAGCAGTACGAGGCGATGCCGCATTGTTTCGCTATGCTGATGCCTTTCTTGCCGACTGGCGATCGGTGTCTGCGGAGTTGGGGTGATTTCTGTAGACGGTGCGTTGAGGAGCCTGCGAGCGTGGAGACGAATGGGACGTATGTGTATGCGAAGACTGGGGCGGAGAAAGCGATTGATGTCGCCGGCGTCAGTAAAATGTCTTTGGATGAAGTCAAGAAGCTTATGGCGGAGGCGAAGGAGAAACGTTTGAAGGGATATGAGAAGGAGGGTAAAGGGATGCCGAAGCCGGCGTTATGACATTGAGGTTGAGGGTCTGGCATGGTAGGTACATAGTAATATACATGATAGAAATTGGTAACGATGCAGTGTTCAAACCGCTCCTGCGAGTTCCCATCGTATCAGAACATGCCTACAGCACTAGATGTGAGCTGGTATGTCAATCGCCTGATAATCGTAGTCGCTGGGTTTGCCGCCGAGTTGTAAATGAAGATGAGAACGCTTCAACGTGCAAGGGACACAAATCAGAAGCTCAAACCTTGCCAATTGGACGTAACCCCATTGTGGGTCAAGACTACATCGGGGAATGGTTGGTGCAAGAGTGAGTACATGCACGCTAGTATACATATAACGTTCTGGTCGTTATGTCAATGCACACAAATTCGCTCCCAGCCTCAAATATCGTTCGCCGAAGCAGTAACAATCCTGCTCGTCCCATCAGACGCTGGCGGCATACCCTCCTCATCACCCGGCTCCGTGTACGTCCCAGCCTTCTTGGCCGCGCCGCGAGTACGTCCACCATCGATGATGTTGTTCGAGTCGATAGCGGAACGCTCGTCTTGTGCTGCAAAAGTGTCAACATCAAGACCCGAGAAGCGGCGAGGTGGAAACTTACCAAGGACTTCGTCAGAGTCTGCGGTAGCAGGGTCAATGGGGTCCTCGACGGGGTCCTCGTCCTTCTGAACTGGGACCGGTGCTTGTTTCTGGCCGGTGCGGGAGACGTAGTCGTTGTCGCTCGCGCCTGTGCCGGAGGGCACTTCGTTCTGTTGCTTGGTGGACATTGTTGGAGGTTGTGGTGTTGGTGGCCAGATGAGGGGTATTGGATCTGCTGCGGTGCCGAGGAATTGTGGATGGAGTTTACAATGCGCCTTTACTCGCGGGAAACCAGACTATATATGCCAGTCGTCAGAGAGCCTGTCGGTCCTACTGTAGCGGACGAGGTGACGGACATCACACGGTCATTATTGTGAGCCCCTCCTCACCGCAATCATCATCCTGATGCAATACTCAGTCAAGTAGCGTGCTGAGCATATTTGCCGAGGGACTACCCAGCCCAGCCAGATGGCATATCGCAGGCGATCTGAAGCAGATCCCTCGATGGCGGACGCTGGTCAAGATGCCAACGATGAGATATCTGCTGTGCATTGATCCCGGGATGTTATAGCAGGGATGATCTCGAGGAGGCAAGGTGGGAGTATGGGAAAGCAGATGTCATTGATCGGAGATGAACCTGACTAGCGCAGGAACAGATCGTGGAGAAGATGCGCCTCCCTCGATGGCGCTAATGCAAGCACTCTCGATGTGCGCCATGATTGACATGCGATCGGGAAGTTTCGGTGGCGATGATTGCTCGCGAGCTAAGACTCCCAGGTCGTTGACGACAGCATCCTGCGCTTGTGCTCTCCGAAGGTGCATGGAGCCATTGCTTTCGAGAGGACGTACGGCGCCGACCGTGAACAACCCGTGAAGACCAAGGGCTGAACTTGCTGAAGTCTGGAGAGAAGACAGGAGATCGTGAGCAGGGTTGTATTCATAGCCGTACATCCACTCATCAATCCCTCTCCACAGACATCTGCACACTAATCTCCCACACCACCCCCTTAGCCTCGCCCAGCCTTTGCCGAATCAAACTCGTAACCCGTTGCCGTATCCTCATCATCTCATCCCCATACCCACCCCCATTCCGATACCTCAGCTTCAAGTTCGCCATACACAGCCCATAATGCACCTGCCAGAATCTCGCCTCCTCCACAGAAGACACTCCCGGATCCGTCTCGATCTCATCGATAACCTCCCGCACCGCCCGCTTATCGCGCGCATGCGGTTTATAGCTCATGAGCAGCATAGACGCCAGCGACATGCCAAGGCGGACGCCAAAGGCTATCATGAGCAGCGCGATGGCGAAGGAGAAGCTGAGGTCGAAGTACTTGTAGTCGCGCATATTGAGGAAGGGCATGATGAGTAAGAGGCAGGAGGCGGATAGGGTGAGGAAGTGGCTCGGGTTGCCTAGGATTTTGCCCCAGCCTGCTATGAGGTTTAGGCGCATTGCTCTGCCGATGCGGGCGTGGTTGCGCAGTAGGACGGCTGAGACGAGCGTGCTGGTTATGGAGAGGAGGGCGCTGATGTCCACTGGGCCGGCGGCGACACGCTCGTGAGAGTGCGGGGAATGCGATTCGTGGTGGCCGATGTTCTCTAGCGAATGCTGGATCCCGTGGCTGATGATGTCGAGGCCCATGAAGGTGATGAAGACGGCCATCCCGAAACCAGCCAGTACGTCTGCGCGCTCTAGGCCAAATGGGTGCTTAATCGAGCTGCGCTTCCACACCTCGAAGTTCTCCATGACGTCCACCGCTACGCAGACGGTCGCGCCCGCGGCGTCAAACAGCAGGAGCCGCGATAGCGCAGTCATGGCCAGCGAGCCTGCGCCGGAGAACTGCACGTAGCCCGCTATGAGGAAGTGGCATGAACACCACACCAAGCGAGCCGTCTGGTGGGAAGTCATGCTCCACCATGCTTCCTTCCGCGTCGGCATCGGGAGCGAAGCTGGCACACTGAGTGGCGTCCGCGCCATTGGCGCCTGAACAATAGAGTCCATATGCGAGACGTGTATGGAAGAGTGTCGGTACTTGTGACCTTTCCGTCTTCCCAGAACTTCACTCTTACTTATGCTGCCCTTTCCAGAGGTATATTGCACGGTCGTGAAGTTGAAAGGACTGTCCGCCGACGCTCCAGCGTCCATTGTCTGGAACCCACCGTCTATGCCTGCTGTTTGTGGTGTTGCAGGACTGTAGTAGGTGCTTTGCGGGCTCAGCCCGTTCATGGAGAAGGTGGCTCTCGTGGGGGACAGCATCGTCGCTGCTGAGTCTGCATTGCCACCGTTACCCCATGCTGCGCTTGGCGACTCGGTAATGCCCTTCTGTATATCGTAGTCGTGGACAGTCCGTATGGCTGGAGGTGGAGTGTAGTTTTGCTTGATGCCCAAACCATCGGGCATTGATCCAAGCGCATACCCGTCCTCATTCGGCGGCGTTGGCGTACTCGGAGGCGCTGGTACAGGGAATGTGGAGGCCATGACGGCGCAGAATCGATCGTCAACTATGTCTGCGTCGGGCCATGAAGCTCATGTACAGCTGTGAGATCTGGATAGCAGACGAACGCAAACAATGCAAACCACAGGGGCCAAATCCGGAGCTACCCGTGAACACCGGAGTTCCAACGCCGTGTGCGTACGGCAACACTGCGGTCAGAGTACATGGGCAGGCAGCGGAGACAGTGGAAGAGTATCGGTATTGGTCTTTTGGTTGAACTAATTGCGTTGCTACCTACTATTGTGGTACTTCCGTCTGGACACCACCAAAGCACATAGTTCCATGCACACCCGGATGTCGCGCATGAAGTCCTGTCGGGACGGCTACAGCCGCCACTCCGAGGACGAGTGCGTCAGAACAGGACACCGCCCACTCCTTGATCAGCTCCGCCTTGATCCTGGGTGACGGTGACCTGGTTTCCTGCCAAGTAGTCACGACTCACCACCCCGAATGACTCCAAAGCCGTGAGTCCGGCGACCAGTGAGCTGCGCCACGTTCCTGGCAGCATCGCGCGGCGTGGTGAAGGCTGTGGTCATCCGTGCGACGCCTCTGACAGCTTATCGCTGCACTCCACACTTTACTCCACGCCTGCTTTCGAGCTCGAGCTCGCTCGTGCGCGGCTGGCTGCGTACCTGACGATAATGAGGCCTTCCTCGTTGTTGTTGTCGACGTGATCCTTTGTTCGAACATAGCCAGCAACCCCAACGGAAACAACGGACAACGCACAGGGAGTCAGCAACCGCCGTGTCGTAGGCAAGCACGCGTCGTTCCAAGGCATCGGCATCAGTGAACCGCGCCTCATCCGAAGCCGTGACTCAGCTCGGACCGAGTCACGTTCCATCATCCCTCCTTCGTGACTGCTGGACGGTACCACCTGCTCCACGTATAAGTTCCACCATCCTTTGTTCTTCAATAGCATCATCAGACCTAGTACATCTCTTCCCACGAACAAAGCGACTCCGCCCACCAATCGAAACGCCTAATTCAGCTTCGGCTTCAGCTCGATACCACAGCTCCAACGCGTGCACCAGTTCCGCACCAGCGTTAATACATCCGCAAACCACAATCGGCAGCCAAGATGTCCTCGGAGCAGACCTTCTCCACCTCCGACCTCCGCAGCACTGCTCAAGACCAGCTCCGCAACGCTGCACACAAGCACAAGTGGGCCTTCGGCAATACCCCGACCACCGGCAGGGCTGCGGGGGGCAAGCTCAGGCCTCAGCGTCCCTCCGAAACGTGAGTATACTCCTGTCCACCTATTGTGCTCTGATGACTGACGTGCAGCAGCAACTACAACGCCAAGCGTCGCGAGGTCAAAGCCGCCGTTGCTGCGCTCCAGCCCGGCGCCAAAGTCGCGCGCAAGCAGGACATGCTCGAAGGCACCGCGATTTCCGACGAGTCGTCCGGCTCAGCCTCCGACTATGATGACGTGCCCTCCCCTGCCGTCGACCCTTGGCTCTACTCTTTCGACTCCCCAACTGCTCCCTCGCAGGGAAGCCAGATCCTGAACGCTGCTCTTGTCAAGGCGGTCGCGAAGTTCGAGGAGCGCGAGACCGTCAAGTTGGTCAAGAATGAATACGAAGTCCTAGATGATGAAGGGGAGAGTGTTGGTTTGACTCTGGCCGGGAAGAGCAAGAAGGCGAAGGCTCAGCCGATGATCGTGCCCGACGTGGACGAGGATTACGAGCTCATATAAGCGGTCTCGGAGGCGAAGGTGCTGGGGTTTCGGATGAGTCTGTCCTTCTCGTGAATCGGATGGGTATTCTTGGTGGAGTCTCGGGGATATGCATAGCTGGAACCCATGGCAGCAAGAAGCTTCGTCATGGGAAGGGCCTTCAGTGGTCTACTGAGATATGAGCAGCTAGATGCCTTTGAAATAGTGATGAAGCTTGATCAGGTCTTGGTTGCGTTGTAGTTAGCAGCGTCCGCAACCTGATGCTTCTCCATCTGCTGCCTTCACGGTGTCTATGGGTTGGAACGAAGATCTTACCATCCATTAGAATGGCACACAAGTCGCCATGCTTGCTTCGGACTACTCTTGACCTGGAGCGTTATGTTACAGGCCGTGATCTCGGTCTCTTTCATTGATATCGTATCCCACATCTGCGAGAATCACCCATTTCCCTGAGATCGGCAAATACGGACCCATACCGAGCGCGTCGGGCTCGGTGCTCCTGTCCACGGCGTGTCACTCCGCTTCATCGCAATCACAGGAACAGCGATGGCCGTTCCTGATGCGCGGCTTCAAGGCCCTCATCTTTGGGGTCCCAGTCATCGAGAACGGCCGTCAGCGACTTCGGTTGCATGCTCTGACCGCATTTTATTACGCCAAGCCGTTGCAGGTGTCGAGTATCACGCTTTTGGTGAAGAGTCTGTACTGCGCCGTGGGTGTTCCACTGTTGCAATTCGACGAAAAGAATTCGAGTGTGGGCTCGATCGCGGCAAGTCCCGCTTCTGGTTTGACAGCGCACGCTGCAACTCCAAGGACCGACCCTCTCACCGGAGAGCTCTACGGGGCCTGTAATTGGTAGAAGGAATGGCTTCAAAGTCTTGCTGTATACATATGCATGCAAAGCACGCTCGAAAGCGCAAGGGGTGTGCAAACTGGATAAGACTTTGACATCCACGGCCGGCGTACCACGCACAGAACTTCCACTCGCCCAACCACAGGTACTCTTGCCGACATCATGCCCAAAGCACGAGGATGCCGGCGAGCATTCAGTTTGTGGCTCACAATTTTGCACCACTAGCTGGCGTCACTAGACCGTTCTCTTCGCTCAAGCATGCCGGAACGCGCCCTCATCACCCTCGCCCAGGACGCCGAAGATGCCTCATCAGGTCTGCGCGTCTTTCGAGACAGTCTACCACGCAACGCCACCCAGATCACCGGCGTTATTGGCGAGTTCTTCGCCATCAGTGCAACGTTGCGACAACTAGACAGTGCCGAGGGCGATCCACGCCTCCAGCCTTCTTTCTACCGGATCCGAGAGGATGTCGGATTGTTGTGTCGAAGCCTGCAAACTACCGTTGGTGATGTCTTCGCCATGTTCGCGCGGTCTCGCGATCGGAGTCGACAGATGGTCTGGGAGGATCTTCAGCACAAGATGAACCAGGATGAGGGCGAGGGCTTGCTGGACCGGTTACGGTGTTATCGCGGTGTTCTACAGGCTCTGTTCGATGTTGTGATAGGCAGACGGCCAAGCTCTCTCGTCGAGCTGAGGAGGCAGTTGGCAAACTTGGCGGCGGCGCAAGGTGTGCCCAGCTCGTCTTCTGGTAGATATATTACTTGACCTTCATGTGTCAAAACCAATCTGAGACCTTCTCCCAGGCTCAAGCACACCACGTCCCTCGATGGCAAGACCACAGTCGCGTATCCACGACATACTAACCTCGCCGGTGGCGGAAAGTGTCGACTGGAATTATGAGCGACCACCACCATTCGCTCCCGATCCGCCTCTCCAGTCTCCCACATTCACGTCCAGCTCCTCTGCCACGTTGCACTCCAGCCAGACGTCGTACTCAAACGAGCATGCTCTTCCCGGTACCGTGGGACATTGGGCCCAGCTAATATATAATGGGACAAATCCAGTGACACCATTCCGGCATTGCCTGTAAGTGCTACGTTCCATCTGGAAACCTCGACTGACGAAAGCAGTGAAGATCAATCGGAGTGCTATGGCATAGTCGATCTGACCTCCATCCCACGAACAGCACAAGACGGCTTCGTACTAGCACTTGAACTGTATGTCCGGCATCTCGGATCTTTCTGCAAGGGCTGACGACCTTAGCGCAGACCATTTGACTCCGAAAGACTCTGGGTGCGAATCTACTGGCGCCCTACCGACGATCGTACGCGAGTGCTCATCATGACTAAGGCGAGCAATGGGCTGGATAGACACTACTGCGTCCCTCTGCTCAGTCTCAAGCTCATGCGCAACCAAACTTGCCTGAAGCTTTGCCGCGCCCGACAAGACGGCAGGTACGATCTATGGGCGAAGCTGAACTTTGCCACCTACGAGAGTGCGTACCACACCCTTGATGCAACACAAAACCTCCATGAACAGCTGCTGACGTCGCGGCAGGAATGGTCCTCGTCTACTGCACCCTCGCAGCCATGAAACGCCAAGACCACCGCGGCGTCTCCCACCCCATGCTCCTCGACGCCTTCGAACTCACCACCAGCGACAACCTCGGCGAACGCGAGTACTTCGCGGGCGCCATCGAGCACGGAGACATGCGGCACGCTCTACGGCTCTTCCGGGACCGGGCCTCAGGCGGTGCGCGATTAGAAGCGAGCGCCAAGCGGGGCCCGATGCAGGATGTTCCTATTTGGACGGCGTTTGTGACGAAGTACGCTGATGATCGGGATTGGCCGCAGTATGAGGGACGGGGTGTGGTTAGTTTGGCTGCTGTTAAGCCGGCTCCGTATGTGTTTTTGCCGCGGTATGAGCCGGCGCGGAATAGGGCGGGCGAGTATGTGCTGCAATTCACTACCTCGGAAGGTCGGTCGTGGGCGCCCCTTTGGATGCTGTGGCTTCGCTGATAGTTTTAGTAGATGGTAAGCAGTTCGTTGAGGTTTGGGCCGCCCTTTGTAGAGGCTGAGTTGCAGCTATCGCGGAGCATCATCGCCGTGCTCGGCGGAGTCTGAGTATCAGCTGCGTGACCCAAGAGTCGAACACCATATCTCACCATCCCGGCCGGCTGAAGTCGCCGTCGGTGCTGGTCCAGCTTCCTGGCTTCGCACAATACGCAGATCTACACACGAGGTAGCATGTGTACGCAGACGTTCGGCAGGGATGTGACGGAATGCTCGGACTGGTGGAGTGATCTAGAGTGAGCCCACAGACCATTGATTGCGACGACCGAGGAGGCATCACTGAGAAGCGCAAGGTCAAATGCTACAATCTTGCTAGCCTGTCTAGTAGGGACAGCAAGACTGAGATCATGCAGACGAGTGTTCATTACCAAGAGTGCTAGTGGGAGCTGAAGAGCTACAGGACACGGCTTACACCATGACTCATGACCACATACACAGGAGGTCCTTCCTGTGCTCTGCTCATCTCACCCGTATTTACTTCTCCGCCGCTCTCGCAGCAAACACTTCGTACCCCCTCAGCATCTCCCGCGTAATACCCTTCTTCACCTGCCCAAAAGCGTCCTGGAAATCGTCCCGGCATATAGCCCGGGCACCGGACGTGTTGCCGCCAGCAATGACCCGCTTAACCAGCCCCATCTTCGCCACATTGCAAATCCGCACGATCTCGGCTCCCGAGTAGCCTTCCGTCTCGCCAATCAATTGCTCGTAGTCCGCAGCCGCCACCGGCTGTGGGAGACCCACGAGTGCTATGTCGAGGATTCCTCGCCGGGCTTCTGCGGTGGGAAGGCCGACGTAGACGTGCGAGTCGAATCTGCCCGCGCGGAGAAGCGCTGAGTCGAGTACCTCCGGCTTGTTCGTCGCGGCGAGAATGAGAACATCGTGCATCGCTTCGAAGCCGTCCATTTCGTTGAGCAGGGTAGTCAGCACATTGAGCCCTTTCGTCGCGCCCTCCCTCTCCGACCCGATAGCGTCGATTTCGTCGAAGAAGATGACACATGGCGCCGCTTGTCTCGCTTTGCGAAAGACCTCGCGTACAGCGCGCTCGGACTCGCCCACGTACATGCTGATTAGCTCCGCGCCTTTGACGGCGATGAAGTTGAGGTCGTACATTGTGGCGACTGCTTGTGCCGTCATGGTCTTCGAGCAACCGGGTGGACCGTAAAGTAGGATGCCCTTTGAAGGCTTGATGCAGTATTTGGCGAAAAGATCGGCATGTTGCAACGGAAGACCGATAGCTTCGTCGAAGCGTTGTTTGATTGCCTCCGAGCCTCCAATGTCGCTCCAGTGGACCTTGGGTTTCTCAAGAAAGACCTCACGGAGTGCAGTCGGGCGGACGTGATCGAGGGCGAATGAGAAGTCCTCCATCGTGGGCGACATGAGTCTTCCGTGTTCACCAGCCGCAAAGGAGGCCAGCTGCTGTGTGGCATGCTCCACTTCCGTCGTTGCCTGACTGTGCACCGAGCCGTCGACTTGAGCGTTGGCGACACCGTTCAGGACTGACATGCGAGCATGGACGCTGATCCAGTCCTCGTGATCCTCGTGGTTGATCGCGTGCCATGTCGCGTTGTTGACCAGTACGGCGAGATCGCTTCCGATGAAGCCATGAGTCTTCTGACTGACGGCAATAGCCAAATCCTCACGCTCCGGCACGCCTTCGAGCAGAACTCTCAAAATCTCCCTGCGAGCCGCCGTGTCCGGTATAGGCAGCTCAATCTGTCCGCAGAACCTATCACCTCTACCAAGCGTGCCGTCAATGTTCGTGAGCAACCGCGTGGCCGCGACTACGATGACGTTGGTGCCCATGAGCTTGTCTAGTTCTCTCGCTAGCAAGCGAGTAAGAGGTTTCTGGTCAGTAGAGATCTCCGCCTCGAGATCATCGATCAAGACCACGCTCGGTGCCGCCGCGATGGCCTCACGAAACACGTTCTTTACATGAGCCTGGACCTTGGTGAAAGAGCCTTCAAGCTCGAGATCGAAGACCTTACATGCGCGGGTCATTCGGATCTGCTTGATCAGAAGGCTCTTTCCGGTCCCTTCAAAGCCGTGTAGTAGCACGTGGCGAGCAATGGCCGGAGTCGATGCCACCGAAGTCGAATTGTGCGATCTGTTGAGTACGTAGTCCAGGTGCTTGTTAAGCTCCTGAACCTGCGCAACGAGGCCTCCGATCTTGCTGGTGTCAAGTAGCGATCGAACAGAGTGTTCATTCGGCAATGCAGGCTCAACAGCCTGGTCGGAGATAGTGATGATGGTCTTGTCGTCGCAGTAGAACAGCGATGGTCCGACCATGTTACCGGCCTGGACGTGATCGACATAGAAGCGCTTCTTAAGCCGTTTCTTCGCCGAGACGTCGAAGGTCGCACCTGTTGCGATGGCTTCGCTTTCGAGGAGCGTGTATGTGGCACGACCTCGCCACCTGCCATCCTCAACGTCCAGAGGGTTGGCGTAGTCAGATGGGGTCACATCAGTGAGGATCACCTTGTCGGCGTGAACAATGCTCGCCGTAGTCTTCGTAATGGTGACGTGGGACCCCTCCTTGAACCCGAATGCTGCCCGAAGCGTGTCCGTCATCTTGGCTGGACGCAGTCTCGGGCTGTTGCCCATCTTGTCGGTCGCTCGCCATGCGATTCCGTACCCATTCCCACTCTCGCCGCTCATCTGACATAGCTCACCTACCTTGAGGTCTAGTCTTTCCAGACTCTCTGGCGATAGGTGGACACGGAAAGCACCCTCCAAGCCAGCAGATGGCAAGAGCCGCACTACGAAGGAGGATGGGTCGGTCATGAAGGAATGGTGGCTGTTCTGGCCATTAGGCGGATGCATTCGCAGCGGGTTGAAGTATGGTAAAGTCGCCATGGCGTGGTGTACTTACATGAACTAGAGTGAACTCGAAAGGATACGATGTGCCCACCGGCTAGCGCTATGCAGGCCGTTGCTTGTGGCGTCGCTTACGAATGAGGAAGGAGCGAGTGTCCTAGTGGTGAAGCTTGGGTTTATCCACCCGACTGTGTTGACTTCACCGATGAGAAAATCGACACTGCCACGTCAGAACAGGCGACCTTCTCAGGAGTGAGATGGAGTCATACTGCCAGAGGAGTACATACTGTTTGACATGCGAAGGCGAATATCCGCGAATAGTCGGACCTTCATGAGGCTCGGTGACAATATACGCAGGCCGTCTTCGCCATTGCCACGACTTTATGCAAATCTGAAGCCAACTCAAACCTCACCTGCTCTCTCTAAACACGCGCCACGCGCCAGATGACTTGAGCTATTGATGCTGACGGTGCCTCTACTCCGACGGCGATTGCGGAGTACGCAATGCGTGTCCGGAAGTATAGGCGTCATACGCCGCGAGAGCAGCAATAGGAGCAGCAATGGACGAGGGAATTGGTTGAATCGCGGCGGGCGTCGGGGACCTGATCAGGCGACATCAGAGGAAGGAAGCGCGAAGAAAGATGCTCAAGGGATAAGCAGCGGTAGAGCTGGATCATCTTCGAAGCCGTCGCTGATTGCGCAGCTGTTCCCAGAAGAGACGAAGCGGTATGAGGAGGCACAGCGCAAGGTCCTGCGCGAGATACCGCGCCTGCCATTGGACACCTTTCCGATCCCAACACGTTCCAAGCCGCGTCCCGAGCATTCCATGGCCTCGCAGTCTGAAGTCAAACAACCGGCTACTGCACAGCGAGTGGAGGATCGCATGCGACGGCAAGACGCGTCCTCTATCGAGACGACAGTCCTCGTCCTCCGCAACGCGAGCACCAATCTTGTGGAAGAGGACTTTCGCCGTCTCATCCCGCAAGGAAAGCATATGGAAGGCTGGACGCTGGAGCAAGGCGATATCCTCAAGATCATCCCCGGCCGCAACCTAGCAACATTAGAGCAGCAGAACTACTACTACCTGCTTTTCGCCTCCAAGCTCAGCGCCTTCACCTATCAAGGCCACGCCACCCGCATCGCCCGCATGGCAGCCTCGCACACACCCAGCTCCATGACCTCGCCGATAGCGGTGCCACCTGGCTACACCATTGACGGCATGGACGCTCATTCTGCGATTCAATCCTTCGCGCTCGTGCCAGCCTCCCAGGACCTCGACCTCCGTCAACTCCAGCCCCCGCTGTCGCCCATGATGACGAGCATTGTCCGCAACCAAGGCTACAATCCACTCGTCAGCCGCTCCGATCGCATGGCTTTTGAAGTGCGCCTCACACTCGACGGACCGCAGATCCCAGCCAACAGGATTCGCTACGTTCTCCTCGAGACTGCCAGGGACCGCTCACTAGCCTGGTCTGGCGGTGAGGAGTTGGCCCCCAAGATCACCAAGTGGGAGCCCAAGTCCACGGTCTCGCCCTGGGATCGCGAGAGCCGCACAGCGCGAGCCGTCGCCTCCGCGAACAACAGGTCGGAGGAGGAGCAGATGCAGTGGGACCTGGAGAAGCAGAGGAGGAAGACCGAGAGGGACGGTATGGCGATGGAATTCGGGCCGAACGGGCAGGAGCAGAAGACAATGCGCACGCTGGGTGTGGTGTACGTCTTGGGCTTTTACACCGAGATGGCCGCGCAGCAATTCGTGCAGTATTGGCACCAACGGCCGATGGTGTGGACAGCAGACGACGGGGAGCAGGGTTTGGACGACGAGCTACCGCCAGTAGCTAATGCTGAGATTCTTTGGTAAAGAACCGCCGTCTATACTGCAAATTTGGTAGGCTCCATGCATCGCATACGCTTTGCGTCCCTGTCGAACGTGGTTGTGAGCGAAGACAACGCGTCTTGCAGTACCCCGCCCGGTACCGACCCCGCAAACTTCAAATTCGTTTCCTATACCCGGCGGCCATTCCTTCGCGCAACACTCCTCTTTCTTGCACCACATAGGGAAACAGGCACGCCGCCTAAAGAGCGATATGGTGCCGATCACGCCTGTGAGCCGTTGGTGACGACGAAGTAGTGTTGATCAGTCTTCAACTCCTACAAGTAGTATCACCTTCCTTCAAGGTTGGTAGTTTCGCATGTTTTCCGACGATGTCTAGTCTGCTTCTCCCTCTTCTGATCAGCTCTGTGGTTGTTGCACGGCAGGTACACATCAGTGTCGATGCCTCCTCTTCTATGGGGGTGTTGCCACCAGTCGCCCGCTTCTTCGGCGCCGATGTGAGCACTGATGAGTCGCAGACGTCGTCGACGATTGATTAATGACTATGCTAGGAACCCAACGAAGCCACGACACCGGACGGCGAAGTCCTGCTCGCCGAGCTAGGCCAGCTGAGCCCGCATCAGACCTACTTTCGCACCCACAACCTGCTCACGACCTGCGACCCTCTGGACGACGACACACCGCGCCTGAAATGGGGATGCACGAACGCCTACACCGAGGACTCCTACGGCAACCCGGTCTACAACTGGACCATTATCGACCAGATCTTTGACACCTATCTCGAGCGAGGTGTGAAGCCGTATGCGCAGATCGGGTTTACGCCGAAAGCGCTGGCTACCGATCCAGAGCCGTATACGTTTCTGTTCAATGCTACGAATACTTATAACATCATCTTTACTGGGTGGTCGCATGTGCCGACGTCGTGGCAGAAGTGGGGAGAGCTGGTGTATCAGTGGGTCAAGCACGAGGTTGAGCTTCGAGGGGAGGATGAGGTAAATAGTGGGTACTGGGAAGTCTGGTAAGTACGGCAGCGTGGTCGTCACCGTTTAGTGTCTGAGTATGATCCCCAGGAATGAGCCAAACATCGGCTATTGGAACGGCACCGAAGAGCAGTACTTCACCCTGTACGACTACGCGGTCTACAACGTGAGAAGGGCCCTCCCCACCGCTCGAGTCGGCGGCCCAGAAGTCGCTGGAGGTCCCGGTGGATCTTGGCTCGGCCTGTTCCTGGACCACACCATCAACGGGACCAACAACGCTACCAGAGGCGAGGGCTCACCTCTCGACTTCATCTCGTTCCACGCGAAAGGCTCTCCGGTCTATGTGAACGCCACCGACTCTGCGCCAGGTCACTTGCAGATGAACGTCAGCGCCAGCCTGCAGAATGTCCGAGACGCCTTCGCAGTGATATCGTCGTACCCGTCCCAAAAAGACAAGCCTGTCATCATCGGCGAAGACGATCCCGATGGATGCGCAGCATGCCAGTCAGATGCCTACAACTATCGCAATGGCCTCATATACCCTTCCTACACAGCCGTGGCATTCTCCCGCGATCTCGATCTGGCTTTGCGGTACAACATCAACCTCGAAGGCACGCTCACATGGGCATTCGCTTTCCAGAACACGTCCTACTTCGACGGCTTCCGCGTACTGGCTACCAATCAGATCGACAAACCCATCATGAACGTCTTCCGAATGTTCGGCAAACTCACCGGAGAGCGTCTAGTGGCGAACAGCACAGGACAAGTCTCACTCCACACTGTTCTCGCGAACAGCGTGAGAGGAGACTCTGACGTAGGTGTCTTGGCTGCTTACAACCAGACCGAAGGCAAGCTCGCGGCGATGGTATGGAATTACCACGACGACGCGCTGCCGAAACCGGATGTGCAGATTACTCTCGATGTCAGTGGGCTGGACACTCACTGGCAAGGATGCGAGTCCGCGAACTTGACGCATTATCGCATTGGTCCTACACACAGCAACTCGTACACGAAGTGGCTGGCCATGGGGTCTCCTCAGAACCCTTCGAGCGCGCAGATCGCTGAGCTGAAGGCTGCGGGGATGCTGCAGACGCTCGGGAGTCCCAGGACTGTCCGGGTGGAAGGTGGGAAGGTCGAGGTGGCGTTTTCGTTACCGATCCATGCCATCTCGTTGCTTGTTCTGGAGAAGTAGGTACGTATCG
>JAABUP010006779.1_pt1 | contig 15968 bp, 18 predicted proteins | sample 5559201 | NCBI WGS metagenome assembly JAABUP01 (sample SAMN10711887, study PRJNA513373) | rock metagenome | isolation source: Antarctica rocks | place: Antarctica
CCCTGCCCGGCAAGTGGAACCGGTGCTCACCCGACACGACAGTCGGGTCACAAACCAACCCCAAGATCAAAACTACCTGTCGCACAGCACATTTCACCCGGACGACACCAGATCACGCCCCGTCATGTAGGGTCGGGAGCTGGCGCGGTGGCTGTGTTTGGCGGTAGATCCCGAAGCCTTGGTGCCCGCGGTTTCCCGTCGGGTTGTCCCACTTCGGTGGCCTTGGCCAATCTGCTCCGTTTCCAGCTCCCGCCCGTCGAACCGTGCATGCGGTTCTCCCGCACACGGCTCACCGACGTCGTTCACCGCCGGCATTCGGTCTCACCCGCCAGGCCCGGAAGGGTCTGGGTGCGGCCACGATTCCGTCAAGGCTGATCAGTCCCAGGTGATTCGGTGATTGGAAGAACACCACCGAACGACCGAAGGCCCGGGAACGTTTGTGCCGCTTGCTGATCAACAGCGCCAGGCGCATCCGCATATAGTCCCTGACCTTCTCAAAGTGATGCGTGGAGTTACCGAACCGGAAGTACGCGGCCCAGCCGCGAACGAACCGGTTGACCCGGACCACGGTCGCCTTGATAGGAAGTAGCAGCAGCGACCGGTCCGTCAGTTCCCGGATCCGGTCGCGGGCATGCTGCATCGCCTTGTTCGCAGGCCAACGGGCCAGGAACACGACGCGTTTACCGGAGCGTCGCCCGTCACTGCGGACCAGCCGGTGGTGGAACCCGAGGAAATCGAACCCCACCTCACCCGCGGCCAGTTGCACGATTCGGGTCTTGGCCGCCTTCGGTTCCAAGCCGAGGTCGGCCAGCAGCGCCGTCAACTGCGTAAGCGCAGCCTGGGCCTGCCGCTCCGAGGAACACATCACCACCAGGTCATCGGCGAACCGCACTAGCACCCCATGCTCGCGCGCATCCCATGCCCGATCGATCCGGTGCAGATAGATGTTCGCCAGCAGCGGGGAAACGACCCCGCCCTGCGGGGTGCCAGTCACCGATCGCCGGACCTGTCCGTCGTGCATCACCCCTGCGCGCAACATGCCGCGCAGTAGCTGCACCACGGATCGATCGCAGATGCGTTCCTGCACCGCTTGTATCAACTTGTCGTGCGGAATCGCCTCGAAACAATTGGCAATATCCGTCTCGACAACCCACCGCCGACCCCGCCAGGACTCATCGATCAGTACCTGCAGGGCATCGTGTGTTGACCGTTTCGGGCGGAACCCGAAAGAACACGGCAACATGTCGGCCTCGAAGATCGGCTCGAGCACGATCTTCACCGCAGCCTGCACGATCCGGTCCCGCACCGTCGGAATCGACAACGGACGCAACTCCCCGCTACCCGGCTTGGGTATGAACACCCGACGAGCCGGTTGCGGACGCCACCTGCCGATCTTCAGATCCGCGACCAACTCATCCAGCAGCCGGGACACCCCGTACTCCTGGACATCGGCGATGGTCTTGCGGTCGATACCAGCCGCGCCGCCATTGCGGCGCACATTGACCCACGCCCGCTCCAGGATGTCTCTGCGATAGACCTTGTCTGAAAGCGCGTGGAACCTTCGCCCGGGATCGGCCTTGGCCGTCCGGTAAAGCGCATGCTGCAAGGCACGGACCGGGTCCATAACGGACCCCGAAGCGGTGGAACTAGCCGAAACGGCACTCACCGGGCACCTCCAAGACGAGCACGACACATCGACGAAGCAGCGGCCCTTCCCTCACCGGCGGTTGTGTTGTCCGCTCGGCTCCAGCAGTACTACGGCCGCCTCCGACGCCCACCCAGCACGACACCCATTTCCCGGCGTCAACCGGTTATAGAGCCCGTCTTTCCGGTGACAACCTCGCAGGTCACCGGGCCGGGGAGGGCCTCCCCAGTTCCCGCCGTCACTATCTGTACGTTCCACACCCCATACGCCGGAGGGTCCTTGGCGGCTGCGATTTCAGGTTCTTCACCGCGTCCATGGCCTTCACCGTGCTAACAGCGGCTCGGCTCCCTCTGCTCCCACCCTCACGGGCAGGACCTCTAACGACGCTGCAGGTTTCGCTTCATGCTGCGGACCGCACAGTTGCTTCCCCAGAAGGGCTTTTGACACTGGGCTTCGACCCGGACCGTTTCCAACCCGAGCCGCCAGTCTGCTACCGGGCCTCCTGACAGCTACCCGGACCGGACTCACACCGGCAAGTGACGACGAGCACGAACCAACAGATCACCCCATCACGAGGTCACCTCCCTGTTCCGCTGGGCGCACGCAAAATCGAGGTTAGTGCAGGTCAGTGGCGCAACCGCATACCTGCTGCCGGTCGGATCTGCTGTGTAGCCGGATGCCGACGGCGGTCGAGGATGCAGCGGTTTGCAATCCCAGTCGGTGCCGTTGGGCAACACGAATGGCCTGTGCGTTGATAGCGTTCGTCGGGCTCGGTGTCCGTGATTCGTTGTGTGGGCGGATGGGCGGATGGGCGGATGGGCGGATGGGCGGAGAGTGGAGGGTGAGTTGACCTCGATCGACCGGACTGCGTATCCACGTTTCCGGCGATCAGTGCCGATGAAGGAGCTGCAGGAGTCGTTCTCTCCGAGCGAGTCGGAGATCAACTGGGCGAGGGAGCGGACCCGCACGCCGGAGCATCTGTTAGCATTGTTGTTGCTGTTGAAAGCTTTTCAGCGGTTGGGGTGCTTCCCGGATCTGTTCGAAGTGCCCCTATCGATCGTGGACCACGTCCGCGGTGTCCTCGGGCAGGCGTCGGCGGTTGTCGCTGAGCATGCGTCGTCGCGGTCCGGCGAGCGGCATCGAGCCTGGATCCGGGAGCGTCTGCAGGTGGTATTCGATCCGCCGGCAGCGGAACGTCTGGCTCGTCAGGTGATCTCGGATGCGGCGACCGCCGTCCCTCACCTCCAGGCAGTCCGCGCGCAGGCAACCAGCGAACGATCGCGCGCCCGGGCCGCCGCCGGCATACCGGGCGGGTGTCGACACCACCTGGTGCAGCAACTGCCCGCGACCGGCAAACGGTGAGCATCGACGCGACGGTCGGTGCTGATACATAACCCAGAGGCGTTGAATGGCCCGCCGGCAGCGAGACGGGCCGACGGGCCATTCAAGCAGGCTCATACCCTCCGTTTAATGTGAGAGGAGTGTTCTCCCATCGGTCCGAAATGCGATCGAGCCGAGAAGTTCAGCTCTGCGTACGCTGAAAATCGTCTGTCCATCGACAGCGGCGGTCAAACAAATCAGCCCATCGAACTCGACGTATTCAATCGGACAAGGCTGACCATTGAACATGGCTACCGACCTCGTGGTATCCGCTGCGTTCACCGCGGCGCGTAACGCCGAAGAGAGTGCATGTCTGCGGCCGAGCAACTCATCGGTGTTGCTACCGATTTCGTGGTTGAGCTGCGAGGCATTCCAGGCCCTCGACGCAAGGATCTCCGACCCTCACGATCGTGATCGCCTTGCTGGAACCTGTTGATCGTGGTGGCCAAGGCAATCGGGGGTCTGGTGACCGGGTCACCGGCCCTGCTGTCTGAAGCGGCCCATTCGGTCGCCGACAGTGTCAACGAGCTGTTCCTACTCGCCGGGGTGAACCAGAGCAGTCGGCAACCGGACGCCAAGCACCCCTTCGGCTACGGAAAGGCGCGCTACTTCTATTCCATGCTTGCCGCCGTCGGCATCTTCGTGACGGGAGGTTGCTTCTCGTTGTATCAAGGGCTGCGGGCGCTGCGATCGGAGACGGCAACAGCACACTTCTATGTCGCGTTCGCCGTATTGGGAGTGTCGTTGCTCGCTGACAGCTGTTCGCTCCTCCGCGCCACTTGGCAGCTCCACGGCCTGGCCCGCTCGCAGCGCCGAAGGTTCGCCCAAGTCCTGCGGGATCCCGGCGATACCACGTTGGCGACCATTCTGGCCGAAGACTCCACCGCCGTGATCGGAGTGCTGCTGGCAACCTTGGGCCTGTGGCTGCACGCCCTGACCGGGTCGGCGATGCCTGAGGGAATAGCCTCCATCGCGATCGCGGTGCTGTTGGCATTCACCGCGTGGCGCCTCGGCCGGTCCGCCGAAGCACTGCTGATCGGCCAGGCGGCCGACCCGGCACTGATCAGGCAGGCTTACCTGGCATTGGACAGCGAGCCCGAAGTCGACACCATACTGGCATTCCTCACCATGCGGATGGGCATCGACACGGTTATGCTGGCAGCCCGGATCGACCTGTCCGATGGCCTGGACTCCGATGCGGTGGAAGCCGTGTGTGGCCGCATCAAGAACTCTCTGTCCGAGAGGTTTCCCGCGCTGGAACAGATCTTCTTGGACATCACCGACGCCACCGAGGCGGACCGGCAGGCCGCGGCCCGACTTCGGCGACGCCTGCAAGCCGGCCACCACCACGACACTGGCACACCGGCGAACCTGGCGCAGACCAGGCAACGATGAGCCGCCAATATGCCCAAGCAAGAAATCTGTGGGAAGCGGATGATCATGGAAGACCAGCAGCCACCACCTCCCGCTGCGAAAACCGTCGACAGGTGGTTGACTCCCGGCGTCGCGGGGGTGGGCGGGGCATCGCTGTTCAGCGACGCCGGCCACGAGATGGTCACCAGCCTGTTGCCGACCTTCTTGACGGTCACGTTGGGCGCCGGCCCGGCCACCCTCGGGGCCATCGACGGGGTAGCCGATGCCCTCACCGGCCTGAGCAAACTGGCCGGCGGGCCGCTGGCCGCGGATCCGGCGCGGCGCACTCGACTGGCCGCCGGTGGCTATCTCGGCACCGCCGCGGCCACCGCCCTGATCGGGCTGGCCACCGCAGTGTGGCAGGTGGCTGCCCTACGCGGACTGGCGTGGATCTCCCGCGGTGTGCGGTCACCGGCGCGAGACATGGTGCTCACCTCGCTGGCCGCGAAAGACAGCTACGGACGGGCATTCGGGGTGGAGCGAGCCGGGGACAACGCCGGAGCGATCATCGGGCCATTGCTGGTCTCCGCATTGGTGGGAACGCTGGGAGTACGGCACACCACCCTGCTGGCGTTCATCCCCGGGATCCTGGCTGCCGTCGCCATCACCATCGCAGCCCGGGAGGCGCGGCGCACCCTCACCGTGCAGCGCAGCCGGACCACGCTGAAGTTGAACCTCGGCGAGCTCCGGCGAGCCAACATCGGCCGCACGCTGACCCCGGTCGCGTTGTTCGAGTTCGGCAACATCACCAGCACCCTGTTGATTCTGCGGGCCACCGACCTGCTCACCACCTCGACAAGCACGCTGACAGCGGCAACCGCGATCGCCATCCTGCTGTACACGGCGCACAATGCTGCCGCCACGGCGGCGGCTCTGGCCGGCGGGCAACTGGCTGACCGGATCGGACCGCGGCTGGTCTTCGCGACCGGCGCCGCCAGCTACCTGGTGGCCTACACGATCCTGGCAGTCGGCCCGACGGGGTGGCCGACGCTGCTCGTGGCGTTCCTGCTCGCCGGCGCCGGCATCGGTTTCGCCGAGACCGCCGAATCCACCGTCGTTGCCCAGCAGCTCCCGGAACGGCTGCGGGCCAACGGGTTCGGCGTGCTGGGCCTGACCCAGTCGATCGGCGATCTGGCGGCCACAGTGGTCGCCGGTGTGTTGTGGTCCTTGGTGTCCCCCGCTGTTGCGTTCGGCTACGCCGCGCTCTGGATGTTGGCCTCGGTGGTGGCATCTGGTTGTCTCGCGCCCACCTGCACCAGCGGCGGCTGACCGCGAAACGGCTCCATGACAAACGGCGCCTTGACAGCCTCCACGGTGACCAGCGTGCTGGCTCCGGCACGCGCGGTTACCCGTTCGGCGGCCAGCAAGCTGCCTCCCGCGGGCATCCAATGCACAGACCCAGCGGAGCAGCGCGCCGCTTCTCAGGAGACTCCTTGCTGTCCTCTTGTCGAGGGCAGACTCACGCGCCGACAGCACAGCGCTACGCAGAGATCAGCTGGTGCGCCCGCTGCCTGGATACCCCGAGCACCGCGCCGACCTCCGTTGACCCGAGCCCGGCATCGTGCAGCGCGCGGGCGGCAAGCCTGGCCTGCTCGGCGCTCCGAGCGTTCGCCCGTGCCGCCTCGTCTCGCAGACGGTGCGACTCTTCGAGGTGCGCGGCGGCGTCGGCCGGCAGTTTCCACTCGATCGAGACCTCGAAGTCGTCGAGCCCGGTCATCGTGGCGATCAGGTCGCGAGCCATCATCCCAACTTCGGATGCCCACCGCGCCTGAGTGGATCGGTTGATGACGGGCACGTCGATGAACCAGACCCGGCCGTCCCGTTCGGCGGTCACCTTGTAGGTGGTCATCTCGGGTTGTCCTCTCCGTCGATCACGGCCTGCGCCTGTTTGACGATGGCCTTGGCGAGCATTTCGCCGATCTCGCTGTGGCGCGGGATGGGGATCTTGCGGCCGCCGAGCAGGAAGTCCTCATGCGGTCCGGTCGACTTGCCTGACCTCGGTGCCCAGTCAATCTCGGCAGCCTTCGCCATCTGCCCGATCCGCATGATGAGATCCCGGCGCTTCATACAGCGTAGCCTAGTGCGGGGTCGACACACCTGTCAGGGGCAGACTAGGCATAGCTGGGGTGAGTGGTCGCCTCGATAGCAGACGTGAACGTTGCGAGCGGTCGGTTGAGTTCGCTGGCGCCGCTGCCCCAGAGCATCAAACCCGGCACGGTCCCAGCGGCGGCTGAGCGCGAAATGGCCTATGACCTGTCGAACGACACGACATCGACCCGGTCGAAGACAATGAGGCAACGGTCCGCGAGGTCAGCCAGTTGCGAAACGAATGCCCGAATGCGTTGTTCGGTGTCGATGATGTGCACGGTGACCGGGGTCCGGTCGACCAGTCGCCAGACGGGTCGGTCGTGGATCTCGGCGGAGTGCCCGAACCCCTCGATTCCCTGCAGGGTGCAGGCGCCCCCCATTCCGGCCGCGCTCGCACGTCTGAGGATTTCTCCGCTGACGGAGCGATGTCGATGGATGTCGGCGTTTCCCATGTACACCGACAGCCGGCACATCGGTCGAAGTTGAGTCACCGTGATACCTCCTATCTCCGGTCAGCCCCGCTGTCGGTCAGCTGAGTGCAGTCGCGATGGCCAGGACCGCGACGAGGGTAATCATCATGTAGGTCAGGTAGGCGTCCAGCCGGCCGGATTGCAGTCTCTTGGCCAACCGCGCGGTGCGCAACAACGCCAGCCACAGCGGGCGGTACAGGTAGTGCTCGACGATCTCGACCACGTCAACCCGGTAGGACAGTCGGTTCCTGCGGACAGTTCGTGGTGTCTTCCGGCCGGCGGCCTCTTCGGTGTCGGGTGTGTCCTCGTCGGCCGCGATGCCGGCCAACTGACCGCGGGTCATCAGCACGTTGGCCAGCACCTTGCGCATCGGGTTGGCGTAGCCGAAAGAGGTGTAGCCGGCGGGATCGGCGGCCACCGATCCCGAGCTCCAGGCAGGCACTGTCCGCGCCCTCAGGCGCCGGCGTCCGGACAGCAGGAAGGTAAGAGCAGCGATCAACGCGGTCATCGCCGGAAGGACGATCCACAACCATGACGGAGAGAGCGAGGAGAACCCGGCATAGACGGGCTGCAACACCCAGGGGGAGACCAGGGATTGGCGGGCGGCGGGACCGACCAGGGGTTGCAGGCCGCTGGCGATCATCCGGAACTGCAACGGAGCGAATGCCGCCGGCCCCAGACAGCCGAGCACCAGCACGGTGACGGCGATGCGTTGACCAACACTCTCGGAGCGGCGGGCCGGCGACGCTGCCGGCGGGCGTCCGAAGCCGGTGAGGGCCACCAGTCGGACGAAAGTCACCCCGGCAACCCCGACGGTCAGCGCCACCAATGCTCCGGTCAGGGCAGCGGCCAGCTGCAACGACAGGGAGTGCACGCGGAACTGCTGCATCAACGCTTCCAGGGTGAACCATTCCGAGGCGAATCCTACGGTCAGTGGTAGCCCCGCCAGGGTCAGCGAACCCACCACCAGCCCAGTGCCCGACCACGGCATGGTTCGGATGACTCCGCGAAGACGGTCAAGATCATGGACTCCGGTGAGCTGTTCAATGCGGTCGGCGGCGACGAAGAGCAGCGCCTTGGCGACGGCGTGGGCAATCATCTGGGCGGTCCCGGCCACCAGTCCGACCGCGGTCAGCCGCGGGTCATCGATGGCTGCGCCGATCAGGGCGACGGCATAGCCGGCGGTGATGATGCCGGCGTTCTCTACGCTGGACCAGGCAATCAGCCGCAGCAGGCTGGAACTGACCGAGGCGTGGGCGATGCCCAGGATCGCTGTCAGCCCGGCCAGCAGCAGCATCACGACGATCAGCCACTGTGGTGGAGCACCGAGCAGATGCAGGGCGCGCCACATGCCGTAGAACCCGACGTTGACGGCGACGCCGGCCATGATGGCCCGAGCCGGCCCCGCCGCCGCGGCGTAGCTGGGGGGCAGCCACAGCTGCAGCGGGACCAGGCCGACCTTCACCGCAAATCCGGCTACCAGCAGCGCATAGCCGGCGTCATGGGCAGCACCGGTGGCGCGTGACCAGTCGGCCAGCAGCATCGAGTGTGCAGCGGAAGACAGCAGACCACCGCCCACCAACAGGGCCGCTCCGCTGGCTTTGCCGAAGGTTACCGCGGCCACTGCGGCCCGGCCGCGGCCGGGCAGCTCCCGGTCGTATGCGGTGAGCAGGTAGAAGCAGACGGTGAGCGTTTCCCAGCCGAACAACAGCACGAACAGCTGGTCGGCGGTGACGATCAGCTCGACCGCGGCCAGGGTGACCGCCACCAACGCAGGCAATCGCCTTCGTGCCGGCCCGCCGCTGCTGGCGGCGGCGCACAGCACCGGCACGGCGACGCCGAAGGCGATGACCAGGAACAGTCCCGACAGCGCGTCGGAGTGCAGCCCAGCCAGACCCAGGCCGCCGAGGTCGCCGAGGCGCAGGTCGCCCGGATGCCCTGCCACACTGCGGGCGCCGGCGACGACAGCGATGACAGCTCCGGCCGTGGACAGCAGCCAGGACAATGTGGCCGCGCCGGAGCGGCCCTGGCCGGCCGGCGTGAACCCGGCTGCCCAGGAAACCAGGCCGGCGACCACGAACAGCACCAGCGGGGCGAGCAACATCACCGTTCACCGTCCCGGCCAGGACCCGGTATCCGGCCAAGTGCCAGCAGGATGCCGTGCATCAGACTGAACGGCGAGGCGGGCGCGCCGGGAACCCAGACATCCACCGGCAGGATCGCGTTGACGCCCCGGCCGGCGGTGTAGCCGGGCCCGAGCAGGCTGCCGCTGACCGCGTCGGAGCCGGCAGCTATCACCACCACCGGATCAGGCATCGCCTCTCGAGTACGCAGCAGGGGCGCCACCATGCCGGCGGTGCCGATGCCGGTGACCAGCAGGATGTCGGCGTGTCGCGGGCTCGCGGTGAAGAAGATGCCCAGCCGGTGTATGTCATAGACAGGGTTGAGCAGGGCCTGCACCTCCCATTCGTCGCTGCCGTCCGAACCGGCGTCGACGTGGCGGATGTGCACCGAACGCCGCAGTCTGCGTACTCGATCAGCCAGCTCGCGCCGAACGCCCTCGACTGCTTGATCGGTGTCCGCCAACGCCGGCACCACCAGCTGGGCTCGACTCAGGGCGGCGGTGCCCGCCCCGCCCTGCCAGCTGAAGACGTCGGGCCGGGCGATCACGCAATGGCCACACAACACGCAGCGGCCGCGGTCGACCTGGACCGTGCCGGCGGAGGCGTCGACAGCCTCAGCCGGGCAGAGCCGTAAAGCTTCTTCGGGGGACAGTGCGTACGAGCCTTCGGAGACTCGTATCGAGGCGCGGAAGGTGTCGAAGTACTCGTCCGGCCGGCGCGGCCAGCGGCTGGTCACCACGCCGTTGCGCAGTCCGCGTAGAACCCATGGTGCCGTCACCTACATCGCCACCCCGGCCGGCGACAACCCGAAACTGGCTTCGATAAAAGGAAAGTCGGTCAAGACGTCACCACGGAACACGTCGTGGAACAGCAGCAGGTTGTGAAACGAGGCCGAACGGGCCAGGCAGCGGACGATCCGGCCGGCGCGGCATTGCACGGCGTAGAGCACCTCACCCTGCGGTGCTTCGGCCCATCCCAGCGCGAAGCCGTCCTCGACCTGCGAGTCAGCAGTCAGCGCTCCACTGGTCATGTCCAGGCCCTCGAGGGCCCGAGCGATGAGCTCGGCAGAGCTGTTGATTTCTTCCAGCCGCACCCGAAGCCGCGCGGCCGCATCACCGGCGTCCTGGGTGGCGGGCCGGGGTGACGGCAGCTCGGGGTAGGCGTCGTAGCCGCGTACCCATCGGTCGTCGTCGTTGAAACCGGAACCGCGCGCCACCGGACCCAGCGCGCCGCATCGACGAGCGAGGTCGGCATCCAACCGGCCGGTGCCCCGGACTCGGTCCAGGAACGAGTCAGTCGTCATCAACGCCGCGGAATCGGCCCGGACCGCGGGGACCATCCAGGCCACCTCATCGGCGATGCGCCCTGGGGTCATCACCCACCGCTGATCGCTGACACCGCCAGGGATGACCACCCCGCGGCCGAACCGGTTGCCGCACAGCTGGGACACCAATCGCATGAAACGTTCCTTGTGCCAGCCGAATCGGGCGGTCGCCACCGCCAGTCCCGCCGCATCGGTCAACCGCATCACCACGTCCAGGTGGTTGATGATCCTCTCCAACTCGGCGTGGACAACACGGGCTCGTCCAGCGGTAGCGGGAACCGTTGTGCCGCTTAGTCTTTCGATGGCATGGCAGAACGCCAACGCATGCGAAACCGATGCGATCCCTTCGACCCGCTCGGCGACCAGGACTCCGCGATCGGGTGTCAAACCTTCGAAGGACTTGGCCACCCCGCGGTGCTTGTAGTGCGGCCGGATGTTCAGGTGCGGGATGTCCTCGCCCGGCGTCTCGATCAGATATTCGATGGATTCGAAGACGCCGGACCGAACAGGACCGAAGGGGATGACGAACATGCCCCGGCCCTGCACATCCACCGGTCCACGAGTCTCCAGTGGCCGCAGCGTTTGTCTGGCGGGTAGCAGTCCTGGGCGTGGCGCCGGTAGGCCGTCTGCCAGCGGCAACAGCAATGGGTCCAGCCGCGGGTGACCGACCGGGATCACTCCGGACAGGTCGTGCAGAGCCCGCTCGTACCAGAACGCTGCCGGCACCTCGTCGGACAGGCAGCGATAGCTCGGGGTCTCATCACCAGTGGCCGGGGCTACGGTGTGCACGGCATCGATCGAGTTGCGCCCGGCCAGCAGAGCGGTGATGTAGCAACCGTTCTCGTTGGTGGTACCGAACAGGGCGGCGAACCGGTCGCCTGCGGCGAGACGGTCCAAAATCGTGCTCCGCCATTGATCCACCGGCAACACACTGTCGATTACCGGCGCGCCGATCCTCATCCTGCCTCCGTCCCCTGCAGCAGAGCAGCGCCGTGCGTGATCAGATCGACCAGCGGCTGCGGAGGGTGAACACCCAACATCACCAGCACGGCGATGCCGACGACGACCGGGACCACCATCCAGAGGCTGGGCTCGCCCGGGTCGTCAATCGCCATCAGTTGGCCTTCGGTGGCTGGCTGGAACAGCATTCGGGATCCGGCGGCGATGAGTCCCAGGAAGGCCACCGTCACCAACACCACCAGAATGGCGGCGGCTGCGTTGTGGCCACCATTCAGACCGCCGATGACTACCTGGAACTCGCTGCGAAAGATCCCGAAGGGCGGCATCGCACACAGAGCCAGCACGGCGGCTGCGAACAGCGGCCCGGACCAGGGCAGCACGGTGATCAGCGAGCGGATCCTGCTCATTTCCCGCGTGCCGTACTTGCGCACCAACACCCCTGCCCCCATGAATGCGTTCCCTTTGGCGGCGGCGTGGGCCAACACATGCAGCAGCACGCCGGACAGGGCCAGTGGCGCGCCGAAGCTGACTCCGATGCTGAGGATGCCCATATGTTCGACACTCGAGTAGGCCAGCAGCCTCTTCAGGTCCTGCTGATCGAGTAGGTACAACGCTGCCAGCAGCAGCGATGCCACCCCGAATACGAGTAGGACTGTCTGCGGGAAATGCCAGCCCAGGGTGCGGCCGGCGATCTGGTGGTAGCGCAGGATGGCGTAGAAGCTGGTCGCGAGCAGTGACCCCGACAGCAGGGCCGACACCGGAGTGGGCGCTTGGGCATGGGCGTCGGGTAACCATGTGTGCACCGGGAACAGACCGACTTTGGTGCCGAAACCCAGTACCGCCAGCAGGAACGCCAATCGCACCGGCGTGGCCGGCAGGTTGCCGGCGGCGTCGATCAGCGGGTCGAACGCCAGGTCGTAAGAGCTGCCGAGGATCTGGGAGCCGGCGGCGTACATCAAGATCGTTGCCAGCAGAGCAATGCCTAGCCCGCAGGAGGCCAGCAGCACGTACTTCCAGGCAGCCTCGGTGGCATCTTCGGTATCTTCCAACGCCACCAGCAGGGCCGAGACTACGGTGGTGACCTCCACCGCGATCCACAGCAGCGCCAATCCGTTGGCCAACGGTGCGCAGATCATCGACCAGGCGAACAGGTTCATGCCCAGATGAAAGCGGCGGCTGTAGCGAGCAAACTCCGCCAGCTCGTCCGCAGTTGTGGCGGCCTTTTCCTCGGCGGCGAGGTATCCGATCGAATAGGCAGCTGTCGCCGCGTACAGAAACCCGGTGGCCAGGACGAACACCACCGAAAGGGCATCGGCCCGCAGATAGCGGATCGCGGTGAGAGTGTGAGTGCCCGCGGACGGTACCAACGCCACTGCCAGAGCGAAGCAGGTCAGTCCGGAGACCAGGGTGGACAGCTGCGCTATGCGGTGCGGCGCGAACGCGGAGATGGCAACGGCCATCAGGGGTACCGCGACCAGCAGGACAAGGTTCACCTCAGCCCCGCAGCCGGTTCAGATCGACGGTGGACAAGGTGCGGCTGCGGCGGTGGTGAAGCCGCATCAACACCCCGAAAACCACCACGGCTACCAGCAGGTCGAACAGGAACGCCACCTCCAGGATCAGCGGCAACCCCGCGGCAACGACCAGGCTGGCCAAAGAGACCCCGTTCTCCAGGGAGAAGAATCCGATGGCCTGGCTGACCACATCGCGACGGACGATCATCAGTACGAACGACACCAGCACCACTGCGACCGACATCCCCAGTGCCGCTCTGGGCAAGACATCGGAGCGGATGTCGAGCGAACCGACGGCGAAGAACCCGAAGGCCGCCACCACAATGGACACCATCACTTCACTGGCCACGCCCAGCACGCCGCTGCCGGCTATCTCGGTGCCGGCGTTGCGCATCAGCCGCAAGATGACCAACGGCACGATCACCGCCTTCAATGCGAACGACACTCCGGCCAGGACATACAGCTCAGGAACGTCGCGGCCGAATGCCACCACTCCGGCCAGCACACTGACCAGCAGCGACTGCACCGCATAGATTCGCACCTGAGCGCGTAGCAGCGCCGACCGGAGCATCAGGAACTCGGCGAGCAGCACCAGGATCGCGACGGTGTTGGCGGTGCCCTCGAAGATCGTCGGTACGCCGGCCACCACATCTGCGACATCGCTGATCTGGCTGCCCATCTCAGCCGCCACCGGCGAAGATGGAGACCACCGAGAGCACGGCCAGCAGGAACGCAGCGGCGACGAACTCGGTGATCTTGAACAGGCGCAACTTGGCGAACGAGTCGTCGATGATCGCGATCACGCAGCCCACCACAACCGACTTGGCCAGCAGTGCCACGATCGCCAGCACCACCGGCCAGACGGCCGTGGAGGCCGCCAATCCCCATGGCGCCACGAACACGTTGATGAAGATGGTGTAGAGCACCAGCTGTTTCGCCGACGAGCCCCAACGCAGGAGCGCCAAATATGGTCCTGAGTGTTCGAAGGGACGCGCCTGTTCGATCATCCCGAACTCGATGGTGCCGGTGTGGGTTTCCACCGGGATCCGGCCGGTCTCCACGATGATCACCATGAACAGGGCCGCCGAGGCCAGCAGGTGCGCCGGCCGCAATATCTGGTCGGCGCCGCTACGCACTGCCGCGCCGAGTACGTACGGCAGGTCGGTGGTGGTGATCAGGGCGACGGTGAAGACCACCAGCAACATCACCGGCTCGGCGATGGCGGCGAACGTCTTGGCGCGGCTCGAACCCAACTGCGCATAGACGCCACCGGTTTCCGCTGCGGCGACCGCGATCAGGAAGCTGGCCAGCGCCAAAATCATTCCACCGCCCAGGATATCGCCCATGTAACCCAGCGGCAGCGGGAATGTGGTCAGCACCGGGATCAGCAGCGGCACGGTCAAATAGCTGGCGAGGGACAACACAGGCGCCAGCAAGAAGATCGGACCTACGCCGGCCGGGCGCAGCGCCTCCTTGCTGAACAACTTGCCGAGGTCGTAATAGGGCTGGAGTACCCGCGGGCCCTTTCGGCCCTGCAGCCGCGCCTCCACCTTGGCGATCACCCCTGTCACGCCGGGGCCCCCGACGGCGATGGTGATCACCTGGAGGCACTGCACGGCCACCAGCGACATCCCGGTCACGGCTCTTGCCCTCTCCCGGCTCGACCTCGACTCGGTTGACCGGGCCGCCACATGTTTCCCAGGTAGGCCGCCGTGTTGCGAGTGCCGCTGACAATCCCTCGCAAGTAGCCGCCGATCGGGGGCCGCAGATGCAGCTCCCGCACTTTGGCCAGCGGCACCCACGCCGGCGTCTTGCCCGGCTCGCCGACAAGATCGCTCCGGCTGATCGAAGCCCCCACGAACACGATCTCCACGGTCCGGTCGTCGGTCGAGGGGTCGATCACTTCCAGGACCAGGGCACATCGTTGGGGTTCCACTTCCAGCCCGGTTTCCTCGCGGACTTCCCGGCGGGCACAGGCCGCCGTGGTCTCCCTCACCCGCGGCCGGCCACCAGGAATTACCCAATCGTCGAGATCATCACCACTTCGATGGATGAGCAGCACTTCGTCCCCGCGGGTGACGATGACCGAACACCGCAGGTTCACGGGTTCGTCGCAGGGCACTTCGGCGCTCTCGTCGCCGTGCTGAGGCTGCATCACCAAGACCACCCACCGGCGGAAGATGTTTCGACCCCAGCCGCTTCGAGCCTGGTTGCGGTCGCGATCACGCGCCGAGAAAAGCCGGTTGGGCCGAGCGCTGATAGACCGCATTGCGCCGTGTCAGGGCATGTTGCAACATCGGGGCACACCTGCGACTCCTTCGTTCGCAGGGGCCATCAGCTGTCGCGGTTCGGACTTTCGGTCCTGGCGGGCTCCATCACCTGACAAGCAGTGAATCAGCAAGATCACCGATCGGCAACCCCGGAGGTCAGAAGGCCGCGCCGATGGACCAGCCCAGCGCCGCGGCGCCGATGCCGGCGGTCAGGCTGATCGCGACGTTGAGCACCGCCTGGAACCGCGCACCCTCCGCAGACAACTGCATCACCTCGTAGCTGAAGGTGGAGTAGGTGCTCAGCGCTCCGCAGAATCCGGTGCCGATCAGCGCAGTCAACTCCGGCGACAGGTGGGTGGTGGCGCCGGTGACCACGCCCAGAATCAGCGAGGCGGTGATGTTGACCGTCAGCGTGCCCCACGGAAACACGGTTTCGTGCCGAGACTGGATAGCCCGATCGGTGAGGTATCGAACCGGCGCTCCCACCATCGCACCCAACGCGATCATCAACACCATCATCGCTGCGACCCGTTCACGCGGGACATACCCGCACCGGTCCGCATGCCGACCTTCATCTGTCCTTTCACTTCTGTGCCGCGGGGGACAGCACCTCGACGTCGTCGATGGCGATGATGCCACCCGACATCAGCTCGGCCAGCTGTGGAGTGAATCGATCGACACTGTCGGCCGTGTCGATGATGATGATCATGATCGGCATCTGATCGCTAATATCCAGGAGCCGATGGGTGTGCAGGTGGTGAGATGGGCCGAAGCCTTCCAC
>JAABUP010006780.1_pt1 | contig 15967 bp, 26 predicted proteins | sample 5559201 | NCBI WGS metagenome assembly JAABUP01 (sample SAMN10711887, study PRJNA513373) | rock metagenome | isolation source: Antarctica rocks | place: Antarctica
TGACAGATTCAGTGGCGAGTCTGCTGGGTGTGGTGAACATGTCAAGTCTTTCCTTTCTGAAGTCAAGCGTTACTTTGCTGTAACTGGCTTGCCTGTGTCTTCGTGGGGCGTTATGTCTGCTCACTTTCTGAAAGGAGCTGCACTACTGTCATGGGAGCTTGAGTTTCAGGATGCTGTGCTTGCTGAAGGTTCCAGTGCTGTGTCATGGGATCAGTTTGAGCATTTCATGCTTGACAGCTTTGGCTTGTTCCAGCCTGCAACTGAGATTCGCTCTGCTTATGATGCTATGCTGCAGTCTGACTATGACACTGTGAGTGAATTTGTGCGTGAGTTCAGGCTTAAGGAGAGGGAGTTGATTGGCACACCTTACCACCCTGGTGGTAGTGCAATCATTGACTTCATCAAGAAGCTGACTCCTGCAGTGCGCAAGTATGTGCAGGACAATGCTCCGGAAGAGTGGTGGACTGATGTGAAACAGGTCCACAAGAAGTCACTCCAGTATGAGCTGAACCAGCGTGCTGCTGTCACAGTGCATGTTGACAGTGATTATGAGCCTGATGTTGGTTTGGAAACTGCCTCAGAGTCTGAGCATGATGATGATGATTTGCTTGAGCATGACACGGAGCAGGGTGGTCGGAAACGTGTTCGCACCCCTCCATCTGTCTGGGACGCTCGCAAAAAGTCTCAAACTTGCTACAGATGTGGAAAACCTGGCCACAGGGCTAAGGATTGCAGTGCTGAGTTTTGACTGACTGGCTTGTGTTGAGGTTGTGCCCTCAGAGTGAGGTTTTGCCCTCAGAGTTTTGTTGAGGTTGTGCCCTCAGAGTGAGGTTTCGCCCTCAGAGTTTTGTTGAGGTTGTGCCCTCAGAGTTGTGTTGAGGTTTCGCCCTCAGAGTGAGGTTTCGCCCTCAGAGTGAGGTTTCGCCCTCAGAGTTGTGTTGAGGTTTCGCCCTCAGAGTGAGGTTGTGCCCTCAAAGTTGTGTTGAGGTTGTGCCCTCAGAGTGAGTTGTGAACTCAATCAGTGTTATATCCATTCAATGACAAGTTGGCTTTGTGCTCACTGTGTTCCTGTCCTTGTAGCTTGGTGATGAACGAGGACGTTCACACTTAAGTGGGGGGGAATGTAGCAGTGTATTACAGTGTATTACGGCGTGACGTGGCCCGTACAGCACGTGTGTCTTGTCAGGATATAGCTCTGCAACCAAGCTCATTGTGCTAACAATCATTCTACGTGCGAGCTTTGGTGTGTGCCTAATAGCACTAAGCCAATTACCTGTATAAGCGTCACCCTGTAACACATGCATCATGGTATCTCAGATGATATTGCTGAATTGACTTCGCAGGCCTGAGGCTGGGCCGCATGCATGAAATGGGCTTATGAACTGCCAGGGCCGGGTGATTGGCTTCGGAGCAAAGTCTAACTTGACCGGGATTATGATCGGGACTATGAGGTCCCTTCCATCGAACGCACAATCGCAAATTGCATAAGCTGACATCATGCTGACGTCCTTGAGAATCCCCAGTCAATAATTGAGCACAGAGAGCCCTTCACGCCGAGAGGCATCAAGCGTCGGTCTCTGTTGCTGCTTACGCTCAGCTGAGCCTTGTAAAGCTGTGCTGTGACCGGCTCTGATTCTATCTTCAGAGTCCACCCGGACCGCGCTCGCTCGCGTCCCTTGTCCGGGTCGACAGAGAGACATGGTTGATAGAACCCGCGCTCTCTGGTGAGGGACTTTTAGCCTTCTGTCGGTGTTTGCAAGTTTGTGCGCGTCTCGTGCCTGGCCGTTTTGAAAATGTCTCGTTCATCTTATACGCTGTTGCATGTTTTTGCAAGATCACCAGAGCTTCAAGCTGTGCTTGTTTGTACAGGAAGAGGCAAACGGCGCTCAGCCGTGAGCAACTTGAAATGCCTGCATACGACGTCATGCGGGAACATGCTCCTGACGAAGCACCTTATGCAACGGCAGTGGTGTCTCCGTCTCGCCAGCAGATATCCAAGCTTGTGGTGCATGCTCCAAGCGACCCAGGTCCTCATGCAATTACAAGTCTGCGACAACCTTCACTTTGCCTGCAGCATCACAGTCAGACTGCATCGTGATCTGTGCAGGCATGCTCAGCTACATCACTCAACCCCAGGTGACCAGTCCAAACAGCGTACAGTCACCCACTGCCATCAGAGCAAGCCAGCTGCTGAATCCCAAAAAGACTTCCCTTGATGAAAACATGCCACCACACAAAGTGCATGGCAGAACTCATCATCACACTAACCCAGCGGGGTCAGGTGCTGGTGCACACAGGAGAATGGGGACTTGGAGCCATGTCAGCACAAATCTCCAAGGTCAGCACACAGTCAGCACCACCACCTCCGGCTATCTGACTGGCCTGCCTTTTTGTTGACACAAACCTGCATCGCATCATGATGACTTGATATGAAAGCACCAAGCGAAGTTCGTGGGCACCCAAAAGCTTAAATCCTACCAGCACACAAAAGGAGAGTCCTCCTCATATGCATCACCAAGTTGGCCAGCTAGCTCAAGCAATGTTGGCCAGCTACGTTCAGCCGGCAATGTAGTTTGCATCTGCCTGCAGTTTACATCATTCACAAGTATGACACCACCTGCCATCACATTTCAAGTGTTCAATATAGTGATGCGCCATGTGGGCAGGCACAGTAAGGCATGAGAGGTCAGGGTCAGGTGGGATGATGATCAGTGGCCCCCAAGGGTCATTAGGGTCCCCCAGGCAGGCATGTGGGTATGAGGTACCAGGGCCCACATCTGCCTGGCTGCCATCACCACTAGCCACTGCTGCTCAGGTACGGCATGATACATTACGGCATGATACATTACACGGCATGATACATTACGGAATGAGTTTGCAGCAATCAATGCAGCCTGACTGCAGACTGTCACACTGTCAGACTGTCACAAGGTCTTTGTTCACAGGCAAGCCGTGATAACATGCTTGCAACAGTAATTCCTTGTAGCACATGCTGGGAATGAAGCTGCCACGCCCTCCTACACTTGCTGTTGGTAGATGATGATGTCTGCAGCACATGCTGATACATCCCATTGCTGCTCAACATAGGAGGCACATTGCTGCAACATAAACCACACTGGGTCTGTTCCTAGCAAATGTCTTTTGCCTGTGCGCCTTCTCAATTTAGGCATGCATGCACAGCAGCACAAAGCCAATCCTGTTACGCGTGTGGTGCCACTGGCTGCTACTCTATGCAGGAACCCCATCAGAGTTATAACACCGCTTCCATGCATCATCAGCAGCAGCAGCAACAAAAAACTTTGCAAGGGCAGCAGCAGCAGGCAGGGCACAATCAGAAAAGCCTTTTAGCATTGGAATTATTGCAGCAGCTGAGTCAGCAGCCGGCAAGCTGTCATGCTGACTCATTTCCTTCTTCCAGCTCAGGCTCACCTGAAGGAGGCGCACTTGTGGCCCAGGTGCTGACTCACACATGTGTTGGGCTTGTGCACTCTGATTGTGCATTCAGTTTTGCATGAAGAAAGATGCTGTGGTCACGCGTGGGCATGTGGCCCAGGGTTGGGCTGCAAGAGATGTCAGGCATCACCCTGTGTGGGATCAGCAAAGCTTGTGTCCTGGTTGCATCATCATTTCTTCCCTCACAATTGTGTAAAGACTGTGTAGGGCATGTTTGCATTGTGCATGTGTTTGCATGCATGCATGCTGCATCTTTTACATGATGCAACCTGACATTGAAAGCAGAGACATCCATTCCAGCTCCTTGCGACTGCGTGTTTGCAGGGGAAGCGACATGACTGTGATGATGCAGTTGCAGCATTACCAAAACGTTTGCCGGCCTTCACACAGCCAAGGGGACCCCTAGTGCCTGAACATTCTTTTGAAGCAAATGCTGTCTGGTGACGTGCCCTGTCTGGCAGCATGGAAGGAACTGTGCCTCTGTGTCTGTATCAATACCCGCAGTGCAGTAACAATTTTGGCATCTGCAGTGGCAATATTGTGCCTTGCTGAAGGTCACAACACTGCCACTCCTGCTGCTGACAGAACTAGAAATCCTGTGAGGGGCAGTTAGCTCTGAAGAATGACCTCATGTGGTCAACCGTGTTTGTGCTTGAGAGGTATTGTGACCCAACGTTGTCCCGGCTGAAGGGGAATGTGCTGCTATGCTGCTTGTACAGCTGACCAGTAGCGCAGAAATTCTGGGCCATTGTTTTTGTCCTTACGTCAGCTTTTGCAGAGATCAAATGCTGCAGCCAATGGTGTCCAGGTAGCTGGTAGCCCGAGAGGAATAGCGTGACTTGTTTATTGTATTATCGACATGACTTTTTATGTATATATGTGAGGGCTTTCAGGCATCTTGTTTAAGGTATACTGCTCATAACTGATATATGTGCTGATTGTCTATAAGCTGCTTGCTTGCTTCTGTCATGAACTTACCATAGAAATACTGATTTGACTCAGTTACAGGATGTAGCAACATCTGATTATTTTATAAGCCTCAGATTTGAGTCTGGAAGGCAGATTTTGAAAGTTTGATATCAGGTTGCATCAAGACACACCTGTGTGCCCTGAGGGTTGGATCAAGGCGTGCCATAGTTACGTTTGCTGATGTGTAAATTTGATAAGGCCATGAGGAGTTAAGATACTTGTTTAACAGTTACTGTAGCTATCTGTACGAATGCCTACAATACACCTCATGGCAGCTACAGTTCTGAGCCTTGCAAAAGGACCTGCGCTGCTCTGTATGCAACTGCTCATCTGGGCACTACATGTGTATATTGGTCATGCATAACAAACTGTTTTGTTGATGAAAGCTGACCATACACACATGGTCTTCATCTCACACCCTGCTGACCAACCACAGACTAGGAGTTGCCCTTCTCCTTCAACATACTTTGGTTCAACCAAGCGCTGCTTGCTATGTCACCAAGCACCTATTAACTTGTCCCATGTTCCAGACCATTCTCTTGCACCTCCTGCTGTTTCTCTTTCTGCTGCTGCGTGAGATGCGCCAGCTGCTCAACCATGAACTCTATCTGATCTTTGTACAGCTGTTTCACATCTTGCAGGTCTGCCCTCAGCTCTTCCAGCCGTTCCTCTTTCTCTCCCAGCATCTCAGTGCAGGCCATGAGCTGCTGCTGGGCTTGTCTGTGCTCTGTCTGTGCTGACGCAGCATCAGCAAGGGCTGAGCGTGCAGCTTCCTCAGAGCCTGCGGCTGCTATGACCTCTTCTGCTAAGCTGCAAGCAATACACCAATTGTGTCATCAAAAGCACCCATTGATGCTCAGTGTTACTGTATAAGAGCCACAAATCAAAGGTTGCTACCAGTCAGAAAACTGTTTTGCGCACGACAATGCCAGCATAAGCTGTGACTGCTGTGAGCAACTTAGTCTGTCAGTTGCTGGATCTAAAAGAAAGGAATGCAGATCAGTTGTCTTGCTTGTTTGTTGCTTGCTTGATTGACTGATTAAGTGATGCCATAGCATGATAGCTGACAATGTCGATTAAGCATGCAGTGTGTGTGTGTGTGTGTGTGTGTGTGTGAAGCTTGTGACACCATCTAGCATCCACGTCATGCTTGAACACACTGCACAAGGACTGCTGTAGCCAGCAGGCATGCCAAACAAGCTGTGCAAGCACTGCTGCACCTGGTAGGCATGCTTCACACACGCCATCAGGTATCATCTTGTCCTACGCATGCCTGACCACTAGCCTCCTCGTCGGCTCATAGACAACACTTTGCATCAAGGGACGCTCACCTATCTCTGGTGGCTTCCAGGTTTGTCAACTGGCTTTGAAGTGACACCACCTGGTCATCTTTCTGTCTGAGAGCTGTGCGCAACCGGTCCAGTTCACCAGCTGTGCCTGTCTGGAACCTGGTGTGATGGTGGCTAGAGCCAGGGCCAATGTCATAGGAAAGGTCTGACCCCTTGTCACTGGCTGCGCTGGACTCTGGAATATGCGCATTTGCAGAGGCTTTGTCGTTGCTCCTCACAAGCTGCCATCGGTACCCTGTGTGGAAAACAAGGACGATGTCAAACTTTGCTTCATTTACAATCTTACAGTCTGGGGTGTGAAGTCGTTTGTGGCTTATCAGAGCGGGCTCAAAAGCACAGATGCTTACCAGAGTCAGCTACAAAGCCCAGATGTATCTGGTGTGCAACCAAATCAAGCAACAGAAACAAATCATCATGACCCTCTTGAGCTGAGCTTCATGTGCAATGAAAAGGTGTGGCATGAAAATGCTATGCTGCCAAGACGCTTGGCAAGCGAGGTGAGTGCCAGTGACAGGGCACTGTCAACAGCCTGCTGTTGAGTGGTAAGAACAAGACACCGAGAGTCACACAATGACTGCATTGCACTAGACCACCCATTTGTGCCAACCCTTGCTGACCAAAGGGCCCTAAGTACACACACCTAGGGGCCTTAATGCAAGAACACCAAAGGGGCCCCGACTTCACATCAAAGGGGGCCTAACACAGCACTGAGGAGGGCTAGTTCAAACGCAAAGGGCAGAAAACACAACGTAACTGCCAGCTGTGGCATTGCTTGAGTGACCAGGCAGCACATGTGGCAAGAGTGTGGGGGTGACCTGGGGCTGCCATGGCGGGGGGGTCCCCAGCAGCAGTCTGATCAGCTGTGCTGCCTGGCTGCTGTGAAGCCAGGCGCTGCTCCAGGGCCTGTATGCGCTCCTCAGCTGCCAAGGAAGCTTCCAGGCTCTGAGCCTGCTCATTTGCCAGCTGGAGTGCCACAATCAGGCTGTTAGAAATGGCGTACAGCAACAGGACTGTGACAGGCCACATGTGGTATTCTTGGATGTGACAGCCATACTCAAGAGTGGCATGTGTGAACTATGAGCGTCAGCTCTTGCCAATATAGTACATCTGCAGGGTTGGTACCACAATCGATCACAGCAGGTGTGTGAAGTCAAAAGCTGAGTATGGCTATGGCAATGCAGATAAGCCAAGCCAATTCTGCATGTTGGCAGTGGTAGCTGCCTACACCCAGGCAAATACAAAGCTGCCAAAACATGAACTTGGACAAGACTAGATGCACAGACCTGTTCCCCCAGGGTGTGCTCCAGGTGGATGTGGCGCTGGTGAGCTGAGCTTTCTGCCTGGCGGGCTTGGCTCAACTGCTCTTCAGCCTTGCCGCAGCGCGCGCTGGCTGCACGCTGTGCCTGCTGTGCCCTCTCCACCTCTGCAACAGCAGGCAACCACTGTTCAGGCCAGGACTGCTGCTCAATGCAGGAGATGCAACAGCCTCCTTCATGGGGGCATGAGGGTGGCAGCCTCACTCTGTGCATGACAATCAGCACCGGCTTGACATGGCAGCAGAATGCCAGCTAGTAGGAATGCTGAGCTGGTTGCTAGTGCTCAGTAGCTCACAGCTCAACTCAAGGGTGCTCAGAGTTGTCACTTGCATACCGCATGCATGCAGGGCCCCTGGGTGACAGCACCCACACCTCCAGCCCACAAAAACAAGAAGAATCAACAAAGAAATGAATACTTGCTCAAACAGCTAATGACCTAATCAGCGATTTCACCGCCCAAATCGAGCCATTTGGATGACGAGCTGAACTTGACAGCCATGCTAACAAAAAATTGCGCGCCACGCACGCTTCAACCTCCCATCAACACAGACTTGTGAGTCAGCTGCCGCTGCAGAACAACATGGACATGCAAGGCCACGCAATTGGGCAGCCCACTGACCTGCATTGGCATCTGCCAGCTCAGCCTTGAGGGCGTCCAGGGCAGCAGTGGTGGCGGCCATGCGAGTGTTGGCAGCCTGCAGCTTCTGCCAAGCTCTCTTCTCCCTCTCCCCAGCCCCCGCAGCAGCAGACTCAGAGTCATTCAAGCGAGCTGTCAGGCTGGCCTCTGCAGCCGCCCAGGCCTGTGCATTGGCGCTGGCAGACGCCTGCAGCCACATTTCAAGTTAGTGACTGAGGGACTAAGTGTGTTGCTTGCTTAGTGTGTGTTGCACTTGCATCTGTTGTCTTGTCTGTTAGCTGCAATGGCTGCCTGGGTATAGCCGGAGCATTCCAGTCATGAAACAGCTCAGCTGTCAAGGAACAGTGTAGATGAAGTTTCTGGGTAGAAAGAACATTCTGCCAACTTGCGCCACATCTTGGCAGCAGCTGATTGACAATAGAGTAGCTTTGCCATTCACAATAGACACTCTGCGCTTGAAGATTGGCTCTGTTTGCAAATGATAGGTACACAGTGCAAGTCAGCTTTGCAGCTTCTAGCCTGTGGCAAAGCTCCTCCTTCATGTGAGCCAATGCATTCCACCATGTGCACTTCTCGACGCTGTGACAATTTGAAATGCTAGACTGGACAGCAGGCAGCAGCATACACCAGAGGTGCACAACATCCATCCCAACTGGTCTTGATTGCATGCTTTGAACAGCTTGGTGATGACTCTTTTTGCAACTCTGGTCAACACAATTGCTGGGCAAAACACATCTGTAAAGCTTGACAGCAGTCAATGACTTCCTTACAGGAAGATTGGGACAGATGTTAACCTGCATGGCTTCTAGTTGACGCAGCAGAGGGCGGGTGGCCTCAGGAATGTTTGCAGCCAGGTCTTGGTGGCGGGCCTCTGCTGCCTGACACCGCTGCTCCAAATCTCTCACCTCCCTCTGTAGCCCCTCCTCCCTGTCACATGACACCATTTCGACCCATACTGGGATCAAAGCAGAGAGAGACAATGCTGCCAATGGCATAGGCTTACACTGCATCTTGTCCTCTTGGTGAATGTGTGCATGTGCGAGTGCATGTGCATGTGCTGGAAGCAGTGTTCAGGCTAGAGCAACAGGCACGACCAGTGAAGTCATCAAGCATGCATTCAGCAAAAGGAGAGATCTACTTTCAGTGGCAGGCTACAAATCTGGGGATCAATTTGGGAAATGAAGCCAGTCCTGTTGCCACATGCGGACTAGACTAGCGCCAAATCAAAGAACACAAGGCATGCCAGGTACACAACTGATCTGGTCACACGGAGCAGGTTGTGCCATAGTGGCATCACATTGGCGTACAGTCCACATACTAGCATTGCTGTATCAAGGCACTGTACAGGGCTGGAAGGTGCACCGCATCATGCTATAATGCAAGATGGTCATCCAATGTGGTACAGTTGGTGTGGTTGTGACGGTGAGGTTGTGATGGATACCTGAGCTCAGCAGAGGCTCGCTGGCGGTCCAGGGTGAGGCGCAGCTCCTCCACACTCTCAGCCAGGGCTTGTGCACTCGCCTCTGCTTCTTTCACCCTCTTCCCCAGCCCTTCCTTGGCACTCGCGGCTGCTTTCTCCTCAGCTGCTGCCTGTGAATGAAGGAAGGAGTGAAGGGACACACGAACAAGTAAACGAATGGACCCTGGATGAATGGATAAACAGATGAATGAATGAGTGAGCAGGTGAGCAAGTGAGTGAGTGAATGTATGCATGCATGAATGAATGTAGAAATGCACATATGAGTAACAGCATGGACAAAAAGAACAAACAAACGAAGAAAGGCATGAATGAAGATCTCCAGATCATGGTGCAAATGGCTTGTGTAGTTGCCACTGCCGTGCGCTGTGATATGCAGGACAGCAGCTCAAGTCTAGCTCTGGCTGTCTCCTTGGGGCCAGGTGTGTGTTCATGTGAGCACATAAAAAGATTAACATTCACATGCTGAAGCAGGCATATCAGAGTATAACACAAAAGATGCACACTTGCTCTGCTATGATCTCATGACCAGGAAAGCTATAATAACTTTTTAAACAATTTACAGGCGTTCCAGCTAATCGTTTCTGCCAGGCACCTACTAGGTGTGCCTAAACCCTAGTCCTGTGAGCCAACATGCACTAACATGAGACACTAGTTGCACCCAAGGGGTGTGCGCTGACAGGGCGAGTGCCATAGACGCATTTGCGAGGCAGAAAACCTCTGCCCACTACCCGACACAGAAGCCTGGAAAATCAGCATGCTACCACTGAGGCTTGAACCCGTGACCTGCTGCGTCACATCCTGACACATGGCAGCTTATACCAAAGGCTGGGTGGACCTCTGGGGGTGGAAAGCTATGGAAGTGATCAAAGCAGAACATACAAGTACTGTGATAAAGAAGGTACTGAGCAATGGGTTCATGCTGGCCTGCCTGTATAGCTGAATGATGCTGTCACTGCAATCAATCAGTCAATGAACTTGCTCGGAAATCAGCAAATCAGGCACCGCCGCAGCTGAGTTGCATCTGACGCATCTGACATGCTTGATTATGCTAAGTGTGCAACAGTCCCTTGACCCTGAAAGGCAAATTTCTGCATCAAAAGAGCCATCTTGACTGCTATGAGCCCTTGCCTACTGGCATGCATGTAGTCTCACCTGAGACTTGTGAGCTTCCTTCAGCAGGTTCCCATAGTGTTGCTTCTGCTGCTCAGCATCCGCCTTGTGCTGCTGCAGGGCAGCTGCTGCAGCAGCCTCTGCCTTCTGGCGTGCCTGGCTGGCAGCTTCTATCTTGGCTTCCTCAGCTGCCAGCTTGGCGGCTGTCTGTGTGTGCGAGGCCTCAAGCTCCTTCACCTGGCCCCGCAGTTTCTTGATGGTGGTCTCCATGTTGCTCTGCTTGATGCTCAGCCTCTCACCTTCCTCCATCACCTGAAACCAACAAAAGTCTCATCAACATGATGTGCAAGGGATGACTGGATTCAGCATTGTTGTGTCCAGCATGATTGCGTGCAGCACTGACGTAAACAGTCACGCAGTCTTGCGCAATGCCTGTATGCCTCGCACACTTTTGTTCATGAGCCGGAAGGAAAGCTGAGCAGGCATGGGGCACATGTCAACAGCAGCAATGATGCCTGCAAACACAGACACAGGTGTTGGGGCAAACCATTTCTGCCTGCTCATCATCCTGCTGACTCACTTGAGTTTGATTTCACATGCAAAAGCAAAAAGGCATGTTCTGGGGAAGAACAGAGGCCAGCAGAAGCACGGAGGACTATGAGCCAAACTGGCTGAGCTTGAAGCTAAGTTCCGGCAGCTTCAGACCCCTTCTTCCAAAGGGGCAACCGGCACAATCCCAACCCATTCTTGCAGAGCTGAAACTTACAGTGGTAATATACCACTGGCATGACATTTGAACAGACAAGTTGAGGGCTGCAACGTAGCGCAACAGGGGCTGTTCACACCTGTGCAATGATGCTGTCCTTCTCTTTGAGCAATGTGATGCAACAAGAGGTGGTCACACCTGTGCAATGATGCTGTCCTTCTCTTTGAGCGATGTGATGCAACAGGAGCTGGTCAGACCTGTGCAATGATGCTGTCCTGCTCCTGAAGCAATGTGATGCAACAGGAGCTGGTCACACCTGGGCAATGATGCTGTCCTTCTTGAGCAATGTGATGCAACAGGAGCTGTTCAGACCTGTGCAATGATGCTGTCCTTCTCCTTGAGCAGGTCATGGGCGGAGGAGAGCTTGTCAGAGCCGCGGCGCAGGGCGTCCCTCTCCTTCACCAGGGCGTACACCTTGCGCTCTGCAGCCCCCAGCCGCCTCTCACACTCCGCCTGCACAGCCGCCATGTCCTCTTCTGACACCTTTGCAGCCTTGATCACCAGCTCCTCATTCCTGGCCTGCAGGTGCACAAAGTGGTTTGGACTGTGTGGTTGCTTGATGCAACATCATGGTGCAGCACTGATGCTTTTGGTGTTCTCCTCAGCCTGAAAGTGCATGCTCTCATTGTTTCCATTCATGCCATGCCAAGCAGCCGACTTTGAACGTGCTGCTACATGCCAGTAACCACTCTGCATGAAGATAGGTTCGCAGCATGAAGACAGGTTTGCTGGCCTGCAAGCAACACTACACTAGCTGCAGCTGCATGCATCTTCAACACAGCCAGACCCACCAGAGACCATGTAAGGGCTGTACATTACATTACAATTACAGCTGCAAGCTACATGCCCAAGTTACTGACATATAACACATAAGAATGCCGCCAAATACATGAAGATAGACAGGAATGAGGATGCATTGTACGTTTACCATGAGCAGTGTAACAGACATTCAGACAGGTTTCAGGATGTGGGCAGCACACCTGAAGTTGCTGCTGCACTTCTTGCATGTTGGCTAGCTGCTCTCCCTGCCTTTCCAGCTGCTTCTCGCGTGCCTGCAAGCCTGCCTGCAGCTGCTGCACCATATCCCAGACTGCCTCCTTCCCCATATCCTCCACCTCTGACTTCTCCTGTACCAAATCTGAACAACACACACCTGATCTTGTATAGCAAATATGTATTCAGAGGCCGTCAGCTATTGATGACATTAGACAGCAGGTCACTGTGCATGCTGATGACTCCTCACAAAGTCCGTAACATCCTGACTTTGTTTGCCAGCTGATTGCCTGATAGTCAGTAATATTGAGTGTTATTGTCCAGAAACAGAACGTTGTGAAGTGTCCACACTGAGCAAACGTTCACATTGCCACACGTGCATGCCCTGTCTCAGATCACAGTTCACAATGTTTGCCTATGTTTCCAATGAGGCTGCAAAAATGTGTCCAGGGATGGACACCTTGTCCAGGCAGTATATTCTGCAATACCATGTATGTATTCTGTATACATTCTGTATGTATCCTTGGTCACAGTGCGTTCAGAATATTGTGCATGTACCTGGTATAGCAGCTTGCTGCTCATGGCTATCTTGAGATGATTGCTGGGAGCCTATCTGCTGCTCTAACTCTTCTTGCTGCATTTCATGAGTGATGCCATTGACATGCTGAGCCTCTGTGCCACTGTGCGAGGCAGCTTCATCTTGACCAGAGGGGCTTGCAGGCTGCTGCCTGCTGTCAGCTGCTGACTTGATACTCTCGGGCAAGCTTTGCTGACTTGATTGATCCACTTGATCTGCGATGTACAGGCTTGAGGCTGGCAGGTGCTCTTGCTGATCTTCATGCTGCTGAGCAGGCTCTGCCACCTGCTGTGCAGCATCATCTGGTTCTGACTGAGCTGGTGATGACTCAACGTGGTCATCAGCTTCAGATGCAGGTGCATGCGGCTGTTCTATCTCGATTGCAGCATGTGCAATGATTGTGCCATTGCTGTCTGGCTGAGGCTCTGAGGTGTCAGCAGCCTCTGATACAGCATCTTGAGCCTGTTCCAAGGCTTGGCTGTCCCCAGCTTGATTTGTGTCAGCTTCTGCTTGCGGAAGTTGCTCGCCATCAATGCTGTGCTGGTTCACAGCAGCAACATCAGCCTGATCTGTATTGGCCTGTGTTTCTTGTTCTGATTCGGCTGAGCGATGTTCCTGAGTGCTGTCATGTGCTGCAAGCACCTGGTCAGGCTGGAAGGCAACCGCTTCTGGCTGTGTGGTGGGATGTACCGTCGCAGACCCTTCAGGCTGTTGCAAAAGATCTTGAGTGCTATCTTCAGGTGCTGCCTCAAGGTCTGGAACTGGTGAGGGCGTTGGGGAAGTGCTGGCCTCGTGCACGTCTTGCTCATGTCGCTGTAGCAGCAGCAGCACGCATTTCAAGCACAAATTGTGACTGTTGCAATCGGACATGACTGCAGTACGAGTATTGACGTGTTGGTTGTGCCATTCAGTGTTCAGTACCTTTGCAGAGGGGACTTTAGCAGTAGAGGGAGACGGCAAACTGTATCCTTCCCATTCTGCATGCCAAATGGGCGTCAAGATTAACAATGTGGCACAATGGCATCCTTGCCACTCGCGCTAAGTGCACTGCCGCTCGCAGGCTGAGAAAGTGCTGAACTTAGTGTTGTTTGCACGCCCACATCAAGAATTGATCACCTCCAAATGCTACGACTCCATCGGCTGGTGCATTTACACCTCCAGCCTCATCCCCACTGGCTGACGGGGCGATATTGGTTCGCAGCGAGCTTTCAATGTTTTGCTCCAAATCCTCTTTTATTTTCTGGAAGCGACCACCCAGATCCTGTAGCTGACTCAATCCGGCATTCAGATTGAAGTTCCCAAACATGGCGACCAATGCTCGTGAGCATAGGCCGATCCAGGTGGTGAAGTTGATCACCGTGCTCTGCAAGAGGGGGTATGACTAAGTTTAGTAACATGCAATGCATGGTGAATGTCAAAGCATGCCAGCTTAGTCCGGCAATATTTCCTGCATAGCGCGCGGCACACACGCATCGAAAACTCATGACCTGTGACCGTGAGCATTTGGTGCCTTGAAAGTCGCATCCGGAGTGTTTGTATTGACGCTCACGCTGGATTTCTAGCAGGCTGCATAGGCTGCAGAGGCGTTGACTGCTGCAGCTAGCACTGCCTCCTCAAGCGAGTCGCAAGGCAAGGAGTCTGCGATGGTACATTGCGTTTGATTATTTACATAGGGATAGCTTTTTACGTCGGGGTATCACCTGCTGCCAATCTTGCTCTGCTTCTTACTAATTAGTAAGTGCATCTTTGTCACGTCCAACATGCATGTTGTCCACATTCATAGCTTTACATACCAATTTAGGCATTCACGCTAGACAGAAGTACAATATCCAGCCACAGTGTGTATTGCAGACTCTGAAGCAGCGTCAGGATGCCTGCCACGTCAAGCAAAGCTTCGTGATGCGAAAAGCCTGCAAAGTGACGTCAGCTTCAGCAGACGGCTGGCATGGATGCAACTGACAGGCCACAGCTACCCTTCGAGGCAGAGGCTATCCACGCATGCTGAGGCTGACACGCACCATGCTCCTGCACCTTGTCACACACTCAGTGAAGTGCAGCCACCTCCACGTCTGCATAGTCAGCCGAGCCTAGCCTTTCAGGCAGCCGCCAGTCATCAAAGCGTTCCTGAAGATTGCATGACAGACAACAGTCAGAGTGTGCTGAAGGTGCGTATCGTCACCAGTTGAACTGAGATATGGATCCGTGTACCATGTAGTAAACTAGAAACCCCTTTACCACGTTCTATGTGTTTTTGTCACCATTCTGAGCAAGGGATTCTTGCAGCCTGTCTCTGACCAACAAGTTTGAACTGTTGTCAGAATGTGGCACCTCCCAGCCATATGCACCGTGTGTTCACAGGTTTGCGAAAGCTTATCTTCATTCCAGTTTTGCCAGGGGAGCAGCAATGGCCGAGCTGCTGGCAGAGATTCAAATGCCAAGAAAGGTAGCAAGCCTGGCCCAGATTCAAGTGGCAAGAGTGGCGCCAGTAAGGCCTTTGCTACTCCAACTGCTGCAAGTGGCTCTACACCCTATCAGTGGCGCATGTCAGAAGCCACGGTAAGCACTTTGTGTGTAGCACAGCTCTCAAACTCAAGAAAATTTGTGCAGCGTGTCCGCACAGTGCACAAGGATGGGGAGTCTGTATGCTGTCAGCTGGTTGTGGCTCTTTTAAGCTGCATGCACTGGTCCCTTCTGTGTGCTACATCCAAGCAAAATGACGTGTTGGCTGTAGCAACATTCATTGTTTGAACAGTCACTTCGGCATCATGAGCAATGTGTCCAACCTCCTTGGCTCAAAGCCACAACGAGTCTCTCTGATGTGAGCTTGCTGCTGCAGGTGAATGAACATGCAGCCCCCGTGGGAATGAAGCTGAGAGGTCTTGCTGATGCTGACGCTGATCATGGTGAAGAGCCTACAGGCCTGGCTGACACCAGTCCAGACAGCATAGAGGCTTCATCTACACCCTTGTCAGGATGGGAAGATGACAAATCCCCTGTTCCTGTAAGCCCTGCGCCCTTCGTGGATTGCATGTCACGCTCACACATCTGGTGCTTTGCAAATCATGTATGTCCTTTTCAGCACTCTAGGCTCCGGCTGCACATCTGCATCCACTTGCCACCTTTTGTGTTAAGCTGGTCAAGACGAGTTTGGTGTAACACACCACTCGGCAAGCCCACAAATGAGCTCTGAAGTGCACATGTCTGCATGCACAGAGCCTGTTGGTAGTCTGGAAAGGCAGATGGTTGAATGCAGAACATGTACAAGTGGTTGGGGCTGCCATCAGATGAGTGGGCATTCTTCTCAGCAGAAGGCGATC
>JAABUP010006782.1_pt1 | contig 15959 bp, 16 predicted proteins | sample 5559201 | NCBI WGS metagenome assembly JAABUP01 (sample SAMN10711887, study PRJNA513373) | rock metagenome | isolation source: Antarctica rocks | place: Antarctica
GAACGAAAGTTCTATCGCTGATGTGTGAAATTGCGTGGAGCGCGGGGCAGGGGAGGAGTGCACATAATAAGAATGCACTGTGCCGTAAACTGACATGGGGTACAGCCAGGATACGTGTAAAAATAGGACTAGGTAGAGGGCAGTTGTCACTTTGGCGGCTTGCTTGCCGTCTTTTGGGGGAGCTAACGTGCACTCGTGCTCCCGCTGACGCCGCCCGCAAACTGGCTCGCTTGCTGCTGCCCATACTCCTGATTAGCTGCTTGGGGTGGCTGCGAGCGGGATCACGTCGTCGGGCTGGGGACGGCCCAGCAGGGCCTCGCCCACGATCGGTAGAGGGCCGGGGCGGGCGCGCAGCACGGTCGCCAGCAGGACGACGCAGCCCGTCGCGCCAGCAGGCCCCGCTCGACCGCGCGGCCCGCTCCCGTATTGGTTGCTGATAGACGTCCCCGGAGGGCCACCGCCCGCGCCCTCAACGGACATGTGACCGCCCACCTGTAGGTCGCGGGCAACCAGGCGGATGCCGCCGCCGGCCCCTGCTGTGCTGGCTACTTATTGTATCCACGCGACGAAAAGAGTTTTTTCGTCGCGTGGATACAATAAGTAGCCAGCACAGCAGGACGCGCGCGCCGTCCTGCGCAACCGCCGCGCCCCCCCCTCATCTCCCCTATCTGCGCGCATCATTAGCTGACGGCCGATTGCGCGTTGGGGCAGACGCACAGCCCCGCGGGCGTGTACTCGTAGTGCGGGTCGTCCCCGGCCGCGGTGCCAGCGAGATCGGCTACGCGGGCGACCTCCTGGCCGCACGCGCGGCAGCGCACGGTCGCGGACCCACGCGCCAGTTCGATGCCGCGATGCCCCTCCGCAGTCGTCCCGTTCACGACCGTTTCCAGACGGAACACCTGCCACAACTCCAGAACGTGTTGCTTCACGCCGCCGTCCATGGCCGCCCGCGTCACGGTGCCCGACGCGGGCGCGGGTGGGCACGCGGGCGCGGACGGCTCGTCACGCGGGGACGCTCCCGCTGCACCCGACAGCGCACCCTGCACGCCGCTGGGCGTGGGCGTGGACGCGGGCACGGCGCGCGCCAGGGGTAGGCACACGAGGCAGAGATAGTGCCTGTCCGCGTCCGGGTCCGCCGGGTCCACGCGTAGAGCGGCGAGGCAGGACCGCAACCAGGAGCGCGGGGCGCGCCCTCGATGGAGCCACAGGAAAGGGAAACGCGGCGTGAGGCGCAGGTGGACTGGGGAGAGCGTCCCCCGGTCGGGCGTCGTGCCGCAGCAGCACCGTGGAGTTCTGGGGGTGGCCGGATGGAGGTCGGCGGCGCCAAGATACGGCATCGTAACCTTACCCTACCCCACGACCCGCAACACGCCGGCTCGCACACCCTCGCCGCGGGCTGGCGCCCCGTCGCCGCGTGGGGGCAGCGCCCACAGTTCCCCAGGGCGGAGCGGCGGGAGGGCGAGCGTCCCGTTCGCCACGGCGCGGTCGAAGGCGGCAACAACGCGCGGGTCGTACTGTGCCCCCGACCCCTCCCGCACGCGTCGGATCGGATGCATCAGAACTCAAAATCAGTGGTGGGCAAGAGCCTAGTCGTCGGGTATGCCTCTCCTTTTATAGGGGGTGTTGAGGAGAAAAGGATGGCCTGCCCGTACTGCCAAGGGGACGCGACACAGGAACTGGAGCGAGCGACGGCGTTGGGCTATCGGCTGTTCCGCTGCCGCCCGTGTCGGCGCACATTCAACGAGCGGACGGGCACACCGTTCAACCACCTACAGGTGCCCACCGATGTCGCGCTGCTCGTGGTCCTCTGGCTCCTCCGCTACAAGCTCAGCCTGCGCGACCGGGTGGAGATGTTCCTCACGCGGGGCTTCACCTTCACACATGAGACGGGCTCTTCCGCAGGTTCCGTGAAAGAGGGTCATTACCCCCCTGCGGCGTCATCCTGACCGGGTAGACACGCGTCATAAGCCCTTGTTTGACCACCCCTACTGGGTGCCGCTTCCCGCCTCGTCCCATCATTTCACGGAACCTGCGAAAGAGCCATGAGACGGTGCGGGAGTGGGAAGATCGCTTTGCCCCACTGCTCACGGAGCGTTTGCGCGCCAAGCGGCGCGGCAAAGCCGGCCGCCGGTGCTAGGCGGATGAAGCGTATGTGAAAGTGGACGGACGCTGGTGTGACCTGTACCGCGCCATCGACGCCGACGGGAACCTGGTCGACTCGCTGTTGAGCGAGACGCGCGACATGGAGGCCGCCAAACGCTTTTTCACGCGAGCACGGATTGTGGTCGGCGACGCGCCGGAAAAGGTGACGACGGATGGGCACGACGCCTATCCCCACGCCATCCGTGAGACGCGGGGCCGGAGGTGCGCCATCGCACGAGCCGGTCCATGAACAACCGGATGGAGCAGGACCATCGGGGCATCAAGCAACGCTCCTATCCCATGCGCGGCTTCGGCTCCTTTGACGCGGCGGCCCGCTTCTGCTCCGCCCATGACGAACGACGCGACCACCTCCGTGTCCGCACGCACATGAACGAAACGGTCACGCTCGCACACCAACGCTGGCTCTTCCAAGACCGCTGGGGCGAGGTGTGCGCCGTGATGCAGGCCGCCTAACAGCGAGCGAGCGTGACAAGCCGCAGACGGGCGTGGGCCATCACCTGTTTGTATTCCGAATCCTGACGCATCCCGCACGGGGGGTCGGCTGACGGATCACCGGCGAGCGACCGGCGGGACGCTCGCCGGTGACGGCAGGCCGCAGGAACTGCGGCTGTCCCAGGGAATACGCCATCGTCAGCGTGAAAAGGTGGCGCACCCCCCCGCCGTTCACGCCCATTTGACAATCCGTGCGAGGACGATGTACCGTAGAAGGCGCATCTCAGAAGACAGCGCGGTCACCGGCTTCGACGACATTCCCCTGGCGGCCCACGCCTCGGCCAGCGCTCACCAGCGTGCGCCAGCCCTTAAAGGACGTGGCGCGTCTGGCCGGGGAGCGGCTGGTCGCGCGCCTCGTCGGGGAACAGGCCCCGCCGGACACGGTGGCATTACTGGCCACCGTGCTGCTGCACCGCTCGTGTGGCTGTGCCCCCTGAGCCACGGATAACGATAACGCGGATAACGGGAGGAGGAGCACCACGGCGTGTCAGGACAGTGCGACGAGATCACCATCGAGGAGGATGTGACGGCGATGAAACAGATCGAAACGCGACACCACCGCTTCTGGCACGGCGCCTATGCCGCCTTCCTGGTTGCCCTATTGGCATCGCTTATCGTGGCCGGGCAGCCCTCCCAGGCGCGCGCCAATAACGGCAGGATTAGCAACAACGGGAACGGCATCGGCGCGAACGGCATCGGCGCGAACGGCATCGGCACCGATGGGGCGCTTACCTCGCAGCAGCGCGCCGTGCTCTACAACATCGCCCGCGACACCTGGAATTTCTACCGCGCCGACGTCGACCCGCACACCCACCTGCCGCTCGACAACCTCGGCTACACAAACAATCAGGTGACGGTGCGCGGCGCCTACACCTCGGCCGCCAACATCGGGGTGTATCTCTGGGCCGTGGTGTCCGCCAACGATCTCGGCCTGATCAGCCGCCGCGAGGCCAGATCCGAGATTGCGGCCACCTTGACCGAGGTCAGCCACTTGAAGAGGGACAACGGGTTCCTGTACCAGTGGTACGACACCACGACGGGCGACGTCATCCTCAATCCCGGCCAGGCGGACTGCTCGACGGAGCCGACCCCGACGTTCGACAACTGCTACTTCATCTCCAACGTCGACAACGGCTGGTACGCGTCGGGGCTGGTTATCGTCCGTAGCGCCATGCCCGAGTTGCGCTACCTGGCGGATGGTCTGCTGGGGGCGCTGCACTTCGAGCTCTTCTACGACAATCGCCCGCAGACGCCGTGCAACGTCAATACGGCCATAACGGGGAACCAACCGACGGGACAGATGTTCGGCGGCTACTATGTCGGCCTGCCCGTCGACCAGGGCGACAACTGGAAACACTACTACCATAACGGCGCTCTGTACAGCGACCCGCGCATCTCGGCCTATATAGGTATGGGCCTGCGCCAGATGCCCGGCGATGTGTGGTGGCGCAGTTGGCGGGTGCTGCCGCCCAAGCAATGCCCGGACGACCCCGACTTCTCCTGGCAGGGGCAGTGGCCCGTCCCGGGCTACTGGCAGGTGTACAACGATCCGCAATCGGGCAAGCCGTTCAATGTCTGGGAAGGGCACTACACCTATCCCGGGACCGATCTTACCTTTGTCCCGACGTTCGCGGGCGGTATGTTCGAGGGCCTGATGCCGAACCTGGTGGTGCCCGAAACCTCCTGGGGGCCGCAAAGCTTTGGCCTGAACGACCGGCGATGGGCGCGGGTGCAGGTGAAATACACGACCGAGCAATTGCATTACCCGGTCTGGGGCCTGTCCCCGTCCAGCACACCGGACGATACGGGCAATTACGGCGGCTATGGCGTGGACGGGTTGGTCTGGCCGTCCGCCGCAAAGAAGGGCCTGTCGCAGGCCTACGGCGCTGCCAGCGAAACCACGCTGACGCCGCACGCGTCCTTCATCGCCCTCGATGTCCTGCCGCGGCAAGCCTACGCCAACATCCAGGCCTTGCGCACGCTCTACCCCGACAGCTATAGGGCGGATGGCGGCTTCTACGATGCCGTGGCGCCCACGGCGTTCAGTTATAGCAGCAACAACACAACGTACAACGTGTCGGCCAGACAGGTCGGCCACCGCGATCTGGTGCTCGACCAGTCCATGATCATGGCCGCCCTGGACAACGTGCTGAACGACCACGCGCTCCAGCGGCACTTCGCGCGCGATCCCGTCTCGTGGGCGGCACACCTCTACCTGTCGTCCGAGACGATGTCGATTGCCGAGACCGCGACAGGGACGGGCACACCGACGTCGACGGGCACGGCAACGGCCACGCTGACCGCGACCAGCACCCAGACCATAGTGCCCACGCTGACCGTCAGCGGGACGCAGACCGTCGCGGCAGCGGGCACGCCGAGCGCGACGAGCACCAGTACGAGTGTGCCGACGGCAACGGATACGAGCGTGCCGACGGCAACTCCGACAGGGACGACCAGGCCGGCTGACACAGCTACCACGACCCCGACCGGCACGCCCACCAATACGGCCACGGGCACGCCCACCAATACGGCCACCACGACCGTCGTGCCGGCCATGGCCACAGGGACCATCACGTCGCCGCCTGGCACGGCGACGGGGACGCCCACGGCTGCCGCCACGGCGCCGAGTACGGCGCCGAGCGGGTCGCCCACCCCGCCGTCATGCCAGCTCTTTGTCGTGCCCGTCCTGTCGACGGTCCCGCGCGGCGGCACGCAGGCCCTCCTGCTCGATGCGGCTCCCCAGGCGCCGCTGACGGTCACCGTCCGGGCGCGCTACCCGACGACGGCGACGCTCTACACCGACCGCACCCTAGCCGACCCCAACGGCGCCGGCGGGGTTGACCTCGCGGGCAGGCACGTGCGCGTGGGTTACCAGTACGCGTTCCAGATCGAGCAGTCCGGTTTGGCCCTGCTGACGTTCGCGATCCCCGGCGACGCGCGGCAGGGGACGGTGGCGGTCGGGGTGACGGCCCAGGAGCCGTGCGGCGTGTTCCGCACCGTAGCGACGTTCGAGGTGCGCGGCAGGGTCGCCGGGACAGCCGCCGGCACCATGGGCGCGGACGGGCGCGCCGTGACGCTGGCGGTCGCGCTACCGCAGGGCGCGTCGCTGACGGCAGGGATTGGGGTGCTGGCGCGGCGCGGGGTGGTCCGCGTGGTGACACGGGGACACGGCGCCGGGACCCGGCACGTCCTCTTCCTCACTTACCGCCCGCGGGCGCGGGCTCCGCGCGGAGGTGCGCCACCACCCGCACGGAGACACTGATCGCGCCCTAACCGGTGTACTGGCTATATAGCTCATCCATACCTTGTAGAAGGTACGGATGAGCCACATAGCCAGTACAGCAACATAGGCGACTGTCCACCCCACGTGCCCTGGTGCCAGTGTTACGCTAAATGCGCACTCCGCAGCCGTTGCGCGACACCTTGGTGGAAGGACATAAAAACGGGGCCAAATGCCGCGTCCAGGGTAAAAATAGGCTGTCCTGACTACTTGACTCATCCGAGGCGAAAAACAGCCTCGGATGAGTCAAGTAGTCAGGACAGGGAGGAACCTTCACCCACAGTCTCCGTTGGGAGACATGCCGGATGACCGTTCTGTGTTTCATGTCTCACGCACTGCCCAACTCCAGGCGCGCAGCTCGGTTGGTGTCCGGCCCGTGGCGTCGCGCAGACGGTGTGCCAGGTGGTGCGGGCTGGCGAAGCCGGAGCGGCGCGCCACCTCAGCCACGCTGAGACCTGTCTGCGCGAGCAGGTGCGTGGCGTGTGCTAGCCGTTCCGCTCGCAGGATGGCGCCGGGCGTGGTATCCAGGTCGCGACGGAACAACCGCACCAGGTGTTCGGGCGATAGGCCCACGGCCCGCGCGAGCTCGCCCACCCCGATGCCCTCGTGCGCGCGCTCGCGCACCAGGATGCGCGCCCGCGCCACGGCCGGATGCACGCGCGTCTGCATCGTCGGGGCATGCGCGCCCTCCGCGACGTAGAGCGCCAACGCGGCGCGGCCAACCGCCGCCAGCACAGGCCGGCGCTCCGGCTCGTCGACCGCCACCGTGGCGCGCCCAACCTCGACGCACGCCTCTAGCGCCGGCGAGAGCGGCAGCAGGCCCGGCGCGGCATCTAGGGCGGCGCACGCCGCGTCATCCAATGCGCGCGGCGGGACGGCGATCCAGGAGTGCCGCGTCTCCCCGTCGTACCCGAAGGCGTAGGTCTCCTCGTGCCCCGGTCGCAGCAGGCCGACGTACCCGCTCGCTATGTCGCGCCCCGCGCCGTCGACCGTGACGCGCGCCGCCCCCGCGTGGACAAGCACGAGCTGGTAGTCGGGCTGCAGGCGCGGCCCGAAGGTCGCGCCCGGCGGGTAGACGACGAACCCGGTGTTCGGCAGCGAGCGCGGCGTCGGCGCCGTATCCGGGTCGTGATCAGAAATAGGCACAGGTCGATCAACCACGTGGCTTTACTCGCATCGCTCCATGTCATATCGTACTAGTTGAGCATACATCACAGGCTGTGGTAAAGACATAAAGATGAGGGGGGAGCGGGCGATGGAGACGACGACACGCAGCGACACGGACACGGACACGGACATGGCCTCGGGCGACGTCGGCGGCGGTATGGGCACAAACGCGACCATGTCCGCGTTGAGGCCGGCCAAGGGGGCGCGCGACGCCAACGGAGCCGTGGGCGTCAGGGCGATTCCCGCGAGCGCGGCGCCCGCTCCCGGGATGACGCCGGTCAAACCCCTGAAGGAGTACCCGCGCTACCGCGTCAGCGTCGAGGAGTACGTCACCTTCCACCGGCAGGGCTTCCTGATCGTGCGCGGACTCGTTCCGCCCGAGGACGTGCAAGAACTGGTACTGCACAGCGAGGACTTGATGTACGGGCGCGTCGCAGCCCCCGGCATCGAGCCGCCCCCGCCAGGCGTTACGCCGGAGGAGAGCGAGCGGCGGTACCTACGTATCCACATGCTCCATCGCGTGCTGGAGATCCACGAACGCTTCCTGCTGCACCCGCGCGTGCTCGACGTATTAGAAGCTCTGATCGGGACCGACGTGATGGCCATGCAGAGCATGTTCTTCCTCAAGTTCCCCGGGGGGGCCGGGCAGGGCTACCACCAGGACGCCTACTACATCCCCACCGTGCCGGACACCCTGTGCGGGGCGTGGCTCGCCGTCGACCGCGCCGATGAGGAGAACGGCTGCATGTGGTTCACGCCGGGCACGCAAGACGAGCCGATCTACCCGACGGCGGGGCTGGAGCGCCAGAACCACGGCGACACGCTAGCCGACCTGACGGTCGTGGAGCAGGTCAGCAATACCGACGAGGAGGCCAATACGCTCTCGCGCGTCGCCGCCACGTACCCCGGCGCGGAGATTCCAGCCGTGATGGAGCCGGGCGACGTGGCCTTCTTCGGTGGCCACGTGCTGCACCGCTCGCACCGCAACCGCTCGACGGACCGCTTCCGTCGCTCTTTCGTCGGGCACTACGCCAATGCGCGCAGCTTCACCTTGTGGGGACACGGGAGCGGCGACGCCGGGGGCGGTTCGACCAACCACGAGCATGTCCTGGCGCGCGGCGATACGCACCTCCCGTACGGCCAGCCGCGCTTCGGCACCGCCTGCGCCGCCAACACGCCGAGCCTGCGCGGCCCCAGCGCCGTTGGCGGCGCGCCGATGATGGCCAACATGGCCGAGGGCGCTATGATGGGGACGGCCCCGCTGGACATGGCGCGCAACGACCCGGACGCACATGACCACGACGAGTAAAGTCTCTCTAACCCATATCGCATTCGATGATAGGACTGCGAGAGGTGTCTTTCCCGAACGTGATGATATCATAAGCCTGTATTCGTGAACGGAGTTCGGAGTCGCCCGACTTTTTAGGCAAGGCCCATCCCAGCTATAGGGAAGTGCCGAGAGCATTGCTGAGAATTAAGAGAGTGTGTACTTGACGTTGGTGACCGAACGGCTATGCCTGCATAATTGCACGCGACGGGGCGAAATAGGCCTGTATCGCCGGGAGGCCAGCACGCGTAGCGTCGTACAGAGGTCTGGTGACGCAGCCTAGCAACGTCAAGTACGCACTCCCAGAATTAAAGGTGCCTGACTGCTCAACTAGCGACGTCTCGTTACACTACTAACGGGTCATGCCGCATTTACAGACGAGGCGCGACTCGCGGTGGTCCTGGACATCACAGTTATCATGCTCAATAGGCTGCCGCCGATAGAGCGCGAACCCGGATGGTCGACGCGTGTCCCTCCTTCAGTCCCAAATGAAACGCACCGCGTCGCCGACCCGCAGCGTGCCAACACGATCGATGCTCCCATACACCCCCGCGCAGGTGTCACGCGAACGCGCGACCTCCCGCAGCACACGGGGGTCCTGCTCACCGGTGTCCGGGTGCAGATTAATCATCATGCAACGCGGGATGCGCCGGGCGAGGCGCACGCGTACTTGATCCGGCCCCTCACCCATGACCAACAGACCGCCCACCCAATCGTCCTCGGCATAGGGGCGCCCATTATAGGTCTCCACGAGCACGTTCTGGCGGAAGCGGCGATAATCGAGAGGCTGGCCGCTGCGCACGCCGAGATGCGCGAGCGAGGCTGTGCTGGTCACGGACAGGGGCATGCTATCGAAAGCGCCGCGATCGAGCCGCATGAGATGCACCGGAGCGCGGTGCGCAGCCGTGAGGCTGTCGCGCAGGGTCACATCATCCACTGACAGGACGTGGCCGTCCGGTGTCCGCACCATGAGCGGCGATGTGATGGGATCGGATGGGTCCTCGTAGGAGGGGACGTGGCGCAGCAGCGCGGGGACCTGACGCGCGGTTAACCACGGGAAGTGCGTGGTATTGCCGGTACACACGAAGGCGTAGTGACGGTCGCCGAGCAACCCGTGCCATCCCACGCGTGAGGCAGTAATCTCCTCACCGGCCATCGACTTGACCGGGTAGCGGACAATCTGTCGCACGACACCAACGATGTCCGCGCTCTCACACTCCATCCCTTCTATCCCTCGACGCGACCCCTCATTCATCTCCATCTTTCGTCTGAAACGCTATACCGGCACCGTCGAGACCTGTGGGGGACCGTAGAGATAGCAGCGCACGCGGTGCTTGGGCGCGATCGCGATCAGTGGCGGCGTCTGCCTTCGGCAAACATCCATCATATGGGGACAACGGTTGGCGAAGCGGCAGCCCGGCTCTGGGTTGATCACGGTCGGAATCTCGCCGCGCGCCTCTACACGCTTCTTAGCCAAGGCGGTCCCGGGGTCGGGGACGGCTGAGAGCAGCAGTTGCGTGTAGGGGTGTAGCGGCTTCTGCATCACCACTTCGCTCTCCGCGGCCTCGACCAAATGTCCCGCATACAGGACCAGCGTGTCGTCGGCGATGTAGCGCGCGCTGGCCAAGTCGTGCGTGATATAGAGATAGGAGAGCCCGTGCTCGTCGCGCAGTTTCTCCATTAGATTGAGGATGCCCATGCGGATCGAGACGTCGAGCATCGAGATCGGCTCGTCGGCCAGGATCACCTCGGGGTTGACCGCCAGCGCGCGCGCGAACGAGACACGTTGGCGCTGGCCGCCGGAGAGTTGGTGCGGGAACTTCGCCGCAACCTCCTCGGGGGGCGTCAGCCCGACTGTGCGCAGCAACTCATGCACGCGCTGGCGCGTCTCTTCGCGCCCGTGCGTCTGCTTATGCGCCACCAGTGGGCGCTCAATGTGGTGCGCGATGGTTTTGACCGGATTGAGCGAGCCAAACGGGTCCTGGAAGACCATCTGCACCTGACTGCGGTAGTGCAGCAGTTGGCGACGCCCGCGCAGCGCGCGCACATCCTGGTCGTGGAAGAGGACTTGCCCCGCCGTGGCGGGGTAGAGCCCCGCCACGAGGCGGGCGATAGTGCTCTTGCCGCTGCCGCTCTCTCCGACGAGGGCCAGGATCTGGCCGCGGCGCAGGGTGAAGGTGACATCTTCGACGGCGTGGACCTGGCGGCGCTCGCCGCCGAACAGGCCGCCCCCCCCAGCGGGGAAGAACTTGGAGAGACCATGCACGTTGAGCACGACATCGTGATTCCCGTTTCCAGGGGCGTGATCGCTAGTGACGGCGTGCATGGGTCATCTCTCCCTCGTTGTGCAAGTGGCAGGCCACCGCGTGGTCGGGCGTGACCTCGCGCAGCGCAGGGTACACACGCGTGCATTGCCCCATGACGTGGGGGCAGCGCGGGGCGAAACGGCAGCCGGGCGGGGGTGTCACCAGGTCGGGCGGGGTACCGGGGATGCCCTGCAGCTTGCGCTTCTCGCCGGTGATCGACGGGAACGAGTTCATCAGCCCCACGGTGTACGGGTGCATCGGATGCTGGAACAGCCCGTCGGCGGGGGCAAACTCGGCGATCTTGCCGGCGTACATGATGGCGATGTGCGTGGAGAACTCCACCAGCAACGAGAGGTCGTGCGTGATGAACAGGATGGAGAAGCCGAACTGCCGCTGCAGGTCCTGGATCTGCTGCAGGATGTCGCGCTGCACCACCACGTCGAGCGCGGTCGTCGGCTCGTCCATGATCACCAACTCGGGGTTGAGCGCCAGGGCCATGGCGATGACGGCGCGCTGGCGCATGCCACCGGAAAGCTCGTGCGGGAAACTCTTGAGCCGGCGGCTCTCGATCCCGACGAGGTTGAACAGCTCGGCCGAGCGTGCCCGCGCCCGGCGCCTGCCCATCGGGTCGTGCGCGGTGATGGCATCGATAATCTGCTCGCCTAGGTTGATGACCGGGTTGAGCGCGGTCATGGCGCTCTGGAACACGATCGAGGACTTGCTCCAGCGAAACCGGCGCAGCTCGCGGGGCGACAGCGCCATGATATCCTCGCCGTTGAACAGCATCTGCCCCCCGCTGATCCGGCCAGGCGGCTTGATCAGGCGCATCACCGCATGGGCTACGGTGCTCTTGCCGCAGCCCGACTCCCCGGCGAGGCCGAAGACTTCGCCGCGTCGAATGGCGAACGAGACAGCGTCCACGGCGCGGGCCGGCCCGCGCGGCGTCAGGTAGTCCACTGTGAGGTCGCGCACGTCGAGCAGCACCTCGTCGCCGCGCCGCTCGATGGTAGGCCTGGTCGGTGTTACCGGCGCGATCGCGCCCATCACGCCGCCCCCGTACGCGCGTTGGCCGTCGCCGCTTTGGCCGCCTTACGGTAGGCCTTCCCCACCTTGATCGTGCGTAGGCGCGGGTTGCTGATGGTGTCGATGCCGTAGTTGATGAACACGCAGGCCGTCACGGTCAGCGCGATGGCCAAGCCGGGGAACAGAAAATTCCACCAGCGCCCGCTGGTGAGCGCGGCGTACTGTTGGGCGCTGCGCAGGATGGTGCCCCACGACACGACGCTGGCGTCGCCGAGGCCCAGGAACTCCAGCGCCGCGTCGGTGAAGATGGCTCCGATTACCGCGAAGATGAGGCTGGAGACGATCAGGCTGATCATGTTGGGCATGATTTCTGTGAAGATGATCCGCGGGGTCGACTCGCCGCTCATATAGGCAGCCTGCACGAAGTCGCGGTTGCGCAACGAAAGCGTCTGCGCGCGCATCACCCTGGCCCCCCAGGCCCACCCGGTGATCGAGATCACGATGATGATCGCCAACGATCCCTTCACAGGGACATACGCCGAGAAGACGAGCAGCAGGGGGAGTTGCGGGATCACCAGGAAAATGTTCATCACCAGGCTGAGGATGTCGTCGGTTAGGCCGCCGAGGTACCCGGAGACAAGGCCGACCACGATTGAGAGGAAGGTCGCGACGAACCCCGCCACGGCGCCGATCACGAGCGAGACGCGCGCGCCGTATAGGACCTTGGTGAACACGTCGTCGCCCGAGTAATCGGTCCCGAACGGATGCCCGGGACCGGGCGGCTGGAATTGGAGACCCGAGCCAATGTCATTGGGGTCGTACGGCGTGAGCAACGGCGCGAAGATGGCCGCCAGCACAAAGACGATCAGGACGGCAATACCAATCGCGGATAGCGGGTTGCTCAGTAGCAGCGTCAACCACGTCGGCACGCCCAGGCGCCGTCGGCCCCCGGTTCCGAGAGGAGCCGGCGCATCGGCGACGACCGGGGCGGTGGCCGCCACCGGGGCGCCGGCCGAGGCGCCAGCAAGGGTCCCGCCCGACGCAACCGCGGGGAGGGCTGTGGCAGGTGCCGCGGACCAGTCCTCCGGCCGCGCGGGGCGAGTCGCTTTGTCCGGTTGCATGTCCCTATCCCTCCTTGTCAGCTCACGCGCACGCGCGGGTCGAGGCGCGCATAGAGCAAGTCCGCGATGAAGTTGGCGCATAGCATTGCCACCGTGATGAACAGGAACAACGCCTGCATCAGGGGATAGTCTTGCGCTTGCACAGCGGTGAAGAGGGCGAAGCCGACGCCGCGATAGCTGAAGACCGACTCGATCAGCACGAGGCCGGTGACGAGGTAACCCAGCGAGATGGCGAAGCTCGTGATCTGCGGCAGCAAGGCGTTGCGCGCAGCGTACATCATCATCACGCGCCGTTCCCGGAGCCCCTTGGCCTGCGCCATGGTCACGAATTCCTCAGACAGGGTGTTGATCATCACATTGCGCATGCCAAGCAGCCACCCACCGACCGAGGCCAGCATGATGGCCAGGATAGGCAGCGTGGCGTGCCAGAGCATATCCACGATGAAACGGGCGTTGAGGCCGGGTGTGACGTAGTCTCCGTAGTTCTGGTTGATCGGAAACCAGTTGAACGTGGCAGCGAGAATGTAGAGCAGGAGCATGGCCAGGAAGAACGGAGGGAACGAGTAGATGAACATCGTGAAAGGGGTCAGGAGCGTGTCGAGCACGCCGCCGCGTTGCCACGAGGCAGCGACGCCGAGCAGAGTCCCGATGACAAACGAGAGGACCGTGGCCGTCCCGGCCAGGAACAGGGTCCAGGGAATCGTCGCGGCTAGAATACTGCTAACGCTTTGCGGATACTGGCTATAGGAGACGCCGAAATCGCCGTGTATGAGATTGCCGAGATAGTAGAGGTATTGTAATGGTAGAGGGTCTTTCGATCCGCCGAGCGCAACGCGCAGGGAATCCAGGAGATGGGGGTTGTTGGCTAACTCATCGTGGTGCTGCGCCGCGAAATAGTCGATAGGGCTGCCGGGGAGGAGCCTGGGCAAGAAAAAGTTGAGCGTGATCGAGGCCCACAACGCCCCCGCATAGAATAAAATGCGCCGGATCAAGAACCGCACATGAGCCTCCTGACGCGTAACCGAACGCGAACACAAGCAATCGTTCGTCCGCGACCTATGGGGGACATCGGGGATCGGTGAGAGGAGGATCCTCCTCTCACCGATGCGACGTGGCAACTGTGCCGCAGGCCTATCTGCTGCTTGAGACCGGCGTGATCCGCGTCATAACGACGAGGCGATCAGGGTAGTCATTGGCCGAGCCGCGAACGTAAAAGTTCTCTTTGGTCGGCCAGCCGGTGAAGTGCAGCGTGCTGTAGGTGTACCAGTCGGCCGAGTTCATGATCGGGATGTACGGCAAGTCGCGGATTTGGATGCGCTGCAGTTGGTCGACGATCCGCTTCTGCTTTTGCAAGTCCGTTGTGCTGCGGAACTGCGCGAACAGGGTGCTCGCTTCGTCGCTACCGGAGTAGCGAGCCCAGTTGGCCTGCCCGTTGAGGCTGGCGTCAGTCCCGATCGGGGTGAACGATTCCTTGGACAGGTAGCTGTAGTAGGTCTCGTACGGTGTGACCCCGAAATTGGTCCAGTGGATATGCCCGTCGAGCTGGCCCGCCTGGCTCTTGGTGAACCAGACCGCTTGATCGAGCCCCTTGAACGACGCGTCGATGCCGATCTTCTTGAAGTCTTGTGCGATGATCTGCAGCGTCAACACCCAGTCCGACCACGGGGCGGGGCAACTCAGGGTCATCGAGATCTTGTTGCCCTTGGGGTCGACGAGGTGGCCGCCGCTATACTTGAACCCGGCGGCCATGAGCGCGGAGCGCGCTTTGTCCAGGTTGTAGGTGGTCAGATCGGTCGACTGCTTGTCGATGCTTCGGTCGTACCATGTGGGGTACGCCACCTTGATCCCGGTCGCGTCGGCGGGGAGTTCGTAGCCGTTCTCGGCGATCCTGTAGATCTTCGGGCGATTGACGGCGTAGCTCAACGCCTTGCGGAAAGCGGCCAGATTGTACGGATACTTCTGGTCGTTGAACCACAGGCCCAGCGGGTTGGTATTGCTGTAGTAGTAGTGGAAGTGAGCCGGGTCCTTGGATACATAGGTGCCTTGGGTGTCGGGGACGAAGTGGCCGGTCCAGTCCAAATCGCCGCGCACCAGGGCCGTAGTAGCGCCACTGTTGTCCAGGTAATTAATGACCTTGAGCCCGTCGTACGACAGCTTCTGCCAGTAATACGGGTTCTTGCCGTAGATGACCTCTTGGGGTGAAAACTTGGTCAGGTGTGCAAAGGGGCCCGTGCCGACAAGATTGTTGTCGCTGTATTTCTCAGGGTCCGTCACCTTGGACCACACGTGCTCGGGCAGGATCTTGATGTTTGTGCTGAGGATGTTCGGCAGCAGCGTTGAGTTCACCTTCGTGTAGTTGAATGCGACCGTGTTGGCGCCCTGCGCGTTGACCGAGGAGAGGTACTTGCCCGCCCACAAGCCGTTCTGGTCAGCCGCAGAGTACTTCTTGCCATAATTGAACGTGAACGCGACATCCTTGGCCGTGAACGGCTTGCCGTCAGACCAGCGCACACCCGAGCGCAGGGTCACGATCAGGGTTTTGTTCCCGTTGCTGTACTTGTAGTCCGTAGCCAACCACTTATAAGTCTTGCCCCCATTAACGGGCGTAATAATCATCAGCGGCTCGTAGACGGCGCCGTTGGTGAAATCATTCTGATTAGGGCTGAAGGGATTGAAGTTCTTGGTGATACCGGTGGCCTGAAAGCTCAGGTTCGAGGTGAGATAGAGCGGACTCGCCGCGTTGGCGATAGGCGTGACGCGGGATGTAGGAAAGAATGCGCAGAAGACGGTCGCCGTGCCAAGCAGGGCAGGGACGGTTATCCGGACACGTGAGTGGAACTTCATCGTTGAATTCCTCCATTGATACCCATATCGTCCCCCCCATCACGGCAAAGAGTGCGACAGCCGGGAAGGCGACACGGTCGAAACAGTGCAAAGAAGACCGGCGAGACATGGCGCATTGCCTCACAAATAAAGTACGCGCACGAAAGTCGTTGCCTCACAGCAAAAAGTGCTTTTCTGAGAAGGAGGAGGACATGGGTGTGAGGCGAGGGAGCAAGCATGAGGTCATCGAGGTGCTG
>JAABUP010006783.1_pt1 | contig 15952 bp, 18 predicted proteins | sample 5559201 | NCBI WGS metagenome assembly JAABUP01 (sample SAMN10711887, study PRJNA513373) | rock metagenome | isolation source: Antarctica rocks | place: Antarctica
CTCTGGACCCTCCATGTGGGCCCTCCATTTCTTTGTCTCTCGTGCCGTGCATCGTCGTTGTGCACGGGATTTCGCGGGGTTCGTCCGTGCCGGACTCTTCCCCGTGGCGCCGGGATGGCGCCGTTCATGCGAAAGGGCGGCCTCCGCGATCTTCAGCGGGGGCCGCCCCTCGGATGAAAACTATCGGCGCAAGCCGAGGCGCTTGATCAGCGCGCGGTAGCGCTCGACGTCGGTCGCCTCGAGGTAGCGCAGCATGCGCTTACGGCGGCCGACCAGCAGCAGCAGTCCGCGCCGGCTGTGGTGGTCGTGCTTATGGGCTCGCGAGTGCTCGGTGAGGTCCTTGATGCGCTGGGTCAGCATCGCGATCTGGACCTCGGGGGAACCGGTGTCGCCCTCGACGGTGGCGTAATCGGTCATGATGGACTGCTTGACGTCTGACTCCAAGGGCATGGGCGATCCGACTCCTGTTCGTTGCTGTTGCGCGGTGCACCAGGGCAGATCCACCTGGGCTCTCTCGGTCCGCGGCCGTCATACGGCGGTCCCCAGACTATCAGCGGCCAGCTCCCCCGCCCTAATTGGCCGGCGTCAGTCGCGCGCACCTTGACCACTCCGCGCGGATCGTGCCCCGTGCGCACAGCGCGGTCAGGATGGGCGCACCGGCCAGCGCGGATGGTGCCCGGTGCGCGCGGCGCGATCAGCATGCGCGCACCGGCTAACGCGGATGGTGCCCGTGCGCGCAGCGCGGTCAGGATGCGCGCACCGGCCAGCGCGGATGGTGCCCGGTGCGCGCAGCGCGATCAGCATGCGCGCACCAGTGCCGATCACGGTCCGGTCGGCGGTGGCGGAACCGTCGTCGTGGCCGGGGCCGGCACAGAGGTCGTGGCCGGGGCCGGCACAGAGGTCGTCGACGGTTCGGGAACGCTCGTCGACCCCGACCCCGACCCCGAGGCCGACGCGGCCGGGGTCGTGGGGGCCGGGGTCGTGGCGGGCGTGCTCTTCGGTTCCGGGGTGGTGGTCGTCACCGTGACCGCCGGGGTGCCGGTGGCCAGTGGCGCAACCGAGGCTGCCGGGCTCGAGATCGGACGGCCCCGGTAGCTCGGTGACGCGGGGTTGGCCCAGTCCGGGACCTGCCAGGGACCGGCGGACGGGTCGAGTGTCTGCGGATACACGTTCTCGAGCGCGTTGCCGTAGATGTCGTGCGCCTTGGGGAGCTCACCGCCGACAAAGTTCACGGTGGAGCCCAGCTTGAGGGGTCTCCCCTGGTCGTCGAAGAGCCGGATGCCGGTGAGGCGTTGACCGTCGGGACCGTAGCCGTACACGTTCGCCACCTCGGTGCCGTCGAGCGTGAGCCCCGGTGGTGCTGGTGACGAGGTGACTGCCTGGTATTCCGATCTGGCATCACTCGTGAAGAGCCCGAACGGCACGGCGATCACCGCGACGATGTTGACGAGATACAGCGGGCCCATGGCCACGGAGCCCGGCTTCACCCGCCGGCCGACCTTCACACTCACCCAGGCCAACAGAGTTCCGAAGATGAGCATCCCCGGCGTGTTGGGGAGCAGCGACGGCGCGGAGGCGATCCGGAACACCCCCAGCAGAACCCAGGCGGCGACGTAGCCGCGCAGGACCCACCACGCCGGCCGGAGCGACCCAAGGAACTGCCAGGCGTCCTCCATCCACTCGTGCCTGGCTCGGGCCGCGGCGAACGCCGCGCGGCGACCCTTCCACCACCGACCGACGTCCACCGTTGTGGGACCGCTCCTGCCCGACGGCTCCGGGAGGCCGGCCGCCTGGCGCAGCTCCACGGCATACGCCTGCGGCGAGCCCAACGCGCCCGGAAGGGAGCCGCCACGCTCGCGCAGCAGCTCGGTGAGGTCGGCCTCCATGCCTCCGGTGAGGTCATCGACCTCCTCGGTAGCCAGGTCCGCCAAGGCCCTTCGGACCGACTCGACGTAGGTGCGGACCTCCTCGGACACGTTGTGGGCCTTCGTCGACTCGCTCATCGCTTCCCCTCCGCCGTCGTCAGCAGTGTTTCCATCGTGGCCGTGAACGCGCGCCACGTCTTCCCCTGGAGCGCCAGGGTGTCCCGGCCCTGGGCGTTGATGCCGTAGTACTTGCGGTGCGGCCCCTCCTCGCTGGGCACCACATACGAAGTCAGCGCACCGGCGTTGTAGAGCCGACGCAGGGTGCCGTAGACGGAGGCGTCACCGACCTCCTCGAGTCCGGCGGCGCGCAGCCGGCGGACGACGTCGTAGCCGTAACCGTCCTCCTCCGCCACGACCGCCAGCACGGCCATGTCGAGAACTCCCTTGACCAGCTGGGTCGTCTCCATGACGCCTCCTGCCTCGTGACCCCTCGTCGGTGGTGCAGTGTGGACACTACTCCGGAACACGCGGTAGTGCACATAGCAACACGCCGCGGGTCACGCCATGACTGGGGACACGTGCGTCCCCCGTCAGGTCGCCATTCTGCGCGCCAGCGGGGCGCTCCAGGACCGAGCGTCAGAGGTTGATCATGTGGCCGGCGATCCCCTCGACCGCTTCCTTCATCGCCTCGCTGAGAGTGGGATGCGCGAAGACGTTCCGGGCCAGCTCGTCGGCAGTCAGGTCCCACTTCTGGGCGAGCGTCAGCGCGGGAAGCAGCTCCGTGACCTCGGGGCCGATCATGTGGGCACCGAGGATCTCGTTGTGCTCGGAGTCGGCGACGATCTTGACGAAGCCGACGCCCTCCGCCATGCCACGGGCCTTGCCGTTGGCCGAGAAGGGGAAGCTCGAGGTCTTGACGTCGTAGCCTCGCTCCTGGGCCTGCGCCTCGGTGTAGCCGAACGACGCGATCTGGGGCTGGCAGAACGTCGCCCGCGGGATCATGTCGAAGTTGATCTCCACCGTCTCGGCGCCCGCGATCGTCTCGGCGGCCACGACCCCCATGGCCTCGGCCGTGTGGGCCAGCATGAGCTTGCCCGTGACGTCACCGATCGCGTAGATGCCGTCGACGTTGGTGCGTCCCCGGGCGTCGACGTCGATGGCACCGCGCTCGGTGATCTTCACGTCGGCCGCTTCCAGGCCATAGCCCTCGATGCGGGGGGAGAAGCCGATGGCCTGCATGACCTTGTCGGCTTCGAGGACCTTCTGGTCGCCGCCGGCCGCGGGGGTGACGGTCACCTTGACCTTGTCGCCCGAGTCGTCGATGGACTCGACCTTCGTCGAGAGCAGCACCGTGACCCCGAGCTTCTTGTACTGCTTGAGCAGCTCCTTGGACACGTCCGGGTCCTCGGTCGGGACCATCCGGTCGAGGAACTCGACGATGGTCACCTCCACCCCGAAGTTCTTCAGGACGTAGGCGAACTCGACCCCGATAGCGCCCGAGCCGGCGATGATGATCGACCCGGGGAGCTGGTCGGTGAGGATCTGCTCCTCATACGTCACGACGCGCTCCGAGAGCGAGGTGCCGGGCACGAGCCGGGTCTTGGCGCCCGTGGCGATGATGAGGTTGTCGAAGCTGGCCGACCTCGTCGACCCGTCGGCGCCCCTGACGTCGATGGAGGTGGGGCCCGTGATCGTGCCCCAGCCGTCGATTTCGGTGATCTTGTTCTTCTTCATGAGGTAGTGGACGCCCCGGGCGCTCGCATCGGCGACGGCCCGGCTCCGGGAGTGGGTGGGGCCATACGCCATCGACGCGGTGCCCTCGATGCCGAAGGTCTTCTTCTCGTGCGTGATGATGTGGGACAGCTCGGCGTTGCGCAGGAGCGCCTTGCTGGGGATGCAGCCGACGTTGAGGCACACCCCACCCCAGTACTTCTCCTCGATGACGGCCACCGACTTGCCCAGCTGGGCAGCGCGGATCGCCGCGACATAACCACCAGGACCGGCACCGAGCACCACGAGATCGAAATCAGGCATGGCGACAGCGTAGATGGCCGACAACCCGACCGATCGGCCGAGCCCCAGATCACAGGTCGGCACACACCATGGCGAACTCACACCATTACCGGCCGAGGGGTAGTACGTTCCCGAGCGGATGGTCGCACCGGTGCGACCCCGAACCTGCGGAGGTCCCCATGTCCAAGGTCGCCGATACCGGCGCACACCATCACCACGACGCACCCCCGGCGAACAAGGGCCTGATGGTGCTTGCCGGCGTGCTGCTCGCCATCCCCGTCGTCGCGCTGATGCTCGTGGACACGTATGCCCGGAAGGAGCCCGTGCTCGCCGGCTTCCCCTTCTTCATCTGGTACCAGTTCCTCTGGGTCTTCCTCTGCTCGGGCCTGACCTACACCGCCTACCGGATCGTCCAGAAGGCCCGTCCGCACCGGCCGATGACGCAGGACGGCTCGGCATTCCTCGACGAGGAGGGCCAGCGATGAACACGGGAGTCAACGGAGTCGCCCTCACCGTCCTCATCGTCCTGTTCGCCATGGTCGCGGTGATGGGCTTCTGGGCCTCGCGCTGGCGCCGGCCGGCGAGCATGGAGAGCCTCGACGAGTGGGGCCTCGGCGGTCGCAGCTTCGGCACCTGGGTGACGTGGTTCCTCCTCGGAGGTGACCTCTACACGGCATACACGTTCGTCGCCGTCCCGGCAGCCATGTTCGGTGCGGGAGCCGTGAGCGGGTTCTTCGCCGTCCCCTACACGATCGTCCTCTACCCGATCATCTTCATCTTCATGTCGCGCCTCTGGTCGGTCAGCCACCGCCACGGCTACGTCACTCCGGCGGACTTCGTCGCCGGCCGCCACGGCTCGCGGAGCCTCTCGCTGGCGATCGCCGTCACGGGGTTCGTCGCCACCATGCCCTACATCGCCCTGCAGCTCGTCGGCATCCAGGCGGTCCTCGAGGTCACCGGGGTCGGTGGGTCGGGCAACCTGCTCGCCGCGGACCTGCCGCTCTTCGTCGCGTTCCTCGTCCTTGCGCTCTACACCTACACCTCGGGGCTGCGGGCGCCGGCGCTCATCGCCTTCGTCAAGGACATCCTCATCTACCTCGTCATCATCGTCGCGGTGATCTACCTGCCGACCAGGTTCGGTGGGTGGGAGGCCATCTTCGGGGCGGCCGAGAAGAAGATGACGACCCCGAACCCCACCACCGGCAGGCCGCCCGGGTCCTTCATCCCGAGCTCGGCGCAGTACTGGGCGTACGGGTCACTGGCCCTCGGCTCGGCCATGGCGCTGTTCATGTACCCGCACTCGATCACCGCGACTCTGTCCTCCAAGAGCCGCAACACCATCCGGCGCAACGCCGCGATCCTGCCGGCCTACAGCTTCGTGCTCGGGCTGCTGGCGCTGCTCGGGTGGGTCGCGATCGCGGCCGGTACCAAACCCATTGGCCTCGACGGCAAGCCGAACGCCCAGCTGGTCATCCCCCAGCTGTTCGAGGACTCGTTCCCGGCGTGGTTCGCCGGTGTCGCCTTCGCCGCTATCGCCATCGGGGCGCTCGTTCCGGCGGCGATCATGTCGATCGCCGCGGCGAACACCTTCACCCGTAACATCTACCGCGAGTGGTTCCGGCCGAACGCCACGCCCCAGCAGGAGGCGAAGGTCTCCAAGCTCGCCTCCCTCGTCGTCAAGGCGTTCGCGCTCGTGTTCGTCCTCGTGCTGGACAAGCAGAACGCGATCAACTTCCAGCTCCTCGGCGGGATCTGGATCCTCCAGACGTTCCCGTCGATCGTCTTCGGCCTCTACACGCGGTGGTTCCATCGCTGGGCCCTGCTCGCAGGCTGGGCCGTCGGCATGGTCTACGGCACCGTCAAGGCCTACAACGTGTCGTCGGCGACGACGCCGCACTTCGGCGGATCGCTCTCGCCCGTCGAGGGATGGGGTCAGCTGGGTTACATCGCGCTGACCGCCTTCGCCCTCAACGTCGTCGTCGCCGCGGTGCTCAGCCTGATCATGCGGGCGATGAAGGCACCGGAGGGGCTCGACCAGACGATCCCCGCGGACTACTTCGCCGACGAGGGTGACCCTCGGGTCAAGCCGCTGCCGAAGAGGGCTGCGGACGCCACGCCGGTCCCCTGACCGGTTAGGCCGCGGTTAGGCCGAGCGAGACGCACAGGTGGGCCGGGACGGCGTCGCCCCGGCCCACCTCGCTGCGCTCGAAGACGGCGTATGCCGTGGGGCGCGGCCGAGCCCTAACCGACCTGGCGGTTGTGCCGGACCCGCACGACGACCCAGGGCACGAGGACGCCCAGGGCACCGACAAGGTAGCCCCACGGCCCGAGCGCGCCCTCACTGGCGAAGGACCCCGCCAGCCAGCCGGTGGCCACCCCTGCGCCGAGGATGAAGACGAAGGCGACCGGCACGACGGGCGGGCTCCCGACGACGGGGATCGGGTCGTCGGGGTTGACCTTCGCCAGCAGCGTCGCCGCGGCCCAGGTGCAGGCCACCGCGGCGACGAGCAGGACCACCCAGACCGGCATGCCGCCCATGGTGGCACGGCGGCCGTGACGGCACGGCATACCTCCGGTACCTTCCAGTCGATGACAACCGGTATGCCGTCTCCCGCCCGGCCCACACGTCGGGGGACCGCCCGGCAGACCACGACCACCAAGGAGAAGGCCCCATGAAGGTCCTCGTCACCGGCGGCGCCGGGTTCATCGGGTCGAACTTCGTGCTGCGCACTCGGCAGACCCGGCCGGACTGGGAGATCACCGTCCTCGACGCGCTCACCTACGCCGGCAACCGGGGCTCCCTTGCTCCCGTGGAGGACGAGATAGCCTTCGTCCAGGGCTCGATCGCCGACGGCGACCTCGTCGACCGGCTCGTCGCCGAGACCGATGTCGTCATCCACTTCGCGGCCGAGTCGCACAACGACAACAGCCTCGACGACCCGTGGCCGTTCATAGAGACGAACATCGTCGGCACCTACCGCCTGCTCGAGGCGGTCCGCCGACACGAGAAGCGGGTCCACCACATCTCGACCGACGAGGTCTACGGCGACCTCGAGCTTGATGACCCCGACCGGTTCACCGAGTGGACACCCGTGAACCCCTCCAGCCCCTACTCCGCGTCCAAGGCGAGCGCCGACCTCCTCGTCCGCGCGTGGGTCCGCTCCTTCGGGACCAACGCGACCCTGTCGAACTGCTCGAACAACTACGGTCCACGCCAGCATGTCGAGAAGTTCATCCCCCGCCAGATCACCGGCATCCTCCGGGGCGTCAGGCCCAAGCTCTACGGCGCCGGCGACAATGTCCGGGACTGGATCCACGTCGACGACCACAACGACGCGGTCGTCGCGATCATCGAGCAGGGCCGGCTCGGCGAGACATACCTCATCGGGGCTGACGGCGAGCGGAGCAACCGGGAGGTGATCGCCCTCATCCTCGGGCTCATGGGCAAGCCGGCCGACTGGTTCGAGCACGTGAACGACCGCCCTGGCCACGACATGCGCTATGCCATCGACTCGAGCAAGCTGCGGGCCGAGACTGGCTGGAGGCCGCGGTACCAGGACATCCGGGAGGGCCTGGCGCAGACGATCCAGTGGTACGTGGACAACGGCGACTGGTGGGCCACGTCCAAGGCGGCGGCGGAGAAGACCTACCAGCGTCTCGGCCGCTGAGGCGCCGCCCGGCGACGGTGGCCCCCGCCGCCGGACGGTAAACCGCCGGGACGTTCCCACGCACCATGCCAGTACCCCCAGGGCTGGCCGCGCCACGGCGCCGGTGCGGGTGCGAGCTCAGCGCTCGGCCGGGTGTTCGGGCAGACCGGGGAGCGCCGCCACGGCCTCCTCGTCGTCCATCCCGGTGAGCCTCAGCAGGTCGACGATGACCGACCGGATCTGGATGAGGAGGACGTCGGTCGACAGCTGCCCGCGCTCGAGCACCCTCGTCGACTCCCCCACCCGGACCAGCCCCGAGCGGCCGATCTGTGGATGGGCGTTCTCGGCCAGGGCACGCCCCACGATGTCGGTGGCGTCCGCGAGCTCGTCGAGCACCAGGGCATACGCAGGCGGCACGAGGACGTGCCGGTTGGCGGTGGTCGCCACCCGACGCACGAGAACCCGGGTGCTGCGCATGGCCCGGTCGAGCGGCTCGACGAGGTCGGACATGCTCCGCACGTTGTCCGTGTCCGCGCGCCGCAGCGGCGAGGAGGCGATCACGGACAGGCCCTCGTCGGCGGCCGCCCGGAGCTCACGGATGAGGCCGTCCGTGGCGCGGGCGGTGGCGAGCACCTCGGCCGCGCGTTCGACGTCCCCGTCGCGGGCGCACTGGGCGGCGTCCCGGAGCAGCACGGCAATCTTCGTGACGACGACTCCCGCCTGGATCCGCGGGCGGCGCAACGGCGCCCGCGGCACGACGGTCGCCGCGACCAGGGCGACCGCTCCTCCGATGACGGCGTCGAGCCACCGGGTCACAGCGGCTTGCGGCGTGGTCACGAGTGCCACGACGAAGATGGACTGCACGGCCGCCTGCGTCGTCAGCAGGACGCCGGTGTCGAGAAAGAGGGCCACCGACATCGCCACGAGGACGATGAGGCCGATCTGCCAGGGGCCGCTGCCGAAGACCGAGAGGAAGAGGTCGGCGACCGCGAGCCCGACCGCGACGCCGACCGTCACCTCGGCGACCCGCCGCCGCCGCTGCCCATAGGTCATGCCGAGGCAGATCACCGCGACGATCGGGGCGAACACCGGTGCCCGGTGCCCGACCAGGTTGTTGGCGATGGCCCAGGCGACCGCCGCCGCGACGGCACACTGCCCGAGGTGCCATGACTTGCTCCGCACCCGCTCCCAGCGCCCGCGCACCGACAGCCTGCTGCGGTCCCAGGCCCGGTCCATGAGGGCGTCGAGGCGCAGGTCCGTGCCGCGCGGTCGGCTCATGGCCTGATCCTTCCATCCCTGCTGGCGCACCGGCCGACCGGCGCGTCATTGCCCAGCTAGGCTGAGGCGACGCCGAAGCGGAAGGGCAGCGGATGGGCGACGAGCACGTCCTCGAAATCGACGCACCGGTCATGACGGTCTGGAAGGTGTGGACCGACGTGTCCGCCTGGCCCGGCTGGAACTCCGCCGTCACCAAGGTGACCCGGCTCGATGACGGCGAGATCGGCGTCGGCTCCCGCGCCCGGGTCCGCCAGCCGCAGCTGCCCGCATCCCTCTGGGAGGTCACCGAGTGGCAGCCCCACACGCGATGGGTGTGGGTGAGCCGCCAGCTGGGGATGACGACGACGGGCGTCCACGTGATCGAGGACCTCGGCGGCGACCGGTCGAGGGTGACCGCCAGCGCCAGCCACTCCGGACCGCTCAGCGGCATCGCCGCACGGGTCTTCGGCGGCCTGACCCGCAAGCTCGTCGAACGGGAGGCGGCCGACCTCAAACGACGGTGTGAGGGCGGTCCCAGTATGCCGCCGCGCCATCAGCCCGAGGGTTTCCGGCACTGACCTGGGTTTCCGGCACTGACCTGGGTTTCCGGCACTGACCTGGGTTTCCGGCACTGACCTTGGTTTCCGGCACTGACCTGGGGGCGGTCGCCTGGGGCGGGCACCTTGTCGTCCCTCGCCCGCCCTGACCGCAGCGCGGATGCTCGCTCAGTCGTGCCCGGCCCGGTGGCCCAAGGAGTGCCAGTCCGTCTCGAGCAGGTCCCCAGGACCGTCCACCACCAGCACGGCCCCGGCCTGCTCCAGCTCGGCCACCCCGAAGCCGCCCGTCCGCACCGCCACGCACGGTGCTGGCAGCCGGCGCGCCGACTCGACGTCATAGACGGAGTCCCCCACGACGATGGCCGACGTGCCGCCACACTTGCGCAGGGCGACGCCGAAGATGTCCGGGGCGGGCTTGGAGCTGTCGGCATCGGCTGAGCTGGTGATGGCGTCGAGGAGGTCCGTCACGCCGAGCAGCTCGGCTGAGCGCTCGGTGTGTTCGGCCGGTCCGGAGGACGCGAGGGCGACGAGCAGTCCCTTGTCCTTGAGCGACCTGACCAGGTCTGCCGCGCCGGGCAGCGGGATCACCTCGTCGATCAGCTTGTCGTACTCGCTCTCCCAAGCCTTGCGGAGCGCGTCGCCGAGCCGGTCCTCCACCTCGTCGCCCGCCACCTCCGAGACCAGGTGGTCGCCGCCCATGCCGATGCTGCGGTGGACACGCCACATCGGCTGGTGCAGACCGTGTGCGGCGAACGCCCGGTGCCAGGCCACGGCGTGGTGGTAGGTCGAGTCGACAAGCGTGCCGTCGACGTCGAGCAGGACGGTGTCCGGGTTCTCCATTGGCGCCCCATACCCAGCAGCACCGGCGCCCAACCCGGCGCCCGCCGCCCGCCGCCCGCCGCAGGACATCAACCGACAACTGGGACATCAGCCGACGACTGGCCTGTCCTTACCCAGTCCTTTACCCCCGCCTAGCTCGCGCCCAGCTCGGCGGCGACGGCGAGAGCCAGCTGGTCCATGTCCCGCACGGGGACCCGCTCCCCCACCGGACGCCCGAGCAGCGAGAAGACCCGCGGCCCCCGGACGTCCTCGTCCATGTGTTCGGCGCGGGGCACGACGTGGAAGTGCACGTGCGCGAAGCCCTCGGCCTCGGCCAGCTGGATGACGTACGTCTTGACGCACCCGGTCACTGCCCGCAAGGCACGACTCAGGTCGGTGAGCAATGGACCCAGCTCGGCGGCCTCGTCCGGACGCAGCTCGGCGATCGCCTCCACGTGCCGACGGGGTAGGACGACGAGCCAGCCCGGCAGTGCGGAGTCGAAGGCGTGCGTCACGCGCCAGTGATCCGTCACGCTCACCCGCTCGCGCGGCGGCAGGTCCACGCGCTGGTCGTGCTCGCACGAGAAGCAGCCTGGCAGATGCTGGCCGGTCACAGGGCGGGGAACCAGATGCCGATCTCGCGCTCCGCGGACTCCGGCGAGTCGGACCCGTGCACGATGTTGGCCTGCACCTGCTGGCCCCAGTCGCGGCCGAGGTCGCCCCGGATCGTCCCGGGCAGCGCCGCAGTCGGGTCGGTAGCACCCGCGAGGGCCCGGAACCCCTCGATGCAGCGCTGACCCTCGATGACCGCGCCGGTCACCGGACCGGAGGACATGAACTCGACGAGCGGCTCGTAGAACGGCTTGCCCTCGTGCTCGGCGTAGTGCCGGGCGAGCCGCTCGCGGTCGGGAGTGAAGATGTCCAACGCCACGAGGGTGTAGCCCTTGGCCTCGATGCGGTGCAGCACCTCACCGGTGAGACCACGCGAGAAGCCATCGGGCTTGACCAGGACCAGGGAACGCTCTGTCTGCGTCGTCACGGGCCCAACCCTAGTGCTTCAGGTGGCGGGCTCCGGCCCGGTACCGGTCCCCTCAGGCGGCCCGGTGTCGGTCCGATCAGGCGGCCCGGTGCCGGTCCGACCGGGCGTCGTCGGATCGACCGCCTCCTGACGGGCCGGAGTCCCGGGGGCAGGCTCCTGCTCGACCGCCCACCGGGCCTGCATGGTGTCGATCCGGCTGCCCTGCACGAGACAGGTGACCCACAAGGCGGTGAAGATGATGCCGACGACGAGCATCGCCGGCACGACGAGCGCGCTGAGAAGCGTCGCGGCCTCGATGAGCCAGCCGAGCGTCACGCCGTAGGGGCGACGCATCAGCCCGGCCGCGACGATGCACAGGACGGCCAGGCCCGACCCCACCCACAGGTAGCTGCCCGAGGCGGCGTCACCGGTCGACGCCCCGATCCCGCGGGCGGTGAGAGCCCCCAGGAAGACGGCGATCGACTGGCCCGCCACCACGGCGGCACCCATGCGCCACGTGAACTTCCCCGTCTGGCCGATGAACACCAGACCCTTCATGCGCTCCCACCCGCGACCCTCATGCTTTGAGGGTATGCCGTGCGGCCGGTCCCGCGGCACGAGCCGGCGCCCCCACGGCATACCCGACGCCGTGGAGAACCCCTCTGAACTCGAGCGCGCGGCGACGTTGGTCATGCTGTCGGAGTCTTCCACCACCTCGTGTCCGGGTCACGGGTCACCGGGTACACCGCCGCCGCCTGTTCCGTGATGGCAGTGAGACCGGAGGCGGCCGACAGTGGCTCAGCCGAAGATCTGGTCGATCCGCCCGACGGCGTCGGTAGGAAGCTCCACAACGGCCGCCGCCGCGTTCTCAGCAACCTGCTCCGGCGTCGTCGCGCCGGCGATGACGCTGCCCATACCCGGCCGGGTCAGCAGCCAGGCGAAGGTCACCTGGGTCATCGAGTGGCCGAGGTCGGCGCAGATCGAGCGGTAGGCGTCCAGCTGGTCCCAGTCGACGGACTGCAAGACGTCGGGTCGCGCGGTGACCCGCGCGCCGGTGGGCCCACCGTCGCGGGTGTACTTGCCGGTGAGCAGGCCGTTCGCGAGGGGGAAGTACGGGAGGAGCCCAAGCCGGTGCTCGACGACCGCCGGCAGGACCGTCTGCTCCGCCTCCCGGGCGAGCAGGGAGTACTCGTTCTGTGCGGAGACGAACCGGGCCCAGCCGTTCTTGGCGGAGACCCGGTCGGCCTCCGCGATCTGGTCGGCGTCGAAGTTGCTGTGCCCGATGTGCCGGACCTTGCCCTCCGATACGAGCTCGTCGAGCGCCTCGAGGGTCTCGGCGATCGGCGTCGACGGGTCGGGGGTGTGCATCTGGTAGAGGTCGATCCGGTCGGTGCGCAACCGCCGCAGCGAGCCTTCGCATGCATTACGGACGTAGGTGCGGCCGCCCTTGGGACCCCACTCCTCGGCCTCGGTCCCGAGGTTGCCGCCGCCGAACTTGGTGGCCAGGACGACGCCGTCGCGTCGGGTGCCGAGGAGCTCACCGATGAGCGACTCGCTCCGCGTGGGCGGCGACCCGTAGACGTCGGCGGTGTCGAAAAGGGTGACTCCCGCCTCGATGGCCGCATCGATGACTGCCGCAGTGCCCTCCGTGCCCTCGGTCACCCGGCCGGCGCGCCCGAAGTTGTTGCAGCCGAGCCCCACGGAGCTGACCACGAGGTTGCTGTCGCCGAGGGGTCGGTGGGTCATCTGAGTCATACCGGCAACGTATCCCGAGGCGTCACCACTGCGTCCGGCAGGTCGGTCGCCGGGGACACCGAGCTGCCGGACGCAGCGCGACTGCGGGGCTAACTTCACCTCGCGCTGTATGCCGGCCAGCACACTTCCCGGAATGGTGCGGGTTCTGACGACCGCGGGCACCGCCGCGGCCCGCACATGCCGCAATGGCAAAGAGTGTGGCGACCGAGAGTTGCCTCCGGATTAGGCGGCCAGAAACTCCTGGCAGGCAGCCTTGAGCTTGGCGTAGTTGGCTCTGACGTCGGGCGCTTGCTCCTCAAACTTGCGTTTCATCCGACGGTCGGAGTACCAGTCGAGCCCCTTTGGCCGACGGGTCTCCACCAAGGCAATCTCTTGGTCCAAAGCTTGGCGGACTGGGTTGGCGCGGGGCGAAGCGAGCATGATGTAGAAGGCGTCCCGCAGTGCGGGGTGGCCGTCGACCTTGGCGGTCTCCGGTGATGGGCGAAGGCTCTCGTTGATGAAGAGCCTCATCAGGCGATACACCCGCCAAGTGAAGTCGCGGATCTCGAGACCCGAGTCTCCGGCGACACTTCTTGTGCTGCCTAAATCGGTGATCGCGCCCTCGAGCGCGCTCGTCTCCGCCTGGTCGAAGCCCATGTCCTCGGTCGGTCGCGGCCAGAAGCGGTCAGCCAACTCCGCGGCCATCTCTTGGGCGTCTGGCCGGGAGTACAGGCCTACGGATCCGTGAGTGTCGCTGGTGGTCATGCGATTGTCACCTTCGTCCTCGTTCGGGTTCAGTACAGGTAGACGTCCTCGTGGAGGTCTAGGGAGCTGTAGCAGTCGTAGAGCACCCCGGTGGAGTGAATGTAGGCGGAGACCTCGTACACGCCAGAGTCGCCTGAACTCGAATAGAGGTTCACCTGCCGCTCCCAGCTGTCCGAGTACGCCTGCGGCCAGGCATAACTGTCGTACGCTGTTCCTGGACCATCCAAGTTGATCATGCCGAGGCTGGCGTTGACGAAGATTGAGCGATTGGCCAAGTTGTCGAATCCGTAGTCGACATGCGCTTCCCCGGTGTCGACGCGAGAGAGGTACAAGAACGCGGTGCCGCAGTCTCCTGGGATCACGAGGTTAGGGGTGACGCCTTGGGCGTTCGGTTTGGCAACGGCCACCATCGGAATGCTGATCCGGGTGGTCGTCGTGGCCCCGTGGTGCGGCGAAGGGGCTGAGGTAGCTGCCGCCGGCGAAATCGCGCCGGCCATCGACAAAGCCGCCAGCGCCGTCGCAGAAAGCAGCAACCGAGCAAACGATCGTGGTGACGTGGTTCCATTCATGACTTCTCCCCGAGCCTAGGTACCGTGCGCGATTCCGGTGAAGGGCGCATCTTCAGCATCCTTCGTGTCGCGACATCCCCAACCCGAGACAAACGTGCGGGTTCTGACGACCGCGGGCACCGTTGCGGCCCGCACATGCCGCAATGGTGCGGATTCCGACGGTCCGGAGCCAGCGCGGCATACCAAACACGGGTTCGGCCGGAACATGTCTTGCGAGCCGCGTCAGGTGTCGGTCGCCCCCAGCAGCATCCGGGCGTCCGCGACCGTGATGACCGACCCGGTGACGAGCACACCACCGCCGAGGCCGTCGGTCTCCGCGATGGTCACGGCCCGCTCCAGCGCATCGGGCAGGTCCGGGACGACGGTGACCCGGTCCTCACCGAAGACGTCCCGCGCGAGGGCGCCGAGCTCTTGGGGCGGCATCGACCTGGCCGAGCTGTTCCGCGTCACGACGACGTGCTCGAGCGCCGGCTCGAGGATCTCGAGCATCGTCGCGGGCTCCTTGTCGGCGAAGATTCCGACGACACCGACCAGCCGGGTGAAGCCGAAGGAGTCGCCAAGCGCCGCAACCAGCGCCGTCATGCCCGCCGGGTTGTGCGCGGCGTCGACGAGCACCGTCGGCGAGCGCCGCACGACCTCGAGCCGGCCGGGCGAGGTCACCTTGGCAAAGGCCTCACGGACGACGTCCGGGTCGAGGCGTTGCTCCGCCCCGCCGAGAAACGCCTCGACGGCCGCCAGCGCCGTGGCGGCATTGCTCGCCTGGTGCTCACCGTGCAGCGGAAGGAAGACGTCGGGGTACTCGCCGGCCAGGCCCCTGAAGGACAGCTGCTGACCCCCGACGGCCACCTCGCGGGCGGTGACACCGAAGTCGTTCGCCTCGAAAACGATTCGCGCTCCGACCTCTTCTGCCCGCTCGACGAGGATGGTCGCGACGTCGGGCACCTGGACGGAGGAGACGGCGATGGCGCCGGCCTTGATGATCCCGGACTTCTCCTCGGCGATGTCCTCGACGTTGCTGCCGAGGAAACGCGTGTGGTCGATGGCGATCGGGGTGATCACGGCAACTGATCCGTCGGCGATGTTCGTCGCGTCCCAGCCGCCCCCCATGCCGACCTCGACGACGGCGATGTCGACCGGCGCATCGGCGAACGCGGCGTAGGCCAGTGCGACGAAGACCTCGAAGAAGGTCATCCGAGTGCCGCCGGACTCGGCGGACCGGTCGTCGATGATCTCGATGTAGGGCAGCAACTCGTCGTAGACGGCCACGAACCGCTCGGCCGAGACCGGCTCGCCGCCGATCGCGATCCGCTCGCGGATCGAGTGCAGGTGCGGCGACGTGAACCTCCCGGTCGTCAGCCCGTGCTCCCTGCAGAGCGTCTCGACCATCCGGGCCGTGGACGTCTTGCCGTTCGTGCCCGTGAGGTGGATGACCGGGTAGGTCCGCTGCGGGTCGCCGAGCAGCTCCATGACCGCCCGGATGCGGTCGAGGCTGGGCTCGACGTCATGCTCGGGCGCCCGTCCGAGGATCTCCCGCTCGACCTCGCGGAGCCGCTTCTCGACCGCGAGCCGGCGGCCTGCTTGGACCTGCGCCGCGTCCGGCCGGCCACTCATGCGTCCTTCTCCCGGTCCGTCGAGGGCAGCCTCTTCACGAGGATCCGGACCTTCTCGCCGTCCGCCACCACCGCGTCCACGGCACCGGCACCGGCGG
>JAABUP010006784.1_pt1 | contig 15952 bp, 22 predicted proteins | sample 5559201 | NCBI WGS metagenome assembly JAABUP01 (sample SAMN10711887, study PRJNA513373) | rock metagenome | isolation source: Antarctica rocks | place: Antarctica
CCTGCAGTGGTGACAACCCTAACTCCTCAAGCAACATAGCACTAGGCGTAGCATACTTGACCCCACAGATGTGCCTAAGGTATCTATCATAGATGGACTGTAAAGCAACCCGTGCTTTCTGTGCTTATTCTGCCGTTCCCTTCGTGTATCAGGTTGCCATCAACACGAACGAAAGGGTGTGTCGCACTTTTCGCTCTATGCCAATTGCGTCTCGTGGTTCCGTTAGTTGCCTCTTTCTCTCTCTCGCTACCCTTCAGCCATTTGAGCGATCGGTGGCGTCGCATGAAAACTTGTCTCGCAACATACGGACGGCCTTCTGCAGGTGCATAGGCACCTGCATTCGGCATCGCGTGTTTGTATAAAGAGACACCTACGATGGTGGCGGTCGAGGGTGTGGACAGCATAAACACCAGCCTGCTGTCAAAAGGCAGCGCGAAGAAACCGCTACGCAGTCAGAGCAGCCACTGACCGACGGCACAGCACCAGCAGCCAAACAAGATGGTGAAAATATGGTAGCATCAAACTTGCCGACAGACGACGCCAAGATCACATTCAAATCTCTGGGCCTGTCAGATTGGCTTGATAGGCTCTGCAAGTCTCTTGGCATGACGCAACCTACTGCGGTCCAGAAGGGCTGCATACCTAGCATTTTGGCTGGTAGAGACGTAATTGGCACAGCTCACACAGGAAGCGGCAAGACAGCTGCTTTTGCGCTGCCTATCTTGCAGAAGCTTGCACAAGACCCTTACGGCGTGTATGCTCTTGTGCTGACTCCCACAAGGTGACCCTTGCATTGATTGTCCTCATTTGGCAATGAACTGCACATAAACAGCAACCAGCACAGCAAGCTAACAACTTCACTGCAGGGAGCTGGCCTTTCAGCTTGCTGATCAATTTAGAGCCCTGGGTTCTGGCATGTCTTTCAAGGTAGGGTGGCGACTCAGTGCTAGGCAGCATCATTGCCCTGTCTGGCTTGTTGCTTGCAACACTGAAAAAGCACTCTGCAGTTGTGCCCAAGGCTGCATCCACACTTTTCCAATCAGTAGCACCACACAACTGGTTTTGAGTGCCCTACATGTTTTTGTGCAGGAAGTGGTGATTGTAGGTGGATTGGAGATGCAACAGCAGGCCAAGGCATTGGCACGGCGGCCACACGTGGTTGTCGCCACTCCTGGCCGCTTGAAGGCAAGTGTCTATGTTATACTTTGCTGTTGCTCTGGTGAAACATGAGACTGCTGCTGCACCCCCGGTATAGTCAGTGTTGCCAAAGTGGTACTTGACGTTCCTGCAGCAGGCCTGCTTGCAGATTCAGGCTTGTGTAAGTCGTGTTGACCTATACTTGCAGGATCTGTTGATGACAGAGCCGGATTTGGCAGCAGGCTTCCAGCATACACAGTTCCTGGTCATGGATGAGGCTGACAGGCTTCTGGAAGCCTCTTTTGAGCCAGACCTGCGCGCAATTCTGACTAAGCTACCAGCCAAGCGCCAGACTCTGCTGTTTAGTGCCACTATGACCAAGAATCTGGTTGCTCTTCAGAAAGCTGTGCTACGCGATGCTTATCACTTCCAGGTGCGCTTGGGTAGTTGCGTCTCACCCACATCACACCATGATCTGTCTCAAAGCAGATCAGCAGGCTGTATCAAGTTTTGTGCTCAGCTCACTTCATGTTGTTGTTCTCTGCTGCTGTTCCATAAATACAAAACATGGCAGTCACCAAGAGTAGTCAGCACACCAGATGTGACAGTATGTGGCTCACGTGGCTGAGCAGTGACTGATGACTGCACACAGGCATATGAGGGGTTGCAGACGGCTCACAAGCTGAAGCAAGAGTACACCTTCCTGCCTGCCAAGCTGAAGGAGGTCTACCTCACCTACCTGCTGGAGCATCTGGAGGATCACAAGGTACTCCCCTCAAAATGTTGCACATTGTATTGCACGCGAGTGACATCCCAAAACGTATGCTTTAGAGCTACTGAATCACATTTGTGGTGTGAAATGAAATGCTGCTTAGTAAGCTCCAAATTTATACTTGTCTGCTTTTTCTGTACATTGTTGGCTTTGCTGTGCCTTCAAAACAGTATCGTAACCATCATCTTCTTCTTTTCCCTGACTGGCAGTGCATGTACAGGTGCGGAGTGTGATCATCTTTGTGGGGACTTGCAAAGGCTGTCATCTGCTGAGTGCTGTTTTGGAGGAGCTGGGCATATCAGCAACATCCCTACACTCCCACAAAGCTCAGAAGCGCCGCTTGGCTGCACTGGACAAGTTCAAGTCTGGTGCGGTGCCTATTCTGCTGGCCACAGATGTAGCCAGCAGAGGTCTGGACATCCCCACTGTTGATCTGGTGGTCAACTTTGACCTGCCGACACTAGCCAGGGACTATGTTCATAGAGTGGGTCGGACAGCTCGTGCAGGGCGCCCTGGTTGGTCACTGAGCTTGGTCAGTCAGTATGACATAGAGCTGGTGCACACTATAGAGGAGCTGACAGAGCAGCAGCTGAAGGAGTATAGCATGCCAGAGAAGGAAGTGCTGATGGGCATCACTAAGGTGTACACAGCCAGACGCAGCGCCAGCATGCGGGTTGCTGAGGAGGCGTCACGTAATGAGCGTAGTGGAAAGTCTCGTTAGATGTAGTTTTGCTCAGTGTGAAGCTTTGATGTCTATATGAAGTGTACAGTGAGCAGGTGTGTATGCACAGCAACGTAAATTTGAGGCAGTATGTATTGGCTGCAATGTGTGTTGACTAGAGCTTGTTGCTGCTGAGGTGCTGGACTTATGAACCAAGTTTAATGAATACGTATATCTAGCTAGGAACTCTGTAGGAAGCTGCTCAATGCTTTTATCCATCTGATGCTCGTTTGCGTCGTACAAGATGTAGTCATCACAATGCATTGGCTGATGCGTTTGGGTCACCAGTCACTATAAGCCTAAGGCTGACAGCTAGCAATGGGACAGTGTAGGACTGCGAGTGAGGTTGCGACCTGGGCTTTATGCCTGAGTAACAGATTGCCACAGTGACTGCATCTTCTTACGTTTGACTATTCAGTGGCAAGCTAAGTGTCATTCCACATGGACTGCAAATATGCTTCATTTGTCACTTGCTGAGACAGATCTGACATGCGCATCTAATATGGTCTGCATCGTCTTAAGAGCTTTTTCCCTTGTCCACTTGTCTTGTCCACTTGTCTTGCACAGCTATTATGCAGAGCTCAGAAAGTCTGCCTCTCATATGGTCACGCATTCACAAGGTACGCAGCGTTTACAGATTCAGAGTTAGTCATGTTCACTGAATCAATATTAGAGGGTGCAATAGCTCAAATTCAGCATACTCAGCCTAGGCCACTGCTTCAACAGCCAGGCAGGAGGTGTGACAATGTGTTGGCCGTGTTTGAGAGGCAGCTCATGTCCACTGCTCAATCTGACCATTGCCCCCGGACCTAGGTAATTGAGAAAAAGGTCCAGCACTGTCAACAAAGGCCACTGAGCTTCCACAAGGAGATCAAGAGCATCAACATGAATGTCATTGCCACTCAAAGCCAGTGTTTTCATATGCGGCCATTGTGCCTGAACAAGATAAGAGACAGCAGTGACATCAATGTCACACCATTTTAAGGTTAAGACTTCGAGCTGTGACCAGACGCTGCCAGCCAAATACCTTATAGCACCACCAGACATGGAGTTTGCCATGAGATCTAATTCCCGCAGATCTGACCATTGAGCCTGACAGATTGTCTGCATAGATTCTGGGCTGAGACTAGGGCCATTTTGCATTTTTGAGGTTTATGAGGGAACTTGTGTCGATGTGAGTGCCGCTGAGATCCAAGTGGGTCAAGTTGGGCCACGCGCCTTTGACAAGCTCAGCCAAGCATGCAGAATTTGCCAGTGTGTTATCTGACAAATCCAGTGACGATAAGCATGCCAGAGTGGCATGCTGTAGGTGCTGCATCATTGCCGTGCTCATGCCAACGTGACGAACCTCCAAAGTTGCCAACGCTGGCCATCTGCCCTGGCTGAAATGCTCCATTCCGCGAGCCTCGAATACATTGTAGGAAAGAACCAAGCTCTTCAGCAAGGGCCATTCCCCTTGACTGAGCACTGCGATGGCATTTGCATCCATGCCAACATTGCTAAGGTTCAATGCCTTCAAATGCGTCCATGCACCAGAGGCAAGCAATCTGACATCTGCCTCTGACATTTGCAAGCCAAAGCCAAAATTGACCAATGAGGCAATACTGCGGAGCAGATGGCGAAGCTGCCTGCAGTTTGCTTGCAGAGCCTTGCGGCTGTCGGAGTTTGTAACATCAAGAAGTTGTGGTACTTCGTAAATTGTGTCAAGCAGGTTCATTGGCGCTCTCTCGGGGAACAGCCTGTATGCCCTATAAGCAAGCATTGCAGGCTAATCTATCTCATGGCATAAGCTTTACGAAGTCTTGCTAAGACGCTACTGCTCAAGGCTGCAAGTAACTGGAGCCGCGTTGAGCTTGGTGCACGCTAGAATTTACCTAAGATTCTATGATTTGCGGCGCCAGAGCTTGCAGCTGCGACATCCCGAAGATTTGAGTGATGTACTAGTACATCACACTATGAAAAAGCCTGTGGCTGGTTTTGTTCTAACATGACACTTAGTTCAGATGCAAACCAGCTTCTCGCTTGGCTACAAGCGTCCAATCAGTAATGGTTGCTTTGTTCCAGATGAGGCCATAACCTTTATCGAGATGATAGTCACATCCTGCACACCCATCCATTTCATATCCAGCATACAGCCAAAAGATCCCTGCGCCTAAAGCTGTGTCTGTTTTCCAAAAGTTCTTGTGAGACTTGAATACAAGAACCTTGTCCCGCACATGTCCGGTGTGACGATATGCACGGGGCGCATTGAACATGTACGCATACTGGTAATGGTCAGTGTGGGTCAGTTCCTCTAGCCGTGGAAATTGATCTTCTTGCCATATCGAGTAATAAATGTCATGCCCAGTGCCTGCAAAGCTGTGACGTTCCCGGTGACCTGCCGATGCCCAGCTTAAAGGGACTCTGTATTCTTGCCGGTTCGGCAGGGAGGTATGTACTCGTGGCACAGGTGTCTCAGAAAGATGTAAACATCTTAGCTGTGGATACGCCAACTTAAGTCTCAACGACGTCTCTGTTCCACGCTCGACCGGACGGTCACGTCTGGTCTTCGAGACGGCACTGGTAACAACGGTATGCTGTTGGTGTCTGCGGAGAAACAGCCTCCTGTCACCAATTTTACCACCTCGTCCGAGTGTGCGTAGCACAGGTATCATACAGGGTACCATAGTATCGAGCGCTTCTGGAAGCTGGCTCGCTAGATGCAAGTCATTGTTGATTTGCGCGTCTGATGAGAAGTAGCTTCCCAGCCGTGTGCCATGACGCTGTGAGCAGGCGTTCAACGAACTGTGATGGAACTGGGATGGAACTGTGCTGAGTCTTAGGGTTTTGAAACTGAATGCAACTCTACTCAAGCTGCCTGAGTTTCAGAGCTAATTGAGTAATGTATGAATAACTGCACCATGGCACAAGGCCATGCTGCACAGGGCCATGCTGCAGGAGGGTACTGACTGCATTGAATTTCTATGAGCCGATGACAGCATTTGCAGCAACTATATTACCTCTGACAGATCACGTTCATACGGTAGTCATAAATCATTGAATGTTACGCTGCAGCAGTGTTTCTCATGAGTGTTTCTCTCCGCCCTACTGTGTTTACGTGCCACTGAGTTTGAAGGCAAACTTACATAACGCTGGCAGCTCCCATGGAGCAATATGATATACATGAGCACAACCTTTTTCCATACTGGCATGTCGCATGTCTGCAGATGAGAACGATTTTTCTGAAGACAATTTTCGACAAAATAGACAGCCAAACCACGCAAGTAGCACCATGCACAGCAAACCCTGGGAAAAGTGTACATGCTTGTACAGTGGAGTCACAAACTGGAGAAGGACAACTGGCGCAACAAATACACGGTGACAACAAGGCATGAAATACTCTTACTCAATGTTCAGGTGGCACATAACATGACTACCATCACTATGTTAACTGCTGCAGTTAGGAGTAAGTCATGCTACAAGCTTCATGCTGCGCACTCTGTCTGATGCATACAAGTCCTTATGTTGCTCATACAATTCTTTCAGGGCAATGACATACTGCGCATGGTACTTGTCTGCCAGCTGCTTCCCTTCCAAGCTATGCAAGTCACCTGAAGCACATGCCATGAGCAATCCTGCTAGCATTTCTTTTCAGTATAGACCCTCAGCACAGATTGCATACCAAATTTGTGCTGTGCTACCGACAAGTGCAAAGCGATTGACCGGCGGTACGTTTGAGCTGCTGTTTGGGTCTTTACAGCTGCGTACTGTGCTGGATACACTCGCAAAAGCTCTTGGGCGGCACTCGAGACACAGACTTTGAGTACAGGGATCCTGCACCTGTTTAACGACGGCCCACACAGTAGGGCTTTCAGATCGTCAGTCCAGGTTGTGCGGCGAAACTGATCAAATCTTTCGATGCTCACGAGGTGGAGCCAGTTTGCATGCCGCGTAATCACAGCTGTAAGGTCCAAACCTTTTTGTTTGCCCCCAGGGGATTCTGGCTGACAATTTGGCAGGATGCCAAATGACCCTTGCATGTCTGAAGGTGATGTACCTCAGATGCCATCGTTATTAGAACTAGCCCGGTTTCTTGCATCACGGTCCAATGCAGATTGTGTCTGTAGACGCTAAGCAATATGCGCTTTAATATTATGTGGCTCGTCAATAATTGCAGATACTGACTTGACTTGCTGCTGTACACCATGCACAATCACTTCACTGTAAAACATAGAATGACAAAAATCAAACTATGACAAGACATGGTGCTTTGCACAACAAAACATGTGCACACGACTCCCTAGTCTAATAAGCATACATTCATGATAAGCATACATTCACAGCCAAACCTTCCAAAGCTACTCAAATGATGGTACAGGTGGTACTAGATGCCACAAAGCCGAGTAGATTTTGTCTCTCTTTCGAGGTCTCCTTTCTGCTGTATTTCGGGCTAAGTGGTTATTGTGCGTCACAGCATGCCGCTGCCTATCTTTCATCTGGTGCTTGTTCTTAGGCTGCTGCCAGCAATGAGGATGCTTGTCCATGTCCTCCACTGTTCTGCACACAATGCACTTCTTGCCGGTGGCCACCTCCAGCTGCCAGCTGGCAACCTGACGGGTGTTGAAGACAGTCATCCAGCCCATCATGAAGTGCCATGTACTGACTGACTCCTCCTATAATACACACCGCAGATGAGCACACAAGAAGAGGGACATGCTTCTGGCACATGCAGCATGCATGATTGGTATCAAGGCTTCAAGCCACTGAGCACAGTGAGCACTGAAGCATTTTGCACACTTAGAGTATGCAAAACTAGTGTAACATGAACGCAAAGCAAAACCCCAAGCATGGATGCATTGACAAGCGATGAAATGCCCACGACGGGGTTCGCAGCAGCAACATGCTGGCAGAGAATCCCAAGCTGTATTCACTGTCAGGAATGAGATTGCAGGGCTGACCTCCAGAGCGGCCTTGACTTGCTCAGCAGCCAGGCTGGTGGAGGCGGTGCGGTCACTCAGGTGGTACATGTTGGGCCCCTGGGAGGCGGCAGTCAGGGCCGCCACCATGGTCTGTTTGGCCCTCTCCACCCCCTGGCGCGACAGGTTCAGCTTGCCCCAGTTGGCTGTGATGAGCTGCCGCTGGTTCTCTGTCACCTCGTCCTGCGCATACACAGCTTTGTGGGCTCTTCAAACTGCATCAGTACATCACTGGCACTCGTCCAGACCAGGTGGCGTCGTGCGAGGATATGCTTGTGCTATTGCTGGGCTAAACGGGCTACCATGCCTAGAGACACAAAACCACCAATGCAAAGTGCAGCTGGGAGAAGTACATCTGCTGAAAGAGCCTCAGATGTTGAGCTCCATGAACCAGACAAAGCTCAAGTCTGCAGGGACGCTCCATATTGCAATAACGGTGGCTTTGCATGTTCATACCAAGCACTTCAAGAATGTCCAGAAAAGCAGGAGGAACAGAAGCAGGCATGTAGGGGACTAGTGCTGAGCGAGGGACTGACCTCATCTGGAAGCAAATTGTCGAGTTGAAACCCAGGGACTGGCACGTACAGCAGGCTGAAGATGGATGTGAACAGGTCCAAATCATACTGCCCCACCAAGGACATAAACTGCCTCTGCATGACCAAACAACCATTTACACAATCAAGTGTTGTACTTGTGACATCATATCTCCCAAGTCTGTCCAGCTGCTGAGTCCTTCACACCATGAAGGCTGGACAAGTGGTCTGACCAGAAACAGAAAATATGGGAACAGATGTGCAACCTTATGCTTTGGAGCAACAGAGGAATAGTAACTGTCCAACAACAGTGCAATGCAGCTGAAGTCAAATGTACATCTGCAAAGACAAAAGCGGCGACATGAGATGAGTACTTACGAAGCCGCTGACCATATTCTCCAGGTGTGCTGTGGAATCAGACGTGGAAGCCTCATCAGTGAGGCACCTCTTCACTTGGAATGAGTATTTCTGCAGCCAAGCAAATAAACCCATTTCGAGACTTATTCTTGCCCCAACGTCACTCAAATTGCATACAGACATTGCTGATGTGCCTCTGCAAAGGCTCCACATCTTGCTGACAAATTTGGCGACAAGGCAGATTGTACAGTCGCTATACAAGCAAGGGCATGTTTGCTGACCTGCCGAATATTTTGGAAGACCTCAATGGTGGCTTCAGAGCAGGTGCGCCGGCATAAATCAATGTCTTCTCCAGCAGAAAGGGCTACAGCTTCTGCCCAGCTGCACAGGGCATTTGTGACAATCCTTTTCTTCATGTCCTCCCCATGTTGCCAGGCCTACACGAAACAGTATTACTTTGATACATGCGCTGGCTGCTCACAGCATGTGTGACCTGAGCATGAGGGTAGCTCATCTAATGAATACTTCCCTTTGTGAGTCGGGATGTGCGAATGTATCAGCTCCAGAAGTAATGCAGGATCCAAGTATGAGGGTGCAGTATGCTTGTAAAGTAGCATTGCATTGCACAAAGCATACTGTGCAAGCCGGAATCATGCATCGCACTGCATCAGCGGGACTTTGCAGCTGCAACAGAAAATGCAGCCTGTTGTCTTGCAGGATGACAGCCAGAACAGATTGTGTGTAAGAACTTGGTGGCTGGCAGGCGCATGTGTGTTGCTCACCCTGCCATGGCCAGTCTCTGAGCCTGAGTGACTGGCAAAGGTATAGGAGGAATCTCTTGCTGCAGGGGACAAAAGGAGGGAGCCATTGGCTGTTGTGGTAGCTGCTGCCACATGTGACAGATGTTCCTCCTGGACAGGGGGCCCTAGGTGCCTCTCTGGCAAGCCCACGGGAGGTGGGGAGCCAAAGGGGGACTGCATTGGCTGTTCAGCCACCACGTCTTCTCCTTCATCTAGCACGTTGGGCTGCGCCGGCTGTGGGTGCAGCCTTCCTGCCGAGCCCAAGCTGGTGCTCTTGCACAGAGGATTGGATGCTGGCAGCGGCCTGCATACTCAGTATGGTTTACATGCGCAATGCTTTGTCTGTGCATGCGACCAAGAATCAGCAATTGCTGCTGCTGCCCAACAAGAGACATACACGCCAACCAAGGAAGGTCCAATGATCAGACTATGCCTGGCATGCCACATCAGACAAAGGTTGCTGAAGGCTCACTACAGTAACCATACGCACCATGCACTGCAGCTGTCAACAGTGGAACAGATTTGTAGTGAAGCAAGGTAAGTATGCCAAATTGATGCATTCAAGTCCTGGGACCTGTGTATGACATGCATATATTGCAACCTGCTCATGACAGTATGAACATGTAGTGCTGCCATTGTACCTTTTGGCCATGCAATTCTTCCTGAGAATCTCAAACACCTCTTTTGCAGAGGGGCGCTGCTTGGGTTCCACCAGTTTGCACTGCTGTATCAGGTCTGCTATCTCCTGTGGGCACTCCTCTGGCACCCTGCACCCAAACATGCACCCTGACTGTGTATGTTGGCAATGCTATGCTGAGCGGCGAGGACGTGCAAGTGGTAGGCAGGTGTGAAGTGCTGTGGCAAGTGGTGGCGATGGCTGTTAATCAAGCCAGCTGAACATGGTTCTAGAAGAGAAGTGTGCAGTCAACAAAGGCTGCAATACACAGCAAACATTGCACATGAACATTGTCATCACAGTGGATGCAGCAGCATGATGATTTCCTGATTGATAAGTCTGCTTACATGAGGTCTCTGGTTTGGCGCAGCATTGGCGTGTCTAGGGTACACAGCTCCCAGAGAACTACTCCCAGGCTGTAGATGTCTGCCTTCTCACTGCATCGCTCCCCCACTAGCTGCTCTGCACCACACAGGTCACTCACAGCCTCAACCTCTGAGTAGTCATTAACAAGTTGACCTATGCTGTCACTGAGCAAGATCATCAATGTCCAAGAATTGATGTATCAGTCAAGGTTCTTGCTCTGCAGCTCAAGTTTGGCTGGGAGGCTATAATATGACATGCCAACGTAGTAACGAATGCTTAAATGTGTCACTGCTAGAAATTTGTGCATGAACTTTCGCCAGCTACACTCATGCAAGGTTGTTTGTGCTGGGGTAAGGACATTGGTGAGACAACATTGGCAGCATGCAATGTGCAGACTGTGGACTGGATGATTAGGGAGAGTTGTGCAGAAGTGGAGTGTGCCTGGAGCAGCCCAATCAAAGGTGCCAGCAGCTGAGGCTCTGGTTCCAGACGTGCGCATGATCTTGGCCAAGCCCACATCTGCAATCTTGGCGACGCCTCCACGCCCCAGCAGTATGTTATGGCTCTTCAGGTCTAGGTGAATGATCTGCACAACCAGGCATGCATCAGGCATGCATTTCACCATGCCAAACTGATGTTCCAGCATGCCATATCTTATCACAGTGAGACCACATAGTCGAAGAAATAACGGGTTGTGAAGGTGCTAGCTGTGTCTCAGTGTTTGTCAGAAGTACCTTGCGGCTGTGCAAGTAAGCCAGTCCCTTTGCAATGTCAAGGGCAACATGACGCCCCCTGTCCCACCACTGCAACATGCCCTTGCTATCTTGCTGAATGGTTCTGAACAAGTTGCCATGAGGCACATACTCCATGATCAAAGACATGCTCTGAGGCTGCATCATAACACCTGCATATCAAGCAAGCTGGTAAATGCAATAACTTTTGCAATGCAGCATTGTCTGCGCATATTAGGTTCAGGCTGAGCAGTGCTAATCAGATCACCCCCTGTTTACTCACCCAAGAAGCATACTATGTTCTCATTCCTGCATGATCTCAAGATAGCAATCTCATTGACAAACTTGTGCTGCTGGTAATCGTTTTGTTCCAGCAACTGCTTGACAGCCACAGTCTGAACCCCATCCAAGGTTGCCTTAAACACCTGCAGCTCACAGGTGCGGTCAGATCTGAGAGAAAGCAGACACAAAGCCTGACAGCAAGCAACAAATTCCTTTTGCTGCCTTACCTTGCCAAAGGCACCAGTCCCCAGCTCCCACGGAGAGCCGTCTGGCCGTTTTGAAATCACTAGCTGATCCGGACGAATCTCCCAGTCGGAAGGAAGGGATGGCAAGTCGAGCATTGTTGGCTCAGGCACAAACACTGACTGCGGCAGAGTAGGTGGTTGTGCATTGGATCTTGCTGTTAACTCCTTTGGCCGCTGAGACTCGGACGAAATGGGAATGTCGGTGGCAGAGTCACCACGATGCTGCACTTCAGCCTGTTGCTCCTTCTGGCGCTCAAGCCTGGTTTGCTGCCTGGCCCGTTTAGCTTTCTTGCGTTCGTCGTTCAGCTTTTGCAGCAGGATGTATGCAAGCACCGCTGCTACAGCGTAAACTATCTGCAGCACGATGGCAAATGCACTGGCCATTATCTGATTGCGACCTGACGTGCAACAGAGTAGACCTCGCCAGAGAGTCGATTTCTGATCGTCGAACATGCATTAGTCAGCATTGATCATGAAGCTGTGAGTCTCCACCAAGAAAGAAGAAGATTACAGGTCTCCCCAGTCATCTATTGAATGACGCTTCTGAATCAAAATAGACGTTTCGGGATTGAGAAGAGCTAGGCTATCTAGTCTAGACAGAGACCTGTGCAGCACTCATCTTGCCTAATTAGTTATAACTCAGTTCAATTGACCCAAGTCAGTACAGGTCCAGCTCAATGACATCATCAGCAGATTGTAGATCTAGATCCAACTGTACGTCACTGTCCTCCGTGCTGTCAAACTTGCATGACTGGTGCTCCAAGACTCATCTGACCAGAATCTGACATGATGACGTGCCTGCAATGTAAAGCTGAGCTCTGCACAGCAGCAAATGCGTCTGACCTGATCTGCAGCAATCCTCCAAAGCTACATGCTGGTACCAGAGTATTTTGAGCAAGCCTAGTGTGGAACTGCATGTCACACCACTTGCGCCATTGCTGCTAGCTGTGACCCATTACCATAGCACATACACCAGCTGCAGCAGTGTTGGACGCTCTCTCGTCAACAAACTTCATTTTGACACCTGGCAAGACCACTTCTGCCAATACAAGGTCAACATTGCACCAGCAAATCCCCTACCATGGACGTCCATGAGCACATAAGGACAGCTTTGGCCAATCTGCTTGTTGTGGAGAGCCCTACATGGCTCTCCTGGTTGGGTGTTTAACAGCTCAGCCAGCTCTGCTGGCAGATCAAACACTATGTGAACCTGACCCCGCTTGCATGCATTCTGGCAGCTTGATGAGCATTGACAAGGGCAACAAGGTGATGAATGATGATGCCATCAGATGCACAGCCTGCCGTCACAACCAGGCAGCTTGCAGGCAGGATGCATGCCCCTTGTAACCGGGAGCAACCAAGCCTCTGATGCATGACAATCCGATAGGAGGCAGGTGTGGGAATGTCACGTTACCCAAGGCTGCATCATGCAGCTGTCTGCACGGTGACACCTTCTTGCTGCAGGTCCAGCTCAGCATGTTTCCATGCTGTGTCAATGATGTGCACCAGCTCTGGAGCAGATATTCATTTGGCATCTGCATGCAGACTGGCAGGGTCCTTGTGACACCAGGGAAGTTGATTCGCCACCTGCAACAGCCACAAAGATCATCAACACTGATTGTCTTGTGATAGCTGCAGTGCAGCGCTGTTTCTACTGCAGGGGCATGTGAGTCACTTGCTGTTACTGACTGCCAAATCAAGATACTAATCGACACTGACTGTATCACAATCACAGTTTGCATGACATTGATGCACAGTGCTGCAGGTGTTCACACTGTTCACTTATTCAATATGCATTTATGATGACAAGCTTCTGCTGTATGATGGATGGACAGCGCTGTGACTACAACTTTTGGTGTGATATAGACAATGAGAAGTGCCACGGCGACGTAGTGTCCTGTGCACACATGCAAATCAGTGCTTGAAGCCCAACAAACAAGGACATACTAAACACCAGCAGCAGCACCTGTTCATTTAGTGTTTGCAGCCACTGCAGACCCTCCACCAGACTGGCATGCCTCACTCCAGGCTTGATCTGCCACCATCTCAGAACATGCTTTGCACACCCCAGAAAGTTTCTGATGGTGAGATGGCTGTGCTCAGCAGCTATGTGAAAGCTCACATAATGACAGATAAGGGCAGTGGACAGAAAAAGTTGCATTGTGGGCACTGACACTTGATGAGGGGAGTGGACAGGGAAAGCTGCATTGTGGGCACTGACACTTGATGACAATGATGGCAGTGCCCAAGATGCAAAAAGATATGCTTCTCAGAACTGTCCCAGGTAGATGAGCTGTGCACGCGGCCTGGCCTGTCAAGCTGGATGGGGTTTGTGTACCAGGCCTAGACTCTGCTAGCTGCTGTGAGAAGGGTGCTCTGGGAGCAAGATGCTTGTTCACAGCATGCAAAACATGCCGCTGCTCGTAATCTGCTGGCAGCTGACAGGTTGGCAATGTCACTGGGACTGGCGTAGTCATTTTCAAGTGTACTGGGTTTGGGTTGGGTTGGGCATGTAGTACTTGCAGCAGATTCTGTAGAAGGCCTGGTAGGTGCAAAGCCCAGCAACACAGGATTTGTAGACTTGTACCATACACAGCAGTCTGCGCATCTTGTTGTCTGTCATGAGGACAAGCTTGCATGGCTCAGGTGTGCAGATCTGCACTAGCCTGAAAGTTACTGTGACCCTTGCATGGAATTCGAAGCCGGCTTCGAATACTAGTTGCAGAGGCGCCTCTGCAAAACAAGCACAAGCTGATCAGCTTTTTCATGAATGTCTGCATCAGAGCTCTATTCAGTAGTGCTGCTAAGGTATGGCAGTGTTTCATATTGTACAAGCACAGCCCCAATGCAAGTGACTGAAATACTGCTGCTGTATGCACAACAGGCCAGTGTCATCATCCTTTGGGCACAGCCAATGTATGATGCCCCAAGTTGGCATTGTTGAGACTACGCAGAAATGCAACACAATCATCCTTTTCACTCTCACCTTGTTCAAGCATGCAGAGATGAGTGTGGATGCTGCCTGACAAAGATCATCATATGCAGCACCACTTAAGCCTGAGACCATAACATTTTCATATGGCTGCATCAGAAATGCAACATTAACAGTCTGTCTGAGATCTAATGCACAGCTGCAAACCGTTACAAGCGATGTTCAGTATTCTGCCTGACACCATCAGAGTAAGCAGCAGAGCATGCTTTAGCAAGAATGCAGAGGATGCAGCCTGATGATTCTCACCTGATTCACGGTCACAAGTACTCAGAAGAGGGATGGCTGCTGCTTGACAAATTTAAAGATGATCACCTGCAGCATCACTTGAGGCCTGAGACCATTACATATCTGTATGGCTGCATCAGCAGCAGCAATGCAACACATCATAATCTACTGTACAGCTGCAAAAAAAAACACAAGCATGCCTGGTAATGTTGGTGCCTGCTTCTGCATGGTCGCTTATAATTATGACAGCAGCAGCTTTCCATAATTTTGACTTTGCATCTGTGAAAAGGACTAAGCATCAGCATGCTTTGAGTACTTTGCACTTGTTCAGCACAGCAGCTCAATGTTATATAGGACAGTGCAGCCGGAGCACAAACAGTAGAGTATTTTTCTGTGGTCAAGTGTGTGTCCAATAGAAGGCTAATCAGAAGGTCTACAACTGGATGCCATGGCTATCTTGCCGTGCCACGAGCAGCACTTTGATTGCTCAGTATAAACGCATATCAGGTCACAGCATTTGGACCTCCTGCAGCATTCTTGTACTCCTGCAGACTCTTTGTTGCTGTGTGAAACAAAACGCAGTGCATGTGGTGGTTCTCTTGGGGACTGCTTTGCACATAGGAAGCAGTTTTGACTGTGTAAATTCGCTGAATTGAATTTGTTGTTTGTGAGGTCGTAGTTGTCCCCCAAGACATCAACTATACAGTGTTGGGCATAGGGACACCCTTGCTTGACTCCGGGATCCATAAGACAACTGGAGATCTCGGAAACTCGATCTGATGTGCGTACTGCAGCGCGGTCGTGTAGGTACACAGACTTGATGATGTCAATCTCCCTTGCAAGGGGTGCAATTGGACATGTATACACCCAGGTCTAGACGTTCCACAGTTGAGCACGCAGTACAACATCGTATGCTTTTGTTACATTCACAAAACAACAGTAAAGCTTGCCAGTTCCCCTCTTCTATCTAGTCTGTTTCTGCTTGTGTGGCGCAAAGCGCCCTCAAAAATCGTTGAATATGCCTTTGCGAGAAACTGCACTCAGTCGCCTTCATCTGTGCCCGGGACATAATCATGGCCCCATGAAAGCCCTGGTGCTTGTGTTGCCTGGTCAAAAGTTTTTGGTTCATATAGCCCCCTCATGAGCTCACTGTCTATGGC
>JAABUP010006785.1_pt1 | contig 15950 bp, 19 predicted proteins | sample 5559201 | NCBI WGS metagenome assembly JAABUP01 (sample SAMN10711887, study PRJNA513373) | rock metagenome | isolation source: Antarctica rocks | place: Antarctica
ACACGTTGACAAACAATGTCTCTATATATGACTCTTGGCCTGAGGTGCAAACATATTGTTTTGACGAGCGTGTTACCGAAGCTTACAACACCTCCTCAAATTACAAAGAATGACAGAACGAAACACTAGGCATGCCTTTATCACATTGATTTGTCTCGTACAAGGTTTGCATCAACGTGCGAAACCATCCAACGGAATTTCATAAGCACATAGAAAGGGAAATTGAGAGAATCCACGAAGAAGAGAAACCTTTACCTTATCAAATGGCGAATATCGAAGAAGCAGACTCACAGAGAGCGGATGTGCAAGCTGCAGACGAGCCCCTGCCAAGGGATCGACTGCAATTCCATTCAGCTGAGGATCTGCTACAGCAATTGCCCACCGTCCCAAGTGACGAAATACCCGAGGAAGACGTTTGCTTCATATGCTTGAAAGATTACAGATCCTCTCCTTCGGATAGGGATTCGGAACGTGCGGTTATGTTACCATGCTGTCCAACTATCATGGGGGGTGATTGCCTCAGAAAATTGGCTGGATGAGCGTAATACCTGCCCACATTGCAGACACAGCTTCTGGCCGAAAGTCGAGGAGGAAGAATCTGACGACGAAGACCGATGGACTGTAGAAGATACTATGGACTTCGTCTTTACCGCTCTAAGTGTCACCAACGAGATCGTAGACCAAGCTCTTCAATCCCGGGTCCTTCGAGAACGCCGACTATACCGACAACTCGTTCGCCTAGGAGCTAATCTACCGCGCCTGAGGCTAGCAACGCGGGGACGGACGGAATTGCTTCAGAATGAAGAGCAGGCTTTTCTTAGGGAATTAATCCGTCGACGCGCGTTCAATGTCACCTACTTTCGCCATGAAGATCGTGGAGTGGAGGGATGGTCTGACGAAGAGATGTTCCATTTATTGAGGATGAACAGATTCGTGTATCAGTCGCTTCGCTTGGAGCACATGCCCGGCTGGTCCCTTGGAGGTGATGGGCAGTATTTGGGGGTTAACGGCGGTGCAGTTGTCGGAAGGGGTTTTGGATTTCAACGAATGACCAGGAGTGACGGGAATGGCGGATGTATGATTAAATGGATGCGGGCGCCTTTGGATATGCACGGCATCTTTGATTTGACAGGTGTTGTTGCGGTTGAGTGCCGATTGCAGCCTGGTTCATCTTCTCGACCGGTGGTGTAACTTAGGATCAGACTCGTAGTCAAACAAGAGAATGAAGTAAAATGAGAGCCAGAGTCCCGTTGAACCCCTGAGCTTGAAAGGCGCGGGGGTTTTCTCTTGGCGGAAATCCCCATTTGCTGCTCAATATATTGACCATTCTTGCGGTAAATTTGCTTCCAGACTGCAAAGCTCACAATTCTTGGACTGCAGACTAACCTCCAACTTTCGCTATGCACAGTTCGTAAGAATCCGATCTTCAGACCGTGTCGATGGCAAAATCATCGAGACCATGTTTTGTCAAATTGCTGAGGCCTCGGGCCATTTCTTCGCCAAACCAATTAAAAGCTTTATTTGCAAGGGGACAGTAGACTGTATGGGAACAAGATGCAGAATTGGAATTTGCTATGGGAAGATTCAAGCTTAGTATGTTCTCAATCTCCGATACACTTCATTGATGTTGGCATAAACATAGTTTACATTGGTGATAGAGAGAGAAGACCAGCAACTGATAAAGTAGTATGACTTTGATTAATCTCCGCAAGTAGCCGTTCTTACTGCAGACCTCTTCCGATGTCACTCTGATCTAGCCTGCTATCCTAGCTTGCAAATGCTGTGCAAGGGATCACAGCACCCTCTGCGGATTATCGAGGAATTCGTCGGACATGGTTGAAAGACGATCCCGGGGCCTCATTATTCAAGCGCCGGCAAAACTCAGGATTGTCTCCATAGCGAGGAGCCTGGTTTCGAGGTTGACAAGCTGTGAGAGGAATACAAGTATTATTCAGCATAGATGTTGACCACAGTCTATGAGCAAGGCTTCGCAAGGGTCCATGTGTAAGCCGATGAGTAAGCCAAAAGTACTTTTTCAAGTAGTAATTTGGCAAGGCCTAGATGCCACAGTACAGCTACAGCACGATTAGGAAGCTCCAGTGGCACCTGCAATGGCCGCTTCTTTGTTGTGAACATTGCATTTGAACACCTGATTACGGATAATTGCATACTGGTAATCAAGGCCCTGCATCCATCCCATCCGGCGTTTATTTCACTAATCAGAACACCACTTCCGTTCTTGATTTACACATAAAAGACAACCTTTTCCCTAATTCTTTCAAAACCAACCAGGTATCGTTTCTATTGATTAAACGATCAATTCTAAAATCTTCTTCAATCTCAAACATCCACCCTCGATTTCCACCAGTGTTCACTACATCCTTCACCATGTCTTCCTCAGGCGGTGTCGCCACCTTGGTGCCCCGTAACAAGCGCATACACCACTTTTTTCCAAGGGTTCTCCTAATCTCCACTAACGACCCTTCCGAGAGAATATGCCAAAAACCCACCATCCCCAGCCTCTCTGGCCTGATTTCACGAAAAGGGCGAACCCCAGTGGCGCCATGGTCATCGGTATCATCCTTTCCCAAAGCCCACAACAAAGAATGGGAGTAAGTCGTTGATGTGTAGTCGCCTGCTTCGATCCGCGACAAGACCCCAAGGAGTTCTTTGGTCTAGGGAAAAGGAGGTAAGCTACCTCACTCTTTCCCTAATTAATTTTACTGACATAATCAAGCTCTTTACAAGGGGCAATCATAAATAACGCAGGCGGTCGGATAAATACAGGAACGTTGAATAGTATTGAGGTACTGCATGCATTGGTGGGCGTGTCTACAGTTGTGGTAGCTCATCATACCGGTAAATATCCCTCAAGGAGGTAAGAGAATAAAACAGCTTACCATGTGTACGTGCAAGACTGCGGCATGACGCACATCAGAGATGAAGATATCAGAAAGGGGTTGAAGGAGAGGACGCCGAAGAAGGCAGAGGACATTGATGGCATGAGGTTTGGCCAGTTTATAGAGTATGTCCTTCCGTTCTTGCATTTTCAGGTTGTGGAGACTGACAATTTTCCCTCGCTGTTTGAAGCAGGCCGTCGTAGACGATATGAAGATCTTGAAAGTTTCGATGTATTTGAGGAAGGACTTGAACGTGCTGGGGTACATTTATGACATCACCTGTGGGACTGTGGAGAAGATCAAAGCAGAGTCTGCTGATTAAACGAACGGTACAGTACAGAGGTCAGACGATACTAACGACTTCAATGCTTTGACAGTAGGTGCGGTAGCAAGATCGTACCGAAGCTCAACCCTGCAGAGAACATGCCGATGTTTGGTCTGATATCTACGAATCATGAACAAAGATGTACAAGATGTACAACCGTGACTTTTCTCCTGAATGGTGGAAGGCAAATAGAAGCAACAGCAGAGTCGCCCGAGGCCTGGTGTGCCTCGGCTGCGCTCTCGGGTCGGCTGCAAGCCACCCGCGAGTTGGTCTTGGCACGGTCCCAAAGCACGACAAGCAATGCAAAGCTAGAGAGGCCTGTAAAGTGAGTAACATATCATTCTATTGACCTGTGGACACTCAAACGACATGCAGAAGTTCTTAGCTTACATGCAAGAAATCAAACCAAGCCCCTCCATTCGTCAACCGCATGTTGATTCGCTTCAAGCCGGATCTGCAGGCGATGACAGCACTGGCGAAATCCGGAGAATAAAGTATGTTTGGTCCAACAACCACATGACTTCCCAACTCTCTCTGAGCTCCTATATTCATGAATTACCTCGTTCACAATGCCGACACCGACACAGTCGCATAATTCTATGTGCTCTCCCTCGAACCCATAGCGTGTGCTGGTAAACCGTCCCTCGGAAATTCGCAATGGTGGCTCGGAGCTGACTTCATCCCGGGCCAGATTAATTGTATACCTTTCGCTTGAAAGCTCTGGACGTGGAAAATTGATCTTCAAATAATTGACCACCTTTCAAAATGTCCCACTTAGAGGTCGCAAAAGACTACCATACACCACCACCAGCCGGCGCTCCCTACTCAGTACCCGTCATTGGCTCCGAGCAGCCAGGTCGAAGCGCAGTATACAGACACTGGAGATTCAGAGATGGAGTACTCAAAACTTTGGATCCAAATGTCACAAATGCCCATCAGATGTTCGAGAACACTGCGAACCGCCAGCCAAATAACAGGTGCCTAGGGAGTCGACCATACGATCCAGTGACCAAGAAATTTGGCAAGTATGAGTGGATGACCTATGGTGAGGTTCAAAAGCGAAGGGCGAACTTTGGTGCTGGCATCGTCCAAGTGAATAAAAAGGCTGGTGTGCTGGATCAAAAATATGGAGTGGGGTTGTGGTGCCAGAACAGGCCCGAATGGCAGATAACAGGTAAGACTCAGCTTCAATCCTGAGGCCGGTCGCCTGCTTACGCGTGTCAGACTTGGCATGTATGTCGCAGTCACTGTTCACAGTCTCCCTTTACGATACATTGGGACCTTCAACGACCGAGTACATTATCAATCATGCTATGCTGCCATGCGTGGCTACCTCTCTGCCTCATATACCAACCCTCCTTAAGCTCAAGCCAAGGCTACCTTCTCTGAAGGTCATCATATCTCTCGACCCTCTCGACCATGGAGAGCGGGACGGACACTCAAAACACGCGATACTGAACGCCCTGGCTTCAGAGATGGGCGTCAAAATATATTCGATCTACGAAGTAGAGGCCATAGGAGAATCCAACGGCCCACCACTATACCACCCGCCATCACCTTTAGACATCATCACGATCAACTATACTTCTGGAACCACTGGCCCTCCTAAGGGAGTAACTTTGACCCACGCCGCCGCAGTTGCAGCAGCTTCTGCATCCCTTATCATGGCGAATCAAACTTCGAGCGACAGCATGGTATCCTACCTTCCCCTAGCACATATCTACGCCCGTATGACCGAGCATGGTGCTCTCTGGGCCGGTGGTCAAATTGCTTACTTCCATGGCGACATTCTCTCCCTTGTGGATGACCTCCAACAAGTCCGCCCCACAGCTTTCACGTCGGTTCCTCGCCTGTACAATCGCTTCGGTGGTGCCATTCGTGCCGCTACTGTCCAGCAGCCTGGCGTAAAAGGAGCATTGGCACGCCACATTGTCTCAACGAAGACCGCCGCGATGGAGCCCGCCGACCACCCTTCTGCAACTCACACGCACGCGCTCTACGATCGCGTCTGGGGCCGCAAGGTAGCCGCTGCCCTTGGTCTTGACCGCACCAAATTGATGGTATCTGGCTCCGCACCTTTGGACCCAACCCTCCACAAATTCTTCCGTGCCGTCTTCGGCACGCGCTTCATCCAAGGCTATGGCCTCACCGAGACATACGCCCACGGCCTCTGCCAACTGTACGGCGATCTCTCCACCGGCAACTGCGGGGCTGTAGCCCCAACGCTCGAACTCTGCCTCCTAGACGTCCCAGACATGGAATATTATTCAACCGACAAGCCACAACCGCGCGGCGAACTATTAATCCGCGGCGCCTGTCTCTTTGATGGCTACTACCGCAACGAAGAAGAAACGAAGAAAGCCATGCTCCCCGACGGCTGGTTCTGCACCGGCGATATAGCGACCGTCGATTCGCGCGGCCGCTTCCAAATCATCGATCGCCGGAAAAACGTCCTCAAGCTCGCGCAAGGCGAGTACATCTCCCCCGAGCGTCTCGAAAACATCTATCTCTCGCATCTCGGCTACCTAGCTATGGCCTACGTACACGGCGATTCGATGCAAACCTTCCTTGTAGCTATCTTCGCCGTGCAGCCGGATATGTTTGCGCCGTACGCTAGCAAAGTTCTGGGTAAAACGATCGAAGCTATGGACTCGGCAGCGTTGGCTGCTGCTTGTAGAGATGTTAAGGTGAGGAAGGAGGTAATGAAAGACCTCGATAAAGTCGGCAGGAAGAATAAGTTCGCGGGCTATGAGAGGGTTAGGGATTGTTATTTGATGGTTGATCCGTTTACGATTGAGAATGAGCTGTTGACGCCTACGTGAGTTCCCTGTTGAATTGGTTGTGGGGGAAGCGAGCAAATCTGACGAATTCATGAACAGGTTAAAGATGAAGCGCCCTCAAACAGCGAAGATGTATCGCAAGCAGCTTGATGAGCTGTATGCTGAGGCTTTGGCTGAGGAGGAGGCTGGGACTAAGCACATCAAGGCGAAGCTGTGATACGATGTAATCATGGTCGCAGTATTCTCGCTCTGGTTCCGCTTTCCGGAGACAAGGATGTTTGCATAGCAGAGCATGCGTTACTTGTGAGGTACTCGTACTTAGAGTGTGCTCAATGTTCATGAAAACTTCACAACGTCCAAACTCATTTCCTCGATACAGTAATTGCTCCCATCATTGCCCATAACTCAATATCACATACAATATGCACCAACCACAACCCCCATAAACCCCACCGATCCCGTCCCGTCCCCACAAAGCCCCAGTAACCTCTCGCACTTCAGCACCCGCCCTACTTCCCACCAACCCCCACCAATCTCGCCCTCCTCGCCCTTACAGATGCCTCATAAAGCGCATCCTTAAACGCAAACAAAAACGCCGCCGTAATCACACTCTGCGTCACCTTCGGCGCGATTCCCTTATACAATCCCTTCCACCCCTCGTCCCCCACAATCCGCCTAAAAGATCGGATCACACCATCCTGCGGCCCTTCCTTACTATTCGCAACATGCATGCGACTCTTGACGGTAATATACGGATACGTGATGCTGGTGGCTAGAAGCTTCCCGATAGCGCCGAGGAGGAAGGAGTCGCGGGGCGTTACGCGACGCCGCGTTGAGAGCAAGTCTTTGAGTTGTTCGAAGATGGTGTATTGAAGGATGGGATTTATGACGAGGACGAGGGCGGGGAGGACGCCGGCGAAGAGAGCGGTGGGTCCTTCTTCGCGGAAGAGGGTTAATAGTGTGGCTAGGGTTGAGGGCTTTCGAGCGGGCTTCTCAGTCGCACCACCAGGTCCAGGCAGTTCATCGCTTGACGATTCGGATTGCCGTGCCGTCATGCGCGTGTTTACGACCCAGATTGGATTTGTGATTAGGACGGTTGCGGACCCGGCGATGGCGCCCGCAATCATACTCTCAACCGTTGTAAGTTTAGAGGAAGCCCGCGATGTTCGGATGGCAGCGCGCTCGAAGAATGCCCGCGTCCATTCGTACCAGTAGTAATAAACGAAATTCGTAACGCTGATCCCGAACAGGGCGCTGTCGAGACCGGAGTAGAGACCTGTTATTCCTTCCCGTTGCACGATATGCCGGATGGCGTCGTAGGCGGAGGATTGGGCGCGTTTAGACTCCACTTGGGCACGCGTGGAGAGCGTTATTAGGGGATAGCTGTGCGTTCAGTTAGTGGGCTGGTGGTGAGCGTGGTGGTGCCCGGAGGGGAGGACTAACGTCAAGGTCATGGAGAGGAGACCGCCGCCGGCGCCGGCGAGCGCGTGGGCTATGTTGTCGCCTTGTTGCGCGGCAGATGTGGGTGCGGCCATTGCTGAGTTCTTGAATCGGCAAATTGAGATATAGATGGTGGAACAAATGGAGAGTGGAAGTCGGTTGGAGCGTTTTACCTCGGCTTTGCGGGGAATAGTACGAACAGGACCGTCCTTTACCGAAGACATCAATCTATTCTACGAACGTCCAAACCGCGCTAGCACTCGAAGAAGTATATCTTCAACCTTCACCACCTCTGGCTCAACAAGGGCAGTCTTTGGTATCTGAAACTCGCTGAGGCCTTTTTAGATGAGGTCTCTAAATACAGCTTTAGGGTAGACTACTTCTACTCAAACTTCCTCTCTAACGAAATGTCTCAAATTTCCGCGAAATCGGTACTCCTGAAAATGCATCCACCAAGATTGACAATTTTCCATATTTTTGGAATCCGAGCCATATTTCCTCCAAGTTGAGCGTCGAAGTAAACCAACCACTGCCAACCTATCTTCATTTTGGAGAGGTTAGTCTTTCAATTATCACGCAGAGGCCGCTCTCAAATCTCGAAGCCCGAATCTCAAAGTAGAGTAGATCACCCAGCGCCAGTCTCCTCTGGCCATAATGCCTTTGGAGACAATCCACTTCCCACTGCTTGTCTCCATCATCGGAAAATGGTATCTGTCGATGTGTGCTAATTCAATGAGACCTTACTTACGTCCTGGTAATAAGACACCAAGGCTGTGAAACACAAAACGCAAACACACCCCCACTAGACTCATGGATTTCCTGCCGTTCCTCACACTGATCACGAAACCAGCATTCTGACTCATCGCCGAAGCTACCTAGATGCCAACATCTTCAGCCTTCCACTGAGCTTACTCGCAATCATACTCATGTTGACCCCATTCCGTTCAGCAGCTATGTCCGACACATCAACATATTCTTATACGTCGTGGTCCTAGTTGTTCTGGAACTTGATATCCTGATGATGCTCCTTCTAGTTTGTCGCCAGCATCTGCTGATCTTGTTGCTGGATGTAGAGTCTCACCTGGCTGTTTGCGTTGTTTCAGATGAGTTCCTGCAGTCTCTCCTAGTCTTTTTGTTGGATTTTCCTGATATTGAGTCTTCTGAGCCTGAACCTGCGCCTCTTGATCCTGGAGCGGGGATTCGGACCAAGAGATCGAAGATCAAGATGCACATGTAAATGAGGATGAGGATGGGCATGACCATGACCACAGCCACGAAAATCAGGATGATGACGACCAAGATGATGGCAACGGGGAAGGTAGCCAGAGTGAAGACGACTAAAGTGATGGCAGCGAGAGCGAAGAATAACACAATGATAGCAGTGAAAGTGGCAGCCACAGCGGCATCACCAGCGAGAGCAACCAAAGCACCAGCGAGAGCGAGGCCAGTCAGAGTCCCCGCGAGAACACGAGTCAATGCGAAAGTGAGAACGCCCAGGACGACGGTGGAGATGATGGCAACCGTAACTAGTATCGCAGATCCTAAGCTCTGGCGGGGTGAGTCTGATGTTCAAGACGACCTTCGTCTGAGAATTAAGCATAGATCAGGCTGTGATTGGGAGACATTAACCCTTTATTGTTTCATGTCCCCGGGATGACCAAAATTCACTTCGATAACTAGTGTAGCTGCGTATAAGCAGAGTTGTAGCGATGTGCGTGGCCAGACGCCCTGGGTGCAAAATATTGGTATGCTTTCTTATCATCTAACATAGATACCGAAAGATATGTTTACACAGAGTTGTAATGGAAAGCATGCAACCAGGCGAACTGTCCTACCTGTGAATGCCATATAAGGGTATTTTCGCAAGCCATAAAGTCGTATCAAAAATCTCGGAGGATAGCTACCAGATCGTCCAAGCGCCCAACTTCTCCCCATATCTTCCCCTCCACATCTCGCCACTTTATCAAGGCTTCTAGCTCTTGAGGTGCCAAAAGTTCTTCTTCTCGACCGACGACATCACTCCTGGTGGCTTTCTCGACTGTTCCCTTGACCTTGTCGCCTTCGACACTAGCCCGTTGCAGACACCGGGCCATAGTTTTGTAAACCTCTTGCAACAGCTTTGTCTTGCAGCGCTCTATATCGAAATACCAAAGAAACATTGTCCGCTGAGGATTCCTGGAGTTGTCTCGTGGTACTTCTTGTAGCTGGATCATGCCGGCTCTATGCAGTGTTGTAAGATAACTTCGCATCGTCTTCTGATTCATAAGGGAATGAGACTGAAGATTTTTCTCATCGACTTTGCCTTTTTCGGAGAGTAGGCGAGTAAGGCGGGCGGCTGGCATGCCATACCGGGCGGTAATCGTTTCGAGGACTGCATGATGAGTGAGCTTCTTGATTGATGGGCGATACATGACAGTCCATCTTTCTGGCTCATTTGGAGATTCGGGGAAGTGTACGAGGAATCCGTGGGGATGTCGCGCGAGCAGAAGAAGATGATTGCGGATGGTCTCGTGATGTGACTCTTTGGATACGATTGGACGTGCATCGGCGTTATAGTCCGCATTCCCGTTGACTTCGTTGGAGTCGTGAGAGACGCTTGTAAGAGATATATCCGAATCGGAGTCATCATCGTCCTCGTCGTCCTCGTCTGAACTGGCGTCACCGTCGACCATGACTTCGTCCTCGCTGCCATTCCCTTTTTTCTTGCGACGCTTTTTGGGGTGATCAGCTCTTGTTGGACCAAGCGGTGAAGTGTCAACTTTGGCTATAGCGCTGGCAAAGTCCTCAAAGTCTTTTATGACATCAACCAGCGTGCCCGTAGATACTTGGGGTAGAGTGCTCATGTCAGGGTCATCATCGAATATCTCATCATTATTGAATTGATCTCTACAGGCCCGAGTCTCCATCTCCAACTCACGAAGTGCCACAGCATAGATTTTTGAAGTGCTGGCACAGATGGACTCCTCGGCAAGCTTGACGAGGCTGCTGTTCCTCATGATAACACCAAATTTGACATGATTGACACGAAGGACGAGGTTGTTCTAGAAAGAGTTAGTCTTTGGATTTCGAAGGACCCTTTTAGAATTTCCTTACGTCTAAGAAGCTCATATCCTCTGTCTTAGGCTTATAATTCGAGCCTGTTGAGCTGATTATTTCATTGGAGCGCCCCAGCTTGAGTCTTTGCCGCTTCCCTGCTCTTGAGCTTTCTATATCTTCAAATAGACGCTTTTTCCCCTTTACTATAACATCAACGCACTCTTTTTCGGCTGCCGTACCGAACCGCCACTCCTTCAGCTTGTTTTGGATTGAGGCTTCCCATTGCGCGTCATTCTCTTTTTTGCTCTTCGCCTTATAGTATTCTGGTGGAGGTACCACCTTCTCGGCTTCTAGTCGATTGTCGGCGTCAGATCGAAAGTGCGACTCATTGACGGGTGAAACCAGCCCTGTCCGCAGCAGGTCGCAAAGCGTCAAATGTACTGTCTCGAGAGTGACAGCTTTGTCTCCCGTATGAGCTTTCGTTTGGTTCAGTCCATTTGACAATGGCTTACTAGCGATGGCGTTGGTGACAGTCCCAGGAGACTTGACGTCTTTCCTAGAGTTCACGCCGTATGCCTTCATGAGATCTCCCACTTTAGCATGTCCGAGAAGCAGCAGATTCGAGATAAGTGCGCCAGCAAACTCTCCGAGTTGGTCTTCTGCAATTACGGCATATTTTCCTGAGCGAACGAGACTGTATGCAGCTTGGGTGTTGGCCTCGTAAACGGTTGGCTCCTCGGAAGATGTGTACCAGACGACGAGCTGTTGCTGAACGAGGACAGACAAACCGTGCTTGATTAGTCGAGGGGACAAACCGGCGTGATGATGAAGGGCTGGGATCGAAAGGCGTCCGTAGCGGAGAAGGATTTGAAAGATACGCTTCAGTTCGTCAGTCACTGTCTGTATATGGGGCTGTCGTCGGATCTCTCTTTCACTTGTTAGTCCTTCAGATTTGTGCACTCACCGAGGTCAATTCTCCATATACATCATCCACTAGCAGAACACACAATTCGGAGGAATTCTGAGAGAATATGGTCAGCTGTGCACGCATGAAAGCATTTTGGGGCTCCAGTGATTTGTACGACCGGAGATTTCGACATACTCGAGACATAATGTTACATCTAGAGACTATGTCAGGTTCTCTAGATGTATCACCGTCGTCACCGCCGTCTCCCCTTGAAAGTGTTAAGTTGCAAAGCCTTCATCTCCTCATAATCTCGAAGATTTCGCCCTGAAGCATAAGTTTCTCCAAATTTTGGCGGTGGGGTGACGACTTCAAAAGCCGGAGTTTAACCGTGCAGCACTCAGCCCTACAAGTATAGGGAGACCTAAATCTTCCGCCGACGTCAATTAGAGCTGTCTTGTGTCTACACCTGACCATTGAGGCTCTTTTCTTTGTTCTCTTTCGCTCGTCGAAATGATATATCGAGTGGCGATTGCCCGTAATGGACAGCGCGCTCTCCAATGGCACATGAGGTCGTGCGACAAGCGATGCATGGCAACGGCAGCTTCAGGAAGCTTCTCGTACGAAACAGGAGACGCTGCAGGAATCAAGGTTGCGAGCCGAGACCTCCCAGGACCAACAACCCATCTGGCCGTCGTTGCGAAGGCAGGAACGCGATATGAACCATTGCCCGGTTTCTCCGAAGGCCTTGAAAAGTTCTCTTTCAAGGTTTGTCATTGCTTGCGATGGTAGCTCAGACAATACTCACCCAATTGGGCCATACCCCCCCGAGAGAATACAAAGCTGACTCTATTGTTTGCGTGCTCAGAATACTTACAAGCGTTCTGCATTGAGGATCACGAGAGAGACGGAATTGCTAGGAGGAGAATACAGCTCATACCACTCGAGGGAGAACCTGGTCATTGGCGCAAAATTTCTTAAAGATGACCTACCATACTTTGCCGAACTGATTGGAGAGGTCATCTCCATGACAAAATACACAGGTGCGGCTGGTGTAAGGCCATGTGGAGAACACGCAGAGCGCTGACATATGACCAGCCCATGAACTTCACGAAGAGGTTGCACCTAACATGGACATGTCACGAAAGGCACTACTCGGCAAGCCCTCCGAGTTCGCCATAAACTCCGCACATGCGGTTGCTTTCCACCGCGGTCTCGGGAATTCTCTCTACCCATCTTCATCCACGCCAATGAACAGGTATTTGGACGAAGGGCGTCTCCAAACGTATAGTCAAGTCGCCTACGCGAAACCGAACTTTGCCGTCGTTGCCAATGGTGCCAACCAGCAAGAGCTCCTCAAATGGGTTGGAGAGTTTTTCAGTGAAGTGCAAGACTCGCCGCCAGAAGGCTTCCCTGCTCTTGGTATGGAACCCACAAAATACTACGGTGGTGAAGAGCGAATTGCACATGACTCGGGTAATACCATTGTTATTGCTTTCCCTGGGTCAGGGTCGGTCACGGGAGGTTCATACAAACCAGAAAGCCAGGTCTTGACAGCGCTACTCGGAGGCCAGTCGAACATCAAATGGGCACCTGGATTCTCATTGCTTTCAAAAGCTACCGCAGCCTACCCAGGCGCACACATCTCGACGACACACCACACCTACTCAGATGCCGGACTTATGACCATCTCCATCTCAGGAAATGCTCAGCAACTCCGCGGAGCTAGTCAGGAGGTAGTTAAGACCTTGAAGAAAGTGGCTACTGGCGACGTCAGCAAGGAGGACATCACGAAAGCTGTCGCGACCGCGAAATTCAAGGCACTGGAATCTGGTCAAAAAATTGACACTGGCATTGAATTGACCGGCGCTGGTCTAGTTCAAGGTGGGAAGGCTTTCCAGATCGATGAGCTAGGGAAGGCTATTGACGGCGTGACTGTGGACCAGGTTAAAAAAGTAAGTACCGTTTTAGAGATGAATCTGATATGAAGCTGATCTGTGCTTTTTCTAGGCTGCAAAGCAACTGCTGGAAGGCAAAGCGACTGTTTCCTCCGTTGGTGATTTGTACATCATTCCGTTTGCAGAGGAGCTAGGCCTGAACGTCTAATAGACGATCAGCCGGCGGGGGGGGGCGGGGGGGCCGGGGGGTTGTGTACCATTAGCAATAGGTGATGGACAAAAGAAACCACACTGTACAACTCATACACCTTTTTCCTTAACTACTCGACAACACGACAGTATCAGAAGATACCTGCAGATGTAAAAGAAAGGCTTGGGGAGCGTGTTATGGATTATTTACAGCATTAAAGAACCATCTGCCCACATTTCTGCACAGTACCACCCGTCACCGTATCCCATGCACCGGCGTATGGCTCGTTTAGGGCTGAATCCCGCAGGCCCGCAAATATCTAGCAAAACACGTCCATTTACCTCATTTATATCTACTACTCCACCAAGCAGAAACGGTTGTAGCCTTTATAAAATCCATTGATTCCATATGGCCAGGTGCTGGAACGAGCAGACAATGGCCATAGAGTAGAATGCGACGACAAAAAAAGTTGAAACTGTTTTAGCGCCAATGCCAAGCAAACGAGCCCTCCCTGCGCCGGTGCATGGGATACTGCAATTTCTCTTCCTCCAGTACACTTGGACCCTGATCAGGATCCTGCACCATGAAGATTTTCGGATTTTGCCCTTCAAGCGTCCGGACTTTTTCAAAGATCCCTGGAGTTGAAATACAGATTTCGTCGATCGAAGCTCCTGACTTAAAAGATCTTTGAGGACCTTAGACCGTGAGAGTTATGAGTACAGATCGGAGCTGGACTTGCTGAGAATTCTAGCACTCGGACAAGTATCTTTCAGATCTCTACCATCTGTAGGAATAGAATGCGTTTACTTGAAATCAATTCTCGTCGAGACCCGAGGTTTCCACGAGAACGGTACGTCGGTAAAGACCTCGCCAAAATCGACGTCTGCCAAGACCAGGCTGGCTGACTGACTAATCAGCCTCTGGATCTCCAAAGCTCCAAACAATCCACACAACGGCCGAGGTGCCATCGACCATCTGCCAGGATTCCCATACTCCGACAAATATAGTCATGTCTTCCGCATGGAAGGCTGCAGGCCTAACGTATACATTGAGCTCAATGTTTTCCTTCAATGGCTGATGAAGCGCAGCTACAACCGTTATCTAGCCGTCGCAGCCCGCGTTGTCCGCCGGTCACTCAAAGAAGAGCCACGACTGAAGGCCGAGAGGAGAGGGGAGATGGAGCTGAGATTTGCAAAATGGGAGGTGAGTTTCGGATGTTGATCGAGGGGTTTAGGATGGAGCAGGCTGACGACGAGGGTGATTAGAACGGCAAGCAGGGAGAGAACAAGAGTCTAGCGGAGGGGAATGCTACTGCGATGGCGGAGCATGCTGGGGAGGGATCGAAATAATGCGGGCTTTGAAGGTCATGGGAAAATTTGGGGAAGCATTAGGATCGAGAGAGGGCCTGGGAACGTTCTGATGGGAAGCTGTACATAGGCGGAGGAGACATGCTTGAACAAGGGTTGTTCGCTGTAGACCATACTGTTACCATAGCTTAAAAGCCCGAATACTCCTCAAGTCTGTATAAAACTTTTGGTATTGGCTGTCTTTTGCTTGGCCTAATCGCAAACGAATCGAATCTCAAGACCGACTAGTCAATCTCTCCTCCAATAATTGATCATCATGCTTTGCACGATTTCAACACACTCGGAAGCCCCATGATCCGATGGAGCCTGTGTTGAAGCCCAGTGAGTTCAAAGGTGCAACGCTTTCAGTCCCAGACTTTCCTCAATGCTAAAATCTCCGATGATAGATGTATCGAAGCTCAGCATCGCAGAAGAAGGACCGCGGGCCACAAATGAGCAAGACAAATTCCCTCTTCCAACGACCTCAAGATCTACGAGGCCTCCAAGGAAATCAAAAATGGCTCGAGACATTACGTCCGAGTTCAGAGCAGCGGCGTCGGGTTTGTGCATGGCGCAGCCACAGGTGGACGATGCTGACTGAACTAGCTCTCAACACTGGGCAGCTGGTCAAGGATGAATACTTTACGCTCTTTGAGTCGGTGGCAGCACTCGAGGTACGCTCTAAAGCCCAAGGAGAGGGTTCAATCGCAGGCTTGAGACGAAGGACTATGGCTAAGAGTATATTATAGATCATGGACCCTAAGATGGACAGTGGCCACCTCGAGCCCGGCGAAATACTCGAAGACAGTTACGATGTCCTTAAAGAGCTATTGCCGGAAGAAGTCATTGGGATCATGGACCAGATCCTATGCTTTGAGGTGTGTTTTTCACTATGAGCACTATAAGGCTAGAAAAAATTCTGATACTGATCCCAGGCATCCTAGATGGCCTGGCATAGGGGTTCCCCGCTCTCACAATCCCTTTTCACCTCCTTGTACCTTGATCGGATGCTATGGCCGGAGCCGAAGACCTTAGAAGAAGCGCGATTTGACCGGGAGAGGACGCCTGGTCCATCGAATAGAATGCTACATCTCGTACTGAGGGCGTATTGCTTAGGCTTGGTCAAGACTT
>JAABUP010006786.1_pt1 | contig 15947 bp, 14 predicted proteins | sample 5559201 | NCBI WGS metagenome assembly JAABUP01 (sample SAMN10711887, study PRJNA513373) | rock metagenome | isolation source: Antarctica rocks | place: Antarctica
CTCAGCGGTCGCTGAAGCCGCGGCCGGCTCCGACCGGGTTCAGGTCGTCTTCAGCCCCGGGCCTGATCGTGGCCCTGTCGGCGGGGACGCGTTCCGCGCCGCCGGCTCGCCATCGTCAGAGAGGACGACATGAGGAACTCCGTCAAGAAGGCCGTGATCATCGGCGCCACCCTGCTCGTCGTCGGCGGGGCCGGCAGCGGCATCGCCGTCGCCGACACCACGACCGCGCCGACCCCGACGCCCCCGGCCGCCGGGGCCCACCAGAAGCACCCGGGCCAACACGGCGAGTTCGTCCGGCACGGGAACAAGGGCGACAAGACGATCGACTACCAGCGCGGCCGGGTCAGCGCCCTCACCCCGACGACGGTCACCGTGACAAGCCGGGACGGCTTCGCCGGGACCTACACCTTCGGCCCGAAAGTCAAGGTCACCAAGGACAAGCAGCCCAGCGCGACCAATCAGATCCAGGTCGGTGACCGCGTCGGCCTCGCCGCGGTCACCGGCCCCGCGGGGCTGCAGGCCGTCCGGGTGCACGACGCCGGGGCCAAGCCCCCGAAGCCCGCGAAGCCGGCCACTCCGGCGCCGGCGCCCGCGCCCGGGAACTGACGCGGCGGTCGGGCCCGGCCCCCCAGGGTCCAGGCCCGACCCGCTCCCGGGGCCCGCCCCGCTCCCGGGGCCCGCGCAGCCGTGGATGCTCCAAGTCAGCTCGATGGTGGTCCCGCCGTCACGAGCAGCGAGCTGCACGCCGCCAACTGCGCGTCGAGCTCCGCGGCGGCGACGGCGGCACGGTCGAGCACGTGCCGGATCCGACCGTGGTGATCGTTCCGTCGATGCCGCGCAGCCCGAGCGTCGGGCAGATCCCGCCAGGTCCTCCGCGTCGCGCTCGTCGTTCTTCACCCGCCGATACGAGAACGCCTTCACCCCCCACGGGTGCGCCAGATGCACGTCCGCGCCCACCTCGGCGAGCGTGTCCGCCGCCCAGTACCACCCGTACGTCGCCTCCAGCACCACCTCAGGAGCCTCCCCCGCGCGGGTCATCACCTCGCGGAGCCGGTCCCGGACGTTGGTGATCCGCACCGTCTCCAACCGCACCCCCGGTCTCGGTCAACCGCACCAACACCGACCGGCGCCGACGCAGATCCATCCCCACCGTCTGTCGTCCCTCGTACCCTGCGTCCACAGGGGCCTCCCTCGACGTGATGGTCGTAGCAACCCGAGGATCTCTCGGGAGCCACGAGGAGCGGGAGGCCCCGCTCCTTCATCGCATCAGGTAGAGGTCGCACTCGCAGGGACCTTCGGCGGGTAGGCGCAGGCAGTGACCGAGCTCGAGCTCGGTCTTGAAGAAGTTGGTCTTGAGCCAGTCGACGGCTTCCTGCGGTAGGGCGCCGGTCTTGAGCTCGGTAGCGGCGGGGCCGGCGATGCTGGCGCCGGGCTCGAGCACCGTCTTGTAGTCGGGCAGGACCTGTTGGTCGCTGATTTGGGCGTAGACCAGGGCCATCGACACGCTGGAGTGCCCGAGCACCTTCATGATCGTGTGCAGTTTGGCGCCGCGTTCGTTCGGCGTCGGCGGGCTCACCTCGACCTCGGTCTCCAGCTCGGGGTCGAACCGCCAGTGATGGGGTGCTGGACTGGTCCAAGACGATCATGGCCGAGCAGTGGACCGTCACCGCCGAGGTCCGCGCCCGCCGACGCAGCACCAAGACCACGAAGACGAAGGCGGGGAAGGCCCCTCAGCAAGTCCTCGCAGGACATGAGCGGTCGCGAAGCACCGACAAACGAGGCGACCCTCCCCACCCACGATCCTGCGACCGCGGCCAGGCCAAGCGCAAGACCGCTTGACACCCGATCCCCCATAGGGAATCAGGCGCCGTACATCACCGTCACACGGCATCGCGCCCACCTTCGACGACACGCGGGGCGCGGCTCCGCGCCCGCTGACCGACCTCCGGGGGCCCTCCAGCCACCAGGTCCTGATCAGACTCGCGCCCGACGCCGTCCAGCACGCCTGCCACGTGAGGACCCGACATGCTGCGCGCCGCCTCCGAGCACCCCCGTCCCGTCCCGCCGAATCGCCAGCACCGGCATCGGCGGCCCCGGACCGCGAAAGGACTACCGGCGATCCTGCTGGTGATCGCGCTCCTCCTTGCTCCCGTGGAGTTCTCCCTGGGCCAGGCGCTGACGGCACCGGGGCAGGCGACGGTGTCGGTGCGGCTGGTCGAGTGGCTGCGCGATCACGGCGCCGGCCCGGTCGTCGACATCGTCGAGAGCTGGTGGTACGCCCACAACCGGCCGACGGGGACGGCGCCCGACCCGGCCTCGCTTCCGAGAGTCGCCCTCAGCACCATGGAAGCCACCGCAGGCGTCCACCCGGGTCCGCTGCCAGCCACCGGGTCGTCCCGACTGCCCGGCGAGGCGGTGTGGGTGCCCTCGACCCAGTGCGTCGGTGTCAGTCCGCCGCTCTACACCGCCTTCTTCCGTCCCCAGCCCGACGCGCCGAGTGTCATCGCGGGGGTGGCGTGGATGAACCAGTCCGTGCTGCGCGCCCGCCTCGTGGCCGGCAACCGCGGGCGGCGAAGCCCGCGCGGACACCGACGGAGCCCAGGTCCCGGGACCGCTGCGCGCGAGCCTGCTGGCCACGTTCAACTCCGGTTTCAAGCTCAAGCACGCGCGTGGCGGCTACTACGCCGGGGGGCGCGAGGTGCGCCCACTGCGAGACGGTGCCGCATCCCTCGCGATCGACACCGCAGGGCACGTGCGCATTGGGCAGTGGGGCCGCGACCTGACCCTCACCCCCGCCACCACTGCCGTCCGCCAGAACCTCGCGCTCATCGTCGACGGCGGCGCCGCGGTCCCCGGGCTCGACACCAACAGCAGCGGCGCCTGGGGCACTGCCCGCAACCAGCTCCAGTACACCTGGCGGTCCGGACTCGGGCTCGACGCCGGGGGCAACCTCGTCTACGTCGCGGCCGACCAGCTCTCCCTCACCGACCTCGGTCAGCTTCCTGAGCTACCGGCCCGGACAGGCCGCCGCTGGCACCGGCACCCGGCTGCTGCCGACCATGAGGACACTCAGCAGCCGCCACCTGGTGCCAGACCAACGCGACTTCCTGGCCGTCACCGCCCGGGACACGCCGGGCGGCCCCTGAGCCGCACGACGGACGTGGTCAGGACCGCAGGTGCGCGAGCGCGAAGGACGCCGCCCGATCGGTGGATCCGTCGTTCGGATAGCGTCCGTGGGCCCCGCGGTCCGGTCCTGGCGACCCGCACACCGCGTCGCCGACGTTGCAGAACTCCGTGGATTGCGCACGAAACATGGTATCCGCGGTCTCGATGGATCGCCTTCGGGCACCCAGCGGATCCCCGAACACCACCACGGCGGCGACCCTCGGGCTCAGCGTCGGGGAGAGGCGCTCGACAGCCGCGCTGCCGACCGGCACCCCGATCGAGGCGGCGACGGCCAACGCGCCCTGCGAGTAGCCACCAAGGACGAACCTCGTGGCCGGGCACGTCGAGGCCACCGTGCTCACGTGGCGGGTGATGTCGGTGGCACCGGGCCCAAAGTCCTGGCGGGAATCCGCCGCATAGTCCACGGCGTAGGCGCTGACGGTGCGTCCCGGCAGGCCCGCTGTGAGAGTTCGCAGGAACGGGTCGCCGACGCGACCGAACCCCGGTGGTTGGTTCGTCCCGCGGGCGAAGACCACATCGACATCCGGACAACCCGCGGCCGCGCTCGGGCGCGGCGGTGCGAGGGGTGCCGTGCAGGCGGTGGCCATCGCGACGGTCAGGATCGCGCCCGCGCCCGCGAGGAGGACGTCGACGGAGCGTGCAGCCACGAGCCCAGGCTGCACGGAGCGGATGTATCCACCGTGAGCGCCGCTCACTGTCGAGGTGCTCGGTGCGCAACCGCTCGCCGCGCACCCCGACCTACGCCCGGCCCGGAGGAGTCCGGCTACCCCCGGCTGCTCGCGCAACCGGGCGCTGATCCTGCTTGGGTGGAAGGCCGCCCCGCGCCGCAGCGAGCTCGCGCCCTCGACCTGGGCGACATCCGCGTCGAGGGCGACGCCGGCCATGACAGTCTGACGATCACGCTGGACCGGTCCAAAACCGACCAGACCGCGCCCCCCGCACCCGCGGGCTTTCCACGCGAGGGGGATCATCCCAAACCGACAACGAGAACAGCAGGGGATGGGCATGGGTGTCCTGAGACGGGCCCGACCGGCGGGCTGCAGCCGCGACCCGAACGAGGTACCTGCCGTGCCGGACGTGGTCGGCGGGTGCTCGGGCTCGGTGTCAAGGGGGGCGCGTCGCCGCGGTCTCGGTGCGGCGGCTGCGGCGGTAGCGGTCTGGCTGTCGGTCGTGGCCTGCTCGTCGGGGACGGCCCCGCCCGGCGCACCCGAAGGTGGGGGTGGCTCGGCAGGCCCGCAACGGCAACTCAGCGCGAGTACTGGTCGGACCCCGAGTCGAAAGCGGCAGTGGCCGCCCGCGGGTTGCGGGCGCAGGGCCGGGCCGCTGATGCCGACCAGATCGACAAGATCGCGACCCAACCGGTCGCCTACTGGCCTACCGGCCAGACCGCCACCGTGCAGGGCGAGCTGGCTCGGGTGATGAGCGAGGCCGGCGCCGCGAGACGCACCCCGGTGCTGGTCGCCTACAACATTCCCGGCCGCGACTGTGGGCAGTTCTCCTCGGGTGGCGCCGGCGGCACCATGGATTACCGGAGCTGGGTCAACAACTTCCTCGCCGGCATGGCCGGGCGTACCGCGGTGGTCATCCTCGAGCCCGACGCCCTGCCGCAGACCCTGAACGGATGCGTCCCGCCACAGCAGCGCGATCAACGGTGGCAGCTGCTCACCGAGGCCACCGCAGATTTCGCCCGGGCCGGCAACATGGTCTACATCGACGCGGGCGGACCCGGTTTCGTCACCGATGTCGGCCAGCTTGCCGACGGGCTGCGCCGCGCCGGGGTCGGCCAGGCCGCCGGGTTCAGCCTCAACGTGTCCAACTTCGCCGCTACCGACGAGGTCGTGGCCTACGGTCGCCGGGTCAGCGCGAGAGTCGGAAAGCCTTTCGTCGTCGACACCAGCCGCAACGGGCGCGGCACCTACCGCGGCGACAACTACGGCGCCCCGCCACCTGCAACCTACCCGGGCGCGCCCTGGGGACCCCACCGACCTCCCACCCCGGGGCGACCGGGCGTCGACGCCTACCTGTGGATCAAGAAGCCGGGGGAGTCCGACGGCGCCTGCCAGCCCGGCGCCCCCGAAGCCGGGCAATGGTGGCCCTCCTACGCCCTGGACCTGGCCCGTAACTCCCCCTGAACCCCGACCCGAGGGGGCACGAAACGCACGAAACGCTGCCCCGCCGGATGGTGCCTCCGTCCGTTCGAGGCACGCAGCTCGCGACACCTGGGCTTGCTCGGCGGTCCGGCACGATCTGTCAGGGTGAGCGCGAGAAGATCATGCAAGGCCTCGTGGCGAGGCGGCCGTCGTCGGCGAAGCCCTGCCGGAGCGAGGGTGGGGGTGGCCCTCGCGGCCGAACATCCGCAGCAGGCGGTCGTAGCAGCGGGGCGAGGCGAACCGGTAGGCCTTGGCCCCCTCCCGCAGTGAGCGCACCGGCCGGGCCGCGGCGAGCTGGCGGCGCGAGAGGTCCTACGCCGGACCAGCCCCGATCACCGTCGCCTTCGGCAAGAGCCTGGTGGTGCACCAGCGCAAGGTCAAGAACCAGCGGCTCGCCGCCGTGGTCAAGTCTGGATCTTCGGAGCGCTACTGTCGCGCCGGGTCAAAGAGCCCCGACCGACGCCGCGCCGCCGGCGACAGGCACGCCGCGGCGGTGCGCAACCTGTTCAACCGCTTCCTGGGCTGCCTGCACCACTGCCTGGAGACCGGGAGACCTTCGACCCGGCCAAGACGTTCTCGAGCACCCCAGCGCCGGCGCCCGCACCCGCGGCCGCTTGACCGTTAGCAAGATCGGATGTCCACCGATGACGCGGGAGGGTGGTACGGCTGCCGGCGATCTTGAGGCTCTCAAGCAGGACCGCCCCGGCGACACGCCGCGTGAGCTGGACCGACGCATCCGGCCTGCACGGGCGAGGTTAGACGCCAAGCTCAGAATCGGGCCACGATCACCTACACAGCTGTATGACTTGCCTTCTCCGACCGCCGGAGGGCAGCGGGTCGCGACGGCTCTCACCGACGGTGGTAGCCACCGCGTTTCGCGTGTTGTGCGGTGTGGGGCAGCTCAGAAGGTTGTTGATCAGGGTGCTCAGGAGTGGGTTGCGCGTCAGGAAGCTCGGTGCAGCAGGCGCAGCAGGGCGGGTGGGCGACCGCCGTAGCCTTCGGCTTCGAAGGCGGCGACCGCGATCCGGGGCAGGTCCCGGACGGCGCCGAAGACCAGGAAGCGTGGTACCCACTCCGGGTTGAAGCGAGCGTTGAACCGGTAGAGCGTCTCGATCTGCCACCAGCGGGAGGCGATCCGCAGGAGGCGCGCCCACAGCCGGGCGACCGGTCCCGCCCCGATTCGCTCACCGGCGGCCAGCCCGGCTCGGAACACCGCGAAGTTCAGCGAGACGTGCGACACGTCCAGGGTCCGGCAGGCGCCGAGCAGGTCGGCGATGAGCAGCTCGTTGACCCCGTTGTCGACCACGGCCGGATCGCGGATCATCAGGTCCAGCGATAGTCCGTCGGTGCCCCAGGGCACGAACTGCAGCAACCCCCGCAGCTGGCCTTCGAGGGTCGCGGTGACCAGGACAATGTCCGGGTCGGTCCCGCCGTCGGCCACCCGCGAGAGTGCCATCGAGAATCCCCGCTGGTCGGGCCCGCCCCGCCAGCTCTCGACCGCCGCCCTAACGTGGGGGAGCTCCTCTGGGGGGAGCTCGTGCAGCCGGCCCACCTGGGTCTGATACCCAGCACGCCGCACTCGCGTCACGGCCTGGCGAACGCTTCGCATGGACCGGCCCTGCAGCGTGAACGTCTCCGCCTCGACGACGGCCTCATCGCCGAGTTCGAGGGCGTCGAGCCCACCCTCCCGCGACCACGCCCGGGCACCGACCTGCGAGCAGCCCAGCACCGCTGGCGCCCAGCCGTAGCGCCGGCACACCGTGAGGAACTCGGTGATCGCCCCGGGCCAGGCCTCCGCGTCACCCAAGGGATCACCGGAGGCCAGGGCGACCCCGACCAGCACTCGGTAGGTCACCGCCGACTTGCCCGTGGAGGAGAACACCGCGGACTTGTCGCTGCGCAGGGCGAAGTAGCCCAGCGAATCGGCGCCACCGTGGCGGCTGAGCAGGTCGCGGACCTTGGACACCTCCTCAGCGCTGAGCCGCGGCCGGGGCTCGGCCGAGCGGAGAAGGAAGTAGCCGCCGAGGACGAGGGCCCCCACCCCGAAGGTGAGGCCGAGAGCGGCGGTGAGCTCCTCGAGCCACTCGACGCGAAACACCACCGGTCCGCTGACTCCGACCAGCGACAACCCCGCCTGCGTCAACTGCTCGCCCAGGGATGGACGACCCACCAGCAGCTGTGGACGTACCCGTAGCAGCACGGTGACCAGGCCGAACCCGGCGACGAGCAGCTGCACCACGATTCGCATCGCGACCCACCGCCCGACCGGGTCCGGTAGGGCTGTGAACTCTCGGCGGGTGAGCAGCAATCCGGTCACCAACACAGCGGCCACGACGAGTGGGACGAGCGGAGGTCGGCCCACCAGGTGCGAGAGGATGATCAACACACAGAGCGCCACACCGAGCTGCCAGGCTCGTCGCTTGCGGCGCCGCAATCCGGTGGCCAGCAGAACCAAACCCACTCCGGCCGCAGCCACCACGATCGACGCCGTCACCGACGCCTGCAGCGGTAGCGAGAACCAGGACGTCGGGTGGAGCCGCCGCCGCAACACGGGAGTCACCGCTGAAATCACGGTGAGCAGGCCCACCAGCCGAGCCGACCACACCATCAGCGCCACCGCGCTCCCCCCGCCCGCCATGAGTTTCCGGCAGAGGGATCCGGTCCGGACGCGCCCCGCGCGTCGGCAATACCGGCACCGACCCCACTCATGAGCCACCTCCAATCCACACCGAGCGCGGCGCTTGAGCGCGGTGCCCGCGGTCGGACGCCGACCCCCGACGTGGCCCCTAACAGTGGTGTCCAGCAAGGGTGGTGTACGGCAGGCCCTGATGGGCGTAGCACCGACGCGTAGGGCGCCTCGTTCGGCGGGGCCTCGTTCGGCGGGGCCTCGTTCGGCGGGGCCTCGTTCGGCGGGGCCTCGTTCGGCGGGGCCTCGTTCGGCGGGGCCTCGTTCGGCGGGCCTCGTTCGGCGGGGCCTCGTTCGGCGGGACGCCGTCGGACGGGGGTGTTCAGGTAGCTCGCGCGCAGCGCCGCCAGATCCGGCCCGACAGCCAGCACACGTCGGGCGGGTGGTGCGGCGTGGTCGAGCACGGCGCCAGGGTGACCGAGGCCAGATGTAGCGGTCATGTTCGCCGTATGTGGACAAGAACATCTGAGTCGCGGGGCGCGCGACTTGATCGGCCGGTGGGGGAGCAGGAGTGTCAACGGACATCGGGAGCTCCCGGCGGGCGGACATGAGGTGTCCCGGGCCAGCGGAAGTCCAGGCGGGCGGACAGCGGTCCTCCCGGTCGAGGGTCAGCTCAACGGAGTCACCCCCTTCCCGGCGAGCGCCTCGGCGAGGCGGTGCGAGTCGTCGAAGGTCTGAACCAAGTGCGCCCTGGACCGACGAGAAGGAGGAACACGTGGCCTCCCTGACCACGCTCGGACGCCGGCTCGCGGCCCTGGAAGCCAGGCTCGCCGATGTCGAAGGCGGCTACGGCGACACCCTCTATTGCCTGCACCGCGCGAGTGTGCGCAACGACCTTCGGATGACCAAACTGCTCGACCACCTCGACGTCTCCGACGTGACCGACGTGACCGACGACCAGATCGACGCGGTCCTCGACGAAGACAATTAGGCCGCCGCCCGGGCCGAGCCGGGCGCGCCGGCTGTCCTTCGTCATCGTGGGCCTGACGACCCGCACCGGGTCGGCGTCCTCGACGGCGACGACCGCGTCCTCGAGCGCGACAGCGACCTCGTCCACCACCCGTGGGCTGCGATCCCTACACCTCCCGGTCCCTGCCACGGCCTCGTTCCCTCCGACCGCGCGCGGCGATCTGCCGCCGCGCACACCTGCGTCGATCAGCGACGGCCCGTGCGGGTCGCCAGCGCAACCCTGAGCGCGGCCGTCGCATCGGTCCTGGTGACCTTCACATCGTGGTGTGCCGCGACGTCGACGACGCCCGTTGGCCCGATCGATCGCGCTGCTCGGCCTCACGCTCGCGTTCGCCGTCTCCACCGCCACGTTCAACGCCACCTACCGTGCTCAGGCCGAGGTCGACGCCCAGCTGAGCAACGGAGCCGACGTCACCGTCACCCGGTCACCCGGGGTCACCGCCGGTCCCGGCGCCGCCGCGCCGTTGGCCGCGGTGCCCGGGTGCGCTCGGTCGAGCCATCGCGCACCGCTTCGCCTACGTCGGCGCCGACCTGCAAGATCTCTACGGCGTCAACCCCGACACCATCGGCAAGGCCACCACCCTGCAAGACCAGTACTTCCAGGGCGGCACCGCCCGCGAGCTGCTCGACCGCCTCGCCGCCGCCCCGGATTCGATCCTGGTCAGCGCCGAAACCGTCACCGACTTCCAGCTCCAACCCGGCGATCTGCTCAACCTGCGCCTACCCGACGCCCCGCACCGGCGCCCAGATCACCGTGCCGTTCCACTACGCCTGGGTAATCACCGAGTTCCCCACCGCCCCCAAGGACAGCTTCCTGGTCGCGAACGGCGCCTACATCGCCGCGGCCACCGGCAGCGACGCCGTCGGCGCGTTCCTCGTCGACACCGGCGGGCAGAACACCTCCGCGGTCACCGCCCGAATCCAAGCCCTGCTCGGGCCCACCGCCACCGTCGCCGACCTCGCCACCGTCCGCGGCACCATCGGATCCAGCCTGACCGCGGTGGACCTGGCCGGGCTGACCCGCGTCGAGCTCGGCTTCGCCCTGGTGCTGGCCGCCGCGGCCGGCGGGCTCGTCCTCGCCCTCGGCTGGCCGAACGCCGCCGCGGCCGGGCCATCGCCGTCGCCCTGGGCGCCCGATCCCGCCACCTGCGCCGCCTGGCCGCCAGCGAGGCCGCCGTCCTCGCCGTCGGGGGACTGGCCACCGGCGCGGTCAGCGGGTGGGCGCTGTCGGAGATGCTCGTCGCGGTCCTGAGCGGCGTGTTCGACCCACCCCCGGCCACCATCGACGTGCCGTGGGGCTACCTCGCCGCCACCACCGCCCTGACCCCGCTCGCCCTGGGCGCCGCAGCCATCGGATTGGCCCGCCCGACCCGCACCCCCGCCACCACCCTGCGCGAGCTGTGAACCACCGATGGCCGGAGTGAACGGTTCGGCGGTCGGCTCCGCACTCGAACTCCTGCTCGGTGGTGTTCCTGGCCGGGCTGATGCTGCTCGTGGTCAAACGACGACGAGGCCGCCACCACGACACCGGCGAACCGCCGCCATGACCCTGCCTCTTCCCACCGCCCCCGGGGTCACCGGGCGCGCCCCGCTGCCACCCCAGCCCGGCCTGGGGTCCGCAGACGGGACGGTGGCTCCGCGAACAGCCCGCCCAGCAGCACGCCATGACCGTCTCACCGGGGGCACGTGTTACCATCCACAGCTGTTCTCACCAGCCGCACATCGGCTCCCGTGCACCGTGGGCGTCGTGAACATCTTCCCGGCACACGCCCTGGCGACGGGCGACCAGCAACCCGGCCACGCGGTGACGGGACAGGGCCACGGGGTGACGGGACAGGGCCACGGGGTGACGGGACAGGGCCACGGGGTGACGGGACAGGGCCACGGGGTGACGGGACAGGGCCACGGGGTGACGGGACAGGGCCACGGGGTGACGGGACAGGGCCACGGGGTGACGGGACGGGGCGGGTCGGCATGAACCTCGCCGATCTGCTCAACGGGTTCGGCGGTCCGTGGTCCTATCCCGTGATCGGGTTGTTCGCGTTCCTGGAATCGGCCGCCTTCGTCGGGCTGGTGATCCCCGGGGAGACCGCGATGCTGCTCGGTGGGGTGCTGGCTGCGACCGGGCAGGTCACCCTGCTTCCGATGGTGCTGGCCGGGGTGCTCGGCGCCGTACTCGGTGACCTGGCCGGCTACGGCCTTGGGCGCCTGGCCGGGCCTGCCGTCCGCAACGGACGCGCCGGACGCTGGGTCGGGGAGGTCCGCTGGCGCCGCGCCGAAGAGCTGGTCGCTCGGCGCGGCGGGCCGGCGGTGTTCGTCGGCCGCTGGATCGGGCTGCTGCGCGCGGTGGTGCCCTTCGTGGCTGGGTCCATCCGGATGCCCCGCGCCCAGTTCATGGCCTGGAACGCCGTCGGCGGCACCCTGTGGGCGACCACCGTGATCTGCCTCGGTTACGCCGCCGGCGCGTCCTGGCAGCGCGCCCAGGCGTGGCTGGGCAACGGGGCGCTGATCGCTGGGCTGGTCGGTGTCGCGGTCGGTGCCGGCGTGCTGGGGGTGCGCCGGATCCGCCGCCGCCGCGCGGGCGCCGAACCGGCCCTGCCTGCGGCTGCTGCCCTCCCCGCGGATTCCCCGGCGCCGCGAGGGTGGCGACCGCGGCCGCGGCTCGTGCTGGGTGCGCTGCTGGCCGGTGTGCTGGCCGTGGCGGTGGGGGAGCTGTCGGACAGTGTGCTCGATGGTGGTGGGGTCACCGCGATCGACGCCCCGGTGCTGGGCTGGGTGCTGGTCCATCGCCAGCCGGACCTGACCACCCCGATGATCGTTATCACCACCATGGGGGGCACCGGGGTGATGGCCGGGCTCGCGCTGGTCGCCGTGGCGGTGCTGGGGTGGCGGCGGCGGTGGCGCGACGCGGTCCTGGTCGCGATGGCCACCCTGGGCGCGGGGCTGCTGGTGGTGGGGCTCAAACCGCTGATCGGGCGGGTGCGGCCACCCCAGGTCGATCACCTGGTGCTGGAGACCAACCAGTCTTTCCCGTCCGGGCACGCGGTCGGCGCGGCCGCGGTCCTCGGGGTGCTGGCCGTGGTGGCCGTGCGCCACCTGCACCGGCGGGTGCCGCGGGTGGCCGTGGGTGTGGCCGCCCTCGGCGCCACGGTGGCCATTGGGGTGAGTCGTCTCTATCTCGGGGTGCACTGGGCCAGCGATGTCCTGGGCGGCTGGCTGGTCGGCGGGCTGTGGCTCACGGTCTGCGTCAGCGCCCTCGCCTTATGGGCGCCGCGCCCCGGCGCGGGCGCCGCACCCGGGCCGGTCGGGGCGCTCGAAGGCGACGACGACGGCGGTCGGTCCGAGGCCACCCCCACCGCCACCCCCACCCCCGACCCGGACCCGGACCCGGACCCGGACCTTGACCCGGCGATCGACTCGGGTAGCGCGGGTCGAGTCGGTCCGCGCCCGACACCGCGGTAGAGCAGTGGTGTCCGGGCCGTCGCTGGTATCGGGGTGGCTACCGTCGGCGGTGCAGGTCGGGGTCGCGGTGCTGGCGGTGGGCGCCGCGGGTTGGCGGACCCGGGGGTGGCGTCGACGGCGGCTGCCGGTGGCGCTGGCGGTGGGCGTGGCCGCCGCCATTGGCGCCCGGGTGTGGTTCGCGGCCAGCGGTCTGGGCTCCTCGCCGGCGCCGCTGCTGTGGGTCTGGGTGGGGGTCGCGGTCGCCGCGGTGGCGGTGGCGGGGCTGGGCTGGGGCAGCGACGGGTGGGGGCGCCGGGTGCTGGTCGGGCTGGTGGTGCCGGCCAGCGTGCTGTGCGCGGGGATCGTGGTCAACCAGTGGACCGGGTACGTGGCGACGACCTCGCAGGCCTTCGATCAGCTCACGGGCGCGCCGGTTCCGGGGCAGATCTCCGGTGACGAGCTCGCCGCGCTGCGCTCCACCCCACAACCCGCGATGAGCACCGGCAAGGTGGTTGCGGTGAGCATCCCGTCCACCGGGAGCGGGTTCGCTCACCGCGAGGAGTACGTCTACTTGCCCCCGGCCTGGTTCACCGGCCCGGCACCCCCGTCCACCCTGCCGGTGATCATGATGGTGGGGGCCGTGCTCAGCGGCCCCGCCGACTGGATACGAGCCGGTGACGCGGTGGCCACCGCCGATGCCTACGCCCAGGGCCACCGCGGGTACGGCCCGATCCTGGTGTTCGTCGACGCCGTCGGCGGGGTGAACCATGACACCGAATGCGTCAACGGCCCGCACGGCAACGCCGCCGACCATCTCACCGGCGACGTGCGCCCCTGGGTCATCTCCCACCTGGGGGCCTCCCAGGACCCGGCCCGGTGGGCCGTGGTGGGCTGGTCGATGGGGGGCACCTGCGCGGTCGACCTAGGTGTGATGCACCCGGAGCTGTTCGCCACCTTCATGGACATCAGCGGCGACCTCGGGCCCACCACCGGCACCAAAGCCCAGACGATCACCCGCCTCTACGGTGGCGACGCCGCGGCCTGGGCCCACTTCGACCCGCTGACCGTGCTCGCCCGCCACCCCCGCTATCCGGGCAGCGCGGGCTGGTTCGACACCACCGGTGATCCCGCCGGCGCCGGGCGCAGCGAGCTGGTCGCGGCCCGGCAACTGTGCGCCGCCGCCGCCGGCGACGGTATCGCCTGCACCGTGCACACCCGGGCGGGGCGACACACCTGGCAGAACGCCGCCCGCGCCTTCACCGACGCGCTGCCCTGGATCACCACCCGCGCCGGGTCCGCATCACCCCCCCAAGAACCCCTCCAAGGTCGGGGTCCCGGCGGGGCCGGGCAGGCCCAAAGGTCGCCCCCGGCGCCCCGCGCCGGCTCCCGAGGCACCCGGTAGGGCAGGGGGAACCCGGGTGATGGTGATCGGGCTGCTCAGCGCGGTGGTCGCGTGCGTGGCCTACGGTGTGTCGTCGGTGCTGCAGGCCTACGGTGCCCGCCGCTCGGCAGCCCGGGCCCGCGGCGCGGCCGGTCAGCTCACCGCCGCCGGGGCGCCCACCCTAGCCTCGACCGTGGCCGCCGCGCTGACGGTGTGGTTCGTGATCGGCACCGGGCTCGATGTGGTCGGCTTCGTGGGCGGCGGCGTCGCGGCCCGGCTGCTGCCGCTGTTTCTGTCCCAGACCATCCTGAGCGCGAACCTGATCGTGACCGCGGTGCTGGGCACCGTGGTGCTCGGCATCCGGCTGGGCCACCGCGAGGGGCTGGCCATTGCCACGGTAATCCTGGCGCTGGTGGCGCTCGGCGTCGCCGCCGGGGCGCAGGGCGGCGGCCCAGGCGCCCCGGCCATGGCCTGGGACGTGCTGCTCGGTGCCGTGCTGGTGCTGGTCGGCGGCCACCTCGTGGTCCGGCGCCTGGGTTCGGCGGGCAGCGTAGCGGCCGGCCTGGTGGCGGGGCTGCTGTTCGGGGCGCTGGCGATCGCGGTGCGCATCGTGCACGGCCTGGACCCGCTGCAGGGCTCGGTGCTGGTGGCCGATCCGGCGGCGTGGGCGATCGCGGTGGCCGGGATCGGCGGCTTCTACCTGCACACCGTGGCGCTGCAGCTGGGCTCGGTCAACGGGGCCACCGCCGCGCTGGTGGCCGGGGAAACGGTGCTCCCTAGCGTGGTGGGGGTGCTGCTGCTCGGCGACAGCTCCCGGCCCGGGCTGGGCTGGCTGACGGTGGCCGGTTTCCTGGCCGCTGTGGGCGGGGCCATCGCGGTGGCCACCCTCGGCCCGAGTGCCAGCCATCGATCGTGCGCAACCCCGCCCCGGTGATCGCCCTACAGGCCGGTGCTCGTCGTCAGGCTCGCGCCTGGATCCGACTTCGCCCGCGGCGCGGATCGGGTGCCGGCGTCGGCGACTGGCTGGCTGCTGGCGGGGACGGCGTCGCCACGTGGTGCTACCTCGCCACTTGCTGCGGCGTCGCGCTGCGCTGGGTGAGGACGACGCCCAAGACGCGGGCTTGCTCGAGCAGTTCCACCGCCGCCTGCGCGTCGCGCACGCGGGTCGGGACTGCTTGACGACCAGGATCGTACGGTCCGCGGCGCCACTGAACACGTGGCCTTCGGTGACCTCGGTCGTCGCAGGGGCGTCGATGACCACTAAGGTCGGCGAGCCTGGTCGCGTGGTCGAGGAGCTCGACCACGCGGGCCCTGGTGCCCAGGAGATCGACGGGCTTGCCGGTCCTGCCGGGTGGGCAAACCAGCACGTCAGGCCCGGTGGAGAACACCAGGGCGCCCAAACCGGTGCCAGACTCGGCGGTGAGGAACTCGGCAGGGTTCTCGATCGACGTGCTGGCTGCCTACCGCCCCACCGGGAAGGGCCGGGTCGAGCGCCAGGTCCTGATCGCCCGGTGAGCACGTCCTGGCCGGGCGGGAGTTCGCCAGCTTTCCGAGTTTGACGAGGCGTTCGCGGCGTGGGTGCCCGATCCGGCGCGGTCAGGTTCGTCGCACCCACGGCGAGGTCATCGGCGTTCGCGCCGCCCGGCGAGGTCAGAGGACGCTGCTGATCCAGATCCACCGAGGCGACGACCCCGGCGAGAGAGCGCTCGACCGCCCCGCCGGCGAACGCCGCCGCCTGCGGGTGCGGCGGCACCGCGGCCCGGGGTGCGACGTGACGGCGCACGACGGTCTTGGTGCGGTCGTAGGCCCGGAACCCCTCTAATATGCGGGTCTCGTTGTCAAGCCCGTTCGTCCGCTTTGCCAGGTTGTTCAAGAGGCGTCTACTCAACTTGACGCCCGCGCCGGTCACCCGGGGACCCCCGGGGACAATGCCGTTAAGTTAGAGTTTTGAGTTGGGACCGGACGGTATCCTCGTGACTACACAGATAGCGCGGAATTAGTTCCTGGGGTACGGCGTGTCGGAAGCCGGAATCCGCAGTGCCGGGAATCTTCGCCGATATTCTTCGACGGTGGCAGATGATTCGAAGGATAGGCCTCCGGGGTCGGGTCGGTTGACCGACCACGTGGCGCTCGG
>JAABUP010006787.1_pt1 | contig 15945 bp, 15 predicted proteins | sample 5559201 | NCBI WGS metagenome assembly JAABUP01 (sample SAMN10711887, study PRJNA513373) | rock metagenome | isolation source: Antarctica rocks | place: Antarctica
TAAGATATAAAATATATTCTTTTTTTTTACCCTAAATTTAGGGAGGCCCGGCGGCGGCTTTTTACGGAGGCTAGTATAATTAATACTCGGAGAATACTAACCGAAGTAAAGGGGATTAGAGTAGCGGCACGATAGATAGTAGAGACTAGGGTAATTATATCCTTCTCGCTAATAGGGGAATAACTAGTAAAGTCGAGGCTCCTACGGGGCATCGAGAAGGAAATCCTAGTAAGGAAAAAGAGGACGAAGAAGAAGAAGAAAAACGCGGGGGCTAAAGGGGCAATAACCGCCCCGAGACTAACCGCGTAAATCTAACTATCTTAATTACTACCGGCCGTAAAGCGGCAGTTCGGACTATAACTTACTAATTCGTAAGAATAGGAACTAATATAAGTTCCTACCGTGGTGTAAGGGACCTAGCGGCACCGCCGCGGGGTTAATAATTAGCAAATTATATAGATAAGAGGGAGTTTTTGACTAGAGCGTAGGCTTAACGGTTTCTCTAGCGGCCAACGAGCACGTCTAGTGCTCGGGGGTGGAAGGCATAAGGAACACCCTTATTAGTAATATAGTTTTACTAGAGTAGGCGTATAAACAATCAAATTAAATTAACTAGTAATAGTATTTCTAGTCTCTTCTCTAGTATTTAAGTACGCTTTAAACCTCTAATACTTTTATTTAATTAGTATTTAGCTATAGTCCCCTTAACCCCTCAACACCTTAATATCTCTAAGGTACGAATACCTAACATCTGCAGTAGTATAAGAGCCTTATAGGGACATGAGATGTAGAGAGGAGGATTGTGAAAGGAACGAGTGGAATCTTGTAGTATATAGAGCTCTCCGACCCCTTCCATAGACTATATCAACCAAGTCCCAACCTTCATTCCAGGCGCCTTCTTCCACGTACCTGATCCAATGAGCGCGCAAGTCCCTCATTACTAATAATACTATCGGGCCCAAGCCTATTCAATTTACTCTTCGCGTCATCCCAGAATACATAGAATGACTCAATGTGGCTACCATTCGTAGAAAAGAGCTTCTTTGGATCTGGGCTAATGTCGTGCCATTCAGGGTGGCGGAAGACTGCTTTTATGTCGAGGACTTACCCGCTTGCGAATCTGACCTCCTCAGTCGATGGGTTGTACTTGTGCACTCTAAGGCAGTCGAAGAATAGCCGCTGATCCAGGTTGTTGTCGAGACGTCCCTGGCTCCGGACGTGGAGGACAACGAAGTTTTGAGCATGTTCCCGAATTGAGGGTTCTTCGTGAATAGTAGGCAGGTGCGACCCCACCAAGACCACGTCGATACCTTTTTCCGAGGCTTCGGATGCCCATGTATCGACTTTGAAGATGGAAGCCCAGATATTCCCGTGGACTGCTCGCTCAGAATTCAATTGGTAGTCGAAAACGGCAGCGGAATGTATTGCGGAGAGCGAAGACATCCCGCCCGTAATCTGGTCCCAAATGTCCTGAGGGAGAAGCATAATTCGCTATTTCCACACGATATAGGACTAAAGGGTAAAATATTATGATGGAGGCTGTGATGACATTTGCCTAGACATTCCCTCTCATCCGCCCCGATCGACGGCAAAGTCAAAACAGTTCGAGTACGGTCGATTATGTCTTCCTAGTTACCGTGACAATGCATATGTCATCGAGGCTAGACCGTCTCTGCGCATCATGTTGGAGAGCTGAATGATCGCCGTTGCACCCTCGTTCGATTGGCAGGTGCCAGATGACAGATGCGATACGGACTGCGATATGGTGGAGAACGTACCCGATAACGGGGAAGACGGATGGTCTGATAGGCGCCTGAGTTTTATTGCTGCCACTCGGTCCGAAAAAAGCCCGCACCCCCTAATCCCAAAGCAGAGAGGCGGGGCCATTCCCCATAGTAATTGATCGCGCAAACGTCCCTTTTCTCCACTACATGGCTACCATTTACGCTGGAATTTCTGTCGCAAGGCCAAAAATTGAAGCTATACATAGATATTTTATCGGGTTTATCTCAGTATCCAGTCATTTGCCCGTTACCGTCTAGAACAGCTTGTAGCATATCTAGCATTGACGCAACTCTTGTATTTATGAACTCCCTATTTATCGACTCGTTCCAGCCCTCAACTATCAGCTCTTTTGTAGTACGATCATCCTAGTGAGGATATTTGCGGAGTCTTTGCTTTACCGGCTGCCAGCAGCTCTCGATTAGGGCTAGATTAGGCGATGAAGCACAGTTTTTATAGACGTTTAGCCCATGCTGTTGCTTCCAAATATTAACGATATCGCTTTTCTTCGTACTGAAACCGTGTCCTGAATCACCGTCTTCTTCCAGAATGAATGAATCACAGCGACCTTGTCTAACGTTAATAGTCCACTGCTTAACAACCGGCTCCAGTATCGAGTCAATGTAGACTCGTTTCGACATCTTCCCATTGTTATTTCCCGGAACGGTGTAAAATATCAGATTAGAACGGAAGTTATGACCAGCTGCGGCCCAAGTATGTTGTCGTTTTCTCTCACTACCGTCCTTAGGCTCCTTCTGAACGTGCTGGATACAGTCTTGACAGTATCGTTGACCCGGCGAGATTGACGTATCTAGAGTATCTGCTGCGTACGCAGAAGGATATGCGATGTTGGGTGCCACGATAGGTCTCGTCATCGGCGCCAGAGGCCCTCGTGAGAGTATGGCGGTGTGTCCGATGGAGACCGGTGTCGCGGAGCCTGCTGAGGCAATTACGGGAACGGTATGGGCTGCAGCTTCAGCCCGAGCTTCAGCCAAGGCTATGATGCGTCAGATAGACACGATGACACGTTTGACATGATGGTCCACATTTCTGTTTCCTGCGTGACTTTTGCTTGGAAAGCTTGTTCCTGTCCCTCTTCTCCTGAATCTTTGGATCTTGACTTTGGAATGGACGAGGAGCCATCGTGCCGACATGGAGTGTCCGAAGTCGACGAAAGGTCTTTGAAATGTGATGTAAAGTTTTTGAATGGAGCAACTCGAAAGGGCGAGAACTGTATGATTGAGTGGGAGGCCTGCTCCGCCTTCCTATTGTGATACAGCTCTTGAAACCAGGATCGCTTTCGGGTTCTATAGCTCACTGTGTCATGCGCTTCTAGTTCCAAGCCTGCATTCACTCATGACAATCCCAGACCGTCACGACAACTTTCAATCGGCTTGCTAATCATCATTCAAAGCGAACGTAAATACCTACTACTCCAACCGATCCTGCTCCAAGTGATACTCCTCTGAGACCGTTGTCTGACCCATTGGATGGCGACAACCCCAGACACGACACAAGACAGGAGGGCAACCCGAAAGAGACGGAAGACCCTGTGGACCAATACGCATTGGAGGGAGCTCGAAGACTTGGTCTGCCGCTTGAGGGGTTGGCTGCGTGTTTGACGAAGATGCTGGATAAATTACTGCCCGAGATTGTCCAGCCGATTCTCGAAAGGACATGTCCTTGAACGATACCATGTTCGGTGTCTCACGTAACGCAGATTCATGATAGAAGAGACCTCAAAAGGCTCTGCGAAGTCTCCAAGAGCATCTACACCTATACCGTTCCCAGACTGTGTTAGGCGGTCACCATTCGCGTCGGTTAAGCTGGCAAGCATGTCTGCAGCTTGGACGCTGTAATGAGATCGCTGAACACAGCACCGCATCCAAGGATCACATTATACGTGCACTTCGTGGGGAAGGGAACCTCGAAAGCTACTAAACTTAGGACCAGCTTTACCCCACTTATAGAAAAGAGAACCTCCTACTCCGATCTTCAGGCTGCACGTATATCCCGTGATCAATACACATGGGTTTGAGCGCCGAGCAGGCTGCCATCAAGAATAGGCGCTCATTTCATCAACATCATCTACCGTAACGTCCACCATCCTGATAACAGCCTTAGACCCTAATCAGCCCCTCCCAGACCTAAGCTCTCTATATTTTCCCTGCCTCGGAAAGTGCGGCTTTAGATCTACGAACTCGCGCTCAAAAGCACCTCGAATCAGATTATGATAGCAGTCCAAGACTGTCTAAGCCCCTCGAGTCCAGCTCTTCTGCGGACGAACCGAGCAATCCATTTTGAGGAAATAAGTCCAGCAGTTCAAAGATCGGGACTAGTCTAGGCTGGAAGATCTTTATGCACACCGTTCCTGCTCTCACTCAGTCGGTCTGCCGCGTTTGAACTCTTACTGTATTGAGCCCCTCACCTAAAATTTTCGCAACGACCTCCGTGCGTTTCCAAGCTCATGTCTGGGCAGCCATGAACTAGCCCCGACGACTTTGTATTCTCATCCCGGTCGGGTGCGTCTCTTGCTGTCCTTTTGATCTTCTACTCCTTCACCCCGACTTGTGCGGCATTATCTTAGTTCGAAGGCCGCTTAGGAGTCGGTACTACACTACCATTAAACAAATTCACGGTGGCTGAGGTCCAGGGATATCTGTTTCATTGCAAAGAAGATCCGTATGGGGCATTAGCAGGCGCGGCCGCATAGAGCGAGCAGAAACTCAAAGAAGGCTTGAGCTCTGCAGCCGAAGGGTCCTTAAAGGATTAAAAACCTGACCGTGAAGAAGGGTTCCGGAGAAGGGATCTGATGATGAAAGTGTCAGCTCAACAAACGGTAGCAGGCGCTGACGAGTGGAGCGAGCAGAGAATAAAAGAAGACTCAAGACCTGCAGCCGACGGGTCTTTGAAGGACCAAACAAGCAACTCTGGAAGCAAAAAGGATGTTCCGGAAATTGAGTCTGGCGCTGAAGGCGTCAGCTCAACAGGAGACACAACGGGGTGAAAAGAAACGATCAAGTGTACTAAGAACGTTGCGACGCGAGATTTATGTTGAGAAACACAACAGCTAGATAATTGAGTGCGGCGTTTGCGAACCCTTTCGTCACCTTCGTGCAACTCAATCGCAGTGCTTTGGTACGAAATTCGTAGATTGTAGGATCCATAAGAGAAACCCCCTAGTGGAAATCCAGCGTAGGCCAAAAGCCGAAATCGACCAATAATGTAATTGCTGTTGCTGTTGCTGTTGCTGTTGCTGCTGGGCGGCAGTGGTAGCAACGAGAGAAGACCCAGAGAAGGGAATCAAGAAACCTTTGGCGTGGTATGATCCCCCTCCTCTTCCAAGGACCTAACGAGTGATCAGCGCCCTTTGCTGGTACTTAGGAAGCAAGAATTCTACATTTTGACACAGACCTAATCACGTTGGCCTGACATTTACCATTCTCATCCAACACATCGTCACCAGAATTTAGGCACCAGCGCGCTGAGATCTTGAGTGAGTTCTAATAGCTCGTCGTATCGTTGGGGCACCCGGAGCCTCTCGCAGCATCACCAATCCATGCAAAGATTGTGACCGAGAAACTGTCAGCGTAATGCACATTGTTGCGACCAGGAGTGTGCATTGGGTAAACGGTGTGCTTAAGGTACGAAAGTTGTGGCAAGGATATTAGCCTTAACCCACCGAGCCCACTCAGCAGCAAAAGCGTGCAAGTATGGAGTCATTCGGATTTATCGTCATGATGACTCTCTACACACACAAAGCACAGCGTTTGCCCGTCACAAGTCAGCTACAAAATTGCAGGACAGGATATCCTTTGGTAAGAAAGTATATACATAACCATCATCAGACTTCGTCTGTGCGAGCCGGTCTGCCCCGTTTGCGTCCATGCCGTGTTCGGCCTTTCGCCTCAAACTCCCGCAACAGTTCCTGTGCGTTTCCTCACTCGCATTCCAGCAGCCATGTTCTCTTCCAGCACACCTTGTATTCATTGCCCTTTCCCCTTCGTCTCTTACCAACGATCCTTACGATCTCCCACTCCTTTCCGTCCAATTCTGAACGTCCTAAGTCTTGAGGCTGCTCGGGAAGAGGTACGGTGACGGTAACGGCGTAAAGGGGACAGACGGTCACTGCTGCTCCGCGATCACCTCCACGGATAGCCTGCTTAACTGGGTCACGGGATAGTGCGACACTAAGAGCGATGGGGCGATCAAAGGGGGAGGTGGTAGGTTCGGTAATAGGTTCGGTGGTAGGAGGACTCAAGCAACCGTGTCTCTAGCTGTTCCCTCGGGTGGGAGCTTTGGAGGTGTACGGTGTTAATCTCAGACTCCATGCTGTTGGAAACGCCAGTTTCACCAGTTTTTTCTTCGTCATCCTCCACTTAATCGGTTGGTTTGGGGTACGCGGAGAACGCGGAGAAGAGGGCGGTAGAGAGGGAGGCCTTTAGGGTACTAGGATTACTAGAATGTTGATACCTGTACCTCGCAGTTCTCCGAGGGGTCTTCGGGGTCTTTTTCTGCTTGCGGATAGCCATAATAATGATATTTGTTGAGGGTTGAGAGGGTGATTTGTAGGGATATCTTGACGTCTATTTTTTCCCTTCGCGAGCGAGGCGAGCCAGGGCAGGATGATGGTTTTTCCGAGCCGAGGCGTTACCCTCTTGGCGCAACATCGTCATGGAAACTTCTCAGCTGGCACCTTCCATCGTCAGTGTGACCTCTGCGCGCCTCTAATCACCAAGAACATCTTGAAATACCTTCTCTGAAGCTCTCAATACTTGTGTGCCGGGCATGTGTCACTCACAATGGCTCCTTGTCTTCACACGCCGGTCCTGCCCGATCCAGGTGCTGTGGTGCCACGGAGCATCTCGCAACAGCACCACCTTGTTTCGTTACCAGCGCGTGGGCAACAATAACAAGTTGAGCGTGATCACCTCGGAGTATTCAGAGTGGGCATAAAGCAAGTGTTCAGGCCTATGTTCATTGAAATTCTGATCAACCACCACCGGCCACGCTGACAAATATGGGTGTAGCTATGCAACGAATGATTCTGTGGCATTTCCATTGATTCCATTTTATGGTTCAGCACTGAAGTTTGCGAACAATTGGGAGAGGCGATTCGCGATTTGGCCGTCGGAAAACAGCGGAGAAGCGGAATGCAGGTGACATTCTGGCATCACAAGCTGGCCTCATGCCAGCGGCCTAACTGGGACTGAATCATGACAGAATCCACGGAGCCAGGATGCTGACACCTCCTGGGCCATGTCAAATTTGGAGATGACATGATCCGCATTATGACAAGGGAAAAATTCTACACTAGGGCTTCTAACCTCGAGGGAGTCTTCATTCTTGATTGGCACATAGCGATTCTGGTGTCACAGTGGGCTGAATTCACATGGACTCAATACCTCAGGGGTCATTGGAAATGCAAAAGTGCGTCTTGCCAACTCTCACCTTAAACGACATCTAATCTCAAGGACTTTATGGTGGGTATCGATACGTGAGGTTGACTTAATTGTCATGGCTCATATGATCTTTGAAAGAAGCTAAAAGTCATTGATGGAGGTCTTTGGTGATCATGACCGCTAATATGACTTCTTGGGTCATGTCAGCCGGAGTTTGGATCCTGGAGTTTGACTGCAAGGAAACTTAACATTGCGCCGATGGAGCAAGAGGCTTTATCTGGCATTGGGAAGAAGAGTCTCGAATGTCCATCCCAGTGGGAGATAGGTTACCTGGACGAGTTTTATGATTAGTGTCTGTCACTTGGGTCATTCAGTCGGGGCAATGTTCTTACCGATGATTGGGTAAAGTTCGAAGGATGAAACGCGGATGAAACGGGAAAAGGTATAACAAGCACGACAAGCCGGTTATTTGAACATGATTCTTCATCCCACCTCAATGGACATCCTCGACGATCTCAACGATATTTTCGAAGAAGTGATCATCCCGCTCTACAAGCAGAGACCGAATATCGCATACCTTCTCAAGCATGACTGGCGGCATCGATTGTTTCAAAGAGTTGGCGGTGATGTTACCAGTACTGTGCACTCGGGTCTGCGGGACTCAGGAATTGTAATTGACGACAATGCTCTCTTATCTAATTCTCCCGATGATGACAACGAGCACGCTTCTCCCCAATCAGAATTTGCATATGGTGACCGAACCCTCACACTACCTCCGGCCTTACCACCATGTTGGCGGCCATCTGACCGTCCGCTACGGGATATTCCGAACCAATCAAGCCATCAGCCTCTTCCTGCCGCGCTTCCCGAAGTCCAGCCAGATTCTCTTCCATCTAAATACAACGGCTCCGACGGCGTTACATACTCAACACCTCAAAGTCACTATTCTGGAACGATCCTTACGCCAGCTCATACCGCACCCTTTGCTTCTAGCTATGACTCATCGCCATTACCTGCAGCTGCAAGGCCCATCCTATCCCCTGTCGAAGAACGTGAGCCGCAGCTGGATCCAAATGAACCTTTACCATCAAGCACCTCGCAGTACTCGGATGGTACGACACACGCGGCATCTTCTGACGACCAGGGGGCAGCACGGCCATCCCCAACTCTCTCGTCCACCGAACGTGCGACACCTATTCCATTGCCCAATCATCCATTCCATGGATCGTCACTATCGTCCATGTCCCAAGATCAGAGCTCCGAGTTACAAAGGCCATCGATTCAAGAGGATCCTCATGAACCTTCACCGAACTCTCCTTCAGCGACCGGCCCGCCTCGAAAATCTTCGTTGCCTATGGTAGATCAATCGTCGTCTGATTCTAACCTGAGTGACCCACCTTCTTCACCTGATACAAATCCATCTTCGCCTTCTCCAAAACTCCTCCCCCAGATCGAAGCGCCTACCTTTCCTGGACTCGATTTGAGCTCAGGCGTGAATTCGAAGAGAGCAGCTTTGAGGTCCAAGGCTGATCGAAATAAGAAGCGGACAAGGGACGACTCTCAGAGCAATGGAAGCACCAATGCGCATGGCCGCAAGCCAAAGATAAGCAGAAGACCAACCACAAAGCTTCTTCTAAGAGACGGTGAGGTTCTCACGGCTCTGGTGAGGAAGTTGGGCCAGGACGACGTTGCCACAGATTTTCTCAGGACAATGCAAGAGCAAGAGTTGTGGGCAGGTCAGGCTTCACTTTCTCGAGGCGTGCCACAAGATGCTTCGCCAAAGCACATCGCCCAACGACTTCCACGCCTTACGCAGGAGCTTGGCAATAGCGAAGACTTGAAACGTTTCGCGCAAATTAAGAATCGCACATGCCTCATCGACTTCTACAGATGCCACGAGGCCGCTAAGAAGAAACCTCAGGAATTTTTCAGAGAGTATGATCGCTTGCTGCCTCGCCAATCCAGAAAACCCAGCGGGAGGACAACGGAAAATACAATTAATCTTTACTTCGTTGAACTTGGGTTTTCTCAATCCAGCTTGCGACACCATCAAAAAGAACTCAATAGCGTGAAGAACTGGCTCAAGGAGGCAAAGCCTTGGTTCAGGCTCGTCGAAAACTTTGGATACGGGATGTTATTGTGCGTGCCGGATGACATGACTAATTCTTTGTGAGTGCGACAACACATGGTTTGCTCGTCGATGTTGAGGACCTAAAGCTGACGTATCAATTCGTCAAGATTGCGAGATATGACAGATGCGAGGTTCACACAGCTGCTCAAAATCGCCTCAGGAAATCGGCGATGCTTCAAAACACGACTGGATACGGCTAACGAGCGTATGGAAGCATTCTTCGAACATTCCCCGCGTCTCGACCTACCAGCGACATCTCGATCAGGGGGCGAAACCCTGAATCTCCAACCATCTCCTACGTAGTCTCAACCACGGAGATATCCGCCTCCGACTAATTTGGCAGCGCAGATACCCCCCTAGCATATATCAGCTGCACCAAGCTTTACATCAACCGAGGCCGTAACTACTTCTATAGCATGCTCTCCATCATGGGCACATGCACCGGCGCCGGTTGTGGGGCAGGTACTTACCCCATATAACTCCGCCGCCGATACCGCTACGGCTCGCTTACACAGGGCATATACCGCATATATTTGCACCTAATATACCGACTCCTACTCCAGTACGGCCCTCAGCCTCCGGCCAAGCCTATCTTGCTTCCAATAGTGTCAAGTATCTACAGCCTCAAATCCAGCTTGTTGACCGTCAACTTCATCAAGTCGGCCATTTACCCTCCATTTCGAACGCGCTCATTTGCCGAATCCCTTCCGCCGAATGCTATGTAGCGCAATGCAAACGTGCAGTACCACACCAAAAATTCTGACTGTTCTGTCAATGACGATACGCATTTTTGTCCTATTGACCACCATGACCCGCATTCTGTGGCACGGTCACGATCTTATCGTCGCAAAAACTAGCGCGAAGAGGGACCAAGGAGACGCAGATCGGCCAAAAGCGCTATCACTGGATCATTTGCTCTATCATCTGAGCTGCTGGTACGCTGCTGGTGTGTGTCCGTCAGAGGAGGCGAGGATAGAGAAGGGAGGGTCTTGGGCTGTGATGCGAGATTGGACGCGTGATAGGGATCAACAAATGGAGGAGATGTCGTTGTCGCTGACCTTATGCGATGTGTTTGACTGTAGGTGAAGTCAATTCGTTAAGAAGGTTTTGTTTTGCGTCGACTGACTTCGCGATTCAAGGCTCTTTAGAGATGTCTCCAACCTCGTCTTGAGATAGAATAGATACCCATCGGATAGATCGGAAGCGCTCTTTCGGAGCTCAATTTGGCACTGTGTCGCTCGCATCCAACTTTGCCAAGCGCAATCAGTAGGCGAAGGAAAAGCGGGTAAACCGTACTCACTTCTGACCACGTGACCAGCCGAGCACAGCTTACTCGTAATTACTACCGGTGTTGATGATGGCAACCAACACGCGAAGGATCTCAGACATCCTTCCTCTCTCCCTTACCTGTCCCCAACTAAACCCTTCTGCTTTCACTATCTCACCCACAACTACCGTGAAATCATCACGTCCTAGTCCATCCCAGCCCGGATGTTCCCATTTTTCTAGCCTATATCCCACCTCCTCACATTCTCCTTCTTTCGCTCTCCTTTTCCACTTCCCTATAAATCTCTCCGTCACATTGGCGTCTTCAACTTCTTTACGACAAAGGATTCTACGAAGATAAGGAGCAGGAGCAAGGAATGAGATCGGTTCAGAGGTGGTGGGTTGCAAGTATTATCGGATTGCGGAGGGTATAGAGAGGAGGTGAGGAGAGGGGAAAGTGAAGAGACACGATAGGAGTTAGGTTAATACTATGGGTTCGCGAGGGATGGGGAATAGGAGATGGTGAGGGCGATATAGATTGGATGTCAAGGGTGGAGGTGGCTACGAGGATAAAGCTGGTGGTAGTCAGCAGGGAAGGCGAGGTTAGGTGAGCGGAGCTGAGGTTGGAGGTGGAGTGGTGAGGTTGTGGCCAGTCACAATCGACAATGTCGATGGGTCGTGCTTGACCTTGGTCACGGTGTTGATCGACAGGTAGCAGAGAGAAGCTGAGACGATTCAAGTACTAGACTCACTGATGGGGTAGATTGTGACAAGGAACGTCAATTGAGAGCAGACACACGCATAGAAACGAATGAACATGCACAAATTGCCTCGATCATTACGGGACAAGGTCTGGTGGCAGTCCTACATGGACCGCCGGGGACCGGGAAAATTCTAACCGCCGAAGGGATTGCGGAAATGCTCAAGAAGCCACTCTACGTTAGTATTTTCGTTTCGAAGTTTTCGGGAGACTAACTTATCTTGTAGATGGTGGCTGTTGGAGAATTGGGGACAAGAATGGACCATCTTGAAAAGAACCTTTCCCAGATACTCGATATTGCCCACACGTGGCGTGCAGTGTTACTGATTGACGAAGCCGACGTCTTCTTGGAATAACGGGAGGTTCGCGACGTCGCTCGCAACGCGCTTGTGAGCATCTTCCTGCGGAAGTTGGAGTACTTCCAGGGTATACTCTTCCTGACCACAAATCGTGTCGCAACTTTTGACGATGCTTTCCAATCGCGTATTCACATCGGACTCGGATACGACAAACTTGACATCAAAGCTAAAAAGGGTATTTGGAAGTATTTCCTTGATCGGGTCAAAGCGTTACCAGACGTGGAAGTTGCGGATATCACAGAGGACGAATTTACGAAGCTATCTAACTTTGATGTAAATGCACGAGAGGTACAGGACCTCCCCCCCCCCCCCCCAACCTCAGGCATCCCCGTTCATCTTTTCTCTCCTTCTTCTCTACCTTTCATTGATCGCCCGCCGCACAGGACAAGCTAACAAAGCCCTAATGACAGATCAAGAGCGCCGTCCGCACAGCCCAATCTATAGCCCTCAACGAGGATAAAGGGCCGAGCATGACGCGTCTCCTCCAAGTTCTCTTCGTCGGCAATGTCTTTGCCAAGGACTTGAAAGGGGCAGGGTATGAGGAGGCCCTCAAATTCTACATGTGATTGGGAGAATGGTTTGGGGCTTAACTATAATGAGGAAGGGTAGATTATGTGAAGCTCTCCAGATCAGATTGATGAAAGCAGCTAGTCACGGGGTCCATCTGTTATACCGCATTGATACTAAGGTTTTTGATCGCTCGCTGCTGGACCATATAACATCTCCGGCGGGTTGAAAGACGGCTGAACCCCACGGCTTTGGAGTCGATCGACGAGGCCATTTGCCCTCAAGCATGTGTGCAAAAGTAGCTTGGCCTTTCCTCTGCACATTGGTACCTGTAAAAGTCTCTTTCGTAAAAGGCAACGAATCAAATAAGCTAACCGAGTCAAGACCAAGCAGGCCATGATTGACGGTGGAAACGAGCTCTTTTAAAACACTCAAAGGCAATCGTCAACATCAGTAGTGTAGCCTGCAGAATATTGCTGAGTCGATGGTGGTGGGAGCAACGCTACGGGGATGCCACTTTGTGTCTCTGGCCTGGCCAACTCAAGTGCAAAGTTGAGCTTAGAGACTGAAATACGCTCATGATTGTCGTATTCGAGGCTTTGACCAAAACGTTGGGCGTATTGGTGAAGCGTGCACGCCTTACGGCAAGCCAAAAGAAATACATATGGAGTATAAGCTGAATGAAGGCATGGAAGTACACTTTTGGCCTACTCCTGGTTTGTACGTCCGGTAGGCTAGAAGAAGATGGGGCGGCAATTGGTTCAACGTCGTCTGCACGGACCTCAATACACAGCTTCTTTTCTCTTCGTCCTGTCCGCCAGCGGGAAAACCGTCGCTGGTGTGGACGACGATGCTGCCGCCAGCCTCTCGCCTAGCGCGTTCGCCATCTGAGTCACCAGAATGACCGTCATCTAATGATATTAATTTCTCTGCAGGCCGTCAGCGTCGTCTCGAGTTGGGACGGGTAACCCCACCGCAGTCCTCCTTCATCGCATGTTCCAAGGGCCCCTCTTTCTGTTCATTGCTTATGCCCGCTCGTTGGGACTTTCTCACCTCTCCGGCATTGAGTAGCAACTCCTCCAAGATTGGGAGGTCATCGTGGTCTTTGCTATGCCGTGATGGAGGTTGCCAGTGTTGCAGCGTCCGTTAGAGGTATCTAAAATCGTTAACGATCGTTCGTCATAGAACCAATGAAAACCCTACCTCCGGCGTCTGCTTCGGTGTCTTTGAGACCTAGTGCTGGTTCGCGGAAAGGACTGAGATGTTCTCTCGACGGCGACACGATTGGAAAGGTTGCGGAGCGAGATCTACGAACGGGTCCAGACATGGTGATTGTGGTAGGGACAGGCTTGAAAATGCCTCGAGTGAGGAGGTTGGTCAAAGAGTTCTGTCGCGGCGTCAACAGCCGAGGAGGGCTAGCTGTTTGGATCAACAAGGACCCAGTCCACATCTGATCTGAAGGTCGGTTTTGACTTTGCGTTTCAAAGGGACTGCGACGATATCATATCTCACTTTCCATATAAATGTTAGATGAACGAAGGAAGAAGTTGTGCTGTCCCCACCTATCTAGTACACATCTACATGAGTTTATTCTCAGCTTCGCTTGAATAGGATGTTGCAGAGTCCTCAGCGAGGCTGACAAAGCCTCGGTCATAGCGGGATCCCGTTCTCGATAAATTTTGCGGCCTCATCTGACACCCTCACATGGAAGGCTTTCTATTCAGACGAAACATGACTGAAATGAGCTCGTTCAATTGCGGAGCGTTAGCTCTAACGAGATTTGATGTGTCGCCACGGTGATTTTCATCTTCAGTCCCTATTCGAACCGCTTCCTACTACACCTCATAATGCTTCCTTACTACTCCCAGCTTCTAGATGAAGCGTCTTATAGTCTATTCCTCCTACACCTTTAGTAAGCCAGAATTCGACACTGCCTGCACTCAAAAATGTAATACGGAAGCTAGTAATAGCACTCTTTATATCGGTGGGACCTAGGAATATAACGCCAATTTCCATATATGTAATTATGGCGTTCTTGCCTTAGTACCTTAGACGTGCCAAGCTATAAGTGGCTTTCTACTTATATAAAACCTGGTGCGCAGCACGTCTAAGTGTAAAACCGGGTATTTTTACTAGAAATACCTTAACTACCGACGTATTTTTTCGACTTTTTTTTCTACGATAGCCTTGCTCCTAAAGATTATTCTCAGCGCGAGATCTCTCGATTTTACCGGGGGTTTCTATTAGTAATTTTAGAGAATTCGTAGTTATAAAAAAGTTCGTATAGGGGTTTCTATTTTTTTTACTATAGAAATCGCGAAACCCGTTAACGAAAATAACGTTTTAATTATAAATTTACTTTACGCGTTATAAACCTACTACGCGCACGAAATTTCGGGCGGAAAAGTCTTAATTAAGTAGGATTATCGATTCCCTAGCCCCGAGTATCGAAAAATCGAAGAATTTCGATCGTTAAGTAGTAGTTTCTCGACTTCGAAATCTCGTCGTAAAAAAAGTTAGTAATTATCTAACTATAATCTAGAGTTCTGCGCTTAGACGTGCTATAGATAAGGTATTAAGTTAGCCACCTCTTAGTAGCTAGCCCGATAGGGCTAGCTATAGCACGTCTAAGGTACTAAGGCAATAGCGTTCTCGAAGATTAGCTATAGCTTAGTTAACTTGTCGCTCTCTAGCTATCCCGCGTTAAGGTCGATCGCGAGCGATAACTTAGTTCGCTCGGCTATAAGGCGATCTTCGTTCCACTAGTTATAAGAATAGGTCTTCTAGCGCTGCCCGCAAATATAGCTGTTAAGGTTAGTAAGCTATATAGAAATAGGAAAGGGAGGGTAAAGGGCTAGAATTGCGTACTATAAGGGTAGCTATAATTTACGTTAGTAGTTATTAAACGATGTATTTCTATGGGAGCGCGTACACTATATAATTATATCCTACGTCGAGCTTAACGAGTCTCCGATAATTATAGCAACGCTGCCACCCTTATTCCCGTGCCGTCTCGAGTACTTATTAAGTCGTAGTGTCCTCGGGGCAATCGCCGTTATAGGCGTTATTCTTATAGATAATTTAAGTGCGGGTACCGTAGGTCGTGCACGTGGCTCGCTCGCTACTAATATTAACGGAAATAATGAAAGATAAGTATATTAGCTGAGAATAATAGGTCCTATCGAATGTCTTAAATTTAATACTCTTCTTTTCGAATAGGTCGATTAAGACGGAACTTAAATAGAGCTTAACGGACTATAAAGGAATTTCTTAACGATAATATCGAGGTAGAAATAAAGTTTTATCGCTAGTTACCTTAGTACCTTAGACGTGTATACTAAGCCCGCTAATATTTAGCGCCCGCCGCCAAACCTATTCCGGGTTAGCGTGTAATAACTACTAGCTTCGCGTTTATACGTCTAAGTATAAAAGCCTAGATTATAGTTAGATCCTCGTTAAAGTTAGAAAATTACGTCGCGTCGGTACCGCTTTACCGAATAGGGCAATTATATAAATAGTACTTAATATAATTATTAGCATACGCGTAACGAATAGTTTATATAGCCGAAACGTAGGATTAGGCCTATAGTAAGTATAGAGGGATAGACGTATAGTAGGCTATAGCCGGGCGCGGTTTATATTATAAGTAGCTATTTAAGATAAATAGGGGGGCTACTAGCGATATTATATTTAAGTTTTATACCGTAATAAAGTTATAGAAGCCTTTAGAGATATTAT
>JAABUP010006789.1_pt1 | contig 15933 bp, 19 predicted proteins | sample 5559201 | NCBI WGS metagenome assembly JAABUP01 (sample SAMN10711887, study PRJNA513373) | rock metagenome | isolation source: Antarctica rocks | place: Antarctica
GTTCTCTTTGCTGAAGGGTACATTGACTTTACAGGTCAATGGTCTGGCCTCAAGCATCTTCCCACAGCAAGCAACAAGGACTTTGCCAACTCCTCACAGACAGACATCATCAAGCAGAAGAGGTCCAAGCTCGACAAAGCCCTAGCCAACCTCCCTGAACCTGAGCTCGTGACTGCCAGTGAAGTTGCTGCAGCAGCTGAGCAGGTGTCTGAGACGCAACCCACCGCGGACCAGTTCGCCAGTCAAGCTGGCGTTGATGACGAGAAGGATGAAGACCTTGTGAGGGATTTGAACAGAGTGCGCTCACAGAAGCAGCCTTTGCCAGGCCAGCAAGAGCCGTCCAGCCAAAGTAAGCATCTGTCATATGCAAAGTGGTCCAGTCAAAGTAAGCATCTATTAACACTTATATGCAAAGTGGTTTGCAGCCTTCTGAGCCTGGCTTCAGGCTGCATGCTTTGTGCTCTGCTGCCTAGGTAGTTGAACAGTGCCCTCAAGCTGACACTGTTGAGAGCTTGGTGCAGTGAACATCCTGGTGTCGTTAGACCCCGTCCACAGTGTAGAATGCGTGATGTACACATGCGCTGGTAGAGCATTGCGTTGATGCAGAGGGTGCTGCTTTGACTAGTTTCCTCTGTGACTTAGGCAAGAAGCCTCTGCTTGACAGCCTCGATGAGCTGCATTTGTCAAGTCTTTCAGATGAGCACAACGCTCAGCCTGATGCACCTGATGCCTCACTTCATGAGCTGCACTCAAAGGTGGCTGAGTCACACAAACCAGCTCAGCCTCCTCAGAAAACAGACGATAGCAAGTCAGCTGCGTATCATGCATCATCAGCGCCACCGCCAGCCATGTCTGCCACAGCTGTGGCGGCTCTGACACAGCTGCTGCATGCATGTTTGGCTCAGCAGGTAATGCCAACACTGCAGGATATCATGAAGGACCGGCAACAGAAGCTCGAGTCTTCAGGTGGGACTCAGCTGTAGCCCAGCAATGCATTTGAGCAACTAGGTGTCACAGTGTGTGCTAGCAGTGTCTTGAGCAGCAAAACCTTTTAACATGCCATTGCTCCAACATCTTGCATCAATTTCCAGCCGCGCAATCCTTTGGCACCACAGCTGTTCAAGACCATGAGAAATACAAGTGGGCATGAGCAGGCACCTGCAGAAGCAGCAAACATGCATGAAGCATGATGCTACAGTTGAGCATGGCCAACAGCATGACTCACACAGCCTCAAGAGCACTGTTGTCATGCCATCAGCCCATCAGTCCCCAAAGCTTTGCCCACAGATCCCTGTTCTGACCCCTCCTGCTGTGTTCACAGAGGAAATTCCACTGTTCAAAACACAAACACCAGAACCCTGTTGTAACCACTCCTGCTGTGTTCACAGATGAGAGTTCGACTGTTCAGAACACAAATACGCCCACATCAGCCGCCGGGGCCTCAGGCTTCAGCTCAGCAGGCGCAGCAGATGGCCCAGGGGACGCAAGAAAAGTGGAGGTGAGGTGGTATGATGCCCGTGCGAGGACTGCCCTGAAGAAGGTGGCGCTGTGGACCAATGTGCCCTGGACCAAGATGTCCACCTTCGAGTGCCTTGCTGCTGAGCAAGCTCAGGTACGTACCATGCCTTGACAGAGCAGCGCAATGATTGTTTGCTCATTCTGATTCAACCATGAAAGGTTTGTCCTTGATAAGCGCAAGAGTGGTTTGCTCATTCTGATCCAACCATGAAAGATTCGTCCTTGTTATCAACTTTGCTGCCCAAGACGCTGTGCAATGTCAGTCCTGCACTGTCAGTCCTGCACTGGCACCCTCATAGTCATACAGTATACTGGGATTACTCGGGGTTGGACTCAAAGTCTCAGACATGTTGTACTTGCATCTGCAACACACAGAGAGCAGCAGAATAATTCTTCACGTCATCTGCGGTTTGTTTTGCGCCTGGCAAGCAACATTGATGTGTGACAAGATAAATCATTGGAAATATCACAAACAATCCTCCTGCAGTCCTCCTGCAGAGACATCAGACAGCTTAGGTACTTGTCACTGAGTTGTGATTTGGGTGGCTGCAGCCTCCTGAAGTGAAAGAAGAGCAACCAGCTGAGCAGAGCCACTGGGCCAGGAACCTCAAGATAGGCGCTGCAGCAGTTGCTGGCGGCACCATCCTTGCTGTCACAGGTGCCTTTTGTGCTCTTTGTGCTGTGCTGTGCTGTGCTGCAGCACGGCGTCCCATGCTGTGCTGTGGCATGCTGTCTCATGCTGCGTCCTACTGTCCTGCTGTGCTGCGCTGGACTGGACTGTCAAAGCACTAAGTCCGGTATTGGCTGTGCCAGAGCTCCTATATGCTCTGCAAAGTGCACATGTCTGATGCTGACAACTCACTAAAGCTTTCACTTTGCCAATGCTTCACGCTGTCATCAACCACACATGCTTCCAGACGCACAAGCCCAACTTGCTTCCCTCAAGGTTGTGCTTGCTGTAACCCACTGCACATGTGCATGTACAGCACGTATGATGGGCAGCCCAGTACAATACTTGGCCTCTCATCAATGTGACGCCGAAAGTTGAAGTCTTTTCTTTTCTCTTCTTTTCCACAGCACGTATGCACAAGCATGCCTTTCCTCTGATTGCAGGTGGGCTAGCAGCGCCTGCTTTGGCTGCAGTGGCAGGCAGTGTGGCCACCACCATTGGAGGCAGCGCTGCAGCTGCTACTGCTGTGACTGGCATGATGGGCAGCAGTGTGGGAGCAGCCAGTATGATTGCTGGCTTTGGCTACTACGGTGGCAGAGTCACTGCTGACCACATGGCCCGCCGTATAGGTATATTCACACATTGGACCCCTCTCTCCCTCTCCTCCCCCATTGATGCATGCATGCACGCTTTTGCTCAGTCCCTCATTCGTGCATGCGTTCCTTCAAGCAAGCCTTCTTTCATTGGTTCATTGGTTCATCAGCTCGTCAATTTACCAGACTTCGTCAACCCACCAACCCATATGCTTTGGTTGAATTTCCCTTCCCCATACATGCATGCGCGCATAGAGTCCTTCTTTGGTGTGATATGTCAGACAGTGATTCGATCATCCAGTCAGACACGTTTTCTGATAGGGCTGCAGGGCCTGCTCAAGTGCATTCACACAGCATCAGCTGTCCCCAAGCAATCCTGTCTTGAACAGTCTTGTCCTACCAGGTGTAGCTGATCCATATGGGTATACACTCTGATATTGCACATAACAAGATGCTGCCTGACTGGTTTGTGTCCCCTGTGTACACAAGGTGCAGATGGTATTAGGTATATGTACATGAAGAACTGCCCTTATTATTTCTTCAGTGTTGGCCTCCGCCCATCTTGATGCAATGATGCATTGCATGCTGTTTGCCTTCTAAGCTGCTTAGTCTCCATCCACATCTAGACTTGATTGGTGCGCCCATCTCATTTACTTTGACACGGAGATAGCAAGGTGGTTGCCTTACATCGCCTTGCACACTTCATACACTTACTCTGTGTTGTCTGCAATGCAGGGGATGTGAAGGAGTTTGGTTTCAGACAGATCCCAGAAGATGGCAACTATGCCTCTCATTTCTCTGGGGCCACAGACACCCCCAAGGCAGACTCTGGGGAGGGCGACCAGACCCCCTTCTCAGACGCACGTCCTGCTGACTCAGAGCCAGATCTCATTGACCTTGGGCAGGGCGAGTCTCAGGGCTCAGGGCCAGAGGACAGGGCAGCTGTGAATCAGGCCATCGCAGATGCTGACCATGCCAGTAAGCCTGGTCACCATCCACATCTGCATCACAGGGGACATGAGCAGCAATATGTGCAGGATCGTCAGCAGCCAGGTGTGTGTCTGTCATGTTTGGTACTACTTGATGCTCCCTGGGTATGATGTGTACCAAAAGGTATGCTATACAGAGCAATGTCAATCTGCAGCTGCCATGCTGCCTTCAACATTGACTGCTGTCAGTCATGTACCAAAGGAACCATGCACACATTTACGCATGTCACTAGTAGTCATGTGCTGTAGTGCTGAGTTAGGGTATAGCTTTGTTCCCTGTGGCAGATGCATTGGGGATTGCATGCAGCCCCCATAGTCACAGCAGGCATCGCTACCAACCCCTATGTCTGTTTCTTGCATGTTCTTAGCTATAGCTCTGCTGTGCCGCCCTGCAGCAACAATCCCAGGAGAGCCCAACAAGCCCCCAGACACAGCTGTGAAAACAACACAGCGCAAGGGATGCCAGGGTTCAGAACCTGGTGGCCCAAACTTGCAACTGCAAGTCACTTATTGCTGCACTGCTTTGCACATGCATCACAATTCCCGCATTTGCCCGGCATGTAAAGAATAGATGAGGTGTTGTTCAGGGGAAGCGCCAGGCAGTCCATCCAAGCAGGGCGCTGCAAGCTCATTTGGGGGACTCTTTGGGGGTGGGGGCAGTAAGGGCTCAGGGGGGTCAGGGAGTGGGGCCTCTGCCTGGCTGCCCTCATGGGCTGGGGGCGCCAAGAAGCCTGAAGAGAAGGTGCAATGTCTCTTCACTGCATTAGTCAACATATGTGGCACATGGCTCACATGACTGTCAAGCAGCAGACACAGGACCTGATGTGCCCATGTGGTATGTTCAGCACTGCTAAGAAGGGAGTTTGCCTTTAGGACAGCAACAGGAAGTACCCAGGACATACAAACAACATAAACTGTATCTCAGCGCCCAAAGAGGATGTCAGCGCAAAGCTTCAGCTCTACGGCTGAGCCAAACCAGCAGTCAGTCTTCAATTGCTGGTGTGATGCAGGTGGAGGCAGAGCCTCTTCTTCCCATCCCAGTAGCCACAGAGAAGCGGCCTGATCCCAGACTGGCCCTCACCATTGGTGTGGCTGGCCGGATTGCTGACCCCAAAGACTTTGGTAAGCCACTTATGGACCTTGCTGTAACAATATCAGCCCTCCATCTGCTAGACTGGTATGGTCTGTTAGACTGGTTTGAACTTATGCATGCTAGCACATCAGCTCTTTGCTGTCTCCTGGTGCAGCGATGTCCAAATCGTCATCACCTTGACTGTGTGAGCGGTCAGGGTCACTTGCGTGACACAATACACTTTTGTCTTGGTGATGAGAAGCGAATTTTGCTGATTGAGAAACTGTACTGTGGCTGACATCTTGCCTTCAACACATTTCTCCACCTGAACAGCTCACACCGCATTCTGAAGTATGCTTCTGATGACAGTTTTCAGCCTCATGCAGCCTGTTTCCATGGGAGCAGCTGGTTCTCCTGTTTCTTGTGTGTGTACTGGCACCTGTCAAATCCCACCCTAATTTGAAACGTAGTGTTGACAGCTTCTGCGTTTGATGCTGTGATGCTGCATTTCATGAAATCAGTTGTGTTACTGTATCTTGTGTGTGTGCGTGCAGTGGACATGTGGCGGCCTCTGGGGTGTGCAGATAGTGAGCGCTTTGCTCTGGTGTGGGAGTCTGAAGAGCTCAAGGCCCTCAACAACACCCTTTTCTCCTTTGTCAAGAACAAGGTGCTCTTTTCAATCCGAGATGTCTATTGTCATTCTGAAACGTCAGCCATACACTGGAAATGTAAACTCAGAAATGTCTGGGGACAGTAAAAACGCGTTTCTACATTGTGGAGATGTTGTAGAGCCACCACAAAGCTGCTCTGCTCACCTGATCTATGTTATCTTGTTACTTGTATTTGAACCATTTACATCATGTACCTTATAGCTACTTTGCTGATCTCCTATCTTGGATCAATACTCAATACGATCTGGAGTGCACAAAACCTGTGAATAATGATCCAAGATAGGAGATTGGCAAAGTAGCTATGATATGCATGATGTAAATGGTTTGCAAAGCCTGTGGATGAGTGTGCAGCATCAAATACAGTGCTATTGTCAGTCATGCAGACTGTTATCTGTCAACAGCCCCATGCAAGTCATCATGTTAGCTGATAGCCAAGGGTAGCGCCTGGTCATGTTGCTGACCCTAAATGCCTACCCTAGTTGCTGACACAATGACCCATACCCACTGCAGGTGACTATGGAGGCTGGCAAGTACCTGGTGGAGCAATTTGTGGTACAGGGCCTGGTGGCAGCAGTGGCTCTGCCCATGACTGTCATGTCAGCAGCCAACCTGATAGACACCTGGTGGGCGGTCTGCCTGGACAGAGCGGAAAAGGCGGGAAAGCTGCTGGCCCATGTGCTCATGTCTGGCGCTCATGGAGACAGGTGACTTACTGGTCTTCTTCATCACGTGCTCCTTATTTGACAGCTAGGTGGGAGATGCCATTGCTGAGGCTGTGGCTTCATGCCATGCTTTGAGTGCTGCACACAGCTGCTGATCACAAACATGTCAGTTGTACTGCTCCACTACCCACACCTGCAAGCTGACTGAGTGCACATGTGCTCAAGATCTACATTTCTCTGTGCCTTTTGTGCCAAATGCGCTAGCGCAGGCCTCTGGCTGCTGAACAGCAAAGCAAACCTTGCTTCATAGCAAAGTCTGACTTGAAGGTATCGGCCTGCTGGGAGCAAAGTAAGTATGACTGGATAAAATTCTGTGATCTGAAAGCACATGGTAGCATGTTCAGCTGGAAAAGGTGGTGAGCGCCCCATGCTGCCCTGCAGGCCCGTGACTCTGATCGGCTACAGCATGGGAGCAAGGCTGGTTTACCACTGCCTGCTGGAGTTGTGCCGTTTTAACTGCAAGGGCATTGTGGAGCATGCAGTCATGCTGGGCTGTACTGTGACAATAGTCAAAGAGAGATACACCATGGCCCGCAGTGTTGTCTCCGGACGCTTTGTGAACGCCTACTCCAGCCAAGACTGGCTGCTAGGACTGCTATTCAGGAGCACAAGTGGGTTCATCAGACCAGCTGCAGGGTTGTGCCCTGTAGATGTAGCAGGAGTCGAGAATGCAGATCTGACTGGAGTTGTCAAGGGTCATTTTGACTACATCAAGAAGATGGACACCATTGTGAAGCAGCTTGGCTTCGGCCCCGAAGCTGCAGAGATGCAATGAATCTTGCTGTCGCATTTGATTGTGTGCAACCTCAAGAGGCGTCACGTTTGGATGCAAATTTTTGTGCAATGCCTGATCAGGGGAGCAATCATGATGGTGGCCTTATGACGGCAAGGTTGTAATATAGTGGGTGTGATGCGAGTATCTGTGGTGATTTGATGCTGTTGAAGACAAAAAGAAGTGAGCAGGTTCGAAATTGTAGTGGTGTGCACTATTTTCTGAATCTAAACGTGCATATGCATGACTGCTTGCACTTGCAATTGTGACATGGTTGACAGCAGGGTTCTGCAGCTTGACCACTGGTGTGCCAAAGCTGTGCATCAGTACCCTCCTATAAGCTGTTCCGCGAACTGATAAGTTAATTAAGTGCACTTGCAAGTGCCCAACGCAAGTGCCCAACAGTGCTGAACTTGATCAAGATACATAGGTACAACCTCCTCGTCAAAGCACTCAGGGAGCATTTAGCATGAAGTGCAAATAAGTGAGGGGGCTGCGCAACAAATCGCATGAAAGGCACACATCATCTCAAGTATACTTTTTGCGGAAATATCGACGTGAAAGATCAAGCTGTCTCCGCCGTGTCCATAGAAGTCACCAGCCCCCTTTCACTAGACATTCGCACAGCGGCCGTGCTCCGAATTGGGCCTGTGCACTCTGTGCCCCAAGCCTAAACGCCCTCGGTACGAGACACTCGTACCTCCACACGCTCATGACGTTGTACCCAGACGAGTCGCATCAATAAAGGCTACGAAGCATTACGAAGACGTAGTGGTTACGAAGTCCAGGTGGGTCAATCCAATATCCACTTGATTTCACATGGACGTCCATGTGCTCCTTTAGTTGCCAGCATGTCATCCAGTTGGCAGCATGTCATCCTATTGTCAAGATAACGTGTCAATTTGATAATACGGCGGCCTGGCATGTTGCAATGCCATTAGTCCTTGTCCGTGAGATTAGGCAACTGAGCAGGGCTTTCGGCACAGATGTTGTCACAGCAGTTCTGCGCAGAGTTTGTTCCTGTCCTCGTGACTGTCAACTAGCCTCCGAGATGCATACCGCAGTTCGACAAAATTTTGCACGACTGGTATGCTTTTGCACGACTGGTGTGCTAGAACATAATAATATGTTTTAGGACCTATTGTGTGTGGCTCAGGCACTCTTAGCTGGCCTGCAGGCTTAGCAACTAAATGCATCCTTGAGAACGTGTGTCTGAGCTTCTGACAGACAGCAGCCTTCTGTCTATCATGGAACCTCTGTGCGGGGCTTGTCATGAAGCTGAGGCAAATTTGCCTGTCTGGTTAGGGTGAGCGACGTATTAATCAGTTACGCAAATATATATAATTGCATTGTGCTCACGAAATCACTCTCAATCAGACTCCAGATCACAGTGTCACTCAACCATGGGGCTCTACCAGAGTACTCCCCAAAAAAGGGTTTGCGCCCCTGAGAGTGCTAGAGTCAGACGTTGAACTTTGATGGATGAAGGAAGGAATTGCAATTGGCTTGCCTTGCATCAGATTCTGACTAAATTTGCAAACACCTACGAAGTGCACTAACTACACATTTGTCAAGCATGCTGTCGAGGCGTGCAAAGCGGCGTCTGTCCAGAACGCTCACGTGTCGTGAGCAACTACACGTGACGTACATGTGACTACCATGTCAAATGGCAATACAAGACTTGTAAGCCAAATGTCGAGATCCAGTACAGCGTTAAGTACCAAGGGCCGTCAATGCCACATTTGGGGACGCTCTTTCGTCACAGCGGGCTTAACGCATAGGTAGTTCTGGTTGTGAGTCTTCCCGCGCCAGCTTTGCACTGACACTGACTTTGGCTGTGCAGACCTGACCTTGTGCTGCTGCTTAATTTGGCCTGCTTCGGTTTGCACAACGGTAGACGCTGTTCGCCTGGTACTCGCTGTTCACTCGCACAGACCGGCGTCGAGGTGTTGGCATCAGCGTCTATTGTTGAACTTTTCGCTTGCCAGCTTGTAAGCTTCTACGTCTGCTCTCGGCAGAGCTTATCACAGTGTCCAGACAGCTGTGTCAAAGACCGTTGATTGTATTTCTCAACGCAAGCTGCTGCGCACTCAAGCACCAACACTGAAGCACCAGCACCACACTGTCGTTATCCAGCCAAAGTGGCGAGCTAGCAACTGCTAACGCCATGCATTTGCGAGAGAAGGTCAGTGCACTTCACGCTGTGCACAAGTTGTGGCTTGATCTGTCGTGAGCATGCAGCCGTGCAACTCGTCTGTTGCTTCCCGTGCTTGACTAAGACTCGAACCGTTGCAGACCAAAGATGATAAGTTTCGTGCTGGCTTGGCCAGTTTAGTTGGCAAGCCAAGAGCTGTATCAGTTGCTCCTGTGGCAGATCAGGCATCGCACCCACAGCAGCAACCTATCTCCAAGCTACCTTCTCAGCCTTCCTCTCTCAGCCTGTCAGAAGCAGACAGCGCAAACACTGAGCAGACACAGCAAGTACTGTCAGACCTCTCATGTGTTGCGACAAGTGCCCCGGCTCCTATTGTATCACAGGTTGCTATGGCAGTACCGCTCAGACAGACCCTACCTCAGCCTCAGCCTTTGTCCATGCCAGCACAGTCAGTTGCAATTCCAATTCCAGAAGCTCCTGGCGCTGATACAATACAAAACTCAGGCGAACCTAAGCCAAAGAAGCACAACAACGTGTACCGAGGTGTCCGGCAAAGACCCTGGGGCAAATGGGCTGCCGAGATCCGTGATCCCCGGCAGGGTCAGCGCCTGTGGCTCGGGACTTTCGACAGTGCTATTGAGGTGAGCCTGATAGATTTTTGCGATGTCTTGTATGATACCAACGTGTGTGCGATTGCATTTTCCGTTTTTGAGTTTGCTATTGATCACCTACAGGCTGCTCAAGCCTATGATGCAGCAGCACGCTCGATCAGAGGAGATACTGCTGTTTGCAACTTTCCATTGGCTGAAGGCCAGACAGCGCCTGCTCCACAAAGGTACAACTTTGCTCCACTGCAAATTTGTCACTTATGTTAAGTTGCCCTCAGTGCATTATGTGACTGATCATCTTCTTGTATACTCTCCTGCTTATTTACCTGATGATGATGATGATGCTGCTGCTTGTGGGTTGTTCAATGAAATGTCTGCAGTGGTGTCCTGTTTTTGTGCTGTGCCAGGCTTGTGTCAGGCTTGTTTCATCAACAGTCAAGGTTCCTGTACAGTATGCCCAATGCTATATACTGCATACACAGCTTGCACCAATGCATTTGCAGACTATTGACCGGCAAGACACCAAGGAATGGCAGAGTGGGTCTGGATGGGCTTGGCTCCAAGATGACTGGTACAGATGATCTGGGCAAGAGGCTCAGGAAGAAGAAGAGAGCAAGGGTGGCCAGTCCTCAGCCAGATTCCCGATCCCAGAACAGTGTAACGGTGAGCAATTGTCTTTTGTGGTGGCTTATGACCCACTGTTCTGCATGCATCTGTCAGGCTAGTGCATCTTGGCAAACGGTCTGCTGCACAGTCAGGTGGTGTGTGAGCATGGTGCCTGCCCTGTGATGCGTAATGTGGCAAACATGCATTCGTCGTTGAAGCATGTGCATCAGCATGATGTCATGCCATGCCGGCAAGGCACCCTAACAACCTCAGCTTTGTCAGTGCGCCAAGACTGCATTGTAAGTGCAGCAACATAGTTCGCTGCTGCTAAACAGCTTTGCCATGCAAGCTGCAGTTCTTATGCAGCCATGCTATGCTGCATGAACCTAGCTCATCATGAGCTGGAAAGCATTTCAGATTATTATTTATTGTTATTATGCTATGCTGCAGAATGCTGTCCAGCGAGCCTCAGAGGAGCATGCTGAATCTAAAAGCACTCGACCACTGCTGCCAGCCTCTGCACAGGACGCTGAGCAAGCCCTCAAAATGCCCTTTTTTGACAGCTGCATGTCAATCGACATGGGCATCAGCTCAGACCCATCAGAGGATGACTTCTGGGTGGACCCTGACATGTGGAACAGCGACAATGATGATGCAACAGACAGCGTCTGCTCCATCTTGTTGGAGGGTGCACAGAGCTGTTCAGTCCCAGTGGATGTGCCTCAGTGCAACTTGAACCTTGGTAACATGGATGATCTCTTCAACTTTGTTGGAGGCAGCCCAACCTTTGATAAGTTATGGATTCCTGCTCAGTGAGTAACTCAGTTCATTGCCGAAACCCCACATCATGATAGACCCCTTGTCAGCAGGGCTAGTGATCAAGTAGTCACTTTACAGCTCAGGCTCAGATTGACATGATTTCAATGGAGTTTGCAGTACAGATAGTGGGTAAAGTAGCAATATTTGATTCTTAGGGTTCCTTCTGCCCCTCGCTGTAGCTTACTATGCTTCAACACATTAGTGCTTGAAACATTGTACACCATTCCTGCAGGATCTTTGCTCACAAGTAGCCTTTTTATTTTCCTTGCAGTGGACTCGTGCCGGACTTTCTTGCCGGTTCAGTTCCCTTACAGATACACTGAACCGCACAGCGGCCTTTTGCAACATTTGGACATTGCGGTTCAGGCAGGATGTGATAAGCTTCAGTAGTGAGGCATGAGCTATTTTGCATGCTCTTTAGAGATGCTTGTTAGTGTTTGGTGATCTTAAAGTATTTGTTCAAAAGTTCTTATATAGCTCTGATGACCAGCATTGTGCTGAAGCCGGGTATCACTCTACTGGACATCGTCAGCACTCGCATGCTGGGCCAGGTCGGCTTCATGGCCACAGTCTTTGACATCTTCAACAGCAACGGCATCAGTGTGGATGTTGTGGCGACGAGTGAGGTCTCCATATCACTCACTCTAGATCCCAGGTATGTTGCCTGCAACAGCTGCAGATTTTGCATCGGAGTCCTCAGAAGAATGCATGCCCCCTCCTTTGACTTCTCACTTTGCTGCTTTTCTTGGCTGAATGCAGTAGCTGCATGTGCCTTGATGTGATGAGCCAGTCACAGGGGGTGAAGTATAGCAGTGTGGGTTATGTGCACTCTGATACACTGGCAATCTGGAGTCATTTGGTACAGGGGTAAAAGCTGAAAGCTCCAAGCTAGTGTTTCAGCATGCACATGTTCGACACTGTTACATGGCGCTGCAATGGGGCAGCAGATGTTATCAGACTGCCTGAAACATTTGCTTACACTGCATTGTCAGCATGAGGATTTACACCAGTGGACGTGTGAGCGTGTTGTGCATGCTATGTGTTGCTGGTCTGCTGAGCCCTCTTTGAGAATCCACTGTGTCTATGGCATAGCGCATACTGTATGAGTCATTTACTATGGTCGCCTGTGTGTCCCTGACCTGAGCAGAAGATGCATTTGTGATGCATTGTGGGAAATGAGGATACTTTCCCCGAATGATCGACGCTGATTCTAAATCATGCTACACATGTCCTCTCAGGAGGCCAAGCCAGTAAAGCTGATCCCACATGCACCCACATGACATGCCATAGTCACTTCTTAGCCACGCCAGTCAGAATACAACTTGTGATGCGTAAGCAACATCAGTCCATCCAAGTTAACAATCCTTGCGTCTATTTCATGTATAAGTATCAGAGGTGCCACAAGCAGGTGCATTTTTCCATGTTATCAAGTACGTCCTGTCCTTAGATAGGCTGCAGACCGGGTAGTCAGTAGGCACTGACAAACATTGTCCACTGGTTGCAGCAAGATGTGGAGCCGTGATTTGGTAGATGCTGAGCTGGACGCCCTGGTCGCAGCATTCAAGGCCAAGGGCATTGCCAGAGTGAACTACAAGCGTGCCATGTCGTGCGTCAGCCTCATCTGCAATGTTGAGAAGACCTCCCAGATCTTGGAAAGGGTGAGCAACCCATCTGGACCCATACTCGTTACACTGTTGTTATAGTGTTGCAAAGACTAGCGCTTGGTTGCATCATAGGTTAGAGCTGGGAATCAGGGTGTGATAGGTGTTTGTGACAGAAGAGCTGGTTGAATGTATGGCCTGTGACCTAGACACAAGGGCTTGTAGCCAGCAAGGTTGCTGTACAGGCTCATTCAGCAGGAAATGCCCTTGGAGCTCAGAGTTGAGACTTTGTGTAGGGTCAGTTGCATCAGCAAAATACCTGTTAGGGCTTGCTGTTCCCTTTGGGGCTTAGGTTTTAGGGTTTGCCTCTGACCCTGAGGGTCTGCGTTGGTTTGATTCTAGGGTTGAGGTTGCAATGCCTGCCGACACACAGGTGCTCCCGGTAACCCACTGACTGGGTTGCCACTATCATGTTGGCACAGACAGATTTTTGCTGGCTTTCATGGCTCCAGCCCTCTCCTATGGGCTGCTGTCATCCAAAAGGCAAACATTGCCTTTTTGCCTTTGAACCATTAGCTTCCTGCCTTTCGACCATTGCCTTTCAGCCATATTAACAGCTGCATTGTAACGTTGGTTGACAGACGGCTGTCCAATCATTCATAGCGCATGCAGTATCAATCGTTACTGGTGCTGCAGCATGGCCTGTGTGCATGTTTAGATTGTCTTGACTGACGATCTGATGTGTGTGTGTATACAGGTCTTCAAGGTTCTTGGACGGGAAGGCATCAACGTCAAGATGATGAGCCAAGGAGCTTCCAAGAACAACATATCCCTCATAGTGTCTGATGACGAAGGCAAAAACGCTGTGCGGTCTTTGCACAAGGAGTTCTTTGACTGAGTGTTGCTGTCTGTTCTCTGATCAAACCCACTGTGTTTCTTGATGAGCAGTGCAGGCTGCTCATCTTTTTCAAGTTGTTCCTACTCAGCATTAGTGTTGTTTAGCTGTAGGAGCACCCAGTGTTGTATGTTTCTTGTTTTGGTTGTGTTGGTACAGGCTATAGTTACAGGATGCAGATATTGCAAGATCGCAGACCACAATGCTTCATTGCAAGGTCAGGTGTAAATTGATGTCACTGCTGCAGCACAGGCTCTTCGCCAGATTGTCTCTGCTGCAATCGCAGGCACATAATGCGACTTCTTATCCGAGTTGCGCTCTGGTAACACTGCATGACGTATCCCAACGTGGTTGACCGATGATTGGATTCTGCTAAGCTGCTACTGTAATATCTGTCAAGCTGCTACTTTGACACCTGCCATCGAGCATGCCTGAGTAACAAGGCCTACAGTCTCATCATGCAACAGTGTCCGGTAACTCAGTGAGATTTGGTCTGATCCACAGAGACTTGTACAGCCACATAGCGTTAAAGAGCAAACAGTCAGGGCTTTCATGGTACCGGTTCATTGCTTGCATGTATTTAAGCAACTTCCCAGAAACAAGAAACGTGTTTCTGGGAAACAAGAAACAAGTTTTCATCAGTCCTGACAAGATGAATACACCTTGAACGCATCAACCAAGTAAAAGATATTGATCAATATATATATGTCATGATAAGCTGCACACAATCTAGACTGGGGACACCATAATCTTATTGAAAACAAAGCTCTGCAACTAACTATTGCCAAACATTGACAAAATCCCACTATGCTAACAATATCTAGCTGACCTGAGCATGCTTTGCCCACATCTTACACAACCAAAGCAATACGTATCGCAGCAAGTTCGAGAAGCATCAGTCATGTGAATGTTGTACCTGTCTTGAGAGCAAGACGGCACTCGCACGCATGACCATAAGAAGAATCACAGTCATAGGGCAAGCTTGGCAGACACAAGAGATACACAGTCAGGGCAGGGCAGGACAGGGGTAGGGCAGGGCAGAGCAGATTGAGGTCCAGCCAACCAACTTTATGCCCAAGTCAAGCCAGCAATGCAAAAAGCATCATGGTTTACCTGTTGTAGGAGTTCTTGACTCTGACTGCCAGTCTGTGGCCATTGTGGAACTGTTGCTGGAAGGCAGGCTGCATGGCCTGAGGATGAAGCACGGTTGCACCAAAGAACGCCAGCTCTGTTGCCTCATCATAGGTGAGAAGAGGAACTGGACGTGCACTCTTGACCAACCTGGGATCTGAGGTCAACACACCTGCATGATGCAAGCCATCATTGGAAATCGTTGCTGAGAGCACTGCAGCCAGTCTGTACATCAGCAATTCTTGCACTAATTGCCACAGGTGTTGACAGTGATCTCCACCAAGTGACATAGAGATGAGGGCACACGTCAGGGGTCTTGTTGAGAGCAGGCACAAAGCTCAACATTGCCTGGCACCTTCTGTACAATGACACCTTCTGTGCTTTTGTCTCATTGCAAGGAGGACGCAAGGCAGTGTTGAGCTTTGTGCCTGGTCGCAACAAGACCGCCGATGTGTGCCCTGCAGAAGATGTAAAACTGAGCCCTAGAACCTGAACAGACCCCATTTAGGCTTGCAGGAGGCTGAGCGTTGTGTGAGTGATGCAAGATATGGCTTGGCAGGATCTCAGTCTGTATTAGGAAGCACGTTGCTCATCATAGGAATCAGCAACTTACCAGGTATAATGCATTGAAATCATCACTGACCCTGCCAAGCCTTTTTCTGTGTTTTCTGTGTTGCATGCAACATGCTTGATTGTGTGCTGCGATTGTGCCGCAGCTGTGGCTTTTGTCCAACAGACTTCAGCATCGACAATGCGGTACATATGTGACCGGTAAGTGATAGCTGTGGTTGCAGGTGTTGAACAAACTTCTGACAGCATCCTGATGATGAATTGCTTACCATCCACATCTTTCCAGACTTGTACTTCAGCCAGATTGAGTGCTGCTCCTATGACTGTTGCACTGAGGTCACTACCACCCCTGCCCAATGTAGTTATGGCCCCTGCACATCACACACACATGCCCCTTAGCAAAGCCATCATGCTTGCACCCTTGAGCTGCATTAGTACTGCATGCTGAAGAAACAACTCATGGTACAACATGTAACACAGATTGTGATGAGGACAGCTGTTTATGGCATGTAAGGTCACTGCACGCGGTGCACGCAAATGT
>JAABUP010006790.1_pt1 | contig 15926 bp, 19 predicted proteins | sample 5559201 | NCBI WGS metagenome assembly JAABUP01 (sample SAMN10711887, study PRJNA513373) | rock metagenome | isolation source: Antarctica rocks | place: Antarctica
TAGAAAGGGCTAAGCATCAGCATGCATTTGAGTACTTTGCAGATGTTCAGCACAGCAGCTTGATGTTATATAGGACAATGCAGCCTGAGTACAAATCTGCAGAGTATCTGTCTGTTGTCAAGTGTGCATCAAATAGAAGGCTAATTAGTAGGTTTAGGACTGGATGCCATGGTCTGCGGGTAGACACAGGCCGCTGGGCAGATGGTGTTCACCTAGATAGGACAGACAGGCTGGGTCTAGTGTGCAAGTCATTGGATTGTGTGGAGAACGAGCAGCACTTTGTTCTTTATTGCCCAGCATACAGCCACATCAGGTCACAGCATTTGGACCTCCTGCAGCACTGTTGTACTATTGCAGACTTTATGATTTTGTGTGAAGCAAATGCATGTGGTGGTTTCCTTAGGGAATCCTTTGCATGTAGGAAGCAAATCTTGTCTGTATGAATTCACTGAACTGACCTTCTTGTCTGTTGGGTCCCAGTTGCCCCCCAGGACATTAAATATATTTATTGATTGATTGATTGATTGATTGACTAAGCTTCTGCGTACTGCCGTGACTAATCGCCGGGACTAACCGCTAACAGCGTTTGGTGTGGCGAGCTGCAGGCTCTCTAGACGCGAGGTCCACGGCCGAGAAACAGGCTTGCCTTGCCTTTTGGCTCCGGTTGAGCTTACCATACAGTCCAAGAATTTTGCTGGGTACGTCCGAGGTGTGTCGTGGGTACTATCACCAACACTCTGGTGCATCAAGTACCAGTCTGATTTTCATACAGCGGTTGCGCAAGTTCAACAGTGTACATGTGCCCTGCGAACGTCTTGGCTGCATTGCCTGCATGACAACTGTTCCATTACTGGACCGTGTCTTTGGTCGGAACGGCTGTTGCCAACAGTGATCAGTCCAGGGTTTATCGTTTGAAGCTGAGGCAGTCGTGAGGGCTTCACGTGACTGGCTGCAGGTGCAACATAATATCGTCTGGTTGCATTGGCAGTGCAGTTACCATTGTACTTGTGGCACTGCCGCCTGAAAACCCCGTCCGATAAAGCGGCCGGCGTGCACGACATGCCCCTGTCAGACAAGCTGCCGCTTTCGACCGCAGGTGCGCAGCCTGCTTCCATGTTTCACATCACCATGAACAAGAAACGCCAGCTTTTTCGGGGCTGAATGTAAAGTCGCATCAAAGACTCACTGCAGCAGCTGCTGCTGCAGAGTCTCTGCACAATGGAACGCCCATCTTGAAGTCTTCAGCAGCAGCAGACTCCCTCAGGGCAGAGCTCCAGGTCCTACTAGCAGAAGTCAAGCGGCTAGGCCTGCATCAAGAGCACCTGAAGCAAGATGTAGCTGCCCTGGACGTGCTGGAGTCAGGATCAAGGCTGCCGTCTAAGTCTGCCAATCTCAGAAAGAATGGGTGCCTGATAGGCCCTGAATGCCCTGGACCTATTCTAACAGTTCCTTTTGGGAGGCGTGTGACCTATGGCAGCTCTGATTGGAGCGAGGCAACTGATGACACTCCTGTGAGGAACGTAGTATCAGGTGACGTCTTGTATTAATCTAAAATGGAGTTTGGACTCTGCATGTAGGGACTTTCTGTGCCATTTGGAGTTCAATGCATTCCAATTTACAGTACAGGACAGCGTCGCCCGCTATTGATGCCATGGCTGCCTTATCAAAATCATACGGCAACCACAATACACACCAATCTGCGCCAGATTCCAATCTATATTACACCCATCATACTTTTACCATCAACAAATTACACATGCACTCTGAAGAGGGACTGAGTCTTGAGTGTATGCTGAATAAGCTGCTGCTGCATATCATTCTTTTGAGCAGGCTTCTGAGCTGAACCACTTGCCGTATATGGTGTGACGACACATACAGGACGTGTGCAGGTGGCTACACAGGCTTTGCTGTCGCAAGGGACCTTCTGAGGATGGATTTGAGCCCAGCAAACCAGGATGACTCTGATGCAGACTCTATGAAAGGGGAGATTCAGGCCCCACCTGCCCTGCCAATGACAGCAAACCTCACCCCTGATCAGCTCAGGAAGGCCAAGAAACACAGGCGCAAGTATGGGTTGGCACAGCCAAGGCCAAACAGCCCAAAGCCTAAGCTCAAACACCCTGTCAAGACCAGTGAGAACCACACACTTGGTCTGCCTGTGATTGAGGCCATGCAGAATGTGGACTGCACATGTCTAGTGATTTTTCACACAGCAATCTCGCTCAGGGTCTCCTGCACCTAGAGGACCCACAGCTGCTGTCTAGCACACATGTAAAGTGCTCAGTCTTGCAGCTAGCCTGGACTCTGACTTTTGTCATGCACCCATGACATGCTACAGTAACAATACGTGCAAGACCGCATGCAGGGATGCATCATATTTGATACAGAAAGTACACCGTGATGGGAGTGCTTGCAAGCTTGCTGCAGTGTCTCAACATCTGTCTGATGAGCGCTGTGTCCCTATGCAGGCCGCTTTGGTCTGACATTGAACAGAGCCCGGGAGATCCTGAAGATGACCACCACTCACACTGCAGGTCAGATTCCCGCATTTTGAATCAGTCACAACCTTGAATCGAATCTGCTCACAGTCACTGCATCGCAAAACATGCTCCAATCCTCACCTTGTGCATAAGGGCATGTGGGCTCAGCTGTCGAGGCGTTTCCTGAATGCAGATTTGCTGACATGTCACATGTCTGGACTGACCACCTGCTCAACAATGCAGAGGCTCAGAAGAAGTCACTGCAGAAGCTGATGACTCAAAAATCTCATAGCTTCACAGTGGGCGACAGTCCCATGGCCGGCTACTGTGCTGCTCCAAGATTCGACCATGTCGCCCCTGATAGCCCACCGGTCTGTCAATTCACTGCAAGGAGGTTTGATGAGGTCTTGATTGATAGTCATACAGCCAAGGGACTGTCACAGAAACTGACTAAGCAGTCAGCTGAAATACTTGGTCTTGCTAAGCCAGGTGGCGTGCCGATCAGTCCAACCATCAGCAGCAGCTTTGTAAACGAGAAAGTGCAAGAGCGGTCAGGGGAACAGCTGGTGCAGAAGGTGGTAACACGTACAGTGTATACTGAGGCCCAGCAGCTGTCCTTGCAAGGCTCAAAGCCTCGCACCTTCATCAGGACAGGTAGTTTGGAGTCTGACTCGAGTGTGACCCAGGACTTTGCGGATGTCTGTACAAAGGCACACTCACATGACAACCAGTCACAGCTCAAATGGAGGATGTGCAAGCTGTCACAGTGCAAGAGACCACAATGTACAGTCAGCAGAGCAGCAGAGGGCTTCAGGAGGACGCTGAGAGAGGTGTAGCAGTGCATGAGCCGGACCAGCAGGCAATGGCAGGCAGCAATAATAAAGGTACAAACGCTGGCACTCATGTTCTGCGTTGTAACATGCATGATCATGTGCTCGCAACACTGAACATGGCATCATCTTGCCGTGTAATGTATGTGCAAACCTCATCCTGTTCACATTACATGTGATGTTTGAAGGCGAGTCAGCTGCTCTGTTGGGGCTTGTGTAGGCAAAGTCATATCATGCTGCAAATGATGTCATGCAGTGCTGGAGGATATGGAGGCAAATGAGCTGCTGGCACTGCTGGCAAACTTGGGCGCTCAACAACAGGCAGTTCTGGCTGCCATTGCCGGCAAGCACCAGGGCTCCCAGAGGGCAGCAGATAGAAGGCAGCCAGAAGGCATGGCCTTTCCCAGTAGCCTTTCAAGTATGCCGATCAGCAGGCCCGTTGTCAAACATCAGTGCTGCCGCCGGCGAGTCAGCAGCAGCAGCCCAGCAACAGAAGCCTGAGCAGAAGCCCTGGAGAGTACCAGGTGGGCAGTTTGCGTTTGCCAAGATGTAATCCTTGCTAGCCAGTCCATAGTCCTTACCTCACCCTATGACAGCCTCAGCCCCTCACTTGCCACCTTTGATTTTCCTGTCTTCCTCTCAATCTCGACTGACCTCAGCCTTTGCCCTGCAAGTTACCTTGGGGGCTTTGCTGAGTGTAGCATGCAGCCTTGCTATGCGCCCTCGGTTCTGCCCTAAGCAGACCTACTTTCGTTGATATCTGAACTTTTCGCTGATGTCTGGCTGATCTTTGTGCAGGCTGAAGCATTTACATAGTTGTGACACGCATGCATTCACACAAAATCAAGGTGACATTGCAGCTTCTTGCATTGCAGGTCGAGCCATCAAGCCTTGAGGTTGATTAACAGCGCAGATCACTTGGCTGTGACTGACACTTTGAGCAGACTGTCACAGGGAGACATGCTGAGTTGTAGATTGCAAACGCATGGCATAATTGAATCTTCCAGATGGCAACTGAGCTGCACACGGTCACTGTTGAGGCAGAAAGTTGTAGGAGCTTCACTGACACAGCTGTACAGCAGACTTACACAGTCAAAGCAGCAAAACTTGGTCAATTGCGATGTTGTGTGTTGCAACCATTTCAGCACCCTCATAGTGCTCTGCTTTGCAGGGTATCAACAGCAAAGGCTGTGCAATGCTCATCAGCCAAATCTTGTAACAGGACATTGATCTCTACATCAGCTTGATCTTGCTGTTGCATTCAGCTGTATTCATTGCCACAAACAGGCTTGCTGCACAAGGGATGCATGTAGCTGAAAGATTTGTCTGTTGAATATCCTGGGCATGCAGACCACTATCTGTTGAACGTGAAGACCATAAACACAATATCAACAAAAAACGATTTTTTGCTATTTAAAATTCTTTGTGGCAAAGGTCACCAAATAACATGTATTTATTTGGACACCAAGCATCACATCTCGCACGTTCCCATCTGCACATAATCAACCATCGACACTAAACTTGGGGCCACACTCTATTTGTTCTTCTTCTTGGACTTGCCTGCACAGAGCAGATCTGCTCTCAGGAAATGAGCTATAAGAATGCTCGATGATGAGCAACACAATGCTTTATCAGACTGTAGCATGCGCACCAACGAAAGCCACTGTGCTCTGGTGTGTTGTCTGATGCTGCACTCATAAGCGATTCAGTGATGATGGGCACTGCCAGCTGCAGCTTGCCATGCAACACAGCCGCTTGTTGCTTGATGCGGGACATGTGCCCTTGGGGGCATACTGACTGCTGCACATAGTAGCTGGACATGAGTTTGAAGTGAAGCACATGATTCGAAATGTTGTGCATGTTTTTTAAATGGTGCACATGAATTTGCAGTGCTGCATATGAGTTTGAAAGTAGTTCAAGAGAATGTAAGATGAAGTAGTTTGGAGTGCACACAAGGCACATGTCAGACGGGGCATTGGCCTGCTTCCACATGCCGCCTGCTCATTTGAAATGAGACCTAGAGACGGGTACCTGAGGACACAATTTGCTGGTTTGGCGGCTGCATTGCAGACTGCTGCAGCAGGGTTGCACATCACAGGCATGTCTTTCTACTGCAAATGCAAGGCCTTGCAGAGACATAGTTGCATGTAGCACAGAGAGGTAGTACGCCCACCTGCAGAGCTGGGGGTAAACCCTAACTGCACCCCAGCAGCCAGGTTGGGGACTGGAGCAGCAAACACTGAGTTCCCCTTTGCTGCCTCTACTTCGGTCCCGACTTCTTCTTCCTCCTCTGAATGCTGCTGTTCCTCTCCTTCTGCTGCTTTAGAGTCCTTCTGATGCTGCTTCTCCTGTTCCCGCTGTGCTTCCTGCAGACAACAAGCCAAACGGCCCGGTGATGGCACCAGACATACGTAATATGCCTACCAAAGGCCAAAAACAGCCAAAGCGTCAGCGTTGTCCTTGCAGATGTTGCTGTTCAGGGCTGTAGGCTCTTAACTCTTATAGCCCTGCAGGGGGTTGGGGTAATGGTTTGGAAAAGAGAGGGTGCGGGGGGGCGCCGTGTCTTGCAAGATTATGGAAAAGCAAGTTTTGATCAACAGTGACAGAAGATGCACCTGCTTCTTCTGCTGCTTTCTCCTCTGCTTCTCCTCCTGTTCCTGCTGTTCTTTCAGCTGCTTGGCCTCCTTCCTCTTCTGCTTCTCCAGCTGCTCTTGCAGCTCCTGCTGCTGCTTTGCCTCCTTCTTCTTCTGCTTCTCCTCATGCTTCCGTCGCTCCCGCTCCTCTTTCTCTTCATGCTTGCTTTGTTTTGTCGCCACCTTATCTGCAACCAAGCGCCAACGCATTGTAAGCCGAAAGCCATTCAAACTGTAAGAAATTCAATTCACCTTTACTGAAAATTACTAAATGCGGAATCGGTTTTGCTGCTTGAAACAAAAGGTGCACCCTCTGTCGGGGTCACCAGCAGGATAATTCTGTGTTCCCCTTTCTGTGGCTGTCAGCCGATCACTTGTAGAATGCGCATCAAATAGACATGAAGTGTAGGTGTACATCTTGACACGCCCGCAAGCCATATAAATGCTGCTGAACATCTACAGGCAGGACATGCATGCATGTGGGTGCAAGACACCAGCATACCTGTATCTGTAACGCTTTTCCCAGTCTCAGCATCAGCACTTGGCACAGCCACAGCCGCTGAGTCAGCCACAGCAGTGGCTGGCATGGGCACAGCGGCGGCCACAGCAGGAGTTGCTGTGGCTGCTGCTGCTGCCTCCTTCTTGTCCTTCTTCTTGCTCTTCTTGCCCTGAGCATCTGCCATCTTGGCCTTCAGCGCTGCAAAGGCGTCCTCTGAGTGACCAGCAAATCCCAGCTCCTCTGGGGACAGCTCCACATCATCATCATCATCTGACTCACTCTTGGCAGCTGTCTTGGTAGCTGCCTTGGAAGCCGCCTTGGTAGTTGCCTGGGCAGTTGGCTTGGCAAGTACTGAGTAGGCAGACGGCTGAACCTGCTCTGAATGCTGAGTCTCGGATGGCGAGGTGTGAGCCTGCTGAGGTGTGCTGCTCAGGGGTTGAGAGACCATCTCACCTGCCTGCTCTGAGGATGCATTGGTGGCAGCTGCTGGTTGCTGTGCTGCCCCATGAAGCTGCAATGGGGTCACAGTTTGAGGTGGGATTGGCGAGGCAGCAAACACTGCTGGAGCCGCTCGTGACTCATGACCCTGAGCATGACAACATTGAACTCAGCCAAAAGCATCATCAAGCGCGATAGACAACCCAACACATGTCATCACACAATGGTTCTTCACTGCGGTGCAGTCCAGAAGAGAATGCACCAAAGGCAGCACGCAGGGATTGATAAAAAACAAACATGATTTTCTTTTTTTAGTTTCTAATATTTTTTTAAATAAAGATGTTCAGCTAAAGGAGTTACGGACAGCATTGCCATCAGCATTAGCATCAACTGCAACAGCTAGAGAGCGGCGTTGTTCAACCAAAGTGTGTCTTCTCTGATCAGGGTCAGGTGCGCACAATGCTGAGTAACTCCCTGTGTGAGGTCCTGTTGGGGCAGAGTCAGCAAATCAGGAATAACTTAAGTTGGTCTAGAAAGAGACAATGACAGCAGCAGATGGGAGTTGAGTGTGCCTGACCTGAGGGACAGACTGAGCAGGAGCGACGGAGCCGGGAAGCGCATCTCCAGCCTTGGCAGCAGCAGCACCACCAAAGCGACTAAGAGCTGCTGCTTGCCCCTTGGCTGCCTTCTTGATGCTCACACCTGCAAGGCGGCACAATGGCGCCAGTGAATGCATGCCCAAGGTAGTAGGAAGAGACGTTCAAGGTGTGCCGTGTGCAAATAAGCACGCAGCTGAGCTGCAGAGCTGAGTCAGGCTGCACAGGTACACAACTTCTGAAGCTTGAGCACACCAGATGATGGACAGACATGAAGGTGCACCAGGTGTAGGGGGAACCGCAGGTAAAATATGGCTGGATAGAATCACTTGTAGCCAGCTGTGGTCCTCAAGACCTGAGCTGTGCATTTCAAACTGCAATCAATCAGAATCATTTGTAGCAAGCTGTGGTCCTCAAGACCCTGAGCTGTGTGATTTGAACTGCAAACAGTCAAAGTCCAGCAGACTGCAAGAACAGCATGCTGGTGATGCAGATGAGCAAGCTCTATATCACGTCATTGTTCAGCATGTTTGATTGCTGTCAACTCTGGAGGCCAAGCGCATGCACAGACAGTTGACTGGTAAAAACAGCTTACCCTGGCTTGGAGTTACCACTGGAGCTGCAGCAGCCTGTTGGTCTGGGGTCCCCTCTTGAGGACTGGGGTCTAACCCCTGACTCTGCAAGGGGCTAGGGGGGGTGCCGACATCCCACACGACTGCAGGGGCAGGGACCTGGAGAACAGGCAGGGCTTGTTCGTCCAGCCCTTTCTTCCTGGCCTTCTCCCTGTCCTTGATCAGCTCCAACATGTCTTGCTGGTCCTCTTGAAGCCGTCGCAGAAACATCTTCAAGCCCTTCTCCTCGATCACCCCAAAGCTGCCTGCAGATGATGCACATTTACATACATTGTTATTAGAAAAATTATCAATAGATGATATAAATTATCAATATTGTAAGTACAGTATTTACATTTAAGTATTTGTTCCAAGGGTGTTGCATCCCTGTGTATCCATGGATCCTCAGGCATTGAGCTTCAGCAACAGTTGTCACGGACTCATGGTCAGACTCTTCTTGCAAGAGCCTTGCAAACGCAGCTGCAAGCAGATCGCGAGCTTCCTTCCAAGACAGCTACATGCACAGGTAGGCAGACATGTTGCTACCTTGGGTTTGGATTTCCAGTGCTGTCAGGCTCGGCATCCGCATGCCTTTCTTAGCAGGAGGCGCATTGAAGACGACAGCCCTGAACTCTTCAGGCGCCTCTTCTGGGCTGCTGAAATCCAGCTTCAGCAGATCCTTGGCCACGTTGAAACCAGTCAAGCCTCCTGTACCACGAGTACGTCAATTTCATACTTGAATATGCAGACCATACGCTATAAGGCCACAAAGAGCAGCAATGCAGAGCAGAGCAGAGCACAGCACAGCAGAGCACTGCACAGCTCACATCAGCACAGGCCAGGATGGAAAATTTGATGCTTTCAAGACACGTTTGGCATGTTTCAAAACGCAGGGGCCAATGCATGTGCAGGCCATGACACATTTGCACTTGACAAAAGTCACAGGCTGAAAGGGCTAGGAATGACTAGGTACTATTATAACAAGCTGCTGTTGTGCTGGCAGCTTTACAGTGACACGCTTTTGATGCTGGGGTGACCCTGTAATGCAGGGGGGTTGCTAGCTCAGCTGCATCATGGGGTTGATCAGGAGGATGTTCTGAAGAAGGTCATGATCAGGATAAGGCTAAGTCAGACTGACCTGAGGGAATGAACCTGTCTGGGTTGGGTTGAGCCTCTTCTTCCTCTGCATACTCATCCTCCACAGAGGGCCCTGCAAAGCCTTTGGGCGGGTGCACTACCAGCACCTTGTTCTGAGCCACAGCTGTCTTGAGCTGCTGCTGCTGGCCCTCGATACGCTTCAGCTCAGCAAACAGCAGCTGCATCTGTGCCTCTGTGTCTGCATTGCTCTCTGTGATTGACAACAATAGTAGTAACATTTACAGGTGTGCTAGCCGTTTTGACAGGTACCTATTAAGTTCTTCTAAACCTAGCAATTAACAAAATGTGAACAAAACAGACGGTTTGGCAGCAGCAGCGCTGGCGGCAAGGCTTGCCATTGTTAACGCTGCTGCTGCCAGAGCGCAGCTCGTACTTTCACAGTCAGCTTCAGTGGTAGCTGTTACATAGCGCAGCACGTCAGCAGCGTGCATGTCAGCAGATCAGCATCGCCGGAGCATTTGGCTGCGACGGAAAGCTTGCCTGCAGGAGCAGCTGGTGCTACATTGTTCTCTGCAGCTGCCTCTTGCACAGCATCATCACTGACTGGTGCATCTACTGATGGAACCAGCCTTTCTTTGAATTGTGAGCTCTTCAGATTGGCGAGCTCTTGATCACTGAGCTTGAAGCTTTTCAGTGGGGAAATCTCAAAGGTTTCCCCTCTGGCTGTTGCTTCAGCAGCTGCCACAGAGACAACCTTCTTGAGCTGCTCCTGCTGAGTACCAACTCGCTTGAGCTCTGAGAGCAGCAGCTGCTGCTGAGCCTGACCTGTGTCTGCATGCATCAACACATAGTCAGGAACATACGTTTAACATTTGCGTAAGGTTTGATACATGTAATCAAGCAATCAGCATTGACACACGTGCAACAGTCAGTAAGTGCAGGGACAAGCTCTCTGATACTGCAATATGGTCATTGCTGTCAATAGATCCGCTGGCCTTGTGCTCAACATTCTGGTTTTCTAAGGCTGGGTTTGGTAGAGCGCTGGCACGTGCAAGGCATGGGACTCAGTCTCAGCACAGCTTCTGATGGCTTTCTTGGCAGAGGCTATCACATCTTCCAGTGAAGGCTTGCCTGATTTGATGGTATCCTGTCTGGACACATTGCCGACTTTGATAGTGTCTTGCCTCTCCACCTTGCCTGCCTTTATAGTGTCCTGCCTGTCCATGGCGGCGGTGCTGGTTGGCTGTGGCTCACTACTCCTACAGCAGCACTTGCATACATCAGCAATATGCTCTGTAAAGTTTCAAGTCAGACTCAAATCTTGCTCGAGGTCTCACCCAGTGCGCGGACTGAAAGGTTTTGCAGCAGTCTTTGCCTTGCTAGGGGTAGTCTGTTTGTTGACCAAATCCTGCCAGTGTTCTATCAGCTGCGAAAGCCCTGGCCCAGGCTTATAGTCCGCGCTCTGTTCAGCAGACACCCGCACGTTTTCAATGTGTGCTCCCTCCGAGACCACCTTTCTCGGCTTCCCAGAGGCCTGTTGCCAGGCCAGAGGCTGTCCTCGCAGTATCTTGCCAACGTGGATGGTTGGCCTTTATCAGGCCTACCAGGGGTCGTCGTTGCGTGAGCCTACCACTTGGACAAATTGTTGTGTACAGGAAGCATCGACGCCATTGCGCTGCTGGTGGTATCTCTATCCGAACCACTTTGTAGTGTTGCACAAGATCTGCTGTAGTGTGCTTTTTTGCATGGCCTCGCACCCACTCACAGCCATGACTATCATGCAATATACATGCGTCTACTTTATGTATATGTATGTGCTATCTGTATTTTATGTATAAACAGCACATACATACCTATTAGGGGAGAAACCATATATATATCTTGCTCAACACGCATCTATGCATGTGGAAACATGTACTGTGTTGCCTGAATATACATGTTTGCCTAACTTGACACTATGTTGAGTGTTAAGCAAACTTTGTCCTGTGATTTGTCATGCAGTGTAAGATTGAGTGTTTGACTAAGGCCTCTTAGGTGTCAATGTAATGCAGCTAGCTCATCAGCCCTTGTTGAGCAGTGATGTCTGCTACACTTGCAGACCTTTGCAATAGATGCATGCAGGGTACCCTGTAATGCACACGGCTGCAGCACTGGGTTCTTGCTTGATCAAGTGATGACTGCGCATTGCAGCACAGTCAGAGAGTCATTTGTAGCTGCACTAGTTGGATCCGTGCCAGCCCAGTCAATGATTCTTGCTAAGCCTGCTTGCTCATGTAGGGTTTGGAACAGTCCAATTTACATCTCAGAGATAGCCTGACTCTGCACTTTCTGCAGACAGTCCTTAATCACAGCTGCTGCACTGCTGGTGGTAGTTGTTCAAGGCATGAAATAGGGCAGGGGCAAAGCAGCAATCGAAGGAGGCAGCATTGACAATCAAGCAGGCAACCCAAAACAGCAAGTATGCAAATACAGAGAGATGTTGGCGTTCATATAATCATCATCATCATCAATCATCACAAGAAAAAATTGCTGGTCCAGCCTGACCTGCATCACTGATATAGATAACATGTCATGCATAACGTACAGAATTCATAGACTGTTTCTTGAAAACAGCCTGGTCAGCACAGTCTGCCCAGGCACCTCAGAATGGCACATCTGCACAGGGCCTCAGCTTTCACCAGATCTTCCACCATTTTGACTTCCCGTCCTTCTGCTTTGCTGCTTTGGGCTTTTCTTGCACTGATTGACGACCGCCTGGCACATCAGGAGACAGCAGAAGAAGTCAAAACTGTTCTTCTTTTGAGTTCAGTTTGATGGCCACATAAAACACGACAAAAATGCATGCATATAGCTAGGGCAAGCTGCAGCCCTGAGCTGGGGTATTTGTGCTTTGAGCAATGACTCTTGCTACACAGCAGCAGTTGCGTGACTGCACACAGTACTGCACTGTACATAGTATCCTGCATAGCACTCTACATAGTACATGATATGCTGATGAGGCCCATTGAGCTTCAATGGATTCAGTGATGATGGGCCTTGCTTGCTGCAAGCTCAACACAATCATGTGATCCTGCATGATACTATGCGGAAGCTCTGCCTGCATGCACAAATTGCGCTGCATGGTGTCCCTGGCGCTCCCAGTGCAGACATCACTATGCACAGGAGCTTGCATGCATATAGCCAGCTTGCTGCCTTCTCAACAGACATACAGCAGATCTAGGTGTCGGTGAGAGCAGTTGGGTGCCATACCTGCAGTGGTAGGGGTTGGACCCAGCTGCGCCCTCAGCAGCTTCTGGCGCACTTCTTCTGCTTCCTCGTCAGCCTTCAGAACTTTCAAGCGCCTCTGCTCCTCCTGCCACTTCCTTTCCTTCTCCTTCAGCCTTTCGTCTTCCTTTCTTTGCGCCGCCAGCTTTTTGGCATCTGCTTTCTTCTGCTCTTTGCTGCGCTTGTCTGCACCACAAACCCTCTGGAATTGCAGGCTTGCATACACAGGGCTAGCTTGGAATGAGCAGACCTGCCTCACAGAACTGAACAGTGTCGGGTGCATGGTGAGTATGTGGGCACAAACCAAAGCAACGCATGTTGCAGCTGTGAAGCTGCCACAATTCAACAACGGATCCATGCACCATACACTCTGCGCATTCAAACCTCAAGATGGCAAAGAAGAACATGGCGAACATGGCGAATCAGGTACTGCAATTGTGGTCAGACCTTGTGATGAACACAATGTGCAAGTTTACCTGGCTGGCTTGGCACATGACCAAAGGTGTACTGGGAGGGTTCGAAGGCAGCAGCACCGGTGTTGTCACGGCCCCCAAGCGCTACCTGCATTTTAGACAGATCCCCCCTTCTATCCTTCACAGCAGGGTTGTCCTTCAGCTCTGCAATGGCTTCAGCAGACTGATCAGGCTTCTCCAAGGCTCCCTCTTGGTCCATTGGAAGCGCACAAGACTCAGAGGCCTGACCCTGCTGCACTATGGCTGCAGGTACCTTGGAGGGAGGGGCTAGAGGTACTTCAAAAACTGGGCCCAGCCCTGGCGCTGCTGGTACTTCAGCAGCCTTGCCATGCTGCAGCGGTGCTGCAGGTGTCTGATAAATCTGAGCACGTGATATGGGCTCAGCCAGACTAGCTGCTCTTGAACCACCATCAGCCACCTTCTTCTGTGCAGCCGCATCTGATGCCTGTGGGGACGGAGCACTACCAGTCCACCTGGCTTGAATCCCTGGTGCTTCTGGTGTTGCTGGTTGGTTGTCAGCAGCTTTTTCAGGCTGACTCGGATCGGCAAAGTTCTTGAGCGGGGGAACAAATAAGCTCTGCCCACTGTCATGTGCAGAGGCAATGCCCTCAGCAACAGCCTTCTTCAGAGCCTCCTGCTGTGTGCCAACTCGCTTGAGCTCAGCCATGAGATGATCTTGCGGAACAACACCTGTTTCTGCATTTTCCAAGCCACCACTCACAGCTGACAAAGCAGGAGCAGACCTTCTTTTCTCACAGGATGATAGCTGCGATAGATAACAAAAGGAGCTTGGCCTGTCGAAACTGTGCAAAACGCATGAGGTGTGCTTACCCGTCATGGTATGAAGCTCCGTCGAAACAGGGGATTGTGGGCCTCTAGATCCTCAGAACCTGAAGACACATACTCTCCGATGGTGATGACACATCAGAACGCATGGCCTAATGCAGAGACCTTTGTGACAGACATGACATGTGTGCAGTGACAGACACCGTCGAGAACAGCTTTCGCTCGAGCATTATGGGATGCTTCGAATACACGTTCCTTGCTGCAAACGGCAAGGTAGTCCTTCGAACATTGCAGCAACAACTATAAATGGACTCGAATTACCTTGCAAATCGATCGTTTGTGGGTGCCGTTCCTGTAACGGCCGGCACGCCGAGGAGCCAGAAATCGAAACTGCTCCGACTGCAGCGGGCAGGACGTTATTTCATCCAAAGATCTGAGCGTAGCGTGGGTATTGCGCTTGAAGTTTTACACGAACAGATCGCCGAATTGCTTTATGCTCGCATCGAGACTCCAGCTCGACTTGAACAGTACGCGTACAGAGCTTCGCACCAGGCTTCGCACGTTCTGTCAAACAGAGAGCTGGCCGCGAAACGCCCCTCCTGAGCACACCTTCGCCAAGGGCCCTCGAAACACAACGCGGTCGCGGATGCGATATTGTCGATAGTCGCCTTGCTGGCATGATGCTGTGACTTTGCCAGTCACGATGAAGTGACTTTCTGGGTCGACGCAGGGAAATTGCTCGTCTGGAGCGTCCTCTTGTACTTCGACGACCTCTACGGCATGCTGCGAAAAGTAGGCGACTAGCAGTTGTTGGCAGCTCGTGGTAGTCCACAGACCCGCAGCTCAGAAACCATCAGTATACGTAAAGCTCGGATCATCACTTCTTTGATTTGGGTCACGTTCGCGTTCGATATCTGCAATCATGGCGATTGTTTCCCAAACCTGCACGTGTCTTGATATAGCAAGTCTTTGAACAGTGGTGAGGCTGTCTCGTTCGATGAATCTGCAGGGAAACGCACTTCTATAGGCTTTGACCTCCGCCGCAAAGGAGGTTGCCCCGCAGCAGCTATGTCTGGCAGTGGTGCGATTTGCTGACACTTCTACATTTGCATAGTCTCAGCGATGCTTTGCACATTGCCTACCAGTGGTAATGTGATGTTGCTGAACGGATTGGCGCATGCCTTGTGGTGGTTGCATATAAGCTACAGCTGTGACAGTTCCTTTCTCCTTGACCCACGCAGCACTGCTTTGGGCATAGAGGTGTTCCCAGGCACTGTGTTGCCCCATAGCTGTAACAACAGCAAATCCTAGCTATATAATCACAATCAACGCATCTGCTTCTATACTGTTGTGGGTCTAGCTTAACAAGCTGACTACTGTCTCGTGGAAGCAGCAGAACTGAAATGTGTTTGCGTTGCAGATGCTGAAGCCAGTCAAGCTCAGCTGCAGCTGTTGCTGGCAGAGCTCAAGCGCATTGAGGGGCAGCAACAGCAGCTGAAGACAGCAGCTGCTGAGAACAAGGTGCTCGTTGTGCACCCTGTGAAAGGCTTTGACCTTGATGAAGAAGATGAGTATGCTGAGGAGGAGGAGGCTAAGCCTAATCCCGACAGGTTCATCCCCTCAGGTCAGCAACAATTGCGCATGATGCTCACGCACTGCACACTATCTGCGTTGTTGTTGTTGTTGTTGTTGTTGCAGCAAAGAATGGTCACCCTGATAAGATTTCTCTGATCAGGCCAGCAAGCATTCCTCTGGTGCTGCCACGAAAACACACCACATGCAGTGTAGTGATGGTGATTCAACGCAACAGTGTTTGCGCACAACTTTTGTACGTACGACGCTAACGTACAATACAATGCTGATGTTTGGCAAGCCGGCAAAACAGACTGATGCAAACAATCTTGGCTGCAGTGCCGTTTTAGCATAAACAGCTGAAAATAATAATAGCTGTCTGTCACATATTTGTTGGCACATACGTGTTGGCCGCTACTCTCAAGTATGGTGAGCGCAGTGACCCTTATATCCAAGGCAAGCCGTGCAGTCACATGCCTCTGATTGCATTGTCTTTCTGGTATGGCAGGTGGATTGACTGGGTTTGAGGTGGCAAAGGATCTGATGAAGATTGACTTCAGTCCCCCCTCAGAAGCCCCAGAAGAGTTCAGGGCTCTTACCTTCACTGCCCCGCCCATGAAGAAGGGCCAGGGCAAACCAGCCCTGC
>JAABUP010006791.1_pt1 | contig 15921 bp, 22 predicted proteins | sample 5559201 | NCBI WGS metagenome assembly JAABUP01 (sample SAMN10711887, study PRJNA513373) | rock metagenome | isolation source: Antarctica rocks | place: Antarctica
TGATATCCTTCGAGTCCTGTCAGCAAAAGAGATTATCTGCGACCACTCAAAAAGTAATTGAGGACATCATTATGAAGGCCCTCTGCGTGTTGTACATTGGGAGAAGCAATAACGCTTGCAGTACACAGCAGCCAATCATGAGGATGATGTTAACCGGGGGTTTCCGGATACCACTAGTTGTTCCGTACAAGTATTAGTTAGACTTGTGTGCTGATCTAAGGCTCACAAGATGAACAAAAGTCTCAAGACTCTCTCTCTCTCTGAGCTTCACATCAACTTCACATCAATGTTCATTAAGATGAATATCAGCGGAACCGAGACCAATGAATTTGGATCAACTCCCTTCGAGCCCTATCTCCGGGATGCAAGCTTGCCAATCATCTCTTTGTGGACCCCATATATGGCGCAGTCCGGTTGCACAGCCAGTTGTAACAACATAGCAGTCATACACACCCGGTCAGAATGGTCGCATATATATGACTCACCAGACACGCATCAGCAACGGCTGCCAGTAACGAGCACTGCCTCACAGCTGAGACTTCTTGAAGGCCATACACCTACCTAGCCAACCGAGCTATGAGGTCAAGCTGCGAAAGGTCAATCGGTCTAGTACTTAAATATGTCAATTGCCGACCCTGCGTGTGTCAAGCGGGGTAGTCGATACACCTGAAGCACACTCAAAGCCAGGAGCAACTCCCGGATTAACGCAGAACATCTGTCTGCTATGGGGCCAGCTCCTGCAAACGCATTGAGTATCATCCCACTCAAAACTGGCGCATATGTTGTGACAGACATTCATCATGAGAGCGAAGAGAATAATCTGGGTGTGACTTCGTCACAAGTGCAGGAGCTGGTGGAGATCAACAAGGCACTCAGGGAAATGGTGATCACCGTGGCAGGCTTACTCAAAGATTCTAGGAGTATTTCGAGTTTTCTCGGTCGACGCGATTATGGTCTATTCTGGACTGGGTAGCTTGAAACCGGGAGACCGACACCTCTACAACTTATATAACAGCAGGCACCTTATTGCTTAAGGTCATAAGTGTCGGGCAGGGCTCAGGCCGGATAACATAATGTCAACTCACCGTTGCAGTATGATAGTGAGCATCATACAGCAGTGAACAATCAACAAAAAGATTATAAGAGTTGCATAGAGACTCATAGACAGTAACTGAAGCAAAGTACTGTGAAAAAGACTGAAGACAGCAAGAAAAAAGAAGACCAGAAAGAAGAACACCTCACAAGTTGTTTCATAGTATGTGTCTGATTTTATGTTACAAATTCTACTTCATAGAATGTGAGAGTCCTCAGCTAGTCCTGCACCCCATCTTGCTCCTATCTGAATTCAGTTGGGAGGTCCTGTCCCGATGTCCTGTCCTGAGTCAAGCCGCGTAGTGAGATTCCCACCTCCAGCTTTGCTACCTCTTGCGAACGCGATTTATGATTTCATAAAGTGGGAGCGCTGTGATATAACAAGGCCAAGTCTAGTTCAGCAATAGAGCCTTCAAGATATGTGCACAATGAACAGTCATGCAACGAAGGATATTCTCAAAGATTTCTGTAGAGCATGCTTCCAGAGCATCGCTTGGGACTGGCTTAGTATGAGATAGCACCTGTGGAGCCAATGAGACAGATTTGCGAGTGATGGCGGAAAGATGATCCTTGACTTGCAGCGTTTATTCCATGTGCTCTTCATTGATCAATGTACTGTCCGTGTGAATGGACTTCACTCACCGCTCTCTGGCATATGTCTGAAGTCACTTCGTGTAATACTCGGGTGAGAGGAGTGCCTTTGATGGTGGCTCATGCCTGCGCCGCAACCCATCTTCTAACTCGGAGATCATAGATGAAAAGGAGGCTGAGATGCCGGAGGCGCAACTGTTGCTCTTCAAATGGGAAGAAGGAGTGGTCAGATATATTTTCATGTTCTGGAGTCCCGGTTCTCCTACAGCTTCGGTATAGGATCTCCTGTATTGAAGTTGCGACAATATATGATTCCACCAGTCACTCATGATAAAGCACTTGTGGGCGATGAGTCACCTTGATGATTCAACTGCTGTTCTCCTTTTCCTCATCTCCAGCCTCCGTCCCGTCAGTCATACACGGTCTACTTTCCCTGTCATGCGCCTTTACTTCTCGTCGATCACATGGATGTTCCCACACTGCCGTTGATAGTCCGTCTGTATCTCAGTCTTTCAGTGTGTGATGTTTCGGGAGAGTACCCTTTCGACATCGTTTTCGAGATTCGCAGATCTCAAGACGTTGTTGGTGATCCGCGATCCTTGACTTTTCTGATAACACACTCGGTCGTTGACGTGCCATCAGCCCTAGCACAGGGAAATCTTGAGCTAGTTGATGTTGAGAGCGGCATTAAAGTCAAATAACCAGTATGCAATGCAATGGAGACCCCTGATATGCACCAATTCATAAAATTTGAAGACTCACTCATCACTTTGTCAACCTAAAGATCGGAACGTTCTCAAGAAAGACCGCGAGCAGAAGCACATTTTCACCGGCTCCTCGTTGACGAGCAACGGACACTATCCCAAAAACATGTGGCAACTTGAAGTAGGACGCAAATACAATCTACGCCTCCCTACTCTTAACCTCGGCGTCCAATGGTGAACTATGGCACCCAAAAGAGCTTCTTGCCCCAATTGAGGTTTTCACACTACCTTCTCCTGCCGAGCCGGCAAGACTTATGCTGGCAGGACGGGCAAGAGGGCTTCCTCTGTCGGGTCTTCGCTGCCGACGCCACCATCCTTCTCTGTTTCCTTCAGCCTGTCCTCTAATACCATTCATATCTCGGGCTCCCCTCAAGTAACTCTACACACAACGACCATCAACAACGGAGGACGCCCCATCACCGCGAAATCCCGCTTCTGTCAGCTGTACACTTCCGACAACAGCCTCCCACGCATTATCCACTCCCCTCTCTGCGCTTCAATCTTAGAGCTTCTCCATCACCGACCTCTCTACCAACAACGAACTCCTCGACAAGGAGCCATTGTGCGTTTACACCTCTCATGAGAAAGGGGTATTTGCGCAGCAAATTCACGACTCTTGATACCTCTGGTTCGTGAAATTGGTTTCTAGAGAAGCACAAATTCTTGATAAAGTCCATGGTGGGATCTGAGTTCAAGTTGAGGGTGAGGCCAACGGATGTGTGGTAGAGATGGGGGACTATGGATGGGCTATTTTGCGGGGGAGAAGACGATGAAAAGGCCATTAGGATATGTTCCGCTGCTGAGGCTGGAGTCGAACATGGAGGTCAGATTTTGTGTTGAGGAGTGGCGGGCAACGTCTCTGTACTGCAAGTACTGGGGACGTGCTGGTCAATTTGTTTCTGTCTTACTCGCGGAGAATATCGAGGATACGGTGTTTCCCTCGAAGTAAATAAACCCTATGCATTGATTTCACCGACATCTATTGTATTCCGTGAGGTATAAAAGTGCCAGTGCCGCACTGCCAAGTCTGCCATGCCTTAGGTGACGTTAGAAACAGGTCTTATTTAGACAAGCTAATGGTATTGGCGAGCTCCTTGGTTCCTGGCGTCTTCGAAGCGATGCCAAGACCAACGATGGACCAAACACAATCAGGCATAGGCTCTAGCTCGACTTCCAAACAAGCCCTGAACCACGAAGCAGCAATAAAGCCGGGCACATCTTTGCCTTACTAGCTCTAATGGTTTCCGGGCAGATTGCAGAGCCAACGCGTCGGACCAATGTAGCGCGTGACATTTGAGAATTCATACGCTATGAACGCCGAGACCACGGACAAGGGTGACGACAAGACGCAATGTCCACCGGCTTTACAACATCCGGATGATCAGTTCCCACTCCCCACAATATCCACTCTACCGTCATCATCGACATTGTCGAGTCCATGCCGCCACAGTGAAGACAGTTTGAGCCTGTCAGATGTGGAGATAGCTGGGCTTGTGCACCCTCCAACGCCAGATATGGATGGAATATCCTATGGACATACGCGGAGAAGGGGCTCACTGATGGATGGTGTTGCCGGTGGTGACAAGCACAAAACGGGCAAGAAGAAGTCGCGACGGGAAAGGCAAAGGAACCAGAGCGGTATCGATGAAGGCGACGAGCACAAGTACTTCTCAGACGACGGTCACGCTTCGGATTTCTCCTCACGATCTACGAGTGAGGACGTGGAACTGGATGATATGCTTTCGGAGGACGGAGCGGATGACGAGGAAACTGGATTGACGAAGGAGGACATACGCAAGAGACGGCGGAGGAAGAGGAGACGTACACGTCTGAATGAGAGGATAGCAGGAGATGCCACGGGCACCAAGGAGGAGGAGAGCTTAGCAGATCAAAGTGTGCTGAAGAGATCTCTCATCAACGCTTTGCTGATAGGGCTGTGGTATGCTTCACTTGCATGGATCATGAAAGCTCATGCTAACGCTGGACGTGGAGGTACCTCTTTTCGCTTTCGATTTCCATTGTAATTACGTCGCCATTTCCAGTGCTCCGAGCATCACATTCTGACCTTTGTCCTAGTACAACACATGGATGTTCTCACCAAACCATCTCGACTTCCATTTCCCCCTGTTCACAACATGCATGCATATGCTCGTCCAGTTCTCCCTTGCCTCTCTCGTCCTGTACCTTTTCCCACGCTTTCGGCCTCGCTCAGACAGTATTTCAAATCCCCATCAACACCCACAAGCGCAACACGACTCCGCCAAGAACCAGAAATCTCTCATGACGCGCGCCTTCTACGTAACCCGCATTGGTCCCTGTGGGGCAGCGACAGGTCTTGACATCGGACTTGGGAATATGAGCTTGAAGTTCATCACGCTCACATTTTACAGTAGGTTCACGTCGACCGAGCTCATGGTTGGTCTTGGCTGACTCTGTCACGTCCCAGCAATGTGCAAGTCCTCCTCTCTAGCCTTCGTGCTACTCTTCGCCTTCCTTTTCGGTCTTGAATCCCCATCGATCAAGTTGATCCTCATCATCGCCACCATGACCGTAGGCGTCATCATGATGGTCGCCGGCGAAACCGCCTTCAACGCCCTCGGCTTCATCCTCATCATCTCCTCCGCCTTCTTCTCCGGCTTCCGCTGGGGTCTCACCCAAATCCTCCTCCTCCGCAACCCAGCAACCTCAAACCCCTTCAGCAGCATCTTCTACCTCGCACCCATCATGTTCGCCTCCCTCCTGATCATCGCCCTCCCAGTCGAAGGCCCCGGCCCTCTCGCAACCGGCCTGGCCTCACTCACAGAAGCCAAGGGCGCTTTCATAGCCATCTGCATCCTCCTCTTCCCAGGCATCCTCGCCTTCCTAATGACCTCGTCCGAATTCGCCCTCCTGCAACGCACCTCCGTCGTCACCCTCAGCATCTGCGGCATCTTCAAAGAAGTCGTCACCATCTCCGCAGCAGGCATCGTCTTCCACGATCCACTCACCCCCATCAACGTCAGCGGCTTGCTCGTCACCATCGCCAGTATCGCGGCATACAACTATATCAAAATCACCAAGATGCGCAACGACGCTAGGGAAGAGCTCCATCATCTTGCCGCTGCTGACGAGGACGGCGCCCACGAGCCTATGCTTGCGGCTGCTGAGGGAGATGGCCAGGCGAGAGGACAGCAGCCGCGACGTAGCACAAGCGGGCTCGTGAATGGCGCCATTCGACCAAGTGTTAGTATACCCCACGAGGCGCTGCACGATGGGTACGTGGTGGAGAGTCAGGCGCGGGCGTCGCCGGTCAAGCGGCCTGAAGACCTTGAATGATCGTGTCCGTCTCGCGGTCCTCGTGACGTTTGTCTCTATCTGTAGCGTTCTGGCATCTGTGGCATTTGTTTGGCGTCTGTCGAGAAGCGGCGAGTGGAGAGTAAGGGCATCTGGCTTCTAGGCTGCTCAAGCGAATTGGTGTATATTAGTGAAGCAATTACAGAATAGGATAGTTTCTACGTCACAGTAGTAAGCTAACGACAGAATAGAACATTAGGTTCATGTCACGGCTGCAACGTGCAAAGTATCTGGTGTTTACAGCTTGTGTTTGGCTCTATGACATTCATTTTAGGCCTTTCAACCCCTGAGTACACCGAGATACATCAGTATGCCCGCTTGATCAAGTTCGCTCGAGGTCCCTTATGCACTGAACGCAACAAGAAGCGTCTCATTGACGCTCCACTTCTTCCCGATCGTCCATCAGCCACCCTTCCTCGGCCCCGCAGTCGCAGCCGCAGCAGGAACAGCAGGCCTATTCGTCCTCTCCGCAATCCTCTTCCTCTCCATCTCAAGCTACGACCCAGTCAATCAGCCCTCGACCCCCTACCCACAAAATCCACAATGACAAAGACAGGACTGTACTCACCACCTTCCTCACCCGCCCCAAAGCACCACCCCCTCCCTGCCCCGCCGCACAATCCTCGACACGATACGGCGGCCTAATAACCACAGCATCCAGTACCACAATACTCTGCTCCGTCCACCTCGTCGGCAGCGTCCGGCCCAACGCGTCGAAAATCTCTTGTCCTTCTCTGCCGACGCCGCGGCCGCGGCGCGAGTCGGCGGCTTTGAGGCGCGCGATGGCGGTTTGGGCGCGGGTGTGGAGGGCGCGGAGATCGAGGGGGCCGAGGGTGGGTGTGGCGGAGGTGAAATCAGGAGGAGATGTGGTGGTGGAGGGGGCGGGGGAGAGGAGTTGGAAGGAGTGGATTTTGGGGATGGGGAGGATGTGGTAGTCGCCTGGTTGGGTGGTGGTGGTGGTAGGAGAGGCGGGTGTGGGTGGTGGGGGACTGGTGTTGATGGCGATGAGGTTGGTGATGGGGCAGGCGGTGAAGAGGGTTCCTTCGAGGGTGTTGTTGGTGGGGAGGGTGGTGGTTATGCGGATGCTGTGATGGCGAGATTGGTATGTTAGCTTGAGCAATTTGGGGTAAATCAGGTAGATTGTCTTCGCAGTCTCTTAAGGCCGGTGACTTTTTGTCCGTCGTATCTGCTTGTGGAATCAAGGTGCCAGGAATGCACAGGAAGTGAAGTCGAGCTTACCGTGCACCAATCGCTCCACTCAACGCACTCTCCAACGACACCATGCCCGACGGACCGATGTTAGGTGTCGCAACAGGCGGTTTCCCACCTGCATTCTGGCGCTTTGTATCTGCCATCCTCGCGCTACTTCGGTGCTCTGGCCTACGCTGTCCGCTTTCAAGAACGCATTGACGCTCTCACTTCCTTCGCAGCGCAAGAAGAAAAGCAGACAAAGTCGATGCAAAAGAATGACAGGAAGGGAAAGAGGAAGGTGCAAGACACGTACAGTGTAGGAGTGGTCGACTGTCCACCTCAACGCCTCCACTTCACTGTGCTGATCCAGGAATGCAGAGCATGGATGAGGCTCAAACATTATGTGTCGTTAGCGCGACGGGCCGAAGCGCTCGGACCACACAACTCGGCATCCCATCCAAGATTTCAAGCTCAAGCAAGTGAGTGGTGAAGGTCAAAGAGTCAGATGTTTACTTTTGCTATCGGGTAACTTCTAACTACAGTAGCTCTTGCAGTGATCTACCAACTTTACGCATATTTTCCATTTACCAGCATCTCAAACGTGCCGGAGCATCAGCTTTCACGAAACTATGCCTGATATGTGGAAGCTGACACGTTGCCTCCTCTTCCAGTCCAATTGACGTGAATGTCCTTCCCCTTAGGATACTTCTCGCTCGCGTGCTCTGGCTTGATTCTGAACGTGTGAGCACCAAAGTAATCCCTCTGTGCCTGAAGCAAATTGGCCGGAAGGTCCTTGGCGCGGTAGCCATCAAAGAAGCTGAGAGCAGTGCTAAAGGCTGGCGTGGGAATCCCCCACAGGGCACCTTTGCTGACAACGTCTCTCCAGCCTTGTTGAGCATGGCGGATAGCTTTCTTGAAGAAATCGTTGAACAGCAAGTTCTCGAGGTCGGGGTTACTGCGGTAAGCGGAAGTGATGTCCTTGAGAAAGACAGAGCGGATGATGCAACCACCACGCCACATAAGAGCGATTGATGGCTTGTTCAGCTTCCACGAATACATTTGGGCAGCCTGCAATGAATGACGTTAGACCAATCCATGTTCGCGAATGACCCACTTCGCTCTACTTACGTCTTGCATTAGCATGAAGCCTTGGGCATACGAGATGATCTTGGAAGCGTATAAGGCTTGTTCTAAGTTGGCAAGGAATTCCTCCTTGTTGCCAGTGAAGTCACTTCGCTTGGGTCCCTCGAGCAACTCGGAAGCTCGACCACGCTCCTCTTTCAGCGAACTCAGACACCTAGCGAAGACAGCTTCTCCGATGAGAGTAACAGGCATTCCAAGGTCCAGAGCGTTAATCGCAGTCCATTTTCCTGTACCTTTCTGCCCAGCGGAGTCAAGAATCTTCTCCACCAATGGCGTACCATCTTCGTCCTTGTAACGAAGGACATCGCGGGTGATCTCTATTAGAAAAGAATCGAGAACGCCACGGTTCCACTTGTCGAAGATGTCGCCGATTTCACTGTCATGCAAGCCTAAACCGCGCTTCATGATGTCATACGCCTAACGTTGATTTTAGTACCAATTCAATGACCAGTCACCGCTAAATGTTCAGTAGTATGGAACACTCACCTCGCAGATCAGTTGCATATCTCCGTACTCAATCCCATTGTGGACCATCTTGACGTAATGACCAGCACCCTCATCACCAACCCAATCACAGCAGGGTTCGCCATCACTCTTCGCAGCAATGCTTTGGAAAATATCCTTGATGTAGGGCCAGGCCTCTTCATTACCACCGGGCATCAGGCTGGGTCCGAAGCGAGCACCTTCCTCACCCCCGGAGACACCAGTACCGACGAATCGGATGCCTTTCGCAGCCAAATATTTTGTTCGTCGATTTGTGTCAGGGTAGTGCGAATTACCGCCGTCAATTATGATATCTCCCTTCTCGACCAGTGGGAGAAGCTTTTCAATGAAGGCATCGACCGGCGAACCAGCCATAACGAGAAGCATCATTCGGCGAGGTTTCTTGAGCATCGAGACGAACTCCTCGGTGGAGTGAGCCCCAACGATGGATTTACCTGCACACCGGTGAGTGACTTAGGGACGCAATTCCAAGTGGCCTATTCTTACCTTTAGCCTCATTTTCGAGGAAGTGGTCGACCTTGGAGACCGTACGGTTGAAGGCCACGACGGTGTATCCTTTATCAGCGATGTTCAGGATCAGGTTCTGGCCCATGACGGCCAGACCAATGAGGCCAAAATCACCACTAGGGATGATGCGCGCAGATGCGCCGACATTGATGCCGGCAAGTCGCGCGCTGTAGTCAGCAAAAGCAGCTCATTAACCAAATAGCCTCCTCGACAAAGCACTTTGAGCGCATTCAAGTAGCGGTGGACCTTAGGTGCTGGATTTCTTCAACACCGTGGATTGAATGACTGACGATAGCGAGGCAACGGAACGTGGGGCACAAATTGTTGGATGACTTACACTGCCTTGTCAGCCATCTTGTTCTCTCTTCACAACGATGCAAGCGATCAGCGTAGTGCAATAGTGCTGAAATGACCACAGTTGATTAAGACGTGAATGTGGTGTTATGAGTTGGTAAGGTCCGGTTCTTTGAGCGTTGGAGGGGCTAGAGGGGCATGTTCTGCTGCTTTGAAGCTTAGTCATTTCCGCCAGCGCCGCCATCTTTTTGCTGAATAAGCACAAGCGCAATACCTCAAGTTGCACGCAGTGGACCGTCTATTACTGGCTATTAGATCTCAATTCACTCAAAAAAGTATCTGGCGACTCGCAAGTGAAGGATATCCCACTCTAGGCGTCCTCGAAACACCTGATAGTAACAGCTTGCTACGCCTGTGACTGCTGCGTCGTTGTGACGCGACAGGTACGTCCACTCACTGCACTCAAAAGCTCTATCGGCCAGTCGTTCATCATGTCCTATCCGCCACCTCCAGGTCTCAAATCCTTCCAACCGCCATCGTCATCTTCAACTGCACAACCTCACTCTTCGCTACCACCTCGTCCGCCACCACCTGCCGGTCCTCCTCCCTCCTTCAAGGCAGCTTTCACGGCTACTCCATCGTTCTCATCAGGCGCACCAGGCACAAGAGGCTATAATGGCGCCTCTAACGACGGGATTAGCCAGCCAAGCAACAGCTACGGTGGCTTTACAGGCTTCCAACCACGATCGGTAACAGTAGGGTCCCCAGCGTTCCAAAACCATAGTCCTATCGTCTCAGCCCCGCCAGCGCCTCCCACTGGGTTCTCCGCCCCACAGACTAGTTACTCAAACGGTGCCTTCCAGCCCCAGCCGCAACAGCACCAGCAACCTCCTCAAGCTGCGTTCTATCAACAGTCCGTGGAAGACACGTATAGCCAAGCAACCGCACCTCAAATCCGCAATCCTTTTCCGTTACCAGGCCAAGAGCCAAACGGAGGCTTCGGACGCGGTCGAGGTATCGGCCGAGGTGGCGGCTACCAGGATGGCGGCCTGGATCCAGAAATGGAAGCGCAGATAGCTCAATGGCAAAGCGCATATGCCGCCAAAGACGCAGATTCATCAAGTGGCCGAGGTGGAGGCCGTGGAGGGGGCGGTATTAGATTTGGAGGCGGCGGAGAAGGACCGAATTCAGCGAGCGGCGCAAACGCTGGGCCGCTAGGTGGACGGCCTGACGTACAAGCCCCAGCAATGAGCAGCTCGGATATGGCATCAGCAGCTAGTAGTGATACGGGTGTGGCGGCTGTCGTGAATGGTGCGGACGGCAAGCAGAAAACCGTGGTAAGGAGCGGCGGAGGGCAGACATGGCAAGATCCAACACTCCTAGAATGGGACCCAGCTCATTTCCGTCTATTTGTCGGCAACCTGGCCGGCGAAGTGACCGACGAATCCTTACTCAAGGCCTTTTCGAAGTTTACCTCTGTACAAAAAGCCAGAGTTGTAAGAGACAAGCGAACTACGAAGAGTAAAGGTTTCGGGTTCGTGAGCTTCAGCGATGGCGAGGAATACTTCCAGGCGGCGAGAGATATGCAAGGGAAGTATATTGGGAGTCATCCGGTGTTATTGCGGAAGAGCACTACGGAAATTAGGCCGGTGGTGCCGGGGCATAAGAAGGGTGGGAAGGGAGGGAAGGGTGGTGGGCAAGGCGGTAATGGAGGGAAGACCGGAGCGGGAGTGCAGAAGAAGCAGAGTAAGACGAAAGGTGGGTTGCGGGTGTTAGGATGATGGAGAGGGGTCCTAAGGACGATACATTGCCGAGCAGTGAGATGCTTGTCAGGCTGCTCTGAGCGGCCGTTACAGATGCAGACCACACGAGTATTCCTTTCCGATTCGACCAGTCCCAGTATGAGATATCAATACTGGAATCTGGAGTCAAACACATTCTTAACCTATCCAAATTAGAGTCTGCTCATTTTCTTTCATGGTCAACCTAGGTGACTCCGATCAGTCTGCCCTCCCTTTGCGTAGCTACCACACCACACACAATCCATATCATTCCTATCCATCGTCACCCACACCCCAAAAGGAAAAAGCAAAAACCACCACCCTCACCCCCCACGACAGACCAAACGCCTTCCCCCCTTCACCAGCACCACTCATCAACAAAACCACCCTCCCCATCATGCACTATCCTTCAACACTTCGGAGTAAGGGCGAGTTGGCAAAGGCCAGCTTGCGCCCGTGGAACGAGAGCCACAGTTGCAGCAAGGGAATGGTTTTTTCCACAGAGATACGTGAGTAGGTGGTTTTCGGAATGATTTGGCAATTTATTCTTGCGGGATGAATTTTGAGGGTTGATATGACGAGGCCCTAGAAGAGTGCCTACAGATGCTGGACGGGGTGCCCGCGGGAGGTGGAGCGGTCGGATGGGGATCTAGACGTCGCTCTTGATGAGGCTCGGTCTGCTACGTTGAGCATGAGCATGTTTCGGGCCGGGGTCTGGGATGGGAATGCCGTGGCCCACTGTGTTTTTACTTGATTTTGGAATGAGAGAGGGAATCTGGGCTGGTTTGTGAGCGGCTTGAGGGGGTTGGGTTTGGTTGGTAGAGGTAGTAAGGGGTTGAATTTAGATCTGGCCCACGTACTCCGTCCGAGGCTCTTGGGCGCTTGTGTCGTTTTCGAGACTCTTAGGAGCAGCATATTCGGATGAGCGGGAGGAGCGAATCGATGAAGAGGGGTAGTACAGAAAAGCTCGAGTGATGCGGACAACTGAGCAACGACACCAGGCGGAGAAAGGACTGATGCAGAGCAAGATCTAAAGTGGGCGGCGAAGGAGCAATGCTGAAAGAATAATGATTGCTCGGTGCTTGGACGACCAAAGAAGGGATGAAGAGTAGAGCCCATAGCAACAACGTGGCTTGCTAGCATGCTGGATGGTTGCCCTAACATCAAAGGTCTAAACTCGCAGTCTAGCGCAGCCTTGGGCCCAGTAAATTGATGGCTTGATGATGATTATCATTACTGCTTAGTGCCACGACATAACCACAGCACGGTGATGTTCGTCGTCGTATCGTGACCATTCACTAGGTGTTGCAATCCCATAATTCCCTCTATCACATTCGCCAGGTTCATTTGGTGGCAAGCTCTACCCGCTCAAGCAGATCGGCTTTGGTACTTCATAAACGGCGTCTTAAGACTTGTGGCCTCTTTGTAGTCTTTCACCCTCCGCGATTGTTCGCGACATGGTGTCTGAGGCTTTGCTTCTCACGCAACGGAGTCAACTTTGCGTCTTGCTCGACCGGGGTTTCATTCCATGTCATATCTTGCAGTACGGAGCATTGAGACGATTTGAGTCGTAGATAGCATGCCTCCCATCGTTGCCAGCTAAAGTTGGCTTCTGATCAATCGCCTGCTGAATAAGTAAGCCATAACACCACGTCCGGGAGGGGGCACGCACTTTTGCGAGCCTGCTTGTGCATGGAAGCTCGTCAATGGGATGTGCTCGTTCCGGCAATAGTTCACTTATAAGAAGAATCCGCTTTCCTTCAGCTCGTCTATCACTCCGGTTAATGATTCAATAAGGTCTTTGATTTCTCCCCTGGGACCCATAGTAGTGGATTGTACGAAGCAGTCCTAGTAGGGTCATAGAGTTCCAGGACTCTCCATGTTGAACGAACCACAATATAAGCACCAATCTCTTAGCTCTAATACCTGCCTTCAGCTACCTTAGAACGTAACAACGTGACTTGATCTCATAGGTTATCTATCCTTCATGATAGCAGATGTTTAGCCAGCATATGAGCCAGAAATTCATCATTCAGCACATCTGGTTACTGTGAGACATCAGTTGCCGGTTTCCAAGCGTAGATGTCATTGACTCCGGAATACAGTACATGTAACGGCTGCAACTGCGAGGCAGCCGTACTAGCAACATTTAAGGAAGCGGCTTCGGAGGAAAGATATATGAGCCAGGTAGCTCGACACCGTCTCGCATCTCTCCACTAACTTCCACCGGTCTTTCCTTAGCCGGCAGCTCCCAAATCAATGGCCTCCCAGTATTATCAAGCTCTCGATGTGGGTCTATGAATGACGATGTAGCCGGCTTCTTCACTTTTTGATGATGTATACAACATCATGCACCTGTAACGGTTAGGATAGCGAGGCCTGCGATAGCTCCGATCACTATACCCGCTATTGCGCCATGACTGAGATTTTGCGCAACTTGGGGAGTTGGAACTGGAGATCTGGTGGTTGTCGTGTTACTGAAAATCTGTTGAACTTCAGGGGAGCTCCACGAAGAGGGGTATCTGGAAGAGCTATGGACAGTCAGTCTATGTATAACAGTAAGTGAGGACTGCTATCGTATACTTCAGATAGTACTGCTTGACCTTGTCCGGAGGCTCATACGCCACCGCTCTCGCATCATATGAGTCTTTCCATTCCAAGGTCTTCATATCAAAGACTCCAATACCCAATGTCCAAGGATCAGCAGTAGCCGTGTTGCCGTTCCAACGATCCTGGATCTAGTTCTGATATTGTGTCGGATTGAGACCTCCAATGATAATCATTTGGCTGTCTCTAGCAGCGTGGCAAGTATGATATGCGCGTGGATAGGCTGAACTATAGATTGCTCGGAACCATCGGAATGCAGGTAAAGAAAGTATGTATACTTGGTCCGATCCTGTATTGCCAGAGCCAGGCTGGCCCTCAATCATCCCGCCGTGGATGAAACTGCGTTGGTGAGCATAATCAATAGTATAATATGAAGATGATTCGACGTACATTTCATAAGTGCTGTTGTAGCTGCTTTGAACGCCTACGGCGCAAAAATAGTCCCTAGGTTCTGGGATGTCTCCTATTGCAAGTTGAGAGTGCCAAGCTTGTCCATGGATATCATATATAGTGATGTTATTGAAAGCATTTACTCCTTGACCTGAGGCGCCCCCCATGACCAGCAGGACGCCGTCAACTCCAAAAGCTGGGACAAACTGCATGGCTCCAGACGGCACCCTCGCATCTATCAGGGCGCTGGAAGCAACAAACCCACCATCACTGGTATTGCTCCACGTCAAGGTTTCGAAATCGAAGGACAGCAAGCCCGGTAGAGGTTGGTTGACATTTAGTGGGAGATTCACTTTAGGGTCCGTTCCGAAGCTTGCGAAACCTCCCAGGTAGTAGCCGTTTTGTGGCGAAGCCGCCGATGCTCCTGACGCTGGACGGGTCATATTGGAAGGAAAAGGCAAATCGCTGGTGGGACCGAGAGCTGCTTGCCATTCCCCGCCTCCTTGATCGTTGGGCACAAACTTCCAGACGGAGTTTTGAGGGGTAACTCTACCTACTACATCGGCGGCAAAAGATCTCTCACCGCCGAAGCAGTATATCGAGTTGTCACGCTTGCTCCACCACAGCGTCTGGTAATTTTCTGCAAGAGATGCCGCTGGCCGGGTCGTGGTGACAAAAGTGAGACTTGAGTTTGTCCAGTCGTTTGAGAGATCGATGGCGATTGTTGTATTAGCTGGACCGCGGTTCATCAGGCATTTACCGTAGTTGGCGAGGAGGTCCCTATACTTACATGGTTCGACGACACCCTTCGTTGAGCTGAGCTCTCCTCCATCTATGTAGATCCAGTCTTTGATGGCAATGGCTACGCAATGAGTAAGTAAGCAGTGTGCCAGTTGACGACCGATACCCACAGGAATGGAATGCCCTTCGCCAGAATGTCACATTCTGTGCAAGTGCTTGTAAAGAGACCACTGATAGAGAGACCGGAACAACAGTAGACAGCCTCATAGCATCTGAGACTTGGGTTGAATGATGTAGAACACACTTCCCACTTAAGAACTTACAAACATGACTCTGTGAAAGAGCGTAGATAAGAAGACAACGAAGAAAAATAGAGACAGCATCATGTTGTGGTCCAAAGGCTGCTGTGCCGCATAGTGGTCTACCCCCGACCATATATGCCTGGCATGTGTTTGACTTGGCGCTGGTGGGGACCTGTCCCCCAATGGCAGCGCTAATTCACAACGAATCATAGCGACAAGGAGGGAGGTAATTTTAGAAGCATACGGAGCATTTGGTGTGGCCCTGATAGACGCCTTGAACGATCAACCTACCTTTGTTTGTTGTTTTATTTTGCCTGTAGCGCGCGCTTGGCACATAGATAACTAGGTCAGGAGACAGAGCCGAAAGAAAACGGGTAAAATAAGCTACTTCCAGCTTGATTACGTGATTAAGGTAGCCGGCTTGCCGCGGTCGAGTCTAATTAACTTGACCGATGCATGCAACAAATAACCGGTTGAAGAGGGCAGGAAAGCCGCGGAGTCGTGGTAGTCGAGCACAGAAATGCTACTTGATTGAAAATGCAATATACAGTGGCCCATTACTGTCAAGACACATTGCACGGTGATGTCCCAAGGGTAGGAAAAGCAATGAAGATCTTCCACCACATTTCCTCGAAGACAGTATCTATCCCATACGTTGAATACCTTCTTCACCAAATCGTT
>JAABUP010006792.1_pt1 | contig 15920 bp, 16 predicted proteins | sample 5559201 | NCBI WGS metagenome assembly JAABUP01 (sample SAMN10711887, study PRJNA513373) | rock metagenome | isolation source: Antarctica rocks | place: Antarctica
TTTGCCCCCAGACAGATTTGAACTATCGGCCTTTGCATTACAAGTGCAACGCTCTACCCCTCTGCGAATGTTTTAGAAACGATCGCGCCAAATTTTATTGAGAAACTCACGAGCTATAGGGGCGATCCAAATAATGGGCGCTTATTTACATACATAATAAAAGGGGATTGCAGGGGTGATTTTGCTCCCAAAATCCCCGGATTACCCCTGTCTCGCACGCAGCCTTGCAGGGGCCGGCGGGGTGACGTAAGTAGCCGTGTTGTCACCAACGTTCCCTCAACAAGTAATGATCGGTCTACAGTCTCTACAGTGCAGGAGGAGGTCTTGAAGCCTCCTTGCAAGATCCGCTGATGGTCTTGACAGTCAATCGGGTGTCTGGGCTACTGGCTCCCAGTCGATTGATGGGCGTATTCATGCCTCTATTACCAAGCTAAATAGATATAAATGCTCTACTGCTCTCGCTGGAGATTTCGTGAGTGCCACCGATCGTCATTCCAGAGATCTTTCCTGCCCCTAGACTGGACTGCTGAATCTCTTGCTATTGTCAGTGTGCCAATGGACAATGGGATGTTTGATACGCAATTTGTAAATGCAGACAAGCCTACATCAACGACCCAAAATGCCGTTGACCTTTGCCTCGTGACCCAGTAGGACTCGAAAATAGTCGACGCAGGACTTTATGTTGTTCGGCACAAGAATCATCAAGGTGATACCTTCTCAAGGTCTAGCTTGCCCCTGGAAAGAGTCAAACCTGACGGAGACTCGATCAAAGGGGTGAGGAGGTCTGGAAGGGAAACCGCACCTTCCACAGGAGGAGAGTGGGCGAAGCAGCGGTTGTCTTCCGGCTCCGTAAGCATGCCTGAATAGTAAGAATCGCTCGAAGTCGAGTATCGAGCAATACTTGGACTGACTCCATGGCCAGACTTCTTAATCGAATCCCTCTAAAAGCTTCTACCGGTCGAGAAGCTGTGGGAAACGACAATTGTTGGCTGTCTATGTGGTGTTCCTCTTTTCAGATGGAGGGATCCAGCAAGCGAAATGTTCGTATTCGGGTCCACTAATAGAAGGGAGTGAAGCTCTGTCTGTTTATCCCTTTATTATCCGACGCCTTACAGGGCGAGATCACGAACTACAACACACTGGCACCTCCGGCACACATGCCTTCATCTTCCCGCACACACGTCTTCTTCACCTGTGGGACGAAAGCAATTCAAGGACTCACGATATCTTCATCAAGACGTAGAGGGTAATCCGTCAAACAGCTCGCCCATCCTCAAATAACATCTCGAAGCCCCCATTTCTCTATTGATCTCCCTCCAACATGAGTGTCACTTGGTCTGCCACGGAGCTTGCAGCAGTAAATGGAGTTATTATACCCACCAAGCTTTCAGCCGGCCAGCAACCTATCAAAGGTCCTCCATGCACCACCCGTCAAATTGGAAAGGCTTTGCCGTGCAGTAGGTGTGGCACTACATTCCCCAGACTGTATCAGGTTCGCGCCCATTTCATCGCATGCATCCAAAGGAACGGAAATCCTGGAGGACTGTTCTGGGATGAGAAGATCCCCGGGAGACCAACACAAGGGTAGGTCAAATTGCAATCCTCCAACTCATACTGACGTGACATAGCCCGAGAACAGTGACACCTGCTGTCACAAGTACCGTCGTAGAGACTGCCAAGCGGGCACGACTCGACAAGCGGAATGGAAAAATAGCGGCCAACACCACATCATTTAATGGAATCATCGTGCCTTCCAAAGTTCTGCCGGGCCTGCCCCCAAACCAAGGCAACTTCTTCGAACAGCGACAAGGAATCTTTGTGGGCAATTGCACAATTTGCGGGAGAGGATTCATGAAAAAACACCAGATACAATACCATTTTTCGGCATGTATCAAGCGCAACGGAAACCCATTTGGGAGAAGCTGGACAGACCCTTTCGAGCCCTGGACCACCAAAGATGACGGCAGCGCAAAGTTGCTCAGGTGAGAGTTACACAATGAGATGTTTGCTGGTACATAGCTGATTGGCAATATGTAGCGATGTGTCAAACTCTCAGGCAAACGACGATGAAAATGACCATTCGTTTGCAGCACGTGCAGAAGAGCTGGTAGACTCGTTGCAGACTTGGCAGGATTTTGTCCTTGCTCATGGAGATGAGAGTGCGTTGCAACACCCAGTATTTCTGGGTCTTATGGAGGAAATGCAGGTCCAAGGCCTGATTGATGAGAATTGGTGCTGGCTAGTAGGCGTCTGAGGGGGCAATGCCCCCTCCGCTAGTTATCATCAGCGGAGTATGTCTCGTATTGCTTTAATAGTTAGGGGTATTGACCCTAACAGTAATTGATGTTTTTCCTGAGTGGCCCTCTTGACCCTTTATTTTCATTGCTACTCCTCCTTGCTCAAGCATGCTTAAACCAGTATATCCCATGACTTTACTAACAGTATGGAATAAACACCCTAGCTTTACTTGAGCCTCAGGGGAGAAAACCTTATACTTTCCTTACTAGTAAGTCTTGTCCCTTCTGGGAGGCCTTCCGCAAGGCGTGATCCCATTATGTTAAATATTTCAGAGACAGTCCGGCGTGTTAGAAGACTTCTTCGGACTGTATATGACTAATACTAAATATATCTCATGGGGTAAGAACCATGATAGAAGATAACCCGCCGTGACGACCGACTCAGATACTGCAGGCTTGGTATCTGTGGCTGAAACAGTTTCGTGAAACAAAAATCCATGCAAGTAGCTGCGCGCAGAATTCCCCCAATGAGCCGACCGACATGCAAGGGGTGGTCCATCCCCTTGGAACGTCTCATCTCCAGCCCCAGCTGATAATTCAGACTCTCAAACTTCGCCGACTACAAATCGAGTCTACTGACCTTGAATCACTACACTCATTCTCAGACGTAGCACTAACCATGATGCTTTCCTTCTGGACTCGGACTCAGGCTCTCTTCCTCCTATCGACTACCTATCTCCTCCCCCAAGTCAGCGCAGAATGTTTCCTTGCCAACGGTGACCTGGCCATCTACGACAACACACTCATTGGGGAGTCATGCATGTATGTAATGAAGAAAATGCAATCTGTAGAATTAGAAAGACTTTCTCGGTTAGAATTGGCAACGCCCGAAAGGTTAGCATACTCTACATGCTTCTTGAGTACATGCTTCGTAGACACAATATTACGGACGGACAACAGTTGAAGGCACGATGGGGACGTGGGTTTGAAACAGTTTTGCCCTGGGGGGGTATGTCTCGACAGATATATTACGGGAGGTACCTTGAAATCTGTGGGAAGTAAATCCCAGGCGCTCTCGTACTCAAAAATCGTCGATGATCCATATTGTCTCATGCGGTGCCCACTTAGTGGCACTGCATCCAGCTCAAGATCAAGCGACGGGAAGCGGGAGATCGAGCGAGGTAAGAGACTTGGGGTGAAAGACAAAAGCAGACCTCGAAGAATAGGGTTTGCACATGCGTTGTGCACGGAACCCATTCAAATGTGTGGCTGAAGTATCAAGGTTTTGATGTATAGCTATCAATAAGCTACCCGTGTCCGCATATCAGATATCTTACGCTCAATCTCCCTGACAGACCTATCCAACTCGCCCGCAATCATCGCTTTCTTATCATTAGGCAGCATAGCATACCTTTCACACAAATCACCATCTATCATCCCTTTGACGGGCACGTAGTAACCCCGGTATATTAGATGATCTCGCCCAGCCAATGGAGCGTCCTCACTTCGGAGGTGCTGTTCCAATGTTTGAAAGAAGTCCACATCTTCGCGACTGACGAATGGAATGAAGATTCCGAGTGTCCCTTGCAAGCCCGTCCACACCAGAACGTCTCGACCGCCAGCAACCAGCTGGGTCTTTTGTATGCTGGTTGGCACATCTTGTGTGTAGAAATGTGACATCAACGCGACACGATTAGGAGCACCTTGGAGATATTGCCTTTCATGAACAAGATGACCGCCTGAGCCGTCTTCATCTGCTTCATCTGAAGTTTTCTGAGGACATCGTACCAACCAAATATTACCAAACTTGTCGCCACCAGCAACAGTCTCGTAATCGACCATGGTAGTACTTGTCGTCCATCTTGCAACCATGTCGTCAACGAAAGGGATCAATCGATTTTCCTGATATTTGTACACCACATATACAACGCTTTCCTGGACATCACTAACAATGATACGACTTCCTTGCGTCTGAAGACCGACGACCAAGTTGGGGACAACTTGCGCTTGGCACTTTCGTAGCAGCTGCTTGAGACCCAGATCATAAATACGAAGTTCATTGCCAACGCCAGCCAGGAGACGGCCTTGGAAGCTCAAAAGCGCTTGTGGCGGCTGCTCAACCTTCGTCTTGTGGATAAATTCGAGTTCCTTGCCATCTTCGAGGAAGCGGTAAACATAGATGAAGCCAGCCGTGAATGACCGAGGAGCGACGACAATATCTTTGCCAGTACCTACGACAAGGAAGGTTTCGTCGTCCTGGCTAGAAAATGAGACTGCTGCTATGCTGACCGCAGCTTCGTTTTCTTCTAGATCAATCTGCTGGAGTGTTTCTTTCGTGTTCACAGGATCAACGATATGTATGCATGATGCCCAGTGGCCTTGTGCACGTGGGTAGCCAAATTCTTCCGGTGGTAGTACAGCCGCATCTCCGTTGACGAGAGTTGAATCACTGAGAAGCCGTTGTTTCGTCGAGGGTGAGAGGGTGTTGTTGTCCGACTCGATGGTATAGAATAGCGGCTGGTCAGGATGGCGAACGAATTTGCGAGGTGTATAAGTCAAGGGTATCGAACGTTGCAAGAGGTTGTTGCCGAGTTTCTCGATTGAAAAGATTCTAGATAGATCCACATTAGCCTTCAAGCCAGACGACAGTATGCCGGGAGAAAAGTGACATGAGGCTGGAACTCAGAAGGAACAATTGAAAGTATAAATGATTTCTTCCACATCGTCGTGTTGACGTCAGAAATATCCCAAGTGCTCATCATGTAAAGTAATACGCTGAGAGAACACAGAATGCTTACCTCAAATTCTTTCCCTCTATTCCAACCATCCCCTCCACACATTGCTCACTACTGAAATTTGAGCCGAATTCAAGGCCCACATAATCAAGTGGCGTTAGCATGAAGCCCATGGTCTGGGGATCAGAATACCCAAGCCATGGCCGAGAGCTAAGCGCGAGGACTGCTGGCTGGCCCTTGACGGAGACTCGGAAGAGCTTTGCAGGCTTGGGTCCAAGGAATCGAGTCCTTGTATCTGATAAGTCGCCGCTGACTTCATCCAATACAGTCCGAAGGTAGACCCCAGAATAAAGTCCGATGTGCAGATACAACGTTGATCCACCTGTGGTCGAATCGGCCATTGCCATGATTGCAAGTGCGCTAGGCGCCGATGTCAAGGCTTGCACAGATTTGTTCTCCAAAGTGGATTCGGGATCTAGACTCAATATCCTTACGGTGGAATCGTCACAGCCAACAGCAAGGAATTGACTCCGCGTGCGGCCTTCAGGGACTTCTCCGAGACTCAGGCAGGTCACAGTGCCACTCATTTCTCGCTTCTCGTCATACTCGGCAAGTGATCCATCAGTATCCATCTCGAAGTAAACAATCTCTCCTGAGCTCAGAGCTACTGCAACCTGTCGTTCGTTCGTTGTCGCTGCCACGATAGATCGATGTTGTGGTGCGGGCCACTCATTAACGCGACGATCAGCTCTGATGTGTCTAATGCCTTTAGGATGGACCTGTATCAGAGCATCCTCGCCTAATTGCTGGACTGCTAAAGTTGGCGCCGAGGAAAGGAATCCGGTGTCTGTCACCTCTTCCACCGTTTCTCCAATACTTAGTACCAATGTTCCATTCGGGAAAGAAAGCACGATGTACGCATCAAACTCATCGGCTCTTGTAATTTTCGTTGTCCATACTGCTGAAGGGCCACCAGGCAATTCCGAATCGACAATGTCATTTACCTCCAAACCATGCTTCAAGGTTCGGAACGAGCTACGTGCACCAGTACCACAGATTGAATATATTTGAGGCGCATCTTCCTCAGTCAAATTTGCGACCTTGCAATCTAGTTGAGGGTTCATTGAATCAATACTTTCCACTAAGTTGACATTCTCTGCGGCCCGAGGGTGAAAATAGACTGGGCTGTAAGGTTCCATTGGATCTGCTGGGAAAGAGTCACTGTCGAACTCAGTCTCATTATCATCATCGCCAAGCTTCTCGAATTGGTAGAAATGGTGGTTGCCAGTTTCGCTTGCCACAAACAGGAACCCGCTTTTCAGGATACACAGATTGGAAGCTATAGGCACAGTGTCGAAGTATTTGATCTTCAGCCTTTTGACTTCTCCGGTTGCTTGGCCAGCTTCATCTTCGACCATTTCCAGCGTGACCTTGAACAGATCGCCGTCTTCGCTCTGAAGTAGAAAGAAAAAGGCCCCACGCATTTTATGCATGACGCCAGCAACAATGAATCGCTTGCGCTCTGGATTTTCAGTGGCTCCTCTCCGGCGAGGAATAGCCACGCGGAACGGATCTTGGTTAGAGTGTCTGTATGTAATGTTATCGAGCCCACACACAAGAACGCCGCTGGGACCATCTGCACCCCCTGGTACTTGCAGCAGCATCGTCGCAGTGCGGTCCACAGGATCACTCCATTTTCGGACAACATGATTGAGACCCAGGTCTAGCTCGTAGTAGACCAAGGATTTCTCTAGCTCCTCAAAGGCCGCCCCGGTAGAATCTTGATCGCATTCCGTGTAGTCCACTTCGAGAACTGCGAAGACTGGGTTCTCATATCCAACATCTAGACCGACCAGAGCGAAGACCAGAGTCTGGGGCTTGTGTGCCTCGAGTGGCGAAGAGATCGTCAATTCAGCCTGTGCGTTTCGATTTAGAACATAGACAAGCTTGTTTTTTTCGACTGACGCGATTAGGCATGCCCTACCCTTTGGATCAACCGCAAGGTACTGTCCCGGAATTACTCGACGAATACCTGATTTGCCGAACGTCTCGAGATGTAGTCGATTAAATCGATTCTGGGAAGGAACGTATTCGATAATCGTGATCCGACCCGAATCAGAGCCAATTATGATATAATCTATACACAAGACTCAGCTATTGCTTGGACCTCAGGCGTAGCCAAGCACTCCAAAGGCCGCCTTCTCTGTTGTCTCGTACTGCCTTACCATACTTCCAAAAATCACTAAATGTAGCTTGAAGAGCCTTGGGGATAATCACATACCTTTGTTGCTACCTGCCAATCGGAAAGCTGCCAGCGTCCTTATAATACCGAATACATCCTGAGAAAGGATGGTACTGATTTTGCCTTGCGTGGGGTCAGGCCGATGGATAGTAAGGCGGGACCCAGAGGCCGTCACAATTTGCTGCTCCTTCGTGCCCGCAAACTGTCCAAGGATTGCTTGGGTTATCGATGAGGGGGGTTGGATCGTCAGAGAGTACATGAACATGCTCGATGTGGCCGCCATCTTGTAGTGTCGCTTCGCGTGGAGGACCGCCGTCCGTCACTGAATTTGTCGGTGTCAATTCATATGCCCAATGCGCCCCGTCAATCCCACAGCAGAGTACATTGAGCGTAAGGTTGTCGCAGAAAATAACTTGGGTAAAGATTGACTTCTCCAGCGCCAAGATATCAATTTATCTAGGGCTGGCTAGCGCGACTCTGCTTGATGACGCTCTGAAGAAGTCACTGTTTCACAACTTCATCATGTCGTCTGGTTACACATGCCAGAGGTGTCTGCACAGTCTCGCCAGGCTGGGCAGTCCAAGGTCGCCATCTGCACTCTCTAGATCAGGCCCAAGACGAGGATTGAACTCTGCAGCAACGAAGTTGAATGTCCGCAATGGGTCAAGATCAAAGTCCATATCACAGCAACGGCGGACCGTCTCCTCGATCGAAACACAAGCCCAGACTTCAGATGAAGACCAGCCTGCAATATCCAGCTCGCCCGGACTTGCCGATAAACCTGCGGGGACACTCTCCGGAAATATCCTTCTGCAACCAAATAATCTCTTTCACCATTTCTCAGAATCGCCCTCTCCAGAAATAAGACGACGAGCCGCTTTCATGAGAAGCCATGCCTACTGCCCCCACCCATCTCACCACCGTACCCGTATGTCATTGTCCCCCAATGACTCCGAAGCAAGAAAAGAGAAGACAACGCAAGCTCCGGCGCTTGTCCGCTTTGAATGTCCCGACTGTGGTTTACCAGTCTCGTGTTCAGAGGACCATTGGGCAGATGATTACGAATCCCACATGGAGATTTGTGACACGCTGCGACAAGTCAACGAAGACGACCATGACCTGCGCTCGGGCCGATTTTTCCCCGAGTTTGAGTATCCTGGACCGCAGATGGAGGAGGCCTTGGTCAATATGACGAACTGGGATACGTATCTCTACACCCGAGAATACAATGCCATCAATGAAGACAGGTCACTACGGCAGGCAACTAGGCTACTAACTTATCCTGTCACAATTGGAAGCATACTCTCGGAGCTCAGTCCCTACGACTACAAGAAAGGGGACCGCCTTACCGTCGAAGGGCTGAAATCACTTTCTGGTATGAAAATTGTATGACCTTCCACTTAATCTTGGCTGACTCGATCAAAACAGCTCTTCGTTACACTCTCCATCCTCCTCGAACGGGCGCCGACGACACCATCAAGGGCATCCGACCGAGCCCCCCTCCCGTACGACTCTTCATTCTCGGCGCCCGTGCAGAATCATCTCTCCCGCGCGAAGTATGGCAGCAGCTCACCTTTGTCTTCCCCCGTGTAAAATTCCATCTCGTCTTCATCGGGCCCGAATCAATGGCGAACCGTGATGCCGAGTTTCCCTTGCCAGACCGAACACCCGCGAACCCTTTCGGCGCAACTGTGGAGGATCGCATTAGCCACGACCTGAAAATAAGCACCTATGTGGAGTACTATCATACGCTCCACCAAGCTGGTCATTTTCAGCCTTTCGATCCTTACTTCGATTGCTTTGTCCTTTTCCATCCTGGCTTAGGGCATCCGGCAAGCTCACATGAGTGGGCTGAGACCATTCCGCAATTACTGGAGACAAAAGTTCCGATCATCAGCACTGGGTATACAGAATGGGACATGCAACGTGATCTGAAGTGGGTTGAGGAAAAGATGGGGGGGGAGATGGATATTCTAATGACGCCCGGTGAAAATAAATTCAGGAGTCTGAGATGGGATATTAATGATTACGATCCGGCGGATGTGAGTTGTGGCAATTGGGGTGTTTGGGCTTTCCGAGGGAAGAGGTACGTTGTTTCCCCATGTTGAATATGGTCCCTTGATGCTGACGAGTTGTACAGGTATGAGGCTACGATGAAAGACTAGTCGCTCGAACCATACTTCCGCACCTGTTCATAGCGCAGCTTATATTGCATAGCGATTTACACTGTATTTATATCACAAATGATATGAGAAGCCCAGTACCATCCAAAACTTCTCGTTATCATTCCACATGAGAAAATCGGAGCGCACCAATGGTATCAAGCATTCCCCGCATCACAATGCTTGCGACTTTCATCAACTTATCAAATCAAGCGTATCCAATCATTCACAGCATCTGCCCCACATCTGCTGTCTCAAAAGCGATACTGCACCGGTCTCCGAGCGTCCTCATCATCACTACTCTCATCAGGCCCCTCCCTATCCATTGACGCAACTCCCCTCCCGTTACTCATACTCGAAGAAACCTGTTGATACCCAGGCCGATAAACAGCCCCCTGATCATTCTCCTTCCCACCTCCCCCAACGGTGGATGGCGGGAGGCCATAGCTCGGTGCAAGTGGCGGTGGCATTTCGTCCGAATGCTCATTGTGATCGCCGAAAGGGTTCTGGCTTTCTGGTTGCAGGGATTGCTGAGGCTCTCGACCAGGCGGGGGACCAGGTGGCGCTGTAAATGATAGGCCTCGGGGAGGGCCGGCTGGTGGGTTGACGGGGGCTTCGAAGGGACCGTTTTGGTTTGGTGGTGGATTTGGCGATGGGCCTGGCGATACGCCTGTTGCTCTGCGTGCTTGCAGCATGGCGCGTTGGTGTCTGCTGATTGCTGTGGCTAATTGATCGTTGGTTTCGATAAGTGTGAGGAGTGTATCTTCGTCTGGTGGTGGGTTGTCGGAGTGGATGTAGCCTTGTATCGACCTTGACGCTGATTGACATCTATCTACAAACTCTTTTATCAGCTCGCTATTGAGGACTTCGGCTGCGGGTGTGGATTGCACGACTTGGGAGAGAAGTTTGGCGGACGTTTTTGCTTCTTCTACCCGTTGGGCTAGTTCGGCTGGGGGAGGGAGGCCGCGAGGTCGATGATCACGGGCGAAGTAATTTGATTGGTGATGGTTGTATGATTGATGGTTGAAGGGTTGTGGTGCGACTTGAGGGTTCATGGTCTATCGTTGATGATGCGTTAATACTGGAATTTCACGCTCCGAGCCGATGATACGTACGGCGCCAGTTCTATTATGGCCTATCTTGGTCAACTTCGCTCGTTCCTTTTTCCACATTTCCCTCAGCCCAGTCAGAGTCTCATCGTTCGCTTTGTCATTTTCGAAATTGTCCAACGTCTCTCTCAGGATTTGCTGTACGCTCATGTCCCTGCCATCTCGTAATAGCTCTTTCACTGTGGTGACGAATTTCGAATCTAGGTTTCTTGTGAAACTCTTCCCTGGGTTGTCCGCCAGTATCCGCATGAGCATGATAGCATTGTACTGAACATAGGCTCGCTGGAAGTTGTCTTTCGAGAGGAACTTTCGTATTCGGACGGATGCTTCTGTAGCAGCGACAGGACTTGATTCGGCGGCCTCCACGATTACCGGGAGATGTAGTACTTCTTCGCCCTTGCCCTCACGTTAGTCTCATGCTGAGGCATTGGTTAAAAGGCCTTGAGAGTACCGAATTATTGGGCCCTCCAGACTCACAGAAGAGTCGCTATGGGACAAGTCAACTTCGGAGAATTAGAGTAGATGATTGTCGACTTCATAGACTGACCACACCTCGAGCTATACTGGCTTCTGGCGAATCTCCATTTGGAGTTGCTCTCTCTTTACCGTTTTGGCCTGTCTTTGTGTCAGTTGGTGCTCCTGAGCCAGCAATTTCTACACGCAGACTCACTTGGCCGCCGGCTGATCGAGCCCCAAATGCGCTTATGCATGTTTCGTAGCGTTCTCTATCTACTGAGACAAAAGGTAGGGGCGCTGAAACGGATGTATGGGTTCAGCCTTGCGAGGCAGACGCGGCGCTTGGCGCTGTTGACAGCGGGACACCCTCACGCCCCCTTTTTCAACTTGAAGTATCAAATTTCTTTGCGCCTTGCGCAGGAATTGTGGCAGGAACGCGTCCTTCAGAAATACAGGAGCTCACACAATGTTTCACTCTGATAGACCAGTGAATAAATTGAATTCAATTGTTTCTCGTCGGCGGTGTCAGCAGGTCCAACGCCACCACTGTCTCTTGTGTTCAATATGCCAAGGTCATTCGTCAGCATACACGCGTTCAAACAAAGATTCGCGGTTGTTCGAGAGGCCATCGATTTGATGACTCGCCCTAAGAAACATCTTGAAGATGATTTATGAATTCACAGCTAGTCTTCCAGAAGGACCCTGAGGATCTAGTACTTATGGGTTCTATCAGTGGCCCCAATTCGGTCTTCGAGAAATGTCCAGAATAAGTAAATACGAAAGCTTGAGCTAGACTTTCAAAAATGCTTCCTGAGTCTATGGCCGTCTCTTGATTGGACGATTTCAGGGTCTACATACACCTTTTCTCTATCAGTTGAGGTCATTGGGCTCCCTGGTCATTCAGGCAAGATTGTCCCTTGAGCATCCTAGCATGGACCTGTGGGCTCAAGTCAGGTGATCGATGGCCGGCGGACTATTAGCGCAGATATCTGCCAAAGAAACAAGATCAGAATGGCCAAAAAAAAGGCATGGAAAAGAAAGAATGTTCCTGTATCGATGCATAAGTCTGTACAAATGCACAAGGCCTGCAGAACATCACTAGTATTCGAGGCTACTCCATGAACAGAGTGGAGAGGGTGGCACTAAAATATTATGTCAGTTCATGCTGTCGCTCTAGACTACTACGCCATATGCAGATTCAGGCGATCCGCCGCAGCCTAAAACGCAATGCACAAGCATTCTGGGGGGCCTGACATCCCAGGCAGGCGCTCCCATCTGCGCCCCATGCAGGTGTTTATCTGACCCTTGCAAAACTTCGACATCGTCAACGTGGGATGCAACGTTATGCAACCCTCCCGATGCCGCCTTATGGGCGGATCCTTGGGCTCTATCAGGCTATCTTGTTTAAGTAGCTGAGGGGGAAGGTGAAGATACTCGAGTTCTGAGGGGTTCACTTTTGATCTCTCGTTTGTGAAATTTGGGCTGCTACCAGTCATTGGAAGTAGTGAACTTGCTCTAAATGGAATCAACCGGACCTCCTCCAGAGGGTGACCTGAACTCAGGTCCGGCCATCATCGCTGCCACTTTTGTTGTCGCTGGGGTGAGTACACTTGTGGTAGCTTTGAGACTGTCCGTCCGTATATGGATCACCAAGTCCACTTGGTGGGATGATTGGACAATCCTTTTCGCAACGGTGAGAACGCTTCCTATCCAGACTGGAGAGCCAACACCTCATATGATTCCAGGTCGGGAATGTTATCGGGACAGGTCTGGACGCAGTCGAAGTACACTATGGCTTTGGTCGACCAGACCACTATCTCACGAAGTGGCAACTTATTGAATATCGGAAATATACCTATGGGGAGTGGATTCAGACCTTCGCGACTTTGATGTGGACCAAGGTGTCCATTTGCCTCTTTCTTATGCGTATTCCCGTCGCCAAAACCTTACTCCGGCCACTGCAGGGCGCAGTCGTGTTTCTACTGCTATCAAATGTCATCCTCACTATACTGTGGATAGTCCAATGCCGATCTCTTGATACTGCTTGGAATACAGATGTTGAAGGATCTTGTTTTAGAAAGGGCCAATTGGACAGGATCATCATCACTCAAGCCCGTGAATGCCCATTCCGACCCTTGTACCCATTGTGTCAAGCTTGCTGATACAATCGCAGTCATCTCTGCTATTTCCGATTTTACTTTCTCCGGTTACCCTGTCCTTATACTATGGAAGGTGCAGATGAAGCTCAAAGATAAGGTAGCCCTGTGCTGCTTGATGGGTGTAGGTATCTTGTATGTCTATACCAATGTGTTTTGTCTGAAGGCATTATGTCTCATTTCTACCATAGTACAGGCGCCTGCTGCATTGTTCGCACGGTATTGAATTCTCAGTCTATTCCTGCGGACTTCACACGTAAGTGACCCACTTGCGATTGAAGGAAGACCGAGCTGATATTTGCATAGACGGCGGCATAGATAATTGGTTCTGGAGACTGTAAGTTCCCTCTGAAAAAATTGAGCCCGACTAAGATTCTTTTCAAAGATTTGAAGTCAATATTGGTATCATTGCTGCCTGTACTCCAGCTCTACGTCCAGGTTACCGTTGGATCAAAAGCAAGGTGGAAACTGGATACCATCGTCACGGTCACGCTCAACTGACCGATGAAGTACGCTTGCAACCTCTTGGTGCCGCGATGGGGAAGTCCACAACGAATGTACGATCTGCCAGAGAAGCAAACAGTCATCCAACGGATGTATAACAATTATCATCGATTACGCCGCCTCGCTCACTCTCAGTGAAAGCGTCTGGAAAAGTGGACTTCTGCTTGGCTCTAAGCAGTGATGAGCGCGAGATCGTAGCTGAACTTATAATATTGTATTCTCCCTCCTCGGTGAATCTCCCGTAAGGAGGGTTGCGTTTGTTTGTATTATACTACGAACTCTGTTCTGCTCACGGTAACAGCAGTGCCAGGACTGATCCGAATCACTAGCACCATTCGACACATTGAAACTTCTCTGATAATGTTCTATTCTCAAAATAATGGTCTAGATCTGAACGCTGCGTAATGCGAAGAGCTGCAACCGACTATCGCTTTACGCTACTCATGCAACATTGCCGATCCCAGCCAAAGCTGACAGACACGACCATCACCCCGCATTTGCAAGGACATTTGAGACAATGCTTGCAGTGCAGCTCTTTGCGGCAGAGCTTGCGAAGACATTTCCTAACGTCTTGAGAACGCTTCCTCAGACTAATGTGCGTCCTCAATACCACTAAGTGCTTTGCGTCGGACAGATCTCCCGCCGAAACAGCGTCATGCAAAGTACACAGCATAGCGGAGTGTTCTGATGCTATGTCTTATTGGCCCTTTTCCCGACATCTCCCCCAACTAAAACACGTCAGTCGGGACCGAATCCTAGTGTGAAAAACATCGCGACCCTTCGACGCATGCGAGGTACTGATAAGCACGGGCCGTTCCCAATGTTTCGATTGCTAGATCGGCCCTCGAAGGACTAGACGCAGAGCTACAAGTCGCAAATGAGGTACCTTATGCAGGAGGGAGACAGATGGAGGGTGAGCGACGATGGTCTTCGACTTTAGCGTTGTTCTACCTACTGCGCTAAGCAAATGTACGCTAAACCAGTCCACACTCTCCCCTTTGAACTTCTATCAGCTCAATTCAAGGCCACAAGTTGAATCATAATCGTCAGATGGTTGCGCTAAATTGGTCGATTGGACACATAAGCTGCTAGTTTGAGTATTACACGTCAACTGAGCGGCACAGCCTCGCACTTCAGGTGTGACAATGCAGGTGTCAATGCGTGTTGCGCAAGGCTTCCGGCAGTATTACTGTCGATTGCATATGCATGGTCTGGCCCAGGAACAATTGGGCCAACCAGCGACCAGCCCTCTATGATTCCCAAAGTTGATGGTGTGTGAAATTGTTTTACGCCGCAAGCTGACCACCATGATCTTCGGTAGATGGTACGTCATTCTCCGCTCATCCCCTACATTACCAATCAACAGGCACCGTGGGACAGAGAAACTAGGCACTTATGGTTTCAATGTACATTCTCGAATGATGGCATATTCCGCAAGCCTCAGCACACAACTCATGAACCTTAGCTTGCTATCCTTCTCTTGGCTGTGCGTTTCACGGCTCTTGACTTCCGGTCTAAGTTCAGGGGCTGTCTGATATCTGTCGCTTCGAAATGACCTGCTCAAGGCGGTCTATCAAGAGTCGATCAACGTTCTGGGTTCTGACTGAAAGTAGATTAGTTCACAGCAACTGCGACTGCCTGCAACGACCTTGGGGGTATGATGACGTGATCGCAACTAGACGCTAGTGTTGATGTCCCATGCAAGAGAAAGTAAAGTGGATTCGCGATAGAAACGGATCGTCTTGTCGCAAATGAAGGAATAGACTAAGTATTCAAGACTGCTGACGCGGACACAGATCAGGGGACTTCCAGTAGATACCAAAGCAAACGGGATTGATCGGGAGTCCAGAAATCATTGTTTCTGCAAGAATGGACAAAAGAGATCATACACTTAAATGTCAAGGGAATTCGCCCTTTAAATCTACAGAGTTCGCCGAAGTGATTTATTGTATCTTACTCAGCAGACGACACTCATCTGTCATGCATCCTCTCCAACATGATATGAAGCAGTGGTGATCCAATGAACGCAACAGGAAAATCCTCATAGACAGTCCCATTCTCATCGAACTCCCAAGTCGGTGTCTTAGCAACGAAAGCATCCCCACAAAACCCGGTTTGTTCGCTTATCGGCATCAGATCCATAGCAAAGCTTTTCCACCCAAAGTAAATCCCATTCAGCTCCTGTAGGGACTGATCTTCGACCGTCATTTGGTAAATGTCGCGCCAGTGGAACCCTTCTTGTGTGCCCCAATGAGGCCGAAAATCAGGGATGTGTCCGTTGCAACTGTCAACGTTGCCTTCGGAGACGACATCGATGGT
>JAABUP010006794.1_pt1 | contig 15918 bp, 21 predicted proteins | sample 5559201 | NCBI WGS metagenome assembly JAABUP01 (sample SAMN10711887, study PRJNA513373) | rock metagenome | isolation source: Antarctica rocks | place: Antarctica
CATTCCTTCTCACCTCGTGGGGTCCAAAAAGGAGCACAGCAGAGTAGATGCCCAGGGCAGCACTGATGAAGCTGTAGACAGCTGCATTGCTGTTGTCAGGGCTGAGCAAGGCCACCACGCTGCTGTAGAAGCCCTTGCTGATCTTGGTCAGGTTGAATCCAAACCCAGAGGTCTGGGTGTACACGGCCCCAGCAATGACTGCTGTGGCTGTGGCTAGACCTGCTGCCAGCCTGCAAATATGAGCGCAAAACTCTGTCAATGCTGTACATCATATGTTATACCATGTACAAGGACAGTCAGGTGGGATGGTATACTTAGAGAAAGCCACTTGTGATAGTTCAGTCATGGGGAGAGGGGGTGCAAGGGGTGCTGAAGGACACATGTTGGCATCATGCAAGGCAGCGCATCAAACAGAAAGTGAGCCCACATCACCATTGCACAACTCGAGCCATGCAACGCAAATGCTCAAGCAAAGACTATACACAGAAACTTGTTTTGGAAGCCATACAAAGCCATAGTCCTAGACTGTGCACATAGAGGGACTCTTTTGGAAGCCATGCAAAACTGTGCTTCAAGCAAAAGCTATGCATGTAGAAGCATACTTTTGGAAGCCAGCATTGAGGACTGTGGCAGGAGTCTGCCAGAGGTAGAACAGGGTGACTGTGCCGGCTATGGCCAGGCCCAGGTTCTGGCGCAGGTAGGTGTGGGAGTCCAAACGGTCACCTGAGGCCGCTTTCTGCAGTCATCAGAATGCACAACTGGCGTCAGATCTACGGGGCAGTGGACTTGTGCATCATGTGGTGCAATGCAAGTGTGCATCCAACACCAAATAACACTTGTGCAGATAGCATCAGGAGCCCATAATGCAGTGCAAGTAGAGCCAAAATGGCATGTGTTACAAGTGGGCATGATTGGGCAGCAATGGCTGGTGCTCACGCAATGGATATGACTCAGCAATTGCACATTGTCATCTAAAAGTGAGCAAGGGACCATTTCCTGGAACCACAACAAGCCAGGTCCCATGCAATCATGCTCAAAGCAGGAGTTGCTGTGATGGCACAAACAGCAACAAATCAGAGGGCAAATGCATGGTGCTTGGACAAAGACTCAGAAATGCCCAATGCAGGTACCTTCATTTCAAGTCATGTGTGGGCTGCAGTGCATGTAACCTAACTACACCCACTAACTGTGATAAAAAAACACTTAAGGGCTTACCGCCAGGGTGTAGGCAGCCACAGCTGGGGCCAAGGATGAGAATCCTGCTAGCCTTTGCAGACCCAACAGACCGACATGGGGGTGGGTAATGTCAAACACATAAGAGAAGAATTGCTGGGTGAAGAAGAGCTTGGCGATTGCCACAGCAGCCCATGCGGCGGTCAGGAGACCATATGCAGTCTCCTGTTGACCCTTGTGAGCCAAGAACCCTGCAAACAGAGGCATGGCATTTTCAGCAGAGCACCAAGAGCTGGGGTTGCTGTGGTGTGTGATCAAATTCACAGCATAGGTGAAGAGCACAATGGAATGGGATGAGCAGCTGTGATAACAATGAAAAGCCAGAGCAACAGTATATAAAGCTTTAGCTGGGCTCCTATTGCACAAGCAGGTGCATTAAGTCAATGGATAATGTTGTATAAAGTCTGCAGTGCCAAAGCAACTTGCCTTCTGCCTTCTCCTGCAGCTCACCCTCTCTTGAAGCACGCACCACCTGAGCCTGCATACCAGGTGCCTGCTGCTGTCACCCTGGATGACATGCTAACATGTACGCAGCTTGTACCAACATGTTTTGTTGAGCAAAGCAACGTGCAGAATGAGCCCTGTGCTCGTGGCTGTGGTGCCACTGAGGGGTTTGCCTTGTACATCATGCAGTAAATCGCATCTGTTCATATTATGTCCTTGTGCCTGAGCATATCAAGAAACAGAGCGCCAAGATCTCTTGCGCAGTGGTTAGTTTCAGACACTCACGGAACGCGTGCGCCTGGTGTGCTTGACTGCCGGAGCGAACACTTGACCGTTGACGCCCCTTGATCGCAGACCTGCTGGGCAGGTGCGTGTGCCTCGCACAATGGCTGCAGACACAGGCAGGAAATCAGAACGCATAACGCATGAGTCAACGAGCTCGTCATGCAACTTGCAGGGTGCTCACTCGTGGGGCGTGACACGGAGGAAGCTGTCAGAGACAGCATGTGAGCCATCTATGAAAGTGCAACGTTCGCGAAAGTAGTTGCAGTGCAAAGGCTTATTTCGCTCAGACCGGTATGCAACGACGGTTGGACAGCCAACAACTGCAACGGCACGGAAGTCAACACAGCCCGCTTGCAGCTCAGAAGCTGAGTTGGATTTTTGAAACCTGCTGTACATTCTGCAGCGAATCCAGCGCACACCCACAAGCTTAAGCACGTGTCCTTCTGCACTCGCAAGACGGTTTCCGCAGTTCTCGTGCAAATGCATAAGGCTTCCCCAGTATTGGCGGTGGAAAGGCGCATGGTAAGCGCGCGAACGGCCCAAGCCTAGGGTCAGCATTTGAAGGAGACATGTTCACCTGATCAGATCCATCAGTTTCACAAATCGCAGCTGACACCGGAGGTGGACACTATAGAACCCAGCTGAAGCATAGGCCGCACAAAAGATTTTTCGAAACTCTTTTGACTTGGTCAAAACAAGATGAGCGTTTAAACTCGTGACACTGCTGCTTTCGATTGCGTGGTCTTGACCAGTCTGCAAGACTGCTAAACAACAAGTCACTTCGTGCATTTCACAATTTAGCCTGCATTGCAATTTTAATGATCATGAGAGGTCACAGAGGTACTCTTGGCAGGCTCCACTGTGATGCGCTGCTGGTTGCTAAAGACTCATGACCGTCACGTTTGATCCTCCTCAGCCAGTGGGGCTCAGTCAGGTGCGGTGCTTCAACAGGCATCACTCCTCTCAGCATCACGCCCATGATGGGCAGCACATCGTGTGCACGTATTCAAATATGCCAATGTTGAAATGGTATGTTTTGTTATTTTTCCAATGCCATAGAAGAGGGTGTGAATGGCTGCTCAGCACAGCAGGGCAACCCCTGAGCTTATTTCCCGTATTTCCCGTTGATCAACTGAGAAGCAAAGCCGCATCATGCCCTGCAATCTGTGTCCAGTGTCCTCACATGCATGTCTGTGGCAGACTGACAGGGATTTGCACAGTGCTTGAAACGTTTGGAAGTTAGGCGCCCAGGCCTCTTCGAATTGATCATGATGTGGGAGAAAGGCACCAACCACGCTGCATATTCTTGACTCATGGGAACCTTCATTGCTACATGACACGGACGCAAACTGCAGGGTCGAGGGGAGTAACTTCATCTACAGACTGTCTGTGATATATATGATACTTTATGAGTTATATTTGAGTGGGCGCCTCCTCCTGCTGAATCTGTTGCTCTGCTTCAAGTATTTCTGCTGAAAACTTGTCCAATCCAGCAAGGGAAGTCTGGTAGATCTTGTCGGCCATGCCAGCCGCATCTGCAGCAGAACAGTGAGACTCAATGCGTAGCGCTGCAGACAAGATGTTCACAGCACATACTCAGCAGTTTATCATGGCAGATAAGCAACAAGACCGCAACTTTCACCTCTGACCTGTGTTTGCAGACAACTGTTGGGTTGTAAATGCTGCGGTCATGCTGTGATGCCAGTGTATTTGGCTGATGACACTCTTGCTGTGCCAAAACAAGCTTGCAGGGATTGAAAAAAAAGCGGACCTGGATGGGCACACATGCCTGTGGACTGATTGTACGTCACTGCATTCTTCAGAATCTGATGCATATCTTTTCTGAACTGCCCGTGCGTGACATAGGCTGATCTTGTGAGCTTCTGGTTGATCTTCTTGATCCAAATCTCATCCTCAAGCTTCACAAAATTATTGTAATCAGATACACCATTCTTGCCAGTCTTTAAAACAGGCAACTGCAAAAGCACATTGTGTCATTGTTTCATTGTAATTTTGGAAGCATACAGCATGTGATACTTCTGACAAGTGGCTAGTGAACAGCTTGGTTGTTAGTGATAGTATTGGATAACATGCACATTGTTACACATAACATCACTCTTCTGAGATGCAGTTGGAGACTGAGAACGGTGAAGTGAGCATGGGCAGAGCAAAAGCTTGTGAGCATTGATGTTTATGTGTGACATGAACGACATATGAAGCTCACGCTGAAGACCTTCCACCATATATCGTCCAGACCGTCGGCCTTCTTGCAGTTCGCCAAGATCTGAGTGAAAATCTTGGCCAGCACCTTTCTGCCGCTGTCCTTCTTCTTCTTCTTTGGGACTGCCTGTGAAAGCAAACACTGATGACAAAGAGAGATGAGAATGAAGGCAAACACTAATGACAAAGAGAGGTGACAATGAAGGCGATGATGACACGAGAAAGGGGGGGGGGGGGTGATGACATGAGTTTGTGTGTCTGTACACCCCAGGAATGCATACAACCGGGCTCAACAGCTGACGACAATGCCAATACAGGTTTTCACTTGAGGCCTGTTTCCTCTTGTCGCTTTTGCATTTGTCACTGTCCCGATGATCGTTGCTAAGGTAACTTGCTATTCACGGCCAATGCATTGCTGACAGAAGAAGTGACAGAGCACATTGCACCTGTTGTCAAGACAAACAGTGCAAGGTACACAAGCTGACACATATGCATGGTAAAGAAGCCCACAGCCTGTGCGAATTGTGCCAAACGTGACTGGACACACAAGGTTTGGCCTGAACCCCCCGTATGTGCCCCAAGCAAACAAGCGGAGACAGCAGCTAGCTTTCGTTTTGAGACAATCAAAGTAGCAGCACCTTCTTGGGCGGAGCCGCCCTCTTTGGTGGGGCTGATGCCTGCATGGCTGGGGCTGCTTGGTGCGGCCCTGGTGCAAACTGAGGAGGTGCCCTCATGGCCCCATCAGCTATGGAGGGCCCTACCTCCTGATAATAATAATAATAATAATAATAATAATGATAATAATAAATTCAGTAAGATTACAATCAGCTAATCAGCTACAGCAACAGACAAGGCAAGGCAGAACTGCTGCATTGCGTTGCATTTGGCCACTTGACAAATGTGTTGCATGACGCAGTGGCCGGGAGACCAACAGCTTTGAGACCCGCCTCAATCACACAATGACGAAGTGACAATCCCTGCTTTACTACGAGGCAGGTCTAGGCTTGCGTCTGTTCAGGTCGCCAATGACATGTTGCCTGCAGAACTGCGCTGCAGCACGCAGAACTGTCCATGCCAGACCACGTGAATAGGAGGCTCAAAGGCATGCACACCACAAGCTGGTGTTACTTGAGAATTGTTGGTGCCAGGAAGCTGTGGTAGCTTCCGTGCTGGAAACAAGAACTCAGTGGTGTAAATGATACAGCTTTATTCACTTGTGTAGAATATTCACCTGTTCAGGGCCACGTGCAGCAGCTTTGGTGGACAGAGAGATCCTGGGACGGTCTGTAGCAGCCCTGGAAACATCTGTGGAAGCCCTGGGGCGCTCCCCAGCTGCCCTAAGCGAGTCTGAGGCCTTAGGGCGTTCTGCAGCAGCCTTGGAGGGCTCTGAAGCCCTAGGGCGGTCTGCAGCAGCCCTCGACGGGTCTGAGGGGGCTGCATCAAGGGGGCGGGAATCAGCCTGGGGGAGGCTGGACGGCTGAGTGGGGCTCCTCAGAGTCACCTTGAGCTTCTTCTTCACAGGAGCGCCTGTTGTCCCACTATCAGCAGCAGGCTCTCTCCTCTACAAGCAGCCAGCAAGCTGTTGAATAAAGTGGTTCAACTGCAGAGATGCATCAAATGGCTTTCTGACAGCTGTGCCACATTGTTGCCATTTGCTTCATGCCAAAGCAGGCAATATGAAATGACAAAGACATTGCAGTGTACCCACTGAGCACCCTATCTGTCCACTGTGACATACAAGTATGCTGACAAGCTGCTGTTGCTTCAAGCAGAGAGCAGAAGAAGATCCAAGGCAGAGGCTGATTAGCTAGAGGATCCAAGGCAGAGTCTAATTAGCCAGAGGATCAGCCTGTCACCTTGAAAGAGCCACCGAGCTTCAGCTTGATGGTCCCCAGACCTTCACTCTGGTGCTGAGGTGCCTGAGCTACCTGCCCCGGCCCTCCCTCAGCCTGCGCTTGCTTCCTCTTCTTCGGCTTTGGCTCCTGCAGCGCCTGCTCCTGCAGCTGCTGCTCTGACTCATGCGGCCACTGCAACTGCTGCTGCTGCTGCTGCTGCGGCTGCTGCTGATTCTGGCCTTGTGCCTTGGCAAGCTTCTGCTTCTTTGGCTTTGGCTGCTGCTGTACCTGCTGATGAGCTTCTGCTGAAACTTCCTTGATCTGCTGCTGCTGCTGCTGTAGTGGCTCTGTCTGATTGTGGTGCTCTGACTGCATGGGCTGTTGAGGTGTGGGATAGTGAGGCTGTTGGGGTAGAGGCTGTGTGCTGGCAGCAGCAGGCAGCACAACAGGGGATGCTTTAGGGGAGGGGCCCAGCTTGATCTTGAGGCCTGTGGGGGTGGTCTGCTGGGGTGGGGCTACAGGCTCCACCTGGCTGTCAAACCCAAAGCCCTGCAGATAAATTTATGTAGGTTGAGCAACGACAGGAAGCTGTGACAGAAGGTGAGCATGCCTAGAGATTTGTTGATACTAACAACCCCTTCAGGACTTAGACAAAAGAAGAAAAGAAAAGAAAAGACTACGCCTTTTGGCGTCAGTTTAATGAGAAGCCAAGTATACTACCGGGCTGCCCAGGCCTGCAGGACTCACAGTCTAGACAACAAGATGTATGACCTGCCGGCTGTCAAAGCGCCCTCAGCATGAGACTGTACGGTAGGCTTGTGGGCCAGCTGAAATCGGTGCATTGAAGTGGGTGAGAGAGAGAGAGATTACAATGTTTTAGCCAGCCAGCAAGTCTGATCACATATAGCAGAAGACAAATGTCAAATCTGGAAGACATCAAGGCAGGGTAGTGTGATGGTGCTCACCTGTGGCAGGGGTTGAGTAAGCATGACATCCGGGATCCAGGGCTCCAACACCTCTGGCTCCGGCTCCACATACATGGGGCACTTCTTGTTCTTCTTGGTCAAGTGTCCAGCCTGCAGTTGCACCAGATGTCCATCACCGCAACTGGACACAACATCTCAATCGGCCGCATCATCACGATTGGCCGCATCATCATGATTGACCGCATCATCACAGTTGAACACGATAGCCAGAACAATTGTTAAGCAGACCAATAGTTCAGTAGAAAATTTGTTGAAAGAAAAGTTGTTGACCAGAAAACTTGAACAGAAAGCTCTAGCTCATCACCATATCAGTTATCATTATTACTGTTATTGCTATTGTGGCTAACAATTGTTACTGTCCTTGTAGTCAGGCCAACCTGTGCACAATCTCTGCAGATCTGGACAACAACAGCCTTCTTGCCCATAGCCTTGGACCCAGCTCCACCCTTCCTCACCCCCCCACTCTTCTTTGATGGCACCCTCCTGACCGGAGAAGCCACCGCCTGCTGCAGCTCCACAGCTGCGTTGTAGTCCTCCCCAGCTGTGGCATCAGCAGCATCAGCAGCAGCAGCATCAGCAGTGGCCATATCAGAGGGCGCGGCAGGAGGAGCATCTGGCTCGGCCTTCAACTGACTGGCAGCCTTCTCCAGGTTGCGATTGCCTTTGCGGCCCTTCAGGGTTCTGCTGCCAAAGTTCCAGGCCTCCACACCATAGATGGCGTTCAAGGCTGTGACCTGCGATTTACTTAAATTTTTGAATTAACGTTCTGTTACAACAATTTTTGCCCAATTTGAAGAACTAACACCTTTTGTGCTGGATGGCATCAAGATGTACACAGTCATGACAGCCAGCTGGTAAGACTTCATGTTGACGTATTAAACAACATGATGATAATCACAATAATGGTGTTTATTACAACAACAACAACAACAACAACAACAACAACAACAACAACAACAACAACAACAACAACAACAACAACAACAACAACAACAACAACAACAACAACAACAACAGCAACAATATAAACTGTGTGATGTGGTGCCGTGAGGAAGCTTAGCTACACGACCCTGGTAAGGATTCATATGACTGTGTCAGGAAGTATGATCGCAAGCAATGCATGGCACAGTGAGGCTACAGGTCAAAGCTGATGTGACAAGTATCACACAATATCTGCTTGAAGCAGGTACAATGTCTTGACTCCCGGGATGTATGCAGGTCAGACAAGCCTTACTGACACCTGAAGGGCAATTCCTAGTCACGTAATGTCACTGAGAGGCTATTCTCACTAACACACTGTCACTGAAGGGCAATTCCCAGTCACATAATACTACTGAAAGGCAATTCCCACTCGTGCAATGTCACTGAAAGGCACCTCCAGTGACATTGGTGATGGTGACGAGCACTTGTGACCAGGCACAGTGTAAGCATGCAACGAGTGATCTTGTGACTCCTGGCTATATGACCATGTATAGGCCCTTGACCCTCAAGCACACACACTGAGATTGAAACCCTAAAGGCTGAGCACACCTTGTCCTGATCATGTTGTTGGGTGTAGATGATCTCCTTGATGGCGATAGTCCCATCAGGTCGAGTCCATGTGATCTTGCGGCGCATGCGCCGAGCCCCCGGTTCTGCCTCCAACTTCTTCTTTGGCACGACTGCAGGAAGCATGCATGCTTTGTCATCTGATGTTGCGCTACTTGCATCTGTGCTACATGGCACCGACACAGCAACAGACATGCAATGGAACCAATGCTCCATACTCTGGCTGATACATGCACATTGCAGGGGCACTCTGGTCATATGACAATGCTGCCTGCACACATATGATGGCTGCAATTGTCTGTGTGCATCTTTTTCTTCTGTCAGTTTGGTCCGTTGATGGGGTTTGACAAGTCTGCACTCTGCTTGACCTGTTTGACGTGGGGGAGTGACAAGAAGAGAAAAGAAGACAAAAGAAAAGAAAAGAAAAGACGACTCATGACAACAGACAACTGTTAAAACAAGCCTGAGGTGGGCCTGAGCCTCCCTGCACTTTGAGGGCGCCAGGGGGGTGAATGGCATGGCCAGGCTTACCTGGCTGGGGGTGGGAGGAGGTAGGTTGGTCAGACAGCATGCCCTCTTCTCTCATGGCTCGCAGAGCAGCCTCATCCTCAGCAGCCTGCTGAGCTTCACTCAGCCTCTGCTCATCTTCCTCCGCCTGGATGCATCCCCAATCAGCGGCTGCACGACAGTATTTGGGCCAGCAATGACAGCGCAGCAATGTGTTTGAGCCGTGACAACCGACCTTGACGAGTAGAAGGCAAATCTCCAGCCTTTCATGGATTTTGGCTGAAAAGCCACCTCGAAATCACATGAGTATCAAAACGCGACAGATCACAAGCAGCTGCCATGCAGCACCCCAAGCACAGCTTCGCTTGCTTCACCGTTTTGGCCGAAAAAACACCTCAGAATTTACATGAGAACCAGAAAGCAACAGATCACTAACAGCCGCCATACAGCATCCCAAGCACAGCTTTGACTTGCTTCAGTATCACAAGGCTACAAGTCCCAATCACCCCAAACACGTCCATGTGCTGTCCTTAGATTCCCTGGGCAGCCCGGTATAATACTTGGCTTCTCATCAAATTGACGCCAAAAGGCATAGTCTTTTCTTTGTTTTTCTGTTCTTTTCTGTGAATACTTGTGCAACAGTATGGGAAGACTCACAGGCTTGGCAGCTGCTGACTCAGCTTCTTCATTGCCAGCAAGGCAGGCCTGCAGCTCTTCGCCCATGTCATCATCCGTCTCACCAGACGCCTGCTGCTCAGGAATGTTGGCCAACACAGCCACCTGCATTGCACAAGTGACATCAGCAAATGGTGGAATGCGCAGCAACCTTCATGCATCTGAAGCTGTGTCTGCACTGGATGCTTGCTGCCCTGGAATGTTGGTCAGCACGGCGCCTGCATTGCACAGTGGACATCAGCAAGTGGTGAAACGGACAGCAACCTTCATGCACTGAAGCTGTGTCTGCACTGGAATGCTCTGGGATCTTGGCCAACACAGCGCCTGCATTGCACAGCGCCTGCATTGCACAGTGGACATCAGCAAGTGGTGAAACGCACAGCAACCTTCATGCACTGAAGCCGTGTCTGCACTGGATGCTTGCTGCTCAGGAATGTTGGCCAACACAGCCACCTGCGTCGCATAAGGGACATCAGCAAGTGGTGAAATGCACCGCAACCTTCAGGCATTGAAGCTGTGTCTGCACTGGATGCTTGCTGCCCTGGAATATTGGTCAACACAGCGCCTGCATTGCACAGTGGACATCAGCAAGTGGTGAAACGGACAGCAACCTTCATGCATTGAAGCTGTGTCTGCACTGGATGCTTGCTGCTCTGGAATGTTGGCCAACACAGCGCCTGCATTGCACAGTGGACATCAGCAAGTGGTGAAGTGCACAGCATTGTGCATGCGGTGAAGCCATATCTGCACTGAATGACTGCGTGGTCGGGAATGTTGGCCAACTCAGCGCCTGCATTGCACAGAGGACACCAGCACGTGGTGAAGTGTACAACAGTCTTCAGGCTTGGAGCTGTGTCTACAATGCGGTCTCATTCTCCTTGTGATGCCAGGTCATGCTCTCATGCACAAAATGATGCACCCTTGACTGGATTTGGAAGCATGATACACCAAACAGCCCAACTCAGGCAGTCAATGCAAGAAAAGAAAGAAAAGAACAGAAAAGAAAAGTAAAGACTTTTTGTTTGTTAATTTAACAAGCACAAATACAAGGTGCCATATCCCTCTGAAAAACTGAATTCATTCTGCTTAACGGCTCTGCCAGCCATGTAAATCCACGATTTCATTGAGTACGGACTGATAAAGATAAGAAAAGGACAAATAAAACTATTACGCCCACAAGAGTGGCACGGCATCTTGTGGAGACCCAAGAAGGCCTCCCACCAACCAGAGCCAATGCAAGACATGCAAATCTGAAAGGGCAAAAATGTGCACATCTGCTGAAGGACAGGCTCATCATGACAGCAAAGCATGAGGGGAGCAAAGCTCATCAGCAAAGCATGAGGGGAGCAAAGCACAACAGCAAAGCATGACAGCAAAGCACAACAGCAAAGCACAACAGCAAAGCATGACAGCAGAATATGCAAAGAAGGCTGAGTATACCTGGCGCTGCCAAATCTCTCTACAGAGCCTGGTCTTGCGGGCCATCATCTCGGCAGCAGTCATGCGTTGGTTGCGTGCAAAGTTGCTGTCACCCTCACCCACCGTAGCCACAGTCCTGGGAACACATCACAGACATGCTCAGCTGAAAGGCCTGAGTTGACATTTGCAGCAAAGGCCTGGGTCAGCATTTGCAACAAAGGCAGACCTGTGCTTGATGCCAGACGTGGCAAAGTGTACTGAAGCCAGAATAACAAGCCAGAACATCTTTGAGCAGGGGTTTGCAAATGGTGATGAGAGGTATTGACGCTTTCGAGTGCCAACAATACCCGGCAATCAGCAACGATCACTCCACCGTGTCTTGGTGATGCCAACATTGAGTCAACGTTCTTCATGCATGAAACGCTGGACTACAGAGACTTGCCAGACTGTGCTGTGTAGCCATGCAGTGAGATGGCATGTTCTGGTTTGTTCTGGATCGAGTATAGAGGCTGACAAAGCACCACATGCCATCATGATGGTGTCAGATCCTGATTGCATTGCAGCAAGCAACACAGGCATGCAAGTTTCACACTGCAGCAGGGCTGACACACACATCCTGCCAAGGTTGTTAATTGTTCAGGAGCCAACCAGCCAGACCACAACCGGCCATGAAGCATGCAGTGCCAACAAGTAGAAATGGAGCGACGTGGGTTCAGCACTGGAAATGCACGACTACGCCAAGCATGCTCATGCAAAGGAGCACTTTCTGGCATTGCAGCACCAGCTCAGGAGCGAAAGGCAGCAGCAGCAGGAGCAGCAGCAGCAGCAGCAGGTCATGTGTGCTCAGAGGAGCAAGCATCATCACTTCAACCTAGTACAGGCTTGCAAGACTAAAAAAAGCCCTCATGTACAATGCATGGAGGGCTTTCGGAGCAGCTTTGAAGCAGTTCTGGAGCAGTTTTGCAGCAGTTTTGCATTGGAGCAGAACTCAGAAGCTGCACATGCAATGGCAGGGCAGGGGGTGAGAGTCACCTGAGCAGATCCACCAGCTCCCAGCGGCGACCATTTGCAATCATGTCCTCAGGCACGCCCACCTTCCTCAGCGCCTCCTTCAGCTGAGGCACCTTCATACGCCGTAGGTCAGCGTTGGTTCCTGTCAGCTTGCCTTCCTTCTGCTTCACAGCCTGGTGTCCCATGCCCTGCATTGCAGAAGAAGAAGCTGTATCCATACTTATTAATCGCACAGTGTGATGTGTGTATACAAGTACATACGTATGAGGCCTGTTGCAAGTACGTACGCATGAGGTTTTGTTACAAGTACATGCATATGAGGCCTATTGGTCATCTGTCCTTTGCGTCCACAGTCGATTCTTTGTTTGAAACACATTTTCCTGTCAGATTATCAGCTTCTTCTGTTGGCATTCCTAAGAACTGAAGTGCTTTAGCCTCCAAAAGTCATTTAATGGAGGGTAGGAAGCTCATCACATGACCCTTGCACATTGCTCATCACATATCCCTTGCAGGTTGCCACCTTCCTCCTTGCGGTGGCTTAGTGGCTAATCTTGCACTCAAGAGCGCAGCAAAACCAGAAGGAGAGACAGCAAATATGTTCCTGGATCAGTGCTTCAGGTGACAGTCGAATGTCGACCTGAAGCTCTCTAAAAGAGTCTGGGTGGGAGCAAATTCTGGTCAACCTGAACTACCATTATTGCCACATGAGCAAGTGAAAGTTGTGGAACTTTTAACCTTGTAAAGAAAAAACATTAACACAATGAAGTTTTCTTGTAATTTTGTCAAATATTGAAGAAAATCTTAGTCAAACAATTTTTTTTATAGACACTGTGCTTACCCGTCTGGTATCCTTGACAAAGGAGAACCCCCTGCCTTTCCCAGTGGGGTCCCCAGGCCCAGCAAAGGCAACTTGGGACCCTCTGTTCTCCCTCTCCCTCGACACGTAGTTGTCTGTCAGTGCCCAAGGCGTGGTCTTGATTGCCAGATCCAGCTGCTTGGCTGCTGCTTGCTTTTCCTGGAGAAAGGTATCAGGATGGTTACAGCATTGGAAGAGCTTGAGTTTGATGTTGTCTGCATGTTGTGACATGCACATGATCTTACCCTTCCGTGGATGTAGATGCACACCTGGCTTTTGGCAAAGTGCACGTTATTGGTAAGATTGTCACTGGGCTTAGTCATCGGCTGTCAGTTGTGCATGCAAGCATCACACAGCAGAAGCAGCACGCAAGCAATGTAGCGGGAGGATTGTAATGATAGTGATGCTGATCATAACCAATGATGATTGATATTACTATAACAACAACAACAACGCTTTCCAGCTCATGATGAGCTAGGTACGTGCGGGACAAGTCTTGTCTTTCCAAAGCAGATTCCAAAACACAGTATTATTGTTATAAGTATCAAATGCTCTTCAGCTCATGCTGAACTAGGTATGTGCAGGACACATTCTGTCTCTCCAGAGCAGTCTGTCTGCATCCCTGTAAGGTCTACTATGTAGCACCAAGTAATCAGTGCCTGCATGGGAGCTACCTCCTGAGTCTGTTGCTGAGGCATAGCCCAAAGTGATGCTCTGAGAAAAGCAGCTGTTGGTCAAAGCATGACTGCATACCGACAATTGCTGCAGCCATCAGGAAGGCAAGGTCCTGCCGTGACAATGTATACTGTTTTACCTGAGCTTGAGAGCCAGACATGCAGAAGGCCTTGAGAGAGTTCAAACAAAAATTGGGTCTGATTCAACTCAAGGTGTAATGACTCAATGCCTTTCAAATGGAACGTGTCAAATCCAAGAGCTAGACATGCAGAAGTGAAAGAGTCTGAACAAAAACGTCTTGTTTGCCTCAAGGTGTCATGACTCAGTGCCCTTCAAATGGAACGTCTGAAATCCAGCCAGTGAATAAAGCTCAAGTGTGGTTTTGGATGCAACTGTGATTGCACATTTACAATCTGATGAAGCAAAAGCTATGACAACCCTGCAACAGTAGCACAACATAGAGCATTGCAACTCAGCTGAGAATCAGTATGTAGAAAGGCATACCTCAGGCAGCTGCTCGATGGCGATCTGCATGCGCTCAGCAGGGATCTGGACCAGGGCATCGTACTTGGAGATGCCCTGCTCCCACAGGCGGTGATTGCCGGTCTTGGTGGTGTCGTACATGCACCACTGGTCGGGGGACAGCATGCGGCGCAGCTCGGCCTCAGAGGGCAGGCGAGCTCCTGGCCTGAGCTGCCACCAGCCATCTAAATCATTCTCCTGCAAATTTGGGGGCCTTTTTCAGTGCCCCTTCTTGTTTTTGTCGTCGTTTCCTTGCTTTGTAGTATCCCTTCTTGGTTTTGTCGTCCTTGCCTTGTTTTGTAGTGTCCCAAGTTGTATCTTGCCCCCTTTCTTTGTTTCACGTAGTAACACAGCATCCCAACAAGGCACAGACTAGATGGCCGCAAGTGTGCACTGAATCTTTGTTTCACGTAGTAACACAGCATCCCAACAAGGCACAGACTAAACGGCCGCAAGTGTGCACTGAATCTTTGTTACACGCAGTGAAACGGCACCCGAACAAGGCACAGACTAAATGGCCGCAAGTGTGCACAGACGCGTCGAGGGTGAAGGTGTCCACAGCTGGATGGTGTGAAGGCTTGAAAGGCCATGAACGACAGAGTTGGGAAGGATATGATCCTCGCAGGTTTTATACCAGTGGAAATCTTACACCAAATCTTGATCTAGTGCACTGCGCTTCTGCGCATGCAGGGGCATCTGCTGTGTTATCGAGGCACTCATCATTGCGTAGCGATGTGTTTGATGTTCAGAAGCAGGATCCATAGCAGGCAACAGGTTGCAGTGGGTCTGAACAAACGAGGCAGGCAATGCATGTAAGTGTTACCAGACTCCGTGTTGAAACCTGCATGTGCAGATGCTGCAGGAGACCTCTTTTGATTTAGGTAACACTCATTCAAAGACCATTGTACGCCATTGTTCCAAAAAAAACCAAAACAACAATCTGTAAGATTCACCTTGACAGCGATGCACTCGCACTTGTCCCTCAAGCGGATGCGAATGGTCTGATCGGTGAGGTCCCGGAAGACCTGCTTGAGCTCCTTGAAGGACACCTTGGGGGCGACATACTTGCCAGTCTTGGCCTCTGCCTTCTCTGCCCGGCTCTGCTTGCTGCGCAGGTCACGCACCACTTGCACCACCAGCCTGCCGCCTTCTATCTCCCTGAACAATCAAACAGGTTCTGCTGACAACTGCAGGTCATGCACCACTTGCACCATCAGCCTGCCGCCTTCCATCTCCCTGAACAATAAAACAGGTTCTGCCGACAACTGCAAGTCACACACCACTTGCACCACCAGCCTGCCGCCTTCTATCTCCACTGAAGAAAGAACAGAAAAAAGAAAGTTTACGCTTTTCAGTGATCATAACAGGAGCCTCCTAAGGCAGCAGTCCGAAGCTTCTCCCTGAACTCCAAACAGGTTCTGCTGACGACTGCAAGTGTCTGTTGGTCAAATGGTCAGATCTTGCCCTGGCAACCTTCACATTTGATGGACAGATGGGTGAATGTATGTATGGATCAACGAAAGAATCAAGGGAGGAACAAATGAGGCAAGTGTCCAGTGAACTGAGTGAGTGAGTGAGTGAGTGAGTGAGTGAGTGAGTGAGTGAGTGAGTGAGTGTGTGAGTGCGTGCGTGAGTGAGTGAGTGCGTGCGTGAGTGAGTGAGTGAGTGAGTGAGTGAGTGAGTGAGTGAGTGAGTGAGTGAG
>JAABUP010006795.1_pt1 | contig 15915 bp, 17 predicted proteins | sample 5559201 | NCBI WGS metagenome assembly JAABUP01 (sample SAMN10711887, study PRJNA513373) | rock metagenome | isolation source: Antarctica rocks | place: Antarctica
ATCGTGGGCATCGCCGGGATGGACTCGGAGTCGGGGGCCGGCATTATCCGGGCGCTTCAGGAGGCCGGCAAGAAGCCCGGCGACGTGGTCGTGACCGCCATGGAACAAACGCCGGATTTCTTCAAGACCGCCCAGAGCGGTTGGGCCGAGGCGATCATCGTGCAGAACCGCGAACTCTTCATCTACTACGCGATCAAGACGCTCTATGAGTTCAACCACAACGGGCTGAAGACGTCGGGGCTGGCGGCGCAGCAGGGCGGCGTGCCGGTTCCGCCCAGCATCGACACCGGTGTGCTGGCGGTCACCAAAGGCAACGTCGACAAGGTGCTGGCGGCCCTGAAAGTTCAGTAAAGCCTAGTGAGGCCCGAAAGCGGGCTGACTCGGAAGGAATGGACATGCGCGGTGCCTTGATCGGCTGCGGCTTCTTCGCCCAGAACCACCTCAACGCATGGCGGGACATGAGGACGGAGGGGGTCGAACTCGTCGCGGTCTGCGACATCGACCCCGCCAAGGCGAATGCGGCCGCCGGGGTCTTCGGGGTGCCGCGCCACACCAGCGATCCGAATGCCCTGTTCGAGACCGAGCGACTCGATTTCGTCGACATCGCCACGCGCATGGAGACGCACCACGACCTGGTGCTTATGGCCTTGCGGCACGGCGTTCGGACGATCGTTCAAAAGCCCTTCGCGCCCGATTGGCAGCAATGCGTTGCCATGGTGGAGGCCGCCAAGGCCGCGGGCGTAAAGCTCGCGGTCCATGAGAATTTCCGGTTCCAGGCGCCCATGCGGACGGTGCGAGAGGTTCTGGCCTCGGGCGCCATCGGGGCGCCGACCTGGGCCCGCTTGGCATTCCGAACCGGTTTCGACGTCTACAAGACGCAACCCTATTTCCACAAGGAAGAGAAACTGGCCATTCTGGACGTCGGCATCCACGTCCTCGATCTTGCCCGCGTCTTCATGGGCGAAGTGCGGCACCTGTCGTGCGAGACACAACGGCGGAATCCGCTGAACGTTGGCGAGGACACCGCCACGATGCTGCTTCGGCACGTGTCCGGCGCCGTGAGCCTCGTCGAATGTACCTACGAGGCGCGTCAGACTCCCGACTGCTTTCCGCAAACGCTCGTGACCATCGAAGGCGAAAATGGCTCGATCAAGGTAAACGAGGACTTTCGGATGGTAGTGACGTCCGAAGGCAAGGTGAGCGAAAGCCATATCGGCTCCCCTCTGCTGCCCTGGACGCAGGAACCCTGGCATGTGGCGCAGGAAAGCGTGCTGCTGACCCAAAGGGCCATCATGGCCGCCTGGAGCAAGGATCAGGACGCCGAGACCAGCGGGGCCGACAACCTGAACACTTATGCGTTGGTCGACGCAGCCTACGCGGCTGCCGCCAGCGGCCGTGCTGTCGCGCCTGCCGTCTGGAAAGCTTAGGCCGATGGCCTGCTATGCCATTACGGTCGCCTTTGATCTGCACGGAGGCGTGCGCGAACGCTTTCTGGACCTTGTGTCGCAGAATGCGAGAACCTCGGTCGGCGAGGAGCCGGGCTGCCTGCGCTTCGATGTCCTCACGCCGCTCGGTGCGGAGGCTCCGGACGTGCTCCTCTACGAGATCTACGAAAATCGGACAGCCTTCGAGGTCCATCTGGCCTCGAGCCATTTTCGCCGCTTCGACGAGGCAACGCGTGATCTCGTGCAGCGAAAAAGCGTCGTCGAATTTTGGGTGAGCCAAAATACTAAATGATCGCCGCTACGACAGACGGGCGAAATGCGTTGCGAAGGGGCCGAGCGTTCGGTCCTCGGCACCTATCCGGACCCGCTGCACTTGCGCCGTCAGGTTGGCAAGCAGCAGTTCGGTGCACGCGCCGCGGTCCACCGCAACGCCCTCCACCGCCTCGGGCGCCGAGACGGTGAGCCGTCTCAGGGAGTGACCGCGCCAGGAGGCGAGCTGCCGAAGCACATGAAAGATGGGATAGGCCGTCCCCTCGCGCTCGTAACCTGGTGTCGGCCAGGGTTGTGCCGTGTGGACGACGCCGAAGGGACCGGTGGTGGCACCGTAAGCCACGGCCTCGATGCCGGCTTGGGCGAGCCGGGCGTAATGCGTGAGCGCCCAGACGGCTCCCAATGCGCTGCGCTGGCGCGGATCGTTCCACGCCATCGCTTGCCGCTTGTTCTCCGGGTTGGGGAGCGGCCCCGCGCCATAGGGGTTCATGCGCAGCCCGACGGCGCTCGGCCCGACCACGATCGGCAGGTCACGGGCGATCGCCTGAGCGGTGCGAACCATGGCGGGCAAAGCTTCCAGCCCTTCGATCAGGGAACCGTCGTCGTACGCGTGGACCAGCCCCATGGTGGTGAAGGTCACGAAATCGATGTCCTCCAGCGGCGGGCGCTTGCGGTTGAGTTCCGTGAAGTTCGAGATCATCCCCCCGCCAAGACGCGCCCCGGGGAAGGCCCTTCGTGCTGCCCGGTAGAATTCGGACGCGGGTGGCGCGGCCGGCCAGACCTGGCCGGGCGGCGTGCTTTTCAGGTCGGCGGCCGGTGAGAGCACCACGGTTCGGAACGGTGCACCGAGGGAGCGGACCACGTCCCCGAGCGCCGCGATCTCCGCCTCGTAACCGTCCACCTCCGACACGACCGCTTCGAGCCAAGGTTCGGCCCCTAGGGCCGCTGCAACCTCGGCAGCGGCTTCCAAGCTATCGGGGCTATGCCCGCGACGCGGGTCGAAATGACAGACCAGCATGCTCGGCCGCATCTCGGCCAATCGCGGCAGGACCCGCCGGGTCGCCTCGCGTTCGTCCGGATCGAAGCCGAGCCCCAGTCGGGGCGCGGGTCCGAGCCGCTCACCCGTCGAGATTCGAATGACATCGTCCGTCGGGGTCGCACGGGACGCGACGCCCCTGATCGCCAGCGACACGGACTGACGGAGCGTCTCACCTTTGTCGATGCGGTAGGGCCAAGGCTGCGCCAGCGGACGCACATAGGTCTTGTACGAGGCGTCGCACCAATTGCGCTGGTCCTCCATTTCGAACGTGTCGCCCTCCATGCGGCACTCGACCGTGACCCCGGGCGCCGCCTGGTGCGTGATGGCACGCAGATCCATCATCGGCTGCAGCGGCTCGACCAGATCCGGGAAACGACCGTGTTCGACCCTACCGTCCACGTGCTCGATGCGGACGGCTTCCCCGGCCACGCCAAGGATCGGATGCAGCACCACGAAGCCTGTGCGGTTCGTCTCGAACCCGGTGTCGGTCCAGCCTTCGGCCGTGAAGGTCAAACGGTTCTCACGTCCCTCGATCGCGACCCTATATCGAAAGCGCTCGGCAGGATTTCCGACCTCAGCGCTGTACCGGACCGTAAATCCGGCAGCTTGCTGATCCACCTCCAGGTCCGTCACGGTCGCATGCGGCGTGCCCCAATGCCGGTCGCGCACCAGGAAGCCGATGCCTCGGATGACCTCGACCGCACCGTAGCGAATGCGACGCAGATTGCCTGCCTCGAACTCGGCCGTGAGCGCGCCGGCGTGCAATCCTATCGGCGCGGCAACCGGCTCTTCGGTGCCATAAAGCGCGACCGGATCGTCGGGCGGGCTAACCACCGGCCTTCAGGCCCCAAGCCGCGCCGCGAAGCCGGCGAGGCGCTCCCGCCAGGCCGGCGCCTCGAGGACCGGGGCATTGACGACGCCGCGCGGAACGCGGCCGTGCTGTACCTCCAGAACCGCGCGGATGTCGGCCGCTCCGTTGCCGGCGAAGCACTGGTCGGTCCAGCACAGGGCATGGGGCGCCAGGATGACATTGTCGAGCTTGAGCAGGGGATCGTCGGCGTCGGGAGGCTCCTGCTCGAAAACGTCGAGTCCGGCGCCCGCGATCCGGCGCGTCTGCAGCGCCGCCGTCAATGCCTTTTGGTCCACGATCGGACCGCGGGCCGTATTGATGAGATAGGCGCTGGACTTCATCAGCCCGATCCGCTCGGCATCGACGAGATGCCGCGTCTCGGGCGTCAGCGGGCAAGAGACCGAGAGCACGTCGGCGCGCCGGAAGAGATCCGTCAGGCCGACCAGTTCGATCCCGAGATCGCGCGCCGTCGCGGGATCGGCGAAGGGATCGTGCGCGATGAACCGCATGTCGAACGGCGTGGCGAGACGGAACACCTCGGCCCCGATGTTGCCGATCCCGAGCGATCCCAACGTGCGACCGACCAGCCCGACGCCCATGTAATCCGATCGTCGGGCGAACCCCGCCGCAGCCTCGCGGGTCAGTCGGTCTTTCTCGATCAGCTTGCCGGTCAGCGCCAGCATGAGCGTGATGACCGAGACCGCGACGGGCCTGCGGACGCCGTCGGGCGTGATCACGAGCGCGATACCGGCCCGCGTGCAAGCCTCGACATCGACCGTGTCGTAGCCGACGCCGAACCGCGCCACGACGGCAAGCCGGCCGCTTCTCGGCACGCTGGTCGCGTCGAAGCGGTGGCCCAGGAGGATCAGGGCATCAACCTCCTCGAGTTGGTCGGCCTGGAGGGGATTGGCGTGTTCCAGATAGGAGAGCCTGATGCCGGCTGCTTCGCGCAACGGCCCGAGGTCGAAATCCGGATAGGTCGGGGTGCCGTCGGGCTTCCTGAAGTCCCCGGAAAGCGCGACGTGAAATGCCTCTCCCATGTTTCCTCCGGCGGCCCGCCCTTCTCATTCGAGATCGCGTGGTATACCTTTGATGCCGTAGATCAGGATAGGAGAGCTTCATTCCGAGCGTCAAGTCTGCAACCCGCTCCCGCCGCCCATCCGATGGGTTGCGATGACGGCGGTCGACCCTATCCGACGGGCGAAGATCTATCAGGAGATCGCGCGTCGCCTGGAAGAGCAGATCCTCGACGGCCGCCTCCGGCCCGGCGATGCCTTGCCGTCGGAACGCGAGCTGATGGAGCGGCACGGGGTGGGTCGTCCCGCCGTTCGCGAAGCTCTGCTGTCTCTGCAGAAGGCTGGGCTGCTCGCGATCCAGAACGGGGAGCGGGCGCGCGTTATCTCACCGTCCGCCGCAGCTCTCGTCGGCGAACTCGGCACCGCAGCCCGCTACCTGCTCAACCAGAGCGATGGCGTCCGCCAGTTCCAGCAAGCCCGAATGTTCTTTGAAATCGGCCTAGTCCGGCACGCCGCGACCTTTGCCACCGCACAGGACCTCGACCGGCTCGCGGAGGCGCTCGCCGCCAATGAAGCGGCGCTCGGCGACATGACGGCCTTCGCGCGCACCGATGTCGAGTTCCATTTCATTCTGGCCGAGATTCCGCGCAATACGATCTTCGTGGCCATGCATATCGCGCTGGCCGAGTGGCTCACCGAGCAGCGGTCCTCGACGGTGCAGCGGCGTGGTGCCGCCCGTGGAGCCCTCAAAGCCCATCGTGCGATTTTCAGGGCCGTCAAGGCGAAGGACCCCGACGAGGCCGAAACGGCCATGCGGCAGCACCTTCTCGAGGTGGAGGGGCTCTACTGGAAGTCGCGAGAGCCGAAGCAGGCCGCAAGAGCCGAACGCTGACAGGCCGGCAAGTATCGCGTTCCATTTGCATCAAAGACACCAGGCCGAGCGGCCAAGCGGAGGACCCATGCGACCCAATCCCGTCAAACAGATGCTGAAAGAGGGACGGCCCGCCTTCGGAACCATGATCTTCGAATTCTTCACGCCCGGGATCGCCGGCATCGTGAAGGCGGCCGGGGCCGACTTCATCTTTTACGACATGGAGCACAGCGGCATCGGCATCGAGGTCATCAAAACCCAGTTGGCTGCCTGTCGTGGCCTCGGTCTTGTGCCCTTGGTGCGCGTGCCGGCCTTGCAGGCGCATTACATCACCCGGTGCCTCGATATGGGCGCGATGGGGATCATGGTGCCCATGGTGGAGAGCGCCGATCAGGTCCGTGCTATCGTGGACGCGACCCGCTACCCGCCGAAAGGTCACCGCGGCGCGGCCTTCGGCGTGGCGCATGACGACTACGAGGCCGGCTCGGTGGCGGCAAAGATGGCCGCCGCAAACGAGCGCACAATTGTGATCCCCCTCGTCGAGACCGCGGAAGGGGTGCGCAATGTGGACGAGATCGCGGCCGTGGACGGCGTCGACGTCGTCTGGCTGGGGCATTTCGACCTGACGAATTCCATGGGCATTCCGGAACAGTTCGATCACCCCGACTACCTCGCCGCGGTGGACAGAATCGTTGCGGCAGCCAAGCGCCACGGCAAAGCCGCAGGCATGATGGCGGGTAACGAAACCTGGGGGCGGGACTACCTGGACAAGGGTTTTACGGCCATCGCCTATGGTCTCGATCTGACGATCTTCCAGGCCGCTCTGAAAACCGGCATCGCGGCACTCAGAACCGGATGATGCGAACGCGTTCCGGCAGTGCTGATGGCGGCGACAACTTATGCTGGCCGATGATGTTGATGTCCCGGGTGAGATCGTAGGCGAGCATGTCAACGGCGGCGGGGCGGAGTAAAACCAGGCCAGCATCACGGTTGGAATCCGGATCAGCCGATAGTGATCTCGCCTGTGTCCGGATCGGCGGTCTCGGGGGTGGCCTGGTTTTGCTCCGCCCTGATGGTCGTGCGGCGGCGACCGGTGGACTGTTTGAGGCGATAGCTGTCGCCGTTCATAGCCAGGATCGTGACGTGGTGCGTCAGGCGGTCGAGCAAGGCGCCGGTGAGCCGTTCGGAGCCGAGGATGTCATGATGCCTCCGTTTTCGATTGACCGATGCGCCGCACCTGCGATTTCAGGATCGAGATCTGTTCGGTGGTGAGATGGATCTGCCAGGGTTGGCCCTTGGTCGATTGCCGCCCGGCCAATCGCCCTCTGCGCAGCCCTTTGAACACAGTCTGGCTCGTGATGCCCAAGGCTTCCGCCGCCCCCTGGATCGAGTAGCTGCCGTCCGGCCACTGCGCGGGGTTCGCCTCCACCCCGTTGATTTTAGCCGTTCGGATACCCCACTGCTTGCGCAGCAGGTGGACTGTCTCACCCCGGAACGGCACGCCGTGTGCCGACATGATTCCCTCGTCGTTGATCGCCTGGGCAATCTCGCCGTCCATCTTGCCCGCGGCATTCAGCTCGCGCACGCGTTGCTCCAATTGTTCGGCGGAGGCGCATTGGCTGTAAGCTTGCACGGTTCTCTGAGCGCCATGCGCAGACGGGCATTGCCGAGCGGGCCGATGGCGGTGCGCGCGCTGGTACGCTTGCCGGACTGCTTGAGGCCGGGGACGACGCCGACATAGGCCGCGAAGGCGGCGGCGCTGCGGAAGCGGGCGGGGTCGCCGACGGCGGCGATGACACGGGCGCCGATTGCGGCCCGATCCCCTCGATGGTGGTCAGCAGCTTGCCGACCTCGTGGGTGTCGAGCAGGTTTTCGATGTCGCGCTCGATGTCGGCCAGGCGCCGTCGCCACAGATCGAGGTCCTGGCAGATATGGCGGGCCTGCAGCGTGTAGGCCGGTCCGTGGTGCTGGCCGATGGAGCGTTTGGCAGCCTCGACCAGCTGCTCGGCCAACTCGGCGCCGATCAGGTGACGCCCGTCGTAGCGAAGTTTGGCGAGCCGTCGCGGGTTGGCGCGAGCGAAGGCCTGTGCGGTTGGGTATTCGGCGAGCAGGCAGGTGGCGAGCATGCTGTCGAGGGTGCGGACGTAGCGGGTGAACTCGGGGAAGCCGAGATCGACCAGGCGATGGAGTTGGCGGACGCGGTCGTCGAAGTCCTGGCGCAGCCGGTCGCGGTGGCGGACCATCTCGCGCAAGCTCTCGGCGACCTCGTCGTGCAGCCGAGCCGGCGCGGGGCGCTTTTCGAAGCCGAGGCGGGCGAGCCCGTGGGCGTCGATGGCGTCGGTTTTGGTGCGTTCGAGGCTGCTGTCCTGGAAGCGCCGTGCAACGAACGGGTTGAGGAGTGCGATGTCGTGCCCGGCGGCCGTGAGCGTGGCGAACAGGTTCTTCCAGTAGTGCCCGGTCGCTTCCATGACGACCAGGACAGGTGCGGGGCTGAGCGCTTTGAGCAGGGCGTCGTAGCCCTCGCGGTCCTCGGTGATCGCCACGGGCTTGCCGATCGGCGCGCCGGTGTCGTCGAGGCGTGCCAAGGTGTGGCGTTCGGATGCGATGTCAATGCCGGCAAACATGCTGTCTCCTTGCGTGGTCAGCGGCCAGGAGCCTCGGAGCCGACGATCATGCTCACGCTTGTCCAAGCGAGGACGCAAGCTGGCAAGGCTTGGCCCCAGGATACCGTTCGAGCCCTGAATGTCGGTCGAGGGCGCCAATCTCATCCACGAGGACAACGCCTCGAGCGCGCTACGGCGACCCTCTCCCAGCAACCGGTCCGCAACCTTAGCCTAGGAGCGACCCGGTGAGTGGAGGAGTTACAAGCGTCACGCAGGCAGACCAGCCATTGCTCGATTGCCACTTTGACGGTGGCGTTTTGAGCAGACGCAACATGACGCCGTGGTTATGGCAAGCCTGATTTGGCAAGCGCCGCGATACATACGGCGCTTGTCACAACCCGCAGGTCACAAACGGATTGAGAGTTGGGGAATCCACCTCAGAGGCGCGTGGTGAGAGTCGTGAGCCAAGCAGGCGAGGCATCGACCAGGAATGTCTCAAGGTGCTTGTCGAGACCGCTGACGATCAGCAATCCCAGGGCGAGTAGAAGCCCGCCAAGGAGTGTTTTGGCTCCTTTGCCGCCGCTGATTAGACGTTTGCGCCACTTCATCATCGCCTGACGCGACAGCATGCCGATGCCGATCAGCGGAAGCGCCGCACCGATGCCGAAGGCCAGCATGGTCAGGGCCACCTGACCGAGCGATGATCCCTGTGCAGCGAGAACCGAGGCGGCACCAAGGGTCGGCCCGACGCAGGGACTCCAGACTGTTCCCAGGAGCAATCCGATCCCGAACTGGCCGCCGAGGCCACGCGACTGGATGCCGTTCATCTGCTGATCGGCCCAGTCACTGACCGGTCCGCCGGCTGCGGCGAGGCGCATCTGGAGTGTTGGCATCATCAGAACGACGCCAATCCCGATCATGAGGATCGCGGCAGCGGTCCGGAACAGGTTGCCATCGAGACCAAGGCTGAAACCGACAGTCGCGACGAACAGGCCGATGACGACGAAGGACAGTGCGACCCCGCCCGCAAGGGCAATGGGGCCGACGCGATGCTCGCTCGCGGCTGTCCCGAAGACGATGGGAAGGAGGGGCAGCACGCAGGGAGACAGGATGGACAGGAGACCCGCCACGAAGGCGAGCCCCAATGCTCCGAAAGCCATGAGAGTGGTCGTTCAGATAGCCTTGGCCAGCAGGCTGGCGATGGACGCTGGGTTAGTGTCGCCGACCGAGCGGCCGGTTTCCTTGCCGTCCTTGAAGGTGATGAGCGTGCTCTGCATCCTCGCGCCGAACCGCTTCACAGCGTCCTTTTGCGAGTCGAAATCGACATGCAGCACGAGCAGCTTGTCGTAATCAGCACCCTTTTCGATCGATGCTAGGATGGGAGCCTGCGCCTTGCAGGTCGGGCACCACGGCGCATGAATCTCGACGAGGATCGGCCGTCCGGCCTTCTCGGCGCTATCGAACGCGGCGGAGGTGTAGGGGACGGTCTGGGCGGCGATCGCCGGGAGAGTGAAGAAGACGGCTGCGACTGAGGCGGCGGCCAAAATGCTTTGACGATTGATCATGGTAGGCCTTTTGCAGGTTGACGGTCCAGGGAAGAGGATCGTTAGGGGGAAGCCGGGGACACACGTTGCCTGATCATCGGTATCCAGAAGATATTCACGCACGAGAAGGCGGGCACGCCGCAACCTGGCCTTTGCTGTTGCAGCGGTGATGCTGAGGCGGGCGCAGATTTCGGAGATCGTGAGTTCCTCGAAATCGCGCAGAAGGATCATTTCGAGGTAGTTTGGCGGCAGCGATTCAAGTGCATTGGCCAAATCGAGACGCAGATCATTATTTGGACGCTGCGATAGCTCGTTGCCAATCCGCTCCTCATCGAGCTGTTCATGCCCGAACATCTTGCGAGACAGGCGGGCGCATTCCCTTCGGACGATCGTGAAGAGCCATTCGGCAAAAGAGGTGATGGCCTTCAGCGACGCGACATGCCGGGTAATAATCAAGAGAGTTTCCTGAACTGCATCGTCGATCTCGCTCGCCGCACAATGACGCATCGCGTATCTGCGGGCGTCCGACTGGCATTCGAACAGAAGCTTCTCCAGGGCGGAGCCGTCTCCGCCTTGGGCGCGCAGGATCAGAGCTTGACGGGTTGCAAGAGTCATTTTGACCGCTCTGCCAGGAGACATGCGACGGTGCAGGCAGGGCAGAAGCCGAAACGGAACCCGAGGCCGGTCAGCACGATACCGGTGGCCCCGAGCGCGAACCCGCCAAGGGTCGAGCCGAAATGCTCGATGGCCGTGAGAAAGAGCAAAATGCCGATCATGCCCACGCTCGCCTCCTTGGCTGGTTTTGGTGGTCGTTCTTCAAGGGATAAGAGGGTGGATCGAGGCAAAAGGATTCGCGTCGTCACAAGAAAAAAATTTCACGTCCCACATTCGTGCGGCTCCGGCGAAATCAGACGTTTATTCGTTGCACAATTCCGGTCCGAATGTCCGTTGCTGGATCGCGAAGCGGACATAGGGCACTGTCACGGAAACGTCGGGCCGAGGTACGGTCGGGCATGACGACGATCTCGTACGCGCGCCATCGCTTCCCTCCCTCGATCATTCAGCACGCGGTCTGGCTGTATCTGCGGTTCACACTGAGCTATCGCGACATCGAGGATCTCCTGGCCGACCCGGGGCTCGACATCTCCTAGGAGACGGTCCGTCGATGGGTCACGAAATTCGGCCCGCTGTTCGCACGGGAGCTCCGACGGCGGCGTCCGCATCCAACCGATTGCTGGCACATGGACGAGATGGTCGTCTCCGTCGCGATGTCGGGCACCTCGGCCAGGGCAGCCTGGATCAGGTCAGCGTGAGCCTCGGTACGATGCGAAAGCCGGTCGCCGCCCTGCGGCTTGGGACGCGCGTCCCCACCAGCTCGACGCAGCGCCTGCCAGCGGATCGCGCTCGACGCACTGACCCCAAGACGCTCCGCCGCTTGGCGGCACGACAGTCTACCGTCGATGGCGGCCAGAACACGAGAACGCAGATCGAAATGCAGCGATCGAGGCATGCAGGCCGGCCTCCTGCACCAGCCCAGACTCTGAATCACATTGCCCGCGCCAACGCTACCCCGACGAATCAATCAGCAAGGAAACCGCTCTAGCTAGCGCAGGTGCTCGATTAGGAAACTCAGCACGCGATCCACGGCTTCGCGGGTCGGCTCGCCTTGGCGGTCGATCAGGCCGATGGTGAGCACACTGTGAGGCGGCTCCGCCTGTGGCTTGGCCGAAGCAGCCGGCAGCTCATGGCCCTCGAAACCGTCGCCGAGTTCTCGCCTGAGAGTCGCGAAACGCGCGGCGCGGCAGAACAACGCGTCGCCGTGGAAGCGCAGACCCAGCACCTTCAGGCCTTCCTCGGCAATGCGGCGGCGAGCGTTGGTGAGCGTCTCGGGCGTGACGTGCAGCGCCGCTGCCTTGGCGGGGGTGATCGGCAGCGGGAACGAGGGGTGCGCCATGACGGGAGCGACGACGCAGGAGTCGAGCGTCATCGTCAGCGCGAAGTTGCCGGTCACGCACATGCCGATGGCGCCGACGCCGCGTCCGCCGATCTCCTGGTGGGCGTGGCGGGAAAGCGCGCGCAGCCAGTCGACAATCGGAGATGACCGGTTCTCGGCAAGCACATGGAATTCGCGGCTTATGCAGAGCTTGGCCAGTTCCGACATGCGGTTGGCTGGATTGGTCTTCGGACCGAGCACGCCGAACAAATGCGGCAGGAACACCGTGAAGCCTGCGTCAATGACATAGTTCGCGAAGCGGAGAACCTCCGCCGAGAGGCCCGGCACCTCAGGCATGACGATCACCGCCGGTCCTGTTCCCCTGCGGTAGACGGTGCGGCGTTCGCCCTCGTGAGAGAACGGAAAGGCCTCGAAGCCCGCGAGTTGCTCCATGATAGTGAGGTCCCTGGCCAGATTTACTTGAGCACTCTGAGCAAGTTGCGTGTAAAGGAGTCGAGGTCGAAGTTCAATCCGTTACCGTCGAACCCACGCCTTAGGATCACCAGCTTAAGTGACCGTAGCCGCTTGGCGGTTGGGCAGGTCCGTGCCGCCCGACATAGTCGCGCCAGCCCGCCGGCAGGACGTTCCCGAAAGACGCGGGGCTGCCCCAGGACGCGATCGTCGCGCGTGGAAATCGCGGCCAGTATGTCGTGGTGGCGTTGTCACATTAACGGTTTTTACTTGCACATGGCGTCCTTCGGTCATTAGCCCCGATGAGCGATTTCAATGAGTTGGGGTTCCGACGAGCGAGCCAGAATGGCCTCAAAATCCCCTATACTGGGTTAACGTGACATTGCCCCTCGACGTCACGATAGCTCAGCGTGAAGCGCAGGTAGAGCCAGACCGCGTGCCGGATGACGTCGGGTGGGAACTGGTGGCGAGCAAACGAGATCGAGGTCATGACCCATTGTAGCAGGCCAGCGCCGAGCATGTCTGTTCCTGTGACATCGCCCGCGATCCTCCATGACCTGGCCAGCGACCTGGAGTCGAGCTTTCGCGGCGTGCGCCGGAGCAATTTACGACTTTCAGAGCTTCCACGACCCCGCAGGAGGCGATCAAAGGATCATCCGCGTCGAGGTCCCGGCAGGCTGGTGGTCCGCCGCGGCAACCGCAACGACACTTCCGCACATTCCAAATCACGCGTGGCGGGAACTGGCACGCTCGTCTTGATGTAGGCCGGTCGATGCCCTCACGATCAGCTGGCTGAGGATCCGGCGCGCAGTAACGTGCTCCTTGCCTTGAGCGCACCGCGTAAGAACTTGCGCGGCCATCCGTCCCGCATCGGCGGTGAAGCCGTCGATTGAGGTGAGCGCCGGTGCCCAGATGCTGGCGGCCGGAACGTCATCCGAACCGACGACGCTCATGGCAGCCGGAACAGCGACGTCGCGGCTCGCGAGCCGCGACATGATTCCGAACGCCATCAGGTCATTGTAGGCTACCACGGCGGTCAAGCCCCGTGATACCGCGATGTCCGCCGCCTGAACGCCGCCCTCGAACCGGGGCGCGTAGGGGCCGATCACCGTCGGCTCGTAGCCGAGGTCGGACATCGTCTCGAGGAAACTTTCCCGCCGATGCGTGTTCGACCACGACGCGCTCGGCCCCTCGACATAACCGATGCGGTGATGCCCCAGGGCCGCCAAGTGCTCGACGGCCTGGCGCATCCCGGTGCGCTGGTCGATCAGAATGGACGGAATTCCGTCGATCTCGCGATTGATGAGAACCAAGGGCTTGCTGTCGACCAGCCGGCTGATGACGGTCTGGTCCAGGCGCGAGGATGCGAGGATCAGCCCATCGACGCGCGGCAGCATGGTGCTGATGATCTCGCCTTCCCCGAGCGGCTCCTCGTTGGTGTCGGCGACCACAAGGCTGACCGCGGTGCGGCGAAGCTCGTTGAGCACGGACTTCACCATCACAGCAAAAAAGGGGTTCTCGATGTCGGGCACCACGAGCCCCACGGTGGTGAGAGCACCTCCGGCGGCCGGCCGATCGGCGTCGATCGTGTAGCCGGCCTTCTGGGCCGCGAGGTGGATGGCGGCGCGCGTTTCCTTGTTCACTAGTTCCGGGCGTCGCAGCGCCCGGGACACGGTCGACGTCGATATGCCTAGGCTGGCTGCAATGCCCGTGAGGGGAGTGGACGGCTTCATGACCTTCGGGGTTGGAGGGAACCGCGTGAGCCTCTGCGAGGCACCCGAGGGCGCCCCCTCATTGCGATAGGCCGACGCACTGTCAAGCAACAAGGAACGCGTGCGAGGGCTCGTTGTGGAACCGCCAGGCCCGCCGCGGCCCGGCCATGACGTTGAGATAATAGACGTCAAAGCCGTGCGGCGCGGCCACCGGGTGGTAGCCCCGGGGGACCAGCACGACGTTCTGGTCATAGACCGCCATCGTCTCGTCCAAGCTGCGGTCGTCCGTGTAGACCCGCTGGAACGCGTAGCCCTGACCGGGCCGCAGGCGATGGTAGTAGGTCTCCTCGAGGGCGCTTTCGCGCGGCAGATCGTCGGTGTCGTGCTTGTGGGGCGGGTAGCTCGACCAGTGGCCGCCTGGCGTGACCGACTCCACCACGAGGAGGGACTCGGCGGCGGCGGTTTCAGGGAGGATGTGGCGGACGTAGCGGGTGTTGGTGCCGCTCCCGCGCGAGATCTTGCCGACCTCGTCGGCCTGGATCAGGCGCGGCGGGTACTTGCCCGTGGCCGGCGCGCTGCATACCCCCAGTTCCAGGCGGGTGCTCGCGATGACCGAGAACGCCGTCCGCGGCGGCAGGTAGACCGAAAAAGGCGCATCATCGAAGGGCGACTCCCGCCCTCCGACAGCGGCCGCGGAGAAGGATCCCGCATCCACGTCGCCACGTCCGGCGACGAACACCAGCAGCACCTCGCGGTCGCCCGTGGCGCTCTGCAGGCGCTGCCCAGGGCTAAGCTCGTGGAGGTCGAAGCCGACATAGCGCCAGCCTGCCGAGTCTGGCGTGATGTTCAGGATGCGCCCATCAGCTTCCGGAGTATGCGGTTTGACGAGAAGAGTCGACATGGTGTGAACCTCGTATTCCGTGCCAACGGCGATCCTGCGGCCCAACTAGACTTACTGTCGACGTATCCGGATGAAGAAGAAGACAAACAAAAGAATGATGACTCCCTGTACGATCTGCCCGGAATAGATGCTGGCTCCGAGCAGCACCAGCAAGTTGTTCAGCACGCCTGCAACGATCACGCCACCGATGGTGGGCCAGACACCGCCGACGCCGCCAAGCAGGCTCGTTCCGCCGAGCACCACCGGGGTGATGGAGTCGAGCGTCAACGACGCCCCAATGGTGGGCTGGCTATAGCCGAGGCGATCGATGGAGATGATGCCGGCCACGGCCGCGCAGAGCCCGGCAAGGACGTAGATGAACAGCTTCACCGCCGCCACGTTGACGCCGGAGGTGATGGCCGTGCGCTCGTTGCCGCCGATCGCATACACATAGGCGCCGAAACGCGTGAAGCGCAGCAGGATCCAGCCGATCACCGCCACTAGCAGCCACAGCGCAATGATGAGCGGCACCGGCCCCGCCCTGTCGAGCCCGAACACCAGCGCCATGTGGTCGTTCTCGTAGATCGGGTAGCCGTTGCTAATCACATATGTCAGGCCGAGGGCCGCCTGCATCATGCCGAGCGTAGCGATGAAGGGCGGCACGCGCCCGATCACGACCAGCCCGCCGTTGGTGGCGCCGCAGGCGAGGCCGACCCCGAGGCCGCCGAGGCGGGCGATCAGCGGCCCCTGGTCCTGCAGCGACAGGGTCACGATGGAGCTCAACGCCGTGATGGAGCCGAGCGACAGGTCGATGCCGCCGCTGATCACCACGATGCATTGAGCGATCGCCAGCGTTCCTGTGACGCTGTTCTGCGCCAGGATGTTCAGGAGGTTGCGGGTCTGCATGAAGGCGCCGTGCGACGCCCATTGTGCGGCGGCGACCAGGATCACGAAGGCGATCAGGACCCCGACTCGTGGGCTGAACAGCCTGCGAAACCCCCGGCCCGCTGGCGGCACGACGTTCAGGCGTTCTACCGATGTCATGGTTCCGCTCCCGGCTTGGTCTTCAGCGCTTCCACGCGATCAGCCGTGACCGGAACGAGACGGAAAGCCATAGCGCCAAGCCCACCGCGATGAAGTTCCAGAACGGATTTACGCCCGTGAGATCGAGGATGTTGCTCAGCATGGTCAGGATGATCACACCGAGCACCACCCCCGACAGCTTGCCGGTGCCGCCGAAGAGATCGGTGCCGCCCAGCACGCAGGCCGCGATGGTCTGCA
>JAABUP010006796.1_pt1 | contig 15909 bp, 14 predicted proteins | sample 5559201 | NCBI WGS metagenome assembly JAABUP01 (sample SAMN10711887, study PRJNA513373) | rock metagenome | isolation source: Antarctica rocks | place: Antarctica
CTTCTAGCCTTATTGAGCATAGCGTGTCGTGACTACCAAAATAGTACATCACGGAGTCACCTTCTTGACTTACTTTTACATGTATTTAGGAGCCACAAATACTGTCGTCAAGGAGAGGAGTGATTTGAAGATTGATTCAGCGCTACCGGTGACCAGTCATCTCCTGCCAACGACTAATGTTCCTGGCTTTAAATTCATCGTGGGCAACAACGCTGATGCTGTCCTGCGCGAAGTCTATTGACTCCGCATCCCAATCGTCAATATCCATAGGCTCTGACATGGTCTCGTCAAGACAAGCCGCGCCATTTGCCCACTCGGTATGGTCGATAGAAATCATGGCTCTCTCGTCTTCAGCGGCGGATACACCCAGCCTCCATGCTTCAACCCGACTCCAATCTTTCTTCTTTTGATGAGCAATCTCCTCCTCATCGCCCCAACTCTGCGCCTCAAATTCGTCACCGTAATACATGGGTTGACCCCAATCCTCGTCGACAGCGCCAATAGCAATCGCATACTCCTTCGCCATTTCATGCTCTTTTTCAACATGGATCAATTGCGAGGTGATTCCCATTTCTTCCTGAAGAAGATTCTGGTCGAGATCGCTTCTAGTGGGAACTAGTTCTCCATTCGCAAGACAATCATCATAGTCCTGGCGGACTCGGTCACACTCTCCTGGCCAAGTGTCGAATCGCTCTTGAATCTCATGCAGCTCTCTTGACCGATCCATCAATTGTCCCCATGCGGCCTGACGGAGAAGCTCTTCCGGGCTGGGGGAAGGGCTTTCGCTCGCCCCTCCACTTGATGCCGAGGCATTATGTCTGGAGCGGGCTGTACCCTCTGATTCACCTTCTGTGGTCGGCGAGCCTGTAGAGGGGGGATCGAGTAAGTCTGCATCACCTAATGATTGTTCGAAGAAAGATTGAGCTGCGTCCTTGGCGAAGTTAACGTTCATCCTGAAAATCGTTAATCTGTCGCCCATCACATCTCTCTCCGTACAAGCTTTTTGTAATTTCAGCCCTCGGCATTCAATATCCTGCCTAAGCTTCTCTGTTTCATCTTCTCCCCCACCCTTAGCAATATTCTCTTCTATCTGTCTGATGGTTCTTTCGACGCTTGACATTCGGTCCGTAAGCTTCGCGTATATCTTTTCGTGTTTGCGCAGGATGGTTTTATGGCTTGCAACCTTTTGGATCATTGAAACCATCTCTTCGGTGACAGAAAGGGCCAGAAAGTCCCTCGAATTACCATCATTATGCAAAAAAACGCAGGCTGGCCCTTCAGCATATGGTATGTGTGATTGTGTATTTTCAAAGTCAGATTCGTGGCCACCTGACGCTGGATCTTCTTCGTCTTGGTAGGCGCCATTCGCCTCCATCGAATTCCTGGAGGAGTACCCTGGGGGAGCTGAGAGGATCTCGTCCTCAAAAGTAAGTTGACATGATGGTACCTGGGACTCAATATCTTTCTCAGAGTATCCTTGCTTCTGAAGAAGTCGTGTGAGTATCTGTGGTAAGTCGAGGAACGTAAGGAACGTCAGCTTGAGCATACTAGCAGCACGAGTACCCATGTTGTAAGACTTTCTTCGTCGTGAACGTGTTGCGCTATAGGGATTTAGCAGGATAGAAAATCAATGGTAAAAGATGGGAGGAAACTTGGCTTTAGGAACGGTTTGAGAATAAAGTCAACTCGCGTAAACTCTTGTTGTCCTTGCTGCTTTCTTGTCATGTATGGCTAGACAAAGGGCAGGAAGCCCGCATTGTTTTACGCGCTTGCCTTTGTAACAAAGATGCAAAACTTTGCTCGCTCTTCTCGCAACCACACAATCCCATTGTCGAAAGGAGCGTCTGTCTTTCTCGCAAGCATTCAGTCTACATAATTTTCCCCAGATTTTCTCTTCTATTCCATGACTATCTCTCCCTGGCTTCCTCTATCAGCTTGACTTTCTCTGGCATTCTCTGCTGATTCCTGCTTTGTTTTCCAATAATTACAGCTTAGATTGTCGGACCGATTTTATTACACCACAGCTCCATATCCGCTCAGTTCCTATGGCCGCCGTCAATTGGCGGAGAAACAAGCCAGGTCCTGGTCCTCAACAAGGTACTCAGGCTCTCAATGTCTCTTTTGCAGATTGGAACGGCGCTTCCAAAGGATCCCGAACACCAGCTTGCAATTTCAAACCTCAAGGCCGTCAACCTTCAGCATATGGTAATCAAGCGCAGCCAAATTACAACCATCAGCCTCTAGCTTGCAACTTCAAACCTCAAGGCCGTCAACCTTCAGCATATGGTAATCAAGCGCCGCCAAATTACAACCATCAGCCTCCACGGAATTTCAAGGCTCCGAATGCCAGGTCTAGAGCGTCCGATTGGAATGCGCAGAAGCCAGAGGTCCTCTTCAACGACCATTCGCAGCATCTTCTCAAACACGAATATCGACGTGGAATGATTATCAATGCTCCCGTGCATGAGGCAATGAGCACGAGAGGTAAGTCTCGAGCCCCTTCCCATTACGAGTCGATCTCCGCTTGGGGCGGTGTCTTTACGAAGCCTCGATATTTGATTGTAATTGCTCTCCATGAGAAAGAGTATACCTGTATTCCTCTATATTCCCACAATCGTGAGGGTCTCCGTGGGAAGGAGCACTACAGGAACGAATTCGTCTCCGTCCGCGATGGGCGACTGACCTCAGGCTTCACAGCTCTATCCGATCATGAACCACTTGTTACAGAGCTGGCAACAGGCCCAATTCTGGACCCGGATAGCACCGCTTGGCTGACGCATCCTGTTTCTAGAAATTATGACTTGAACCTCAGCGTCTGTGGCCGGCTGAGACAGGAGTCTCTGGATCGCCTGGTGGGTTTCCTGGAAGTGCAGATGAAAAAGGGGCTGGGTATTGCCTAATGCCCACTTGAAAACTTATTCAAGGTACGTGTCGCGCTATTCGAATCGACTACTGTCTTTACAGATCCAGCGTTTCTTTGTATCAAAGAAGGGAAGTGGCAAAAGGAAGAAAGAGAAGAGTCAAAAAGGGTATCCTGGAGTTTTGGCGCCTGCGATGTCTCGTCGCCATTTGGCCACCTACCAATTTCTTTGTGTTCTGGGAACTGCGTGTTGGAGCTCTTTTTGTGTATCATCTTCCTAGAGTCAGAAGGTTCGGAGCAAGTGCTACTTTCCACGTGGAGACCCACAGATTTCCTTATGTCTTAAAAATGTCAAAGACTGTCTTAGGCTAGTCTCAAAAAGCAGGTAAGTCAATAAAATGACAAGTGGTGCTCTCGCTCGCTCACGACCATCACGTGTATTTATAATCAACAACTTTAACAAATTCAACAAGCTTCATGGAAAGGGTTGAATGGTTTTTGGAATAGCGGTGAGAACTTATGCAAAATTGTCTGTGCGGTGAGCGTTATCCTCCTGTAGTACCAAATGCTCTGTTCGCTTTCGAGATACGATCAATCGCACATCTACACTTCGATCGCGCGGACATACTTGCCTTCGGTAATAGTTTTATTTCCATTTGCTATCATACGATAGACTCTATGAAATTCGCTAGTCATAAAGGCATGCATGCATGAACAGGCCTCCAATTCCCATCGTTCATCAATGCAATGGTTTGTGGTTGGCTAAAAATAAGACGCTGTCAACAATCATATACCGCATTGCTGATGAACATGGACATGTTTGAGGCCCAACCTGGCCCTCAAAACTCTCCAAACCCCTTCGAATTCTCCACAGCTATCTCCAATCCCCTTCTCAACATCTCTTCCGAATCATACTCCGGCAAAAGCAACTTACCAAAGCAAGTCATGCTAGTCGGCAGTCTCTCCCCATCACCCAATCCATTCTTTTGAATGGCGAAATCGACCCTCCCCACACCACCAGTAGGCAACCTATCGCTCGCTGTCACGAACTCCAACAGCTTTCGGATATTTTCTTGCGACCACTTGCGGACTACGGCCCAAAAATGACGGATGGTGGGATGCTTGGGATGGAAGCCTCCCTCGTACTTTGTTACGCGCTCGAGGCCGTTGACGTCGATGTCGGGAAGACCTTCGATAAGAGCTTTGAGTTGGGAGGGCGTGAGATGGGTGATGGATTTTCTGCTTATGCATGTGAAAAAGCCACGCTCGAAAGCAATCCTCTGATCCCTGATGGAGTAGTCTGTAAGATGAGCAATATACTTGCGGATGTATTCTTCGCGATTCTCATTTGTCACCATCATTGGTTCTTGTTCAGGGTTGGTATTGCCTCGTGGCAGATTGGAAGGGAAGTTGTATTCATGAGATGCTTCGCCTTGATCGTAAGGAAGACGCGACGAGTCTGAGAAATGTCTTTCATTGAGCTCTGGGGCCGAGTTGGTAGGCACCTTCTCAGAAGTTTGGCCCAGCTCCTTGTGGTTTGTAATCTGTGAGACGGTACCTTCCGACAGTGCTGTATTTGCCCCTCTCGATTCTTCTGGCACAGCGCCGTTCTTCCCAAATTGCTCTTTTACGCTCCGGTGCAGAGGCTTCTGTCTCCGCCGTGAAAAACCATCTTGTGGCTTCGCCATGTCCACGTCCAGGGTTGTGCCGAAGAAGGGAACACTATACACGAATTGTCTCGAGAACACCTCTTCAACATCATTTTTAGGCCAGTCACGAAGGTCTCGAAGACCCTTAGCAAGTCTAGGCCAGCCGTCCTCAATATCAGTCAGCGCCGTTGGTGGCCGTCCCAAAAGATGACCGTAGAAAGCGCGTGGAAAAGAGAACGGAAGCGTCAGACCATTGTAAACGGCAAGCGAGGTCAGCAGACCCAGTATCTCGAACTTGTAAAGAGGCTCCAGTGAGCCAGGTTGGAACCAAGACATGTGCGTTTCAGAGTCTGTGGTGAAAGCCCCTAAATTCGAAGTCAATCAGAAACTTCTCTCCGTGGGTGAAATGGGAGACATACCATATTTAGGATCTAGAGCCTCAGCAACAGCTACTCGGAAAAATTCCTGTTGCACACCGCCAAGATCAAAGCCTTCTTCGCCTTCTTCCGAGCCTATACAAACTTTGAGAGGCCTCATCAGCTCACGCTTTTGGCGCCGCCATAGCTGATTCATCGCGTCAGCCAATAGGTCCTCTCTCCGGACCTCCAACACGAAATATCTAGTCTGTGCAATCCGGAGTTGAGTTTGAACTCGAATAGCTCCACGGTTGGTTCGCGGGTCAGTGAATGTCATTCGTGACGCCAAATGATAGGCCATTTTGGCGCCTTCAAAGGCCTTGGACATCCCATTATAGTTTATCGCTCGGAAATAAGAGATCAAGACTGATGGCGCAAATAGGAATGGATAAGATAGGAGGTGAACGAAGGCACCCTCTTCGTTACATGAAACCCATTCAAGAGGCACCTCCATGAAATCCAATCGATCTGACAGATAGGGTGTTTGGTAAAAATCCTCTTCGATGCCAGGCAATGAGCGAAGGGCTGGTGATCTTAGCCTTGGGCCTACATTCACGGAAGGGTGGGGGGAAATAGTCACCAAATTCTCTCATTAATCCCAATGCCCCAGCCAACGCGCTGTCTTTGCGGACTTTCGCTTGGCCGTCCCATTCTTTGATTATCACCGCCCGAAGCCATTCGACGACCACTCGGCAGGGGAAGTCTAGGTTTTCGGCAAGCTCAGACTTGACCTGCTCGATGATTTTTCCACCTTTCACAGATTGAGAGACTTGGTTGTCTGCAACTACGATTTCGGTCTTGCCTGTAAGGAGATAGTCTACAGTGTTGCATAAGTAGCTTTGGTGAGCACAGCCATCCCTATCATATCCTTGCAACGATTGACTTCTTTGTTGTCTAGCCATGATTGCCCTTACAAGCCTCTTTGCAACATTGAGAGCCATTTCATCTTCAAAAGCGACTGCTGCGTTGAGAACCTTTGAGTGCAACCCCCGTTGTTCCGACGGGTCGGTAACCCTCGGAAGCGGTGCTGTCAGGCCTGACGCACGCAGCTTACAAACAGCATTCATGATTGTCATATTGTTATACGTTGGGACCGTTGCGACAAGCGCCGCGAAAACAATCTTGACGATATGAGACGCCTCAAGATCATTGAGGGAACCTCTTAGACCCTGCGACAGTAGAATACCAGCTATGTTGCTTGGGATATTTCTGCGGCTGAAGTTGAACGGGTAAATAAAGCCCGCACTGATCCAGAGACTTGGTAAAATTGTTTGAGGGTGGAAATCAAGGGATCTCAGTATTTGAAAACAAGAAACCATGAGAGGAAGCTCATATGGCTGTATGATCGTTCGTGAAATGTTGACCAAATCAAAATGCAGAAAGGATCTCATCAGTGCTTCAGTATTGCCCAAAACGTAAGTCAAAGACTGAGCGCTGAATGCAAGAAATGCCCAATAGCTCTCAGCCTGGCTTGTCGAAAACCCAATAAAGTGGAAAGGAGAATCTATCCTGCCTTGCAGATTTGACAAACGGTGCTTAAGGTTGATGTCATAATGCTTCCGCTCTAATGATTCCGCTAGGCCCTTTATGTTTGCAATCGAGAAATGGGAAAGTGACTGGGGAGAAGCAAGTGCGGAGTACTCGACTCCGTTCGATAAAGTTTGTACCTTACCTTCGTCTTCGTCCACTTCATCTGGCGAATGAGGTTCTGACACCACTCCATCTGCGAATTTACACTTGCTTCCTTTCGGTACAGGCCCCTGCGAGCGATGCTCCGTTGTAGGATGATCTTCCTCTAGTCGATTTGGCTGGACTACTCGAGCAACCGGGACTTCCCCAAGTCGGCGATTATTGGATCTGAACTCAGATCTTGATTCTGAGTCCACGGATACCATGAAATCGGGATCAGCGTGTATGGCGCCATCCAGATCTAGACAGGGAAGTGTACGCTCTTGGGGGACATCCTCGGTTTGAATCTCGCATGTGTCATTGATTTTACCTGTACTCTCTGCTGGTACGGTCGACTCATTTCGGTCGGCCTTTTCCGAAATTGAAACATTTACAGCGGGGTGTAATCTACCGCCACTAGGCGAGGGTTTCTGGGAGTTAGCATCGCTAGAGATGCCATCACGTTGATCCGCTTGGCTCCTCCGCATCCACCCTAGACAATCCTCGGGAACGTCCCCGATGTGCAGAACTTTCATGGCTGCTGTGTCGAAAAGGCTTTGAGCGAACGATTTCGTGTCCTTGACTTTACAGAGTCCACTGCCATTCTCTGGCTTATCTGTAGCGTTCTTCCCATTATCGTTGACGGAAACCTCTTCACCTAATTTCGGTGCACTTAGATTTCCAAATTGGATTGTTGCGTTCACTGTTGGGAACGGCCCCTCAACAACCCCGTTATTTGAGGACTCACTGCACGAATACGTTTCTTGGCTTCGCGAAAGGTCTCCGAGGACCCGTGGTAGATTTCCTCCATGGTGATTGGCTTGCGGAGTCGGCTTCAGTCCACAGAGAGCAGGGGCGTTGATCGGTTCGTGAGGACAGAGGCCTTTCTCAGGTTGGTCTTGCGAGGCTAGGAAACTCGCTAGACTGCGAGCACTCAGGACTGTATATGGACGGAAAGGTCCTTTCGACACCCCTTTCTGACGACTCAGGCATGTCGGTACCTCGCACCGAGGATTAGTACAACCGTAGAGGATTTGGCGGTAATATCTGGATTTGCAGATTCGCTTAGCTAGAATACCTTTGATCGTGAGCGATAGCATGCTCACCTGTTCTGTAGATTTTGAAAGACTCGACGTCTTGTGGTGGATCTGTCTGGCAATGCGAAGCTTGAATCATGAAGGCAGATGGTGTCCCTGGCCACCCTTTCATCAATATCATCGGGAAGGCGAGCATAAACCGCGAGACGTTTTGTCGATGTTGGCGATCTGGCTGAATCATGAGAGAGGGTTGGAAGGGCGCCGCAGGTCATGTTGCTTAGGATACTGGATAACGTTCCACGACCGTTGTAATGCCAGATACCAACGGCGCCAAATTATTTAATACTATGGATCAGTTCAGGTACGCGTCTAGGCTTATTCTAGTTCTACGTGGATCTAGTTCTAGGCGGGTCGCGGGAAGCCTCCTAGGGCGTGGGGTAAGTGGCTCTGTGGCTCGTGTGGGGCTTGGCAATCGTCATTGCAAAACCTCTTACTCGCACAGTCACTCTACTGACTCATCCTTCATTCTTTACATTAGACTCACCACAACCCACACTTCACCACAAACCACGACTGTCAAGAAACATACTCACCAAAATCTACAGACGATCTTCTGTAGATTCGAGAATCCCTCAGTCTTCTCAGACGCATTCCACACCTATTCTTATCACGTCCTATCATCCAGCAATCCGTCAGCGGGCATGGCTACGATCATGGCGAGTAGGCCTACAGTTGGTGGCAATGCACCTGCTGTCGTCTCGAACACTGCCCAGTCTCATCCGTACACCTGCAATACATGTCAAGTGGCGTTTCGAAACAGCGATCTCCAGCGGAGCCACATGCGCACAGATTGGCAGTAAGTTACAAACATCAAGCCTGATTCAGTCTGCTGCTCACATTTCTCAAGCCGCTATAACTTGAAGCGTCGTGTGGCATCACTCCCTCCTTTCTCATCCGAAGTATTTGCTGAAAAGGTGCTTCACGCCCAATTGTCATCTACTGCCGTAGCCGCCAAAGCGTCTTTCGAAAAAGTGTGCGCCGCTTGTCAAAAAACATATTACAGCGAAAATGCGTACCGGAACCATCTTGGAAGCCAGAAGCATCGTCTACGAGATGCAGCCTTGTCCAAGAGCGGCAGGTCAGCAGCGGATGATGAGACTACATCAGTGATGAGCTCTACAATTTCTCTAGGAGAACCTATCAATACCGTCCGGCCTGCAGATTCGATGATGGATGCGCCTGCAAATTCGATCGACCCGGAAGCGGAAGCGGAGTTTTCTAAGGTTGTCCACAGTATTAAGGAGACTAGTATAAGTGAGCGGGAACCTGCAATCGAGAAGGAACCAGTCTCTCGTCGACCATCCCGACCTCATCATTCCTCAAATGAGAAGCGTTCCGAGCATCCGTTGTCACCAAAGAAAGATCTGGCAGGCAGCACTACCTCAGCAGCAACGAGAGAAGCTTCACCACCGTCGGATATTCCCCTGAATCGTTGCCTTTTCTGCAACTATGACTCTCCTACTTTCAAGCTCAGCATTATGCACATGACAAAGTACCATGGCATGTTCATCCCGGAGCAGAGGTATCTAGTCAACCTCGAAGGTCTTGTGACATGGCTACACGAGAGGATATTCAAGGCCCACGAATGCCTATACTGTCACAAGCTTAAAGGATCGGTGGAAGGAATTCAGACCCACATGAGAGATAAAGGACACTGCATGATAGCATTCGAATCCGAAGGAGACATGGTGAACGTCGGCCAGTTCTATGACTTCAGCAGTACCTACTCAGATCAAGAAGATAGTGATGAGTATATGGACTACATCGTTGACGAATCGAATGGTGGCGTGAAAGTCGATCCCAGGAAAATTATCAAGACTGTCATCAGTGATGCCAACGGCGATCAAGAAATGCTTGACGGCGAGGAGAATGCCAATGGATGGGAAACAGACACTTCAGAATCGTCGCTTGATTCTGCAGAGCTTACAGCTGTACCCATAGATCACAAACATGCCTACGAGCGGCTTCCTATGCATCGACATCATTCACATACCGATCCCAGGCCGCATCGCGCCGCCGACGGCTTTCACTCTCATGCGCATTCTCATCATGCTGCATTTCATTCGGATCATGAGCTTCATCTGCCTTCTGGTCGTACAGCTGGTCACCGTTCATTATCCCGGTATTACCGGCAGAATTTGCACAATCACCCCACGGCGGAGGAGCGATTAGAGCAGCGTCTATTGACCGATGGCTCCCAGACGGACCCTGATGATCAAATGACCAATGTCAATGAACGAGGACGCCAAGTTGTGACGCGAGCGAACGGCGGCGAAGGCATGCTCGGCGTGACAGATGCGAAAAAGCGTGAAGTACAAGCGGTCGAGAAAAGGGATACTAAACGTGCTCAAAGGGCCCAAAAGCAGTACCAGTGGGGTGTCGATAAGAGGGGCAATAACCAGAAGCATTTCCGGGACCCCTTGCTTCAATGAAGATTGGCTCTGCTATTGGCTTGCCCTCTTATGCAGTTTGCTTCTTTGGCTCCCAATGTAGCTTGGTTGCGTGGCTTATGAGATAGTTGTGAAAGCCTCGAGGGCTGACCCTATCATGAAATAGTGACGAGACAGGAAACGCTTCATGAGAACATCTAGATCTAAGTGCAACAGTCAGGGAGACCAAAATCCAGAGATGCTCACTTAGAAAGCCGTAGAAAGTAGAAACTCAAATTGAGCACGTGACACCGCGTCTAAATAGAACTCTGCGCGATGTTGCCCAATTGCAATCTTTAATCTGTAGACAGCTTCAGCCACACTCAACCTTTGGAGGGGATGGCAATGTCAGGCATTTTCGGGTTGCTTTTGAAATGGCGTCCTTCGATAAGATCTTCTCCTCAGTATTCCCCGTTTCAAGTGAGGTTGATGTTCCCACTCCGGCTGCTACACCCGTTTTAGGGTCATCCGACTTTGGAGAAGCGTTTGCTTCGCCAAATCCCTCCCAAGCAAGTGCAGAGTCCGGTGCTGCGGAACAAGTCAAATGGGACCGAGCCTGGCATGCAGCAACCACGTTCCTTGCCCTCCCCAATGAGCCTATAAAGACGGATCAAGATGAGAATACATTGAAAGGGAAATGGATAAAACCGTGTCTGCCCCAAACTCAGAGAGCAATGCAATACGTTCTGTCGGAAGAGTCTTGGGGCCGCCAACTGCGCAAAGGAACGGATGATCTTTTACGGTGGTATTTCGAAGACGTGGTGCTAGGACATTACGTAGAGCATGTTTACCCAGACCTGAATAAGGTATTTTGGACGAGAGCTCTGGAAATTGCATGTGGCTAATACTATAAGATGTTGAGGACGATGCCGGTCCCGAATGCTTTATTTGAAGTCGGCCAGGTCTTGCATATCACACAAGTGGTGTACTTATGGCCGCTGAAGAACACCGTCATACATATACTGCCAAATGGTGGCAAGGAGCTTGTTCGTCGCTTCGAGAGAGATCTGCAAGGGCTCTTCAGGCATACTTTACCCCAAGAAAAAGTGACAGAGAACCTCACCGGCTTCTTTGAAAAGGAGTGTTCACTGATTCTGAACGTAACTGAGAAAGACGGTTCACCATCCGAAATGGAATCTGTTTCGAATGTGCGTCAGAGAACGCTCAGACTTATGCGGAACTTGCAAAGCGTTGGGCTCGGAGGCTACCAAGCTCAAAGAATCTTTGCCGAGGTCATGTCGGAGACTCTCACGTCTTATATCAAATCAACTTATTCGGGTCAGTGGACATCGCCGTCTCCTGTGCTAGAGCAGCTACACGATTGGATTGAGAACAGTTTTTCACGCTTCGTTGTCGAAATACTTGCATGCACGGTTGAATCAGACACATCCAATCTTAGTGGGCCAGCAGAAGTCACGCATACTGATGTGGAGAGGTGGCAAGAAATGGGCGTCAACAAATTGGGGGTCTTACGAACAAATGAGTTGTTCAACATCGTTGTTGAATGGGATGATAGTAGAGGTGCTATCGAAGATCTAAAGCGTTTCATTACAGTCCCATCATCAAGGACCTATCTTACGAGCACCTTCTCGGGCGTTGTAACCCATCGGCTTCTACAGCCTGGGGCATCCACAAATGAGATTCTCCAAGTATACATATCGATCATACGAGCCTTCACCGTGCTTGATCCGAAGAGTGTTCTCTTGGACCGTGTCGCTCGGCCTATTCGTCGCTATCTTCGCGAGCGAGATGACACTGTCACAATCGTTGTTGGCGGCCTTTTAGCCGACCCTGATGGCGAAGCCGTACTCGGAGATGTCTTGATTGAACTCGCCGCCGAAATGACTAAAAGCAATGGTCTGAAAGGAGACGATGACGTTGATGATGATGGAGGCCTCGACTTCGACGACCTGGACTGGATGCCTGATCCGATCGACGCTGGACCAGAGTACAAGAAGTCAAGGAGATCCGATGTCATTGGCTCCTTGATTAGCCTTTTCGAATCTAAAGACGTCTTCGTAAAAGAATTCCAGAAAATCTTAGGTGAGCGTTTGCTGAAGAAAGAGTACGATTTTGACAAAGAGATCCGTGTTCTGGAGCTTCTGAAAGTTCGCTTCGGCGAGGCCGCCCTTCAAGCATGTGAAGTCATGCTTCGAGACATACTCGACTCTCGGCGAGTCGATAGCTTCATCCACAAGGATCAAGACCTCAATCTTGGCGACGAACCTGCACTGGAACTTCATACGCGCATCCTATCTCACCTTTTCTGGCCTTCGCTTCACTCTGAGACCTTCTTTATACCACCTGAAGTATCCGCTATTCAGACTCGCTACTCCACCGGTTTCGAGGCTCTCAAACAATCCCGTAAGTTGACCTGGCTGCATGCCCTCGGCCAAGTGACCGTCACCCTCGATCTCAAAGACCGTACTGTGAAGGAAGAAGTGCAAACTTGGCAAGCTTCAGTTATCTACGCCTTTCAACCCTCGCCAACAGACGATAAGTCAGCCCCCGTCGCTCGCACTTTCGACGAGCTGCTCGAACAACTGGAAATGACTGAAGCTTTATTACACAATGCCCTGACATTCTGGATCGGCAAACTCGTCCTCAAACAAATTTCCACAGATCCACCCACCTACACCGTTCTCGAAACTCTCTCTGACGAAGACGCCGCCCACCCTGGCACACTCTCCGCCGCGAATGCCGCTGCCGCAGAAACAGCCACCGCGGCAGCCGCACCGGCTGTTCTTTCGGAGCACGAAGTCGCACAGGAGAAGATGGAGGTATATTCACAGTATGTTCACGGCATGCTGACGAATGGTGGTGCGATGCCGTTGCAGCAGATTGTGATGATGCTGAAACTCACGGTGCCGGGGGGTTTTCCGTTTGGGAATGAGGAGTTGAAGGGGTATCTGGAAGATGAGATTAGGAACGGAAAGCTTGATTTCGCAGGGGGCTCTTATAAGATTAAGCATTGAGCACTTTGTAGGAGAATCTGCAGTGCTTCTGTGCTTTGTTACGTCGTCATGATCAAGGAGTTTATGGATGACCAGAGGATGAATGGTCGCGCCAATGTTGATACCCTTTAACAGCGACTACCAGTACTTCGTTTGTGCTGCAATAGATGATGACTTTGACGGACGCAAGACCTTAATTGATGCTCTATTTCTTAACCTCGAATGAATTTACAGGACACCTCATGTAATCGACATTTCATCAATCGTTAAATCTGCATGTCGTATCGCTATGCCCTCACCATCCGAATCTAAACACCAAATAATCCAGCACAATCACCCAACGCCCTCCGCAATGCATCCTCATCCAAGCTCGAAAATCATCCACAATTCATCAAAACACCGTACTCCTCTGTTTCGTCAACCGACTAGTACTCTCATTCCCTCCACCCCTCAACCCAAAAAAGCTACTCTTCTTCTTCGGCGACTTCCCCGGCGCCAGCAAATGATCTGACGGAGGCCCGATGAATCCGCTCGCCGAACCGACATCATACGGCCCCTGCTGTAGATTCGATGCAAAATACGGAGCAGGCGCCGCACTATGCGGCCTCGTGACTGGTGCCGGAGGATAGCTTGTCACGGCATAGCCTTGCGGTGGAGGCTGTAGTGTAGGTTGATAGCTGTGTCTCAGTGGCGGTTGAGGCACTGGTCGGTGCTTGAGCTGTTGGAGGCTCTGTTGTTGTTCCCTGCCATATAATCGTTTCAGCCGTTCGGTTTCGCGATCGATTTCTTTTTGCTTCTCGCGCGCTTTGCGCTCTTCGTCTTCCAGCATGCGTTTCACGCGTTTGGTTTCTGCGTGTTCGGCTTTCCGGCGAGCGCGCTCTTCGGCTTCTTGGGCTTGGCGCAGACGGGCGGTTTCGGCGTCGAGCTCCCATTGTGAGCGGGGGTCTGTTGGTGGGGGTCTGGATGATGTAGGTGGTTGAGATTGTGTGGTGGGTAGCGCAGCTGAGTTAGACGCCGTGTTACGGTGACGGCGCGGTGGTTGTTCGGGGACCGATGATGCGGTGGGATGTTCGGCGCTGTTGCGGCGGGAGGACTCGGTGATGTTGAAGGCCTCCCGGAAGTTGCTGCTGAAGACTTCCCTGATTACGATGGCGCCAAGGAGCAGGACTACTTCTAGGCCTTTTGGGTCTTCCATGTCGACGCGGGAGAGATTAGGTTCGTAAATGGTGATTTCTTTGAAATGTCGGAAAAGTGCGATGGTGATATCTGGTTCCTTGTTCTTACGCTTGCTGCCGTCTGGGTTTGTGGATTTGCCAGATAATGAACACATATAGTCTTTTGAAAGCTTGCCGTCTTTCTTCCACCTGAACCCCAACTTTGGTGTGGTATCTGAGGCAGTTGGATCACTTTGAGTCCGGTCTAGGGCGGAGGTTGATGGTTTGCGGAAGCTCTGTTGAGGCATCTCAAACTCCCAATATGGATCTGACCTCCATGTTCCAGCGTGTAATTTGACCACTACCTGTTGATCGGGATTGTAGAGTTGTATAGTGAAGTCCGCAGGCAGTACTGGTTGTGGCGGAGGAGGCACCCCTCCATTCAGCCGTATTTGCTCTGCCGTAGGATTTGGCTGCGTCCACTCCGGAATCAACAGAACTTCACCAAAGAGGATCTCGGGGTTGTAACTATCATAGAGCGCGACCGCATAGCGGTTCTTTGAGCCGGGGAGGGAGGGATCGGGATGGCGGAGGGAGTATTCAGGGATCGCGTCAGAACCGTAGTGGGAGAGGAGGACGGTAGCGTTGTGTTTGACGCCCTCGTTGGAGGAACGGAGATAGAAAGCTGTAAGCGTTAGGAGAAAAGCACGCGCTGCAGGAGGATCGTTCGGCCACTCACTAGGAAGGTTTTCGTCTAGCATGTTGTGTTCAAGACCTCAATAGAGATGCAATCTCTCAGAGGAGCTTAGGAGGAATTCTTTGGCATATGTAAGTCAGAGTCTGAGGGAGCTCCCTGAATGAAGGTCTGGGAAAGGCTGTCTGCGGTCACCGGTGACGAATCAACAAGGTACCTTACTGTTACTTTGGTTCACCTCATCACCAGATCGCGTGGCGAAGCGGGATCCGCCTTGCATTAGCTCCCGTCTTCCGTTCCAATTTTAGAAAGCATGCTTCCGAGGGCCGCTCGAATAAGTCGTGGCAGTCGTGGCCGATATTCCGACATCTAAATTCTGATTTACTCGGGCTTTCACCAAGGGCAAAAGCCCCCGAGGATTCCCAAAAAGTTCAGAGGGAATCCCGGACTTCTTAAACACATCGGGTGAAAGGTTTGAACAGATTAGAAGCCATTGGGTGGACTTATATTACTGTGCAAACATTGAGGTCTTTTGCCCTACCGGCGACGACTTTTTCGACCGACCCTCGTTCTCTTCACTTTCTCACTTGCTCGCTCGCAACTGATTCGGGATAGCGCCGGTATGGTTATCCCTCTCCCTCGCGAGATGCGAACGCCGTCATTTGGACATTGGCCGTGTGCCGAAAGTGTTGGCTTGCTGCGAGGCAAATTGTGCCACAGTCCTGTGCTAGCAAATTATTGACAGCGCACAGCAGCTGGAAGGCCGCTAGTCGTGCCCTCGCTGAAACGCACGATACATCCATCGAGCTAAAGAACCGCAGGAGATGGGTGAAGGTGAGATCAATGAGGTCACTGGGGAGTCAAACCGGCATGAGATGGAGGGTCGGTGAAGGAGGGATCAAAGTAGAGGAATTGTATATATCACTCTGTATATGCACAAATGTAATGTTATTGTTCACATTTTTTCTCTCGATACTCGAGCCTGTCT